>Ga0315540_10001036_pt1 | contig 16003 bp, 12 predicted proteins | sample SalMarSW160110MG_FD_203677 | JGI IMG/M metagenome (GOLD analysis project Ga0315540, IMG submission 203677) | Salt marsh sediment microbial communities from the Plum Island Ecosystem LTER, Massachusetts, United States - Salt Marsh Sediment SW1601-10 ...
AACACCATCACCCGCTGGCCACGGTCCCTGGCGAGCGCGATCCGATCGACGATGGTCGCCGCGTCGGGCAGCAGGTGGGGATCATTGAGGCCAGCGAGCGGCGGTCCGAGGAACGCATCAAGCGACACCCGGTCGGCAATGCCCCGGCGCGCAAGGACCGTGGCCGCGATCAGCCCGAGACCGTGCTCGCGCGCCGAGTCACGGAGGTCCGGCGACAGGCGCAGCGGCTCCGGGAACACCCAGCGGTGGCGTGGCTCGACCATCATCGGGAGCATGCCACGACCGGCTTATCGGCATCTTGCCCGGCGGCCGGCGGGCGGCCGCCGCGGCCAGCCGAGGCCGACGCGTGATCGGCGCTCGAGGCGGTGCCGGCCGGCGGCCGGCGAGAGGAACGCGGGTCCCGGATCCGACCGGGTCCCGGTGTCACGTGACGGCGCGGCGGCCTGGGCGAGCCGCTTGACCGGCAGCGCGCCGCCGGTCTTCCCACTGGTGCCAGACCACCAGCAGCGGGCTTGCATTGAAGATCGACGAGTACGTGCCGGAGATGATCCCCAGGAGCAGCGCCAGCACGAACGTCCCGATGGCCTCGCCCGCGAACAGCAGCAGCGCCAGCAGCGTGATCACCACGGTCAGGCTGGTGGTGATCGACCGGCCAAGCGTCTGGAGGATGGAGTGGTTCACGACGCGATCGAACGGCTCGCCGACGTGACGGGCCTTGTTCTCGCGGATCCGGTCGAACACCACGATCGTGTCGTGGACCGAGAAGCCGATCACGGTCAGCATCGCGGTCACGAACAGGCTGTCGACCTGCAGCCCAATGAACGTGCCCAGGATCGCGAAGATCCCGACCACGACGATCACGTCGTGCAGCAGGGCGACCAGCGCGGTCACGCCCATCTTGAAGTCGCGGAACCGGTACGTGATCCAGGACAGGATGCCGACCGAGCCGATCAGGATGAGCTCGAGAGCCTGGAAGATGAGGTCGCTCGAGACCACGGCACCGACGGTCGACAGCGATCGCTGCTCCGCGATCGGGCCCAGCGCGTCCTCGAGGGCGAACCGGAGTTCGCCAAGCTTGCCCGTGGACGGCAGGGTGCCGCCAGTCCCTGCCGACGGCGACGGGCTCGCGCCAGCCGCCCCGGCAGAGGCCGATGGCCCGGGGGACGTGGAGGCGGAGGCGGCCGGTGACGATGAGGCCGACGGCGAGGCTGACGGCGACGGGGACGGCGCCACCGAAGCCGAGGCCGACGGGGCGGGAGAGCCCGATGGCGCCGGCGAGCCCGATGGCGCCGCCGAGGACGACGGCGACGCGACGGGCGAGCTCGAGGCGGAGGTGGCCGGCGAGCTCGAGGTGGAGGCCCCGGGCGACGCCGATCCAGCGGCCGAAGCCGACGGGTTCGCGGTCGGCAGCGGGGTGGGCGTCGGGGCGGGTGCGGCCAGCGCCGCCTCCTTGGTCCGGATGTCCATGTACCCGTCGCCGGTCTGGGTCACGCTGGCATCGATCCCTTTCGACGCGAACACGTCGACGACCTGCTGCGGCGTGACGCTCGGGTTCTCGAACTTGATCGTCCAGTCGGTGCCGCCGGTGAAGTCGATCGCGAACTGGAGCCCGACCTTGCCGTTCGTGATCGGCCCCAGCAGGATGAAGATCAGGCCCGGGATCGTGACCGCCAGCGACAGCGCGAAGAACCAGTTGCGCTTGCCGATGATGTCAAACACGCCCGCTCGCCTCTCCGCGAAGCGACCGGCGCGTGGTCGTCGGCCGGGCCAGGAACTCCGCCTCGGTGACGCCGTAGAGGCCGGCCCGTCGAGCCCAGGGCTGGGCGACCACGATCCGCAGCACCGTCCGGGTGACCGTGATCGCGGTGAACATCGAGACGAGCACGCCGATGATCAGCACGAGGCCGAAGCCACGGATGGTCGACGTGCCGAACAGGAACAGGATCGTGGCGGTGATCAGGCTCGACACGTTGGAGTCGAGGATGGAGTTCCACGCCCGGTTGAACCCGGCCTCGATGGCGGCGGGCAGGCTCTTGCCGGTCCGCAGCTCCTCCTTGGACCGCTCGAAGATCAGGATGTTGGCGTCGACCGCCATACCCACCGACAGCACGAAGCCGGCGATCCCGGCCAGGGTCATGGTGACCGGGATCAGCCGGAACAGGGCATACACGACGAGGGCGTAGTACATGAGGGCGCCGCTCGCGATCAGGCCCGGCATCCGGTAGTGGACGCTCATGAAGAACACGACCATGAGGACCGCGATGAACCCGGCGAGCAGGCTCTGGTGCAGGAACGCCTCACCCAGCGTCGGGCTGACCGTGGTGTTCGCCAGCTCCTGGATCGGGAACGGCAGCTGGCCGAACTGGAGGATCGTGACCAGGTTCTGGGCGTCCGCGAGCGGGTAGCCGCCGATCGTGCCGCTCTGGCTGATCTGGACCTGGCCGCCCGGGATCGCCTCGTTGATCGTCGGCGCGGTGATCACCTTGCCGTCGAGGACCACCGCGAAGTAGTCGCCCACGTGGTCCGCGGTGTAGTTCGCGAACAGGTTCTTGCCCTTGTCATTGAGCACGAAGTCGACGGTTCGCTGTCCGGCCTGGTTGGTACCGATCGAGGCCGCGGCGACCTGGTCGCCCGAGAACAGGACGCAGTCGACCGTGTGGGTGGCGTCGCACGGTGTGTTGATCGTGGAATCGGGCAGCTGCTGGTCCTGCTGGGCCGGCGTCGAGCCCAGTGGCACGAAGTCCAGCCGGCCGGTGGTGCCGACCAGCTTCCGGATCTGGTCGGCGTTCTGGACTCCAGGCATCTCGACCACGAGCCGGTCGTTGCCCTGGACGACCACCTGCGGCTCGGCCACGCCCGACTTGTCGATGCGGTTGATGATGACCTGGCGCAGGACGTTGAGGTCCTGGTGGGTCGGCGTCTTGCCCTGCGCCGGCAGCACCTGGTACTCGATCCTCAGCCCGCCCGACAGATCGAGGCCGAGCTTCGTCTCGAGGTAGTTCGTCGTCCCCGCGCTCTGGCCGCCCACCGACGGCATGGGGAACCTCACGAAGTCCACCAGGAGCGCGAGCACGCCGATCACGAGAATCAGAATGGGTCCGGCGCGTCGCATCGGGGCGGGATGATACAGGGGACGGGCGGGTCATGCGGCGGCACACGGGCATGCCGCGGATGGGCCACCCGGCCCAACAAGGCCTGGGGACCGGCGCGCCCGCCCGCGTAGCCGGATCGTTCCGGGCGCAGGGATCGTTGCCGGCCAGCGTGCCAAGGGGCACCGGCGGTCAGTCCTGCAGATAGGCCTTGATCCGCTCCGCGAGCGGGCGGCTGATCCCGGGAACCGCGGCGATCTGCTCAACTGGTGCCTCGCGCACGCGCTTGGCCGACCCGAACACCTTGAGCAGTTCGCGTCGGCGCTTGGGTCCGACGCCCGGTAGCCCGTCGAACGCCGACTTCGTCGCCCGTTTGGCCCGCAGGCTTCGGTGGTAGGTGATCGCGAACCGGTGGGCCTCGTCGCGCAGCCGCTGGACCAGATACAGGGCGGGTGACGTCACCGGCAACAGCACCGGCTCCGCGCGGTCCGGCAGGATGAGCTCCTCCCGCTCCTTGGCCAGCCCGACCAGCGGAAGATCGGTCAGACCCAGCTCCTCGAGCACCTCCTGGCCCGCGCTGACCTGCCCCCGGCCGCCGTCGAGGATCACGAGGTCCGGCATCGCCCAGCGGCGCTCCTCCTCGCTCCCCTCCTCACCTGTCGCGGCCCGCCGGAAGCGACGCCGCAGGACCTCCTGGTGGCTGGCGAAGTCGTTGGCGCCCTCCACCGTCCGGATCCGGAACCGGCGGTACTCGCCCGTCCGCGGCCGGCCCTCCTCGAACACGACCATGCTGCCGACCGACTGGCTGCCCTGGAAGTTGGAGATGTCGTAGCACTCGATCCGCATCGGCGGACCGGCGAGCCCGAGGGCCGTCGCCAGCTCCTCGAGGGCGCCCAGCGTCCGTCCCTCGTCGGCCAGCCAGCGTGCCGCCTCGCGCGCCAGCGTCTCCGACGCGTTGCGGGTCGCGAGATCCATGAGGGCGCGCTTCTCCCCCCGCTGGGGCGTCCGCAGCCTGACCGCCCCGCCCCGACGGCCGGTCAGGAAGCCCTCGAGCTGGGCCGTTTCGGTCAGCGACCGGGGGACGAGCACCTCGCGCGGCACGGACGTGGCCCGCGCGTAGTACTGCTCGAGGAAGCTGCGCAGCACCTCGTCGTCGGGCACGTCGCGCGGAGCATCGAGGAAGAACACATCCCGGCCGAGCATCTTGCCGTTGCGGACCAGGAACAGCTGCACCGCGGCCTGGTCGTCCTTGCGCGCGAGCGCGACCAGGTCGAGCTCGGTCCGCGCGAAGGCGGCCATCTTCTGACTCTCCATCGTGCGCTCGATCGCCCGGATCTTGTCGCGCACGACGGCGGCCTTCTCGTACTGCTGCTGCTCGGACGCGAACCGCATCTCGTGACCCAGGCCGTCGACCAGCGCGTCCGCGTTGCCCTCCAGGAACAGCTCAACCTGCTCGATGTCGCGCCGGTAAGCGTCCTTCGAGATGGCCTCGATGCACGGGCCCTGGCAGCGCTTGATGTGATACAGGAGGCAGGGCCTTGCCAGCGCGCGGGCCCCGTCGCGAATGTCGATGGTGCAGGTCCGGAACGGGAACAGCCGGCGGACGAGGTTCATCGCCTGGTCCACCGAGCTTGCCGACGCATACGGACCGAAGTAGCGGCTGCCGTCGGCCGGCAGCTTGCGGGTGCGCTCGACGCGCGGAAAGTCGTCGGCCAGCGTGATCTTGATGAACGGGTAGCTCTTGTCGTCCTTGAGCCGGACGTTGAACCGCGGCTTGTAGCGCTTGATCAGGTTCGCTTCGAGGAGCAGCGCCTCGGACACCGAATCGACCTCGGTGACCTCGAGGTCGGCGACCCGGTCGATCACCTGGCGGATCCGGTGGACGTCGCCCGGGCCGCGGGCCGGCGACTGGCGCTGCCAGTAGCTGCGCACCCGGTGGCGCAGGCTCTGCGCCTTGCCCACGTAGAGGACCGTGCCGCGCGCGTCCTTCATCAGGTACACGCCGGGGCGGTCGGGCAGGTTGGCGAGGGTGGCCTGGAGCTCGGGCGTCACCACCCGATTGTGCGGCAGGTCGCTCCGGGACGCCCCGTCCCGGGACACGGGGGCACCATGAGCGCGTCGCGTGCCCCGGAAAGCTCGTCCTATGTGCGGCGGCGTCTACGCGCGGCCGCGTGCCGGTGCGCGGGCGGGTGCTGCCTCCGGGCGCCCTGCCCGGCCCGGGCCGCTGACCAGGCGGACGTCTGCACCCGCGGCCATCGCACCACCTACGTCCACGGCCAACCGCCAGCAGCCGGCGGTCAGGTCGCCCGTTCGTACGTTCATGGTCCAGCGCCCGCCGGATGGGCGCAGGGTCCCGAGGTTGACCGTGTCGGCTTCGAGTGCGCCGGGCTGGCACGACGAGAGCCGCTGGGCCAACAGCACCGGAACGGGCCCGGTCTCGGGTCTCAGCCACGCGTCACCGACGAGGATCGAGACCTTGACGGGAAGCGTGCGGCCGCGCTCGACGACGGCAGACCCACCGCGCAGCGGCGCATCCCAGCGAACCGTCATGCCGGGTGGCCCCATCCGCACGGTGACCGTCATCGGCCTCCACGCGCTGTTGCCGGAGGCATCCATCGCAGTGCAGGTGACCTCGGTCGTCCCCACCACGAACCACGAGCCCGGCGCCGGGTCGCAGGCAACCGACGGGTGCGGATCGGCAGCGTCCACCGCGGCGGGCATGGGCCAGTCGACGGCGGCACCGGTGGGATCGGACGTCGTGACATCCGGCACGGGTAGCGGGTCGAGCACCGGGGGCGTCGTGTCCCTGACGTGGATCGCGAACGACCCGGGCGCCGTCAGTCCGCCACTGTCGGTGGCCTCGCAATCGACGGTCGTGTCGCCGATCGGGAGCAGGTCGCCGGGTGCCGGATCGCAGACAACCGCTGGATCCGGGTCGTCCTCCGCGTCGCTGGCGGTGGCGTCGAAGGTTGCGATCCAGCCACCCGGCGCATCCGCCTCAGCCGTGATCGCCGCAGGGAGGTCCAGCACGGGCGGCGTGTTGCCGGCCACGGACAGCGCGAGCTGCACCAGGGTCGTGCCCGTCGTTCCGCCGGACGGCGAGCGTGCGTAAGTGACACGGTACACGTAGCCGGTGCCGACCGCGGACGGTGCCGTCAGCGTCACGTGAGACAGGGTGGTCGCATCCAGAACCGGGTCGCCGACACACGCCTCCCCGTCACCCGGCCAGCCGATGGGCACCGGGCCGATGCGCGCTGCGGCCGCCGAGATCGTGCCGTCGTCAGGAGCTGCCGTCGTCGGTGTGAGCGCGATGATGGTCCCGGACGGCACATGTGCGAGGCCCTTGCACACGAGCTCGAACCCGACGTCGACCTCAACCGTCGCACCGGAAGGCACGGAGCCCAGGTAGACCATGCCCTGCACGCCGGGCGTCACGACGTCCGCGTCACCGTCGACGGAATCCGCGACGGCCCCGGCGGCCACGGCGAGGGAAAGCACCGTGGCTACGGCGAACGCTCGGGCGACGGTCCGGTTGATGATGGTCGACCCTCCTGGACGGGGTTCGGTTGTGCAGTGCCGTCTGCCTGCGATCATCGGGCGATCGCAGCGCCAAGGGAATGGGCACGTCGTCCCGTCTGGTGCGCAGCCGCGCCCCTCTTCGGTACCGGTGCGCGCGCACCGCCCGGACGCCCGTGCGGGTCGCCCAACGCATCCGGGTGAGGACCGCCCGACGCATTCGGGTGAGGCCGAGGCAAGCGCTGCCTGCGATGCTCGGGCGATGACCGCCGCACGACATCCATCGGTGGCCGAGCGTCTGGCTCGTCTGGCGCCCGATCAGCGCGCGGCGGCCACGGCTCCACCGGGTCCGGTGCTGTGCGTGGCCCCGGCTGGGTCGGGCAAGACGACCACGCTCGTGGCCCGAGTCGCCTGGCTGGTCGACGGGGGCGCGGCGCCCGGCTCGATCAGCGTCGTGGCGTTCAACCGGCGCGCGGCCGAGGAGCTGGCAGATCGGCTGGGCGCGGCGCTCACGCCGCTGGGCGTCGGTCCCGATGCGATTCGGGTGCGCACGTTCCACGCGCTGGGGCGGGAGATGCTGGTCGAGGCCGGCGTTGCGGTCGATCCTCTCGTCGATCGGGACCTGGTGCTCCGAGAGCTGTTCCCGGACGCCAGCGCCGCCGACCGTGGCCGCCTCGACCTCGCCTTCTCGCGTCTCAAGCTGGACCTGCGCGTGACCGCCGCCGAGGTCGCGACGGACCCGGCGCCGGGACCGGTCGCCCGGGCCTTCATCGCCTACGAGCGCGCCGTCGCCGCCGGCGGCGGGGTCGACTTCGACGACCTCGTCGTGCGTGCGCTGGGGCTGCTGCGGGCTGAGCCATCGATGCTCGAGCAGTGGCGCGCTCGGTGCGCCAACCTGCTGGTCGATGAGGCGCAGGACCTCGACCGGACGCAGCTCGAGCTGGCCCTGTTGCTGGCCGCGCCTGCCAACCGGATCTTCCTCGTTGGCGACGACGACCAGACGATCTATGGATGGCGCCTGGCGGACGTGCGCCGAGTGCTCGGACTCGCCTCCTCGCTGCCGGGCCTGCGCCGGGTCGACCTCGAGACGAACTACCGCTGCCCACGCCCGGTGGTCGAGCGCGCCGTCCGGCTCGTCGAGCACAACCGGGAGCGGTTCGCGAAGCGCATTCTCGCCGGACCCTCGGCTCGCGGCCGCCTCGTCCTCGCGCCGGACGCCGCCGACGATCTCGCCCGCATCAAGCGCGGCATGCGAACATGGCCGCCGGATGACAGCACGCGGGCGGTGCTCGCCCGAACGAACCGCGAACTGCTGGTCGCCGTGGTGGCCGCCGTCGAGCTCGAGGTCCCGTTTCGCGCCCCGGACCTGCCGCTGCCGATCGAGGACGGGCGCCTCGACGTTCTCCTGGAGCGTGCGGTCTCCGTGGCGGCCGCCGTCCCGGCCTCGTCGCCGTTGATCGCCCTGGGCCAGCTCCGGGCCGAGCTGCGATCGGAGGAGACGACCGATGCCGAGGCCACCGCCGGATCCGACGAGCCATCTCCGGCGGAGCTCGTCACCGCGCTGCTCGGCTGGGCGGCGCCGCTGGGTTCGATGGAGGCGCTTCACGAGGCCGTCGCGGAACGACGGCGACGGCTGTCGGCGCTGCGCCGGGACGATGCCGCCCTGACGCTGGCGACGGCCCATGGCACCAAGGGCCTCGAGTGGGACCACGTGCTCGTCCTGGCTGACGGATTCCCCGGGCGGAGGTCGATCACGGACGCCGCGGAGCCGGAGCGGGCGCTGGAGGAGGAGCGCCGCCTCGCCTATGTGGCCTGGACCCGCGCACGTCGGTCGCTCACCCTCCTGTACGACCCCGAGGCGCCGTCGACGTTTCTGCGAGAGGCGTTCTCCCCGGCCGAGCTTGGCCATCGCCCGGAGGCAGCCGCCGCGTAGACTCTTCTCAGCCCACGACGCCCGGGGTCCCCGCCGGGCGCCCACGCCCCGCTCCGGAGATGGCCATGGCATTTCGCCGCGTTGGGACCCAGCAGATGATCGCCCACGGCGCCGTCTACCTCCGTGCCGCGGAACGTGACGACATCCCGCGATTCGTCGGCTGGATGAACGACTACGGCACGACGCGAACTCTCGGGATCCGGGCCCCGCTGTCCACGCCCCTCGAGGAGCAGTGGTTCGACCGGATGATCGCGGACCAGGGCAAAGGGGGCTACTTCTTCGTCGCCTGCCTGGTCGCCGACGGCCGGCCGATCGGGACGACCGGACTGTTCGAGCTCGACCTGCACAACGGGAGTGCTGGGCTGGGGATCTCGGTCGGCGCTGCCGCGGACCGCGGCAAAGGGCTCGGCACCGACATGCTGCGGGCACTGCTGGGGTTCGGGTTCGAGTTCCTGAGGTTGGAGCGGATCTGGCTCGACGTCTACCAGATGAACCCGGGCGCGCGCCACGTCTACGAGCGGGTCGGTTTCGTGCACGAGGGCGTCCTCCGGCGGGCCGTGTTCCGCGAGGGCCGCTACCTGGACGTCGACCGGATGTCGATCCTCGCCGACGAGTGGCGGGCAACGCTCCCGCCGGACGCCGATCCCGGTTGATCCGAAGGCGCGCCCGGCGGCCCGACCCCACGTCCGGATGAGCGGGCTGCCCTCGCTCGGGCCGCGCGGCGAGGGCTGGGTGATCATCCAGTTCGTGCTGCTCTCGCTGGTGGGGCTGGCCGGGTTCGTCGGACCTGCCTGGGGCGGCGATCTCCGGCTGGCGTCGGAGATCGTGGGGCTCGCGCTGATGGCCGCGGGCACCGGGCTCGGTGCGTGGGCGCTGGTCGGGCTGCGCGACGCGCTCACGCCGCTTCCCTACCCGCGCAGCGGGGCGCAGCTGGTCGAATCGGGTGCATACCGGCTGGCCCGGCACCCCATCTACGGCGGGATCGTGATCGGTGCTCTCGGCTACGGCCTGGCCACGGCCTCGCCGCTGGCGATGCTCGGCGCGCTCGCCCTGCTCGGCTTCTTCCGGCTCAAGTCGGCGCGCGAGGAGATCTGGCTGGTCGCCCGATACCCCGGCTACCCGGCCTACCGCGCCCGGACCCGACGGCTGTTGCCGTTCCTGTACTGAGGTCGCAGGCCGGGACGACCGGGATCCGGCGCCCGGCGGTCCCGGGTCCCGGCGCGGCGCGGGTGGCTTCCCTCAGCCCGCCACGTCGCGACGGGCGAGCACCTTGAGCAGCCGGTCGACGGCATCGAGGAAGGGCTCGGTAACCTCGGCCGGCAGCACGTCGCGGATCGAATCCTTGGGGCCGTACGCCGCCCTGGCCCGAAGCGCGGTCCGGCGCAGATCGGCAAACGCGTCGTCACGGAGATGATCCGGCAGCGGTTCGACGTAGTCGATCCAGCGCGTCGAGCCGAGCGCGCGGGCGGCGTCCAGCAGCCGGTCGCCGGCGCGCGCGGCAGCAAGGGCCGCTTCGTCGATCACCGGGTGCTCGTGCCGGGCCGCGGCCGCGGCCGGACGCGGGCGAGAATGGCCGGCCGTCACAGCTCCGAGATCGGTGCCGCCCCGACACCGGCATCGGCCGGACGAACGAGGACGAGCCCCAGGCGCTTGCGCTCCGACCCGTTGACGAGGATCCGGAACGAGTAGTCGCCCGGCGACGGAAAGGTGAGGGTCCAGAGGTCGATGCTGAAGGTCAGGATCGCATCACGGCCGTCGGGATGACCGCGGGCGACCAGGCTGCCGGTCGCCCCGGTGACCTCGGTCCCGTCGGGGTCCAGGAGCACGATCCGCAGCTCATGCTCTCGCTCCGTCTCGGGCGCGGTGACCAGCAGCCCGACCACCAGCGCGATGTGCGGGTGGCGCAGCGGGAAGGTCCGCCCACCGATCCGGGTGATGCCACCGCCCAGGACGTGGAACTTCTGCCCCGGCTGAGTTTCGGCGGCGTCGGCGAGAAACGCGAAGTCGATCTCGGGCATGGGCCAATCCTAGACTGCCCGCGACGGCGGCGCGGGTCGGGAGATCGCCGCATCCGGCGACGCCGGACCGCGGGAAATGCCCGGCGACCGGCCCCTACCGCTCCCCGGCGGACCGCGCGGCCGCCACCCGCTTGCGTGAGGGCGCCATCACCGGGACCGCGGCCGCCACGCCGGCGCCCACACCCGGACGGCCGGCCTCGTCCGCGAAGGTGACATCGCTGAGGGGAACCAGCGGCTCGCCCCGGAGCACGCGGCCGAGGTACTCGCCCGTCGCCGAGCCGGGCGTGGTCGCGATCGTCTCGGGCGTTCCCTCGCCCACGATCTGTCCGCCGCGCAACCCGCCCTCGGGCCCCAGGTCGATGATCCAGTCCGCCGTCTTGATCACGTCGAGGTTGTGCTCGATGACGAGCACGGTGTTGCCGTTCTCGACCAGCCGGTGGAGGACGGCCAGCAGCTTGTCCACGTCGGCGAAATGGAGGCCGGTGGTCGGCTCGTCGAGCAGGTACAGCGTCTTGCCGGTCGCCCGCTTCGAGAGCTCCGTGGCCAGCTTGACGCGCTGCGCCTCGCCGCCCGAGAGGGTCGTCGCCGGCTGGCCCAGGTGGATGTAGCCGAGACCGACGTCGAACAGTGTCTGGAGCCTGGCGTGCACGTTGGGTACAGCGGAGAAGACGCCGAGTGCCTCCTCGACGGTCATCTCGAGCACGTCCGCGATCGACCGCCCCTTGTAGTGGACCTCGAGCGCCTCGCGCGTATACCGCTTGCCCTGGCACACCTCGCACGGGACGTAGACGTCGGGCAGGAACTGCATCTCGATCTTGATGATCCCGTCGCCCTTGCAGCTCTCGCACCGGCCGCCCTTCACGTTGAAGCTGAACCGGCCCGGCTGGTAGCCGCGCAATCGCGCGTCGGGCGTGCCCGCGAACAGCTCCCGGATGGGCCCGAACAGGCCCGTGTAGGTTGCCGGGTTGGAGCGCGGGGTACGGCCGATCGGGCTCTGGTCGATCTCGATGATCTTGTCGATGAAGCCGACACCCTCGATCCGGTCGTGAGCGCCGACCGGGGCGCGTGAGCCGCTGAGCTCGCGGGCGAGACCGCGATACAGCACCTCGTCCACCAGGGTGCTCTTGCCCGAGCCGGACACGCCGGTGACGGCGATGAACGTGCCCAGCGGGAACCTGACGTCGATGTTGCGCAGGTTGTGCTCGCGTGCCCCCCGGATCACGAGCCGCCGGCCGTTGCCGCGGCGACGGTGAGACGGGACGGGGACCTGTCGCTCCCCGCGCAGGAAGGCACCGGTGATCGAGCGTGGCTGGGCGAGCAGCTCCTCGAGCGTCCCGTTGGCGATGATCTCGCCGCCGTGCTCGCCGGCTCCCGGCCCGATGTCGATCACCCAGTCCGCGGTCCGGATCGTCTCCTCGTCATGCTCCACCACCAGGACCGTGTTGCCCAGGTCCCGGAGGCGGGTAAGGGTCGCAATCAGCTTCGCGTTGTCGCGCTGGTGGAGCCCGATCGATGGCTCGTCGAGGATGTACAGGACACCAATGAGCGTGGTGCCGATCTGGGTCGCCAGGCGGATCCGCTGCGCCTCGCCGCCCGACAGCGTGACGCTCGCCCGATCGACCGTGAGGTAGTCGAGCCCGACGTCGACCAGGAAGCCCAGACGGGCCACGATCTCCTTGAGCACCTGGCGGCCGATCGTCCGCTCGCGCTCGGTCACGCGACCGCCCAGCCCGGCGGCCCAGTCCAGCGCGTCGGTGACCGACATCGTGGACACGTCCCAGACGTTCCGGCCGTCCACCGTCACCCCGAGCGCCTCCGGCCGGAGCCGGCGACCGCTACAGGTGGGACACGGCTTCTGGACCATGAACTTCTCGAGCTCGGTCCGGATGTACTCGGAGTCGGTCTCCCGGAACCGCCGCTGGAGGTTGGTCACCACCCCCTCGAATGTCGCCACGTAGCTGTTCTCACCGCGCTCGTGGCGGTAGCGGACGACGACCTTCTCGTCCTTGGGCGCGTGGAGCAGGTACTCGAGCGCCTCCGGCGGGAGGTCGGCCACCGGGACATCGATGCTCCAACCGTGCGAGGCGAACACCGCCTCGGTGATCTTCATCCGCCACGAGATCTCGGTGGGCATCTTGTTCCAGGGCGCGAGCGCCCCCGACCGGATGCTCCGGCCCCGGTCCGGGATCACGAGGCCGGGGTCGATGACGAGCTGGGTGCCGAGCCCGGTGCACGTGGGGCACGCGCCGTGAGGCGAGTTGAACGAGAACGAGCGCGGCTCGAGCTCGTCGATCGTGGTGCCGTCGTACGGGCAGCTGTAGCGCTCGCTGAACCGTCGCTCCTCGAACGCCGGCGGCTCATCGTCGCGGGGCGCGGGGGCCACGACCATGACTCCCTCGCCCAGCCGGAGCGCGGTCTCGACCGAGTCCGCCAGCCGGGCGGCGTCGGGATCCGGGACGGCCTCCCGGGTGCCGGGATCGATCGGCCGGCCGGCCTCGTCGCGCGCCCAGTCCCCCGGTGCCTCCGCCCGCCGGACCACGAACCGGTCGACGATCGCCTCGATCGTGTGTCGCTTGTACTTGTCGAGCTTGGGCGTCTCGGTCAGGTCGTACTGCGTGCCGTCGACCCGGACCCGCACGAACCCCTGCTTGCGGGCGCCCTCGAACACCCGATCGCCCTCGGTCTTGCGGTCCTTGATCAGCGGGCCGAGGACGAGCAGCCGGGTGCCCTCGGGCATGGCCAGGACCTGGTCCACGATCTGGCTGACCGCCTGGCGCTCGATCTCGCGGCCGCAGGTCGGGCAGTGCGGGTGGCCGATCCGTGCGAACAGCAGCCGCAGGTAGTCGTAGATCTCGGTGACCGTCCCTACGGTCGACCGGGGGTTCCTCGAGGCCCCTTTCTGGTCGATCGAGATCGCCGGGGACAGCCCGTCGATCTGGTCCACGTCGGGCTTGTCCATCTGGCCCAGGAACTGCCGGGCGTACGCGGACAGGCTCTCGACGTAGCGCCGCTGGCCCTCCGCGTAGATGGTGTCGAACGCGAGGCTGCTCTTGCCGCTGCCGGACAGCCCGGTGATGACGACGAGGCGGTCGCGCGGGAACGCGACGTCGACGTTCTTGAGGTTGTGTTCGCGCGCGCCGCGCACGATGATCCGATCCTGGGGCACGGGCGAAGTGTAGCGGAACCTCGCCAAACAGAACAAGTGTTCATGGCTCCGGTCGCTCCCGGGCGCGCTTGTGCGTGCCGGCGCCCGCGCGCCGTGCGGAACGCCGCCCGGACGAGGGAGCCGGTGCCATATGCTCCGCGCGAGCCGATGCCCGGATGGGCCCGTCACCGGCGTCGATGGATCCTCAGCCAGGAGCGCAGCCGTGGGCTGGTTCATGTTCGCCGCCCAGTGGCTTCACGTGCGCTGGGGATCACCTGGTTCGGTGCGTCGCTCACGACGAACCTGATCTTCATCCCCGCGCTGATGCGCCTGCCGCTGGACCGGCAACGCGAGATCGTCGGCCTCTACGGCGAGCGGTCCGAGAGGGTGATCAACGTCGCGGCGATGGGCGTGATCCTGCTGGGCATCCTGCGGGGCATGGTGTGGGGCCAGATCCGCAGTCTCGATGCCCTGACGACGACCTACGGGATCACGTGGCTGGTCGCGCTCGTGGTCGCCACCGGCCTGTTCGTGTGGGGCAAGCGGGTCCTGGAGCCAGCGATCGGCCGCATGAACGCGATCCCGGTCTCGGAGGCGTTCCAGGCCGACGGGAGCCCGAGTCCGGCGATGGTCTCGGCGATCAACACCCTGAAGCGGATGAGCGGCATGGAGCTGCTCGCCTTCGCGGTCATCCTGACCTGCATGATCCTGATGCGCTTCGGTTACTGACCGCGCTCAGGACGCGCCCGGCAGCGCGATGCTGTCCTGGCAGATCTTCCAGTCGCCGCTCTCCTGGACGAGGCGCACCGACTGGTCCAGCGGGACGTCCTGGCCGTAGGACTGGAGCGTGCTGAGCAGCGCGTCCAGCTGCTCGTCCGTCATCGACGCCCCCTGCTGATCCAGCACCTGGCGGATGATCGGTCGCAGGGTGTCCGAGTCGAAGGTGACCTTGACCGACCCGGTGAGGGCAACCTCGGCGGTGTCGCCGTCGATGGTCGCCTCGCCGACCTTGACGTCGCCGACGTCCACCTGGACCGCGTCGAGCAGCGCCTGGGTGTCGACCCCGGGCAGCAGGCCGGCTCCGGACCCCGATCCGGTCCCGACCGGGAGCTGCAGGAGGTTGCGGATCTGGTCCTCCTGGCCCGCGCACGCCAGCGAGCGCAACCCGTCGAGGTCCTTGGCCGCCAGCCTGTCCAGCGCCTGGTGGACGACAGCCGCCGGGCCCGATGCCGGCGTGGACGACCCGCAGCCGGCGACCGCCACGAGCAGGAGGGCCGCCGCGAGGACGACCAGGATCGATGGCTTCCGGCTTCGATGCTGCACGGCGAGATCGTACGTCCGGTGATGCAGGCGCGGACGGGCCATCGGACGCGGCCCCGGCTCGCGCTCGCCATCCGATCGTGCGCGGTGGCGCACATCGCGCCCACCCGGTCCGGCCATCCTCCGCCGGCCGGCACTGGTGTGGCAGCCCACGAGGGCAGGGGGAGTCGCCGATGGACGGGCTGCTGTTGGGTGTGCAGTCCTGATGCGCTTCGGCTGCTGAGCCGGGCACGATCGTCACCGACAGGCGAGGCCTCAGCGGCGGCGGGGCCTTCGTCCCGGTCACGCAGGCGCGGCGGCTCCGGCTTCGGCCCGGGTGGCGGCCACGTCATCCGGATCGGCTGCGGCGGCGCGGCAGGAACATCGCGTGGCTGTCAGGCAGGAACCCCATCGACCCGTACCACGCCTCGAGCCCGGGGGCGGCCTCCAGCACGAACTTGACGCCCGGACGATCGTCGATCAGGGCGTGCATGATCCGCTCCCCCACGCCGAGGCGCTGGTAGCCCGAATGGACGAGGACGGTGGTGATCAGCGCGTTGGTCCGCCCGTCGCCCATCGACCGCCCGGTACCGATGAGGCGATCCCCGTCCCAGGCCGTCGCGACCTCTGTCGTTCGTGCGAAGCCCTCGGCCATGAGGTCGGCCTGCGATGCGCGAACGTCCCAGCCGACGGCCCGCAGCAGTCTGCGGAGCGCGTCCACCGGCGGCAGCCGGTCGAGCACGACCTCGATCCGATCGACGGTGCCGTCCGCCCGCATCAGCCGGGTCTCGAGCTCCCAGAGGTGATCCAGCGCATGCGCCTGCAGCCGCCGGAGGACCTTGACCAGCGTCCATCGCTCGCCATGACCATCCGCCGTTGGGGTGCCGTCGTCCACGCCGGCCAGGACCGGCAGCTGCTCGGCGGTCCAGGCGCGCGTAGCCTCGAGCAGCTCGCGTTCGTCGGGCGCTTCGAGGGAGCCCGGGTAGCGACCGGCGCCTGACAG
>Ga0315540_10001037_pt1 | contig 15998 bp, 19 predicted proteins | sample SalMarSW160110MG_FD_203677 | JGI IMG/M metagenome (GOLD analysis project Ga0315540, IMG submission 203677) | Salt marsh sediment microbial communities from the Plum Island Ecosystem LTER, Massachusetts, United States - Salt Marsh Sediment SW1601-10 ...
TCCATCCCCCTCGATGTCCTGCGTATCGCTCTGCCTCTCGGCATCTACTTCGTGGTCATGTTCCTGGTGAGCTTCTGGATGGGACGGCGCGTCGGCGCGGACGGCGCGGTGACCACGACCCTGGCGTTCACCGCCGCCAGCAACAACTTCGAGCTCGCCATCGCGGTCGCCATCGCGGTCTTCGGCATCGGCTCGGCGGTGGCCTTCACCGCCGTGATCGGTCCCTTGATCGAGGTCCCGGTGATGATCGGCCTGGTGAACGTGGCCCGCTGGCTGCGAAGGCGCGGCGGCCAGCGCGAGGACCCTGCCGGCGCGTTCGCTGCTGCCGCGGCGCCCCCCGATCGCACGGCGACGAGCGCCACGCGTTCGTCCGCAGGCACCGCAGGGGACCGGCCGTGACCAGGGTGCTGGTGCTGTGCACGCACAACAGTGCCCGCAGCCAGATGATGGAGGGGTGGTTGCGGCGGCACGCACGTGAGGCCGGGCTGCAGGCGGAGGTGTCGTCGGCGGGGATCGAGAGGACGCGCGTGAAGCCCGACGCAGTGACCGTCATGGGCGAGCTCGGGATCGACCTGGCGGAGCACCGCAGCAAGGCGTTGAGCGAGCTTCCCGACCCCTGGCGATTCGATGTCGTTCTAACCGTCTGTGACGATGCCAATGAGGCGTGCCCCGCGTACCCGGCCCGCACGGTGCGCCGTCACGCGAGCGTTCCCGACCCCAGCGGGCATGAGCTGGCAGCATGGCGCCAGGTGCGTGACGGGCTGGGACGGATGAGCCGGCTGCTCGTCGACGGCCTGGCCGCCGGGCGGGTTCCGAGCGACGACGAGCTCGCGGCGGCGCTCGCGTCCGCTGGCGAGGTGCGCGCCGACGAGGGGGGCCAGGGCGACCTCCCGTCGTGACCCGGCGGCTGCCCTGGCGGTCCCGGCGGCGCCCCGGAGGGACGGTAGCTGGCAATGGAGCTGTGGATCGTCCGGCACGGCAAGGCGGGGCATCGCGGACCCGAGTGGCCCGACGACCGGCAGAGGCCGCTGACCCCGGCGGGTGTGCGGCAGGCGGCTCGGCTGGCCGCACTGCTGGAGCGCTGGGACGTTCGCTTCGATCGGCTCCTCTCCAGCCCCTGGCTGCGGGCGGCGCAGACGGCGGAGCCGCTGCACGCGGCCCTGACCGGCGGCCGCCACGTCGACCATCTTGAGGCGCTGACGGGTGGCGAGCCCGCAGTGCTGCTCGCCGCCATCCGCGCCGAGCTCGGGAGCGGCCCGGCCGTTGTCGCGGTAGTGGGCCACGAGCCGCAGCTCAGCGCGTTCGGCTCGCTGTTGATGACGGGCCGGAGCGACGGGATGCGGCTGAGCTTCGGCAAGGGAGCGGCGCTGGTGCTCGAGGGGGAGATTGCCGCGGGCCGCATGGCATTGCGGGCGTTCCTCCCCGCCTCGCTTGTCTCGGCGCTCGTGGGGAAGGCGTAGCGCCAGCGTGACGACGCGGCCCGACCACAACGAACCGCGCTTGCGGACGGGTCAGGCTAGCCGTCGGCGGCCGCAGCCTCGAGGGCGCGCCGCAGTCGCTCCGGCGTGGGCCACCCCCTGCCCTCGTTGTCGAGGTAGCGGCGGCAGGCGTACACGGCTGGGCCGTCGTAGCCGTCCAGGTCGCGGCCGTTGATGCGGAGCGTGGGGGAGCCGGCGAAGCCGTGGCGTTGATCCTCGGGGAGGTCGTCGATGTTGCGGCGACGCACGGTCGCGTCGATAGCGCTCGCGACGAGAACCTCGCCCAGGTCGTTCCACGCTCGCTGCCAGGAAGGGCAGCCGTCGAAGTAGAGGAGCTCGACGATCGGCATGCGCCGAGCGTAGCCGTTCCAGTGAAGCGGGGTCCAGGGCGGCGGGCCGTATCGCTTCCAGGCTGGGCCGGCGGCCAGGCCGCGCCCGGTGCCCGTTGGCGTCGCGCGGCGCGCATCGCTCCTTCGCCCCGGCGCGGCCACCGCAGCCGGGTCAGAGCGTTGCGAAGAGGTTGTTGAGCGACTCGGCGTAGGTCGGGTGGGCGATGGGGGCATCGCGGAGCGCGGTGTAGGGGAGCTCGCCGAGCATGGCGATCTGGATGGTGGCGGCGAGCTCGCCGCCTTCGGGGCCGAGCACGGCGGCGCCGAGGATGCGGTGGGTGTCGGCGTCGACGACGGCCTTCATGAGGCCTTGGGTTTCGTCGGTCTCGAGGGCGCGGGCGACGTTGCTCATGGGGAGGGTGGCGGTGAGGACCTGGAAGCCGGCGTCGCGAGCGTCGCGCTCGCTGAGGCCGACGCGGCCGAGTTGTGGGTCGGTGTAGACGGTGTAGGCGAGGGTGCGCTCGTCCCGGCCCGGGTGGCTGCCGTCGCCGAGGAGGTCGGAGGCGAGGATGCGGTGGTCGTCGTAGGAGGTGTGGGTGAAGGCGGGGCCGCCGGTGACGTCGCCGAGCGCGTAGATGCCGCTCGCTCCGGTGCGCAGGCGGTCGTCGACGGGGATGAAGCCGTCGTTGTCGGGGTCGATGCCCACGTGGTCGAGGCCGAGGTCGTCGGTGTTGGGTCGGCGGCCGGTGGCGACGAGTAGGTGGCTGCCGTCGATGGTGCGACGTGCACCGTCGACGGTGGCGGTCAGGCGCAGGCCGTCGTCCGCTGCCTCCGCGGCTTCGGTGGTGGCGTTGAGCTGCACGTCGATGCCTTCGCCCTGGAGGATGTTGGTGAGCGTTTCGGCGATGTCGGGGTCTTCGCGTGGGAGGAGTTGGGGGCCGTGTTGGAGGAGGGTGACGCGGCTGCCGAAGCGCCGGAACATCTGGGCGAACTCGACGCCGACGTAGCCGCCGCCGAGGACGAGGAGGTGGTCGGGGACGTGCTCGAGCTCCATGAGGCTGGCGTTGGTGTGGTAGGGGACGGTGTCGAGGCCGTCGATGGGGGGGACGCTGGGGCGTGTGCCGACGTCGAGGATGATGACGGGGGCAGTCAGGGTGCGGGTTCCGCCACCGTTGAGCTCGACGTGGACGTCGTGGGGCGCGGTGAAGCGGCCGCTTCCCATGACGAGGTCGAGGGTGTCGGTCTTGCGGAGGCTGGTCTCGGAGCCTTGGCGGAAGGACGTCACGATGTCGCGTTTGCGTTGGCGGACGTGCGCCAGGTCGACGCGGACCTGTCCGTCGCCGGTGTGGATGCCGTAGTCGGGGGCGCGGCGGGCGAGGTGGGCGGCGCGGGCGCTGGCGATCATGGTCTTGGTGGGGGTGCAGCCTTCGTTGACGCAGGTACCGCCCACGTGCTCGCGCTCTACCAGTGCGACGTGCCGGCCGGCCCTGGCGAGCTTGCCGGCGAGCGGGCCGCCGCCCTGGCCGGCGCCGATGACGATGGCGTCGTAGCTTTCGATCATGTGTCCTCCCGAGAGATGCGGGTCCGCGAGGGTCGCGGGCCAGCCCGATAGGGCCATTGTGTCGGGGCAGGGGCCGGCGCTCGGTCAAACGTTTGACCGAAGGGTGGGGGCGGTTGCGGCAGGGTGGTGGGGTCGGCGCGAGCGCGTCGCTGGGTCGCGGCGAGCGCGGCCGAACCCGATTGATGAAGGAGATCCTTATGCGCAAGATGGTTGGTTCGTTCCGTGGTGTGGTGCTGGCGTTGGCGTTGCTGGCGGTGGTGGGGTTGGCGTCGGCGCAGGGTGGTCCGCAGTTCCTGCATGCCACCTCGAGCGCGTCGTTCGGTGCGACGGTGTCGAGTTTGAAGAGGGCGGTGGCGTCGAGCGGGATGATGGTGCTGGGGAAGCTGAACCAGAAGGGGGCGTTGTCCACGACGGGTCTGAACCTGGCGGGGGCGGAGTCGTTCTTCGTCGGCAACCCGGTGGCGGGCAAGAAGCTGTTCCAGATGGACGCCGCGGCGGGTGCCGTGATCCCGCTGCGGGTGTACGTGTGGGTGGACGCGAGCGGCAAGACCGAGGTGGGGTACTTCAAGCCGTCGGACCTGTTCGCGGGGGTGTCGCCGGAGCTGGCGAAGGCCGGGGAGAAGATGGACGGCGTGTTCGCGAGGATCCTGTCGCAGGCGACGCGGTGAGGCCAGGGTGACGGGAGGGCGCGTGATGGATGGCTCTCGGAGGTCTCGCACTGCAACGCCGGAGAGCAGGGTTGGTGTGGTGGTCGAGCGTCTCGCGAGGCTGTTGGCGCTTGCTGCGGCGGGCGTGTCGGGTGCGGTGTTGTTCGCGGTGAGCGAGGCGGGGTACGCTTCGCTCTCGCGCCTGGCGTTGGTGGTGATGTTGCCTGCCGTCGGCGTGCTCGTGGCGATCGCCGTCGTTGCGACGGTGGCGGGGTGGCGTGGCCTGGGGCGCACGTTGGTGGTGGGCGTGGCCGTGGGGGTGGTGGCGACGGCGGGTCTGGAGCTGGTGCGGATCGTGGGGTTCCGGGCGTTCCACAGCATGCCGGGGTCGATGCCGATGTTGATGGGGGTGCTGTTGACGGGCCGGATCATGGTGGGTCCGGATCTGGCGTCGAACCTGCTGGGGTGGGCCGATCACGTCTATAACGGGGTGGCGTTCGTGCTGATCTACCTGCTGCTGTTCGGCAGGCGGCAGCCGTGGCTGGCGTTCCCGTACGCGCTGCTTCTCGGCACGGGGTTCCTGGTGAGCCCGGTGCCGAAGGCGCTGGGGGCGGGGTTCTTCGGCGCGGCGCTGGGCGCGAAGTTCGCGCTCACGGTCTACCTGGCGCACGCCCTGTTCGCTTCGGTCCTGTTCCTGCTGGTGCGACGCTCGCGGGCATTGGGGGAACCGCTGGTGCCGCTGCGCGACGATGATCGGGGAGCCTGACGCGGCCGCCCGGACCGGCGGGTCGCCTGTGCGGCTCGCCGGTCCAGCGGCGCCCGCGACGCGCGCGGAGCGTATGCCGGGCCGCCCGGTCGGCCCGCGCGGGTCTCGCGCCGGCTCAGGGGGTGGTGATGTGGCGCAGGAACGGCGCGGGCACCCAGGCGTCGAAGCTGCCGGTGGCGGTGCGGACGCGAACGAGGTAGTAGTCGAGGGTGGGGTTGCTCTGGAAGTAGAGGACCTCCACGGGCGTTCCGCTGGGGGCTTCGCCGGTGACGGCGTTGCGCAGGTGGCTGTCGTAGAGGTAGACGGTGGGCTCGACCAACCGGCCGCGGTAGTGCCCGTCGAGGAGGCCGGTCGTGCCCTCACCCATGGGTCTGGGGATGCCGCAGAGGCTGGGGTCGTTGTGACTGGCGAACGGGAGGGGTGGCACGGCGAGGCTCTCAGCTGCCGTGCTCTTGGGAACGCCCGTCGCCGTGACGACCGGGGCGATCGCCAGCGTGCCCGTCAGGAAGATGACCGTGATTCCCGTCGCAACCCGGTTGGACAGCATGCCGACCTCCCATCTCACAGCATGGTAGGGGGCACGGGCGGCGCGGGTCTGTTCGGCAGCTGACCGAACCGCCGCGGGGCGGTGAGGGCGCCGGCCGACTCGGCGGCAGCCGGAGCGGCCGGCCCGCACCATCGGCGGTGGCGACCAACGCGCCCCTCGGTATGATGCGACGTCATGGGCGACAGCCCCTTCATCGTTCGCAATACGCGCTTCTCCGAGGTGATCGCGCGCCAGGACATGGAGGTGTTCATGCGCGTTTGCCCGGAGCGGCCGTTCGCTCGCGGCGATACCGTCTTCCGGGCCGGTGACCCGGCGCGCGAGATGCACGTGATCGCCGCGGGTCGCGTGAAGGTGAGCGTCCCGACACCCGAGGGCGAGGAGCGGATCCTAGCGATCTGCGGTCCCGACGACTTCGTGGGGGACGCGTTCGTGGCCGCGGGCGCGGCATACAGGGCGGAAGCGGTGGCACTGACCGAGGTGGTGACCTGCCCGATCACGCGCGATCAGTTCCTGCAGCTGTCCCTCAACGCACCACGCGTCGTGCTCGGGCTCTGCGAGATCCTCTCGGCGCACCTGTTCGACTGCCGCGCGCAGCTCGCAAGCGGTCACGACCCGGTCCTGGTACGCGTCGCCAAGGTCCTTCTCGACCAGGCCGAGCGCTTCGGGGAGCCGGACGGGGACGGTTGGGCGAGCGTCACCACCAATCTCAACCACGAGGAGATCGCCTCGATGGTGTCGGCAACCCGCGTGTCGGTCACCATGGCCTTCAGCGAGCTGCGCGAACGCGGCCTGCTGGAGGGCACGCGAGGCAGGTATCGCTTCCATCTGCCGGCACTGACGTCGGTGATCGAGGCGCTCGGCGAAGCGTGACCGGCAGCAGGCCCGCGGCGGCGCCCGAGTCGTGCCGCCGCGGCTAGCGCAGGCTGCGGAAGACCCTGGCGAGCAACGCCAGGGAGGCGAGCTCGAGGAGGAGCGAGAAGGCGACCAGGTAGCCGGGTGCGATCTCGTAGAGACCGCCCATGGCCAGGCTGCCGAGAAGCCAGGCGCTGCCGAAGGCCGTGTCGAAGAGCCCGTAGGCGGTGCCGCGCCGCTCGGCCGGGGTCAGGTCGGCGACGGCGGCGCGCATGAGGCTCTCCTGGAGGCCGAGCGCGGCACCCCAGACGGCGGCTCCGAGCGCCAGCAGGAGCGTGCCGTGCGCGAGGAACAGCAGCGGAGCGGTCGGCAGCGTGAGTACGGGGAGCGCGGCCAGGATGCGCAGGCCGTAGCGATCGTACAGGCGGCCGACCAGGTAGGCGGCGCCGGCGTCGACCCCCATGGCGAGGGCGAAGAGGAGCGGGATGACGGCAGGCGCGACCACCCGATCGGCTCCGAAGCGGAACGCGACCAGCGCGAAGTGGGCGAAGCCCATGACGGCGAGGGCGGCGAAGGCGAGGTAGCGCCAGTAGGTCTGGGAGAAGCCGCGGGTGGTGAGGGGGGCCGCGTGGCGCTCGCCGGTCGGCTCGAGGCCGCGTGCGCGCACCAGGAAGAGCATGGCAAGCACGGCGGGGACGAGGAGGATGCCGAAACCGAGGCGGTAGCCGCTCAGCGCCACTGCGCCGGCGACCGCCAGCGGCCCGACGAGGGCGCCGATCTGGTCGAGCAGCTCGTGAAGGCCGAAGGCGCGGCCGCGGCCGATATGGTGGCTGGCGCTGGCCAGCAACGTGTCGCGGGCGGGCGTGCGGAGGCCCTTGCCGAGCCGCTCGGCGAAGACGAGTCCGGCCGCAGGAGCGAGGGTGCCGGCGAGCGCGATGGCGGGGACGGCGAGGAGATTGACGGCGTAGCCGAGGTACACGACGGTCCAGTGGTGGCCGCGCCGGTCGACGTAGTTGCCTGAGAGCAGGCGCAGCGCGTAGCCGAGGAACTCGCCGATGCCGGCGATGGCCCCGACCAGGAACGGCGTCGCGCCCAGGACGCCGAGGTAGGGCCCGACGATGCTGCGGCCGCCCTCGTAGGTTAGGTCGGCGAAGAGGCTGACCACGCCTATGCCGATGACGAACCGTAGTGCCAGGGCGCGCGCGTCTGGCTGGCCGCGATGGGTCACGTTCGGCAGCTTACCAAGGGGAGGAGATGTTTCCCGGTGGCGGGGCGAGCTCGCTCTGGCCCGAGGAGTGCGGGCTCTCTGCGTTCCGACGGGCCGGGCTCACCAGCGCCCATCGCGAGAACGGTCCTTCGCCGCGCCGGTGGACGCGCATCTGACTCAGCAGCGTGGTCCACTCCGCCTGGCCGACGCTGCGAGGGTCGTCGGCTCGGGCGAGCTTCATCACGCTCAGCCAGGCCCGCCCCCCGGGGCGCAGGATGCGATCGATCTGACGCATGGCCCCGGCATGGTCGGTCATGCAACACAGCAGGGACTCCGCGAGAACGAAGTCGAGCGACGCGGATGCCACGAAGTCGATACCGGCGGCAGAGGCGACGTGCCCCTCAACGACCTCGGCGGCGCCCGCCCGCGCGGCCTTGCGCCGGACGCGATCGATCGCTCTGGGGTCGAGATCGATGGCGACCACGCGGCCACGATCGCCCACGATCCGTGCCATCGCGACCGTGAAGTGACCGGGCCCGCAGCCCAGGTCGGCCACGCGGTCGCCGGCGCTCAGATGGCGCGCGAGGAAGCGGCGGGGCGGCTGGACGAGGCGCCTCAGCAGATTGTCGAGGAACCATGGCGGTATCCGGCGGTCATCGACCTGGCAGGCGCAGGTAGGGCCATGGCGCATGGGTGCCTCCGGGAGCATGGTACGTCGGGGCCGATGCGGGCGGCAGTATCGCCAGGGGCCGCCGGCGCAGCGGCCTCGTCCTCAGTGCGTCGGCGCGGTCGACGAGGCTACGGCCGCGGCGGGCCGGAACTCGAAGATGCCGTAGATCTTCCCGCCCGAGCGTTCACGCTCCACCGTGAGCTTGCCGCCGTGCAGGTCGTACACCACCTCGAGGACGTTGCCGGAGGCGCTCCAGGGCTTGGCCACGTGCAACGTCCCGCGGTCGAGGTACTCGTACAGGCGGCCGTGCACGCCCATCTTGAAGTAGCCGAACATGTCGGCAGGAACGGTGGCGCAGGCGACGCGGGTCCCCGCGGGCAGGGTGGCAGGGACGGCGCCGTCGCAGGTCACGAAGGTGCCGCCGAGCGTGCGGACGGCCTGTGCCACCATGGTTCCGGCCTCGCTGCCGAGGTCGAGGGGAGCGGCGGCTCGAGCCCCGGACGCGGCCATGGCGAGGACGAGAACGACGGTCAGTGATGGAACCAGAGTACGGAGCACGCGTGACCTCCCGGGCGGGCGCAATCAGCGGTGTCCACGGCGGGCGGGACGCTGCCGCCGCGCCCGCCCGCCGCGGCCGATGGCGCAGGCTACCGCCAGCGATCATGAGAAGGGGCACGCGGGTGCGTGAGGGGCGCAGGCCAGGCCTCTGCGGGACCCACGTGCCAGCGTCGGCGCCCGCGCTCACGGCATGCACACGCGCTTGGCGCGTCGGGATGGTAGCGTCCGCGCATGCGTGAAGCGCTCGCGTCGATGGCGGTTGCGCTGCTGCTGGTGGCTGGCGCTCCAGCGAGCGCCGACGCGCCACCGACGGCGAGCGACGCCTCTGTCCCCACCTGCGCCGTCGCCGACGCGCCAACGGCCTTCACCGGCTACGACATGTGGGCCTCCACCTTGGTGGACACGCACTTCCGCTTGCCTGCCGACTACGCTCCACCCGACCTGGTCTCCACCAGCCGGGCGGGGCTGAACGGCGACCAGCAGCTTCGCGCCCTGGTCATCCCGCACCTCAAGGCGATGGCGTCCGCGGCAGCCGCCGCAGGGCATCCGATCGCGGTCCAGAGCGGCTATCGGTCGTACCAAACGCAGGTGGCGACGTTCCAGTACTGGGTCAAGGTCGACGGCTACGCCTACGCGCTCAAGTCGAGCGCGCGCCCGGGCCACTCCGAGCACCAGCTCGGCACGGCCATGGACCTGCGCGCGAAGGGCGGCAGGCCCCCCTGGGATTACCCGGACTGGGCTGCCACACCGACCGGCGCCTGGGTGGCGGCCAACGCCTGGCGCTACGGCTTCGTGATGAGCTACCCCAAGGGCCACGAGGCGGACACCTGCTACATGTACGAGCCCTGGCACTACCGCTACCTGGGCGCGGAGGCGGCCAGGGCGATCCGCGATGGTGGGCTGACGACGCGCGCCTACCTGTGGGCCAAGTGGCGGGCCAGCGGGGTGGCGGTGCCGGAGGGCGCGGTACCTATGCACCGGACCGTGACGGTGCAGCCGGGCGACACCCTGTGGGGCCTGGCACGGCGATACGGGACCACCGTGGCCGCGCTGCGAAGGCTCAACGGCCTCGCCAGCGACGCGATCCGCGCAGGGATGAGCCTGGAGATCCCGTAGCCGGAGAGGCGCCTTCGGTGCGCCGCGGCCTGCCACGGGACGGGGACCCGGCGCGCGGCGTATGGTGACCCATATGAGTGCGACGCGCGGCCGCGGCGGGCGGCGCGGCCGCCGGCCCAACCGGCGGGTGGCCGGCGGACCCGCGGGCGCGGTGCTGGCGCCGCTGCCGGTGCTGGCGTTCGTGCTGGCGTTCGTGCTGGCGCCGGCGGCGGTCGCGGTGGCTCCCGCCTCTCTCTACGCGCACTGGAGCCTCGACGTCGGCGCCCTGGGCTGGGGCGTGGCGGCGTTGGTCGCCTACGCGCTGCTGTGGGCGCGGCTGCCTCGCCGGCCCCACCCCGCCCTCGCGGTCTGCTTCGTCGCAGGCGTGGCGGCGACGGTGCTGACGCTCTCCTCGCCGCTCGACACGATGGGCGAATCGGTGCTGCTCACCATGCACATGCTCGAGCACATGGCGCTCACCCTGGTGGCGGCGCTGCTGCTGGTCTTCGCCATCCCCAGGGGCATGCTTCAGCAGGTGCGTGCGCTGCCGCTGATCGGCCCCATCGTGAACCGCTTCTGGAGCCTCCGGGGGATGGTGCTCTACAGCGCCGTCGTCCTCGCCTGGCACGTGCCCTTCCTGTACGAAGCGGCGCTGAGGCACGAGCCGATCCACGACCTCGAGCACCTCTCCTTCCTGCTCTTCGGCGTGCTCTTCTGGGGGCCGGTCGTCCACCCGATCGCGCCCGAGCGACACCGCGCCGGCGCCCCGCTGAGGCGCTTGGCGGGGGTGCTCCTGGCGCTGCTGGTGAACACCGTGCTCGGCTCGTATCTGTTCTTCGCGCAGCGCGTGCTGTACCCCACCTACGCGGCGGCGCCGCGGGTGTGGGGGCTCATCGACGCCCGAACCGACCAGAGCATCGCGGGCGGCTGCCTGTGGGTGATGGGCGACATGGCTTACATCGCCGCCGCCGGGGCGTTGGTGGCGGCGTGGCTGGGAAGCGCCACGGGCCGGGCGCGCGGGGTCGCCGCCGACGCGGGCAGCCACAACAGCTGACGCGTGGAGCGCCGCGTCGCCCGTACCCGGCCTCGCTCCGACGCTGGGAGCGCGCGTGCCCCCTGGAACGCCACCCCGGCACCCGGGACCCCCGTACCTTGACGTTCGGGCGGCGCTGGCATAGGCTTCGGGCGTGATTGTACCAACGACTATTGAATCAACGCTCACTGAATTCGGGGATGGCGGCGCCGAGCCGCGGGCCAGCGTGTTCCTGAGGGGCCAGGCATGAGGTCGGCGGCGCGGGCGCCGGCATCCGACGGCTTCCCGGCGCTGCGCCTGGCCCTCGCCGCCGTCGCCTGGGTCGCCCTCTATCTCCTCAAGGGAGCCGCCGCCACCGGCCTCGCCGCCGGGCTGCTCCGGCTGGACCTGTCGTCGCGCCTGGGTGGCGCCGTTCACTTCTTCGTCTTCGACTCCATCAAGATCGTGCTGCTCCTCGTCGGCATCATCTTCGTGGTCACCGTGCTCAGGAGCTTCTTCAGCGTCGAGCGTACGCGTGCCATGCTCGGCGGCCGCCGCCAGGGCGCCGGCAACGTGCTGGCCGCGGGTCTGGGGGTCGTCACGCCGTTCTGCTCGTGCAGCGCGGTGCCGGCGTTCATCGGCTTCGTGGCCGCAGGGGTGCCGCTGGGTGTGACGCTGTCGTTCCTCATCGCCAGCCCAATGGTCAACGAGATCGCCCTGGTGATGCTCTTCGGCCTCTTCGGCTGGGGCATTGCCGGGCTCTACCTGGTGAGCGGTCTGACCGTCGCGGTGGTGGCCGGGATGGTGCTCGGCCGCTTGCGGCTGGAGCGCTGGGTCGAGCCCTTCGTCTTCGAGACCCGCTTGGGGGGGAAGGTCGTCGCGCCCGGGCGGGAGCTCAGCTGGTCCGAACGGGTCGAGATGGGCGTCGAGGAGGTGGGCGCCATCCTCGGCAAGATCTGGCCCTATCTCCTCGTCGGCATCGGACTGGGCGCCGCGATCCACGGGTGGGTGCCGCAGAGCTTCTTCCTCCGCTATGCAGGGCCCGGCCAGCCCCTGGCCGTGCCTGCCGCGGTGCTGCTCGGCATCCCCCTCTACTCGAACGCGGCCGGCATCCTGCCGCTCGTCGAGGCCCTGCATGCGAAGGGCCTCGCCATGGGAACCACGCTCGCGTTCATGATGGCGGTGGTGGCGCTCTCCCTGCCCGAGATGATCATCCTGCGGCGTGTGCTCAAGCCCCGCCTCATCGTGCTCTTCATCGTCGTGGTCGGCCTCGGCATCCTCGGAACCGGCTACCTCTTCAACGCCGTGCTCTAGCGCCTTCGCGGCGCAATTCCAGATTGGGAGCGTGACAGTCATGACGATCAAGGTCCTGGGCTCCGGTTGCCCGAACTGCCAGCGGCTGGAGGCCAATGTACGCCTGGCCCTCGCCTCCTCCGGCATCGATGCCAGCGTCGAGAAGGTCACGGACGTCGCGGCCATCCTGGCGTACGGCGTCGGGTCCACGCCCGCGCTGGTCGTCGACGACCAGGTGGTTCTGTCGGGCCGGGTCGCTACGCCGCATCAGCTGGAAAGACTCCTGCAAGCTCCGTAGCGGCCGCTGCGGGCGCGGCCGAGGGCGCATGCTCCCAGGTCGCCCTACGTATTGACAATGATCGATGTATCGACTACTGTCGATGTATGGCGCTGCATGCTGGCAAGCCCGAGCTGAGCGCTCGCCTGAAGGCCCTGGCGGATCCGGCGCGTTTTCGGATCGTCGCGTTTCTGAGCGACCCCGCCCCCGAGTGTTGCAGCCGCGCCGACGGCGTCTGTGCCTGCGACCTTGAGGGCGTGCTGCAGCTCTCACAGCCGACGGTGAGCCACCACATGCACCAGCTCGTGGCGGCCGGCCTGGTGCGCTCTGAGAAGCGGGGGCGTTGGGTCTACTACCAGCTCGAGAAGGCAGCCCTGGATGCGGTCGTGCGTGAGCTGACCCGGCTGCGGACGCCGGCGCCCCGACTCTTGCAGGAGGCATGACATGACGAACCTGGAGCTGCGTGATGACGTCAAGCGCTACTACAGCGAGCGACTGAAGGGCTCCCAGGGGTGTTGCGGCGACATCTCGGTTGCCACGGTCCAGGTCGAGGGCGTCCCCTCGTACGGTTGCGGCGAGCCGACCCTGTTCGCCGAGCTGCGCCCCGGAGAGCACGTGCTCGACCTCGGCAGCGGTGCCGGGCTGGACGCTTTCCGGGCAGCGCGCGCCGTCGGCCGGGAGGGCCGGGTGACGGGCGTCGACATGACGCCGGCCATGCTGGAGCGGGCTCGGGAGGGGGCGCAGCGGCTCGGGATCCGCAACGTGCGCTTCGTCGAGGGCATCATCGAGGCCGTGCCGCTACCCGACGCCAGCGTCGACGTGGTGCTGTCGAACTGCGTGGTCAACCTGTCGGCCGACAAGAGCGCGGTCTTCGGCGAGGCCTTCCGCGTGCTTCGGCCCGGCGGCCGGCTGGCCATCAGCGACGTCCTGCGCCGGGTCGAGCGCCAGGAACCGGCGAGTCGCGAGGGCTGGTGCGCGTGCGTGGACGGGGCCGAGACGGCGCAGCGCTACCGCGGCTATCTGGAGCGCGCCGGCTTCAGCGACATCCGCGTCGAACCCGCCGCCGGCGAGGAGCTGGCGCGGGATACCTACAGCGCTGTGGTGCGCGCCACACGGCCGGCGGTGCGGGCGGCCGGCGTGCCCTAGTCGGCCAGGGTCGACTCGATGCGGCGGTCCGGCACCACCCACATGAGCGCGACGGCCACGTAGATGGCGTAGGCAGGCCAACGCGCCCCGAGCAGCGCCGAGACGATCGCCGTCAGGTAGAGCAGCGGGGAGGCCCGGCCCTTGAGATCGGGCCCCAGGGCGCGGCGGAGGCGGGAGTCCGGCCCGTTGGCGACGATCAGCCGCTGCTGCAGCAGGTAGTAGGCGATGGCAGCGAGCAGCAGCACCGCCCCGTAGGCCGTCGTGGGCGCCGCGCGGAAGTGGTTCTGGCCCATCCAAGCGGTCACGAACGGCACCAGCGAGAGCCAGAACAACAGGTGCAGGTTCGCCCACAGCACGCTGCCGTCGATGCGCTCGATGGCGTGAAGCATATGGTGGTGGTTGTTCCAGTAGATGGCGAGGTAGACGAAGCTGAGCAGGTAGGTCAGGAGAGCGGGCAGCTCGGCGCCGAGCGCCGGCCAGGTCGCGTCGTGCGGGACCGTCAGCTCCAGCACCATGATGGTGATGAGGATGGCGATCACGCCGTCGCTGAAGGTCTCCAACCGGGACTTGCTCATCGGCCCTCCCTGCCCCCGCGGTGGCGCTAGCATAGCCGGCACCCGGCAGGCGGTTGGCGCTCGGCGCGCGCAACCGCGGCGGACCGGCAACGGCTCGTCGACCTGGATCGGCCGGCTCGCTCCAGCCCTCTGAGTCGCTCGGGTGCCACCGTCCGGTGGGGGTCGCTCACGGCTGCCGCTCCCCCCGCGGGCCTGACCGAGCCGTGTCGCCGGCGTCGGCCGCCTCCTCCTCGGCGTAGAACTCGTCGCGCTTCAGCCGGATCTCGGGTAGGAACAGCGTCGCCAGCAGCGCCAGCCCCGCCACGACCAGGCCGACCTGGAAGACGCGGTCCATACCGGCGTCGAGGCCGGTTCGCAGGGCGTGCAGGAACTGCTGGTAGAGCGTGTCGCCCTGGTCGCCGAAACGCGCGAAGGCTGTGCGGATAGCCTGCTGGGCTTGCGCGCTGATGAGGCCCTGAGGGTCGCTCAGGACGGCCCGCTGCTCGGGCGGCAGCAGGCGCAGCACCAGCCGCAACGCCAGCGGCAGGCTCCGCTGGAAGTGGACCTGGAAGCTGCTCGCCAGCACCGTGCCCAGGATGGGTGCGATGATGACCCCGCCGAGCGACCGCACGAACTGCTGGGTGGCGTTGACCACGCCCATGATGCGGTAGGGGAAGGCGCTCTGCACCACCACGTTGAGGAGCGGCATGAGCGCGCCGATGCCGATCCCGGCGACCACCATGTCGCGCACCACCACCGGTTGCGGCGTGCTCGCGCCCAGGGTGTTGAATAGCAGCATGCCGGCGACGCTCAGGGCGGCAGCGGCGATGGCCAGAGCGCGGTAGCGCCCCGTGCGGCTCATCAGCACGCCCCCGGCCACACTGCCGCCGGCGAAGCCGAGCATCATCGGCGTGAGGATGATGCCGGATGCCTGGGCCGATGCGCCCAGGACTCCCTGCACGTAGAGCGGCAGGAACATCAGGCCGCCGAACATCGCCATGCTGACGAACAACGCCACCAGGCTGGCGACGGTGAACACCGGCGCGGCGAACAGCCGAGGGTCGAGGAGTGGCTCACGGGCACGTCGTTCGTGGCGAACGAAGACCGTCAGGAACAGCACCGCGGAGGCGAACAGCGCCAGCGTTTGCAGGCTGCCCCAAGGGTAGCGGCCGCCGGCCCAGGTGAAGCCCAGGAGCAGCGGCACCAGCCCCGCCGCCATCCACACCGCCCCCTGCCAGTCGACGGTCGCGCTCGGCGCCGCCCGCACGCGTGGAAGCGTGGCGAGCACGGCGACGAGCACCAGCGCGGCCACCGGGAGGTTGACGTAGAACACCCAGCGCCAGCCCAGCTGGTCGGTGATCCAGCCGCCGAAGGTGGGACCGATGATGCTGGCCATGCCGAACACGCCCGACATCGCGCCCATCCAGCGGCCGCGATCGCGCGGGTTGAAGATGTCGCCGATGGTGGCGCGGGGCATGCTCAGCAGCCCGCCGCCGCCGACCCCCTGCAATGCCCGTGCCAGGATGAGCTCCATCATGGTGTGTGCCTGGCCGCTCAAGGCGGAGCCGAGGATGAACAGGCCGAGGCCTACCAGATAGAACGGTTTGCGTCCGTAGACGTCGGAGAGCTTGCCGTAGATGGGAACGGTGATGGCGGACGCCATCATGTAGGCGGTGAACACCCAGGTGTAGACGGCCAGCCCGTTGAGATCGGCGACGATCACCGGCAAGGCGGTGGCCACCACCGTCTGGTCGAGCGCGGCGAAGAACATCGCCAGCAGCACCGCTGCCAATGCCCACCAGCGGCCGGACCCCACGATGCGGTTGGTGGCCTGAGGTTGGTGGGGAGCGGTCTGGACGTCGGTGCGAGCGTGCGTAGGCCGCGGCATGGCTCCCTTCCACGCCGGCGCGAAGCGCAGCTCCCCCATGCTCTCCCCGGCCCCCCGCGCCTCCCAGGGACATTCGTCAGGCTACCGGGCAGGCACCGGCGGGACACCGAGCGGAAGG
>Ga0315540_10001038_pt1 | contig 15976 bp, 10 predicted proteins | sample SalMarSW160110MG_FD_203677 | JGI IMG/M metagenome (GOLD analysis project Ga0315540, IMG submission 203677) | Salt marsh sediment microbial communities from the Plum Island Ecosystem LTER, Massachusetts, United States - Salt Marsh Sediment SW1601-10 ...
CCCGCGCCGCGCTCGGCCCAGAACGCCGCGCGGGAACCGTGCGCATGGACCGCGTCGAACCGACCCCGCCAGGCCGCGGCGAGGCGCGCCGCGGCCCCCAGGTCGAGCTTGCGCACCGGAGCGCCGTGCTCGATCCCGATCCCACGGGCCCGGAGCTTCGTCGTGAGGGGGCCCTCCCCGGGGACGAACAGCGTTGTCGTCACGCCCTCGGCGCGCAGCGAAGGCAGCAGTGTGAGCAGGAACGCCTCCACTCCTGTCGCGCCGACGGTGGCCACGACGTGCGCGACCCGGACCCCCTCGCTCATGCCCCCGCCCTCGGTGCCCAGGTGGTCCGGACCCGTCTCACGAGCTCGCGGGTCTCGTTCGGGGAGGTCAGCCGCAGCAGGCCCATGTAGCCCACGGCGAAGAGCACTCCGGAGACGGCAAGCGGGATCATTTCGGCCAACCGCCCGGGACCCGGGCGCCAGAGCTGCACGTACCAGGCGGCGCTGCCCGCGACGGCCGCCGGAAGCGCCGAACGTGCGAGCGGCCGGAGAACCGCGTGCCCCCTTGGGATTCCCAGCCATCCGTCCACGGCTCCGAGGAACCACACCGTGGCGATCGTCGTGGCGGCGAGTCCTCCGAACAGCGTGCCGGGCCAGCCGAACCAGTACATTCCGGCCAGGCTCAGTCCGACGTGCAGCACGAGCGCAGTGACGGCAAACCTGGACTCGAGCCCGGGCCGTCCGCCGGCGCGGGCCATCATCGCGCCGACTCCGCCGAGCAGAGTCACCGTTGCGGTCGCCATCAGGAGCCGCAGCGCGAAAGCCGCGTCGGCGTGGCCGTCCCCCAGCCACAGCCGCATGACGGCGTCCGAGAGGGCGATCGTGCCGGCGCCGATCGGGACCAGCACGAGCACGTAGGGAGCCGTCATCCGGCGGTAGAGTTCGCCGCGTTCCTCCGGCGTCGTTCGCGTGTCGGCGTCGGCGATCGCGGGAAGCAGGGCGCCCAGGAACAACTGCGGCATGTTCGAGATGCCGTTCGTGACCCGCAGGCCCAGGTCCACGGGGGCGACCCAGGCGAGCCCGATGCGCGCGCCGACGAGGATGCGATCCACCTGCAGGTGCAGGAAACTGGCGAGCACGCTGGTCTGGATCCGCGAGCCGAACCGGAGCAGCTCGCGCAAGCCCGGCCCGCGGTCGCCGTCGTCTGCGGGAGCGTCAGCGTACGCCCGCAACCGCAGTCCGAGCGTGACAACGAGAACGGACAGCGTGCAGGCCGTGTGGATGAGCTGGGCCACGGCGAGCGCGACCAGAGCCCGGTCGAAGCGCAGCGCCGCGAGGGAGAGCCCGAAGAGGAGCGGCGCCAGCGAGAGTCCGATCTTGCTGCTCAGGTCCATCCGGTGGAGCCCGACCAGCGCTCCCTGCAGCACGCTCGCGATGCTGGCCAGGGCAAAGCCGAGCAGGGTGAGGTGGTAGGCGAGCTTCGCCTCGGGCCACCAGGTGGGGTCGACGTGGAAGCCCGAACGCACGAGCGGTGTTGCCGCGGCGCCGACGAGCACGACCACCAGCCCGAGGAGCGTGTACACGCCGAGCCCCCGGAGGATCGTGTGGACGACCGCGCCGCGCCGGCCGGCCGCGAGGAGCTGGGCCGTGTACGTGGTCATGGCGGCGGTGAGCCCCAGGTCGAGAAAGGTGATCGAGCCGCCGAGCAGCATCATCAGCGACCAGAATCCGAACTGCTCCCGCCCGAGCCGCCCGAGGACGGCGGGCGTGAGAACGACCCAGAGGGCGATGTACGCAGTCTTGACCGCGACATTCCAGAACGCATTCCGTCCGACGGCGCGGTGCGCGGGCGTTTCGCTCACGACGGCGGCCGAGAGTCCAGAGAGAGCTGTCCCGCGCGCACGAGCAGGGCGCACCAGACCGCCACCTGCGCGATCCCGACGAGCCCGACCCAGTTGTCGCCCGTTAGGTTCGACGCGGCGAGTGCCAGGAGGTACGGCTTGTGGAGGCGCGCCATCTTCGCCGCCCACGAGTCCGGCGGCGCGTGCTTCGCCACGACGTCCCCCAGCGCCATGGTCCGCCAGATCAGGCGCAGGAACACGATGAGCCCGATGAGGCCCATGCCCGTGGCGACCTCGAGATACATGTTCTCGCAGGTGCCGAGCATCAGGCCGAGATCGTTGTACCGGTCACTGAAGTGGCGGAAGCCGAGATACCCGACTCCGACCAGCGGGTGGGCCACGAACATCCGACCGGCCGCGAACCAGCCGTAGATGCGCACGAACGTCGTGTAGACCTCGAAGGACCCCCGGTCACCCGAGAGCGTGCGCAGCATGCGCTCCCACCAGATCGTGGCCACGAACGGCGCCAGGACGAGCACCGCGAGCAATCCGGTAACGAGGAAGCGGCGTGGGAGCTTCCGCCACGCGAGCACGGAGAACACGATCCAGGCGAGCAGCCCGCTGCGGGACTGCGTGAGCATCATGAAGACCAGCGTCAGGGCCATCATGATCCAGCCCCACGGCCTCGCACGGTGGCTCTGCCGTGCCAGCAGAACGACCCACAGAAGCAGGAGGCCGATCGCCGCCTCGTTCGGGTCGGCCGTGGACCACCCGCGCTCGTTCATGAACCAGGTCATGCCCGCCCGGCGAAGGGTGTTGTCCGACGTTATCGGCGCGAATACGAAGCCGGCGAGGTTGACCAGCGAGAGGAGCAGCCCACCCGCCACGAGCGCGCTCACCACGCGCCGCAGCGAGCGCTCGTCGCGAATGCAGACCATCCCAATGCCGAACATCAGCATCCCCTGGACGGCACGCCCCAGCTTGAGGCCCGAGTCGAACGCCCCGGACGGATTGCCCATCGCCACGGTCACGAGCAGCGACCCCGCCGCGATCACCGCGTACATCCAGGCCGAGCGCGTGAATCGGCGTGTCGCCTCGTCCATCGCGGTTCGCCGCTCGTCGGTCCGTACGATGGACACCGGCGTCCTCCGAAGCCACGCCGGCAGGCAGGCGAAGATGAGCGGGATCAGCAGCACGTCGAACGGCATCACGTTGCGTTCGCCGGAGCCCACGGACACGACGACACTCATCACGCACGAGGCGACGAGCACCAGGTAGCCGGCAAGCGGAGCCAGTGCAGCGGCGGCGAGGACGCCGGCCCCCAGCAGCACCGCGAGTATCGTGAGCCTCTCGGGGCTGGGATCCCCGATCGCGACCGCGACCGCGACCGCGATCAGCGCGGCCGGCACCCACAGCGGAAGCACGAGCCGCGGGCCATTCGAAGTCGCTCGGGCCAGGCTCACACCGGGTCCCTCAGGCGGCGGGTTCCCGTCGCCGCTCGACCCACACCCAGCCCAGCGCGAGCAGGGACGCGACGGCGGCCGAGACGGCCACCAGCAGGCTCCGCCGGGGGCGGGCCCTGAGCTGGGCCGGCCGCGCCGCGTCGAGCACGGTGATGGTGGGCGTGTCTCGCGCCTCCTGGACGCGGGCGTCCTCGTACTGGGCGGTGATCAGCGAGAAGAGGCGCCGCTGCAGCTCCGCCTCGAGCGCGAGCCGGGAGCCCTCCTGCTTGAGGGCGGGCATCTTCGCGAGCTCGCGCTCGTATGCGCGCATCTCGGAATCGATCTCCTGCAGCGCGGGGCTATCCTCGCGGCTGAAGTTGCTGACGTAGGCCCGGCGGATCTGCAGGTTCATCCATTCAGACATGACACTGGCAATCCCGTTCACGCCCGCCGACTCGGTGGTGGCGACGACCTTGTTCTTGCGCTCGTACTCGGACAGCGCGGACTCCGCCTCGTGCATGCGTTTCGACACGTCGGCGAGCCGTCCCTCCAGGAACACTCGCACCCGCTTCGCGCGCGTGTTGTACGCCTCGCGGTTGAAACGATCGAGTCCCTCGACCAGGTGATTCGCCATGTCCGCGGCACGCTTCGCATTGCGGTCCTCGGCGCGAACGTGGATCACGCCCGCCTTGTCCACTTCGACGCGCAGGTGCTTGTCGAGCCGCCGCAGGGCGATGTCCGTGTTCCGGGCCTTGTAGACACTCCTGAGGTCGTAAGTGTCGATCAGGTCCTCCTGGAGCGTGCGGCTGCGCAGGATCTCCGCGAAGACGTCGCTCGGCGTCTGCGTACTGAACATCCCGATCTTGTTGAGTGCCGCGTTCTGAATGAGGCTCGCCATCGTGCTGAAGCCGTCCGAGCCCTCGGTGGGCGGCAGCAGCGTGGATTCGCTTGCGAACCACTGGGGCAGCAAGAAGGCCACCACGACCGCGACCAGGGTCACCCCGAGCACGAACGCCGCGATTCCGCGCATGTGGCGGACCACGGCCGCGAGGTAGCGGTGAAACTCGGGGGGCAGCAGCTCGTCAAGTGTTTGGCGCATCGTGGGACTCGCGGGGTGGCGTGGCGCGCCGCGGCGCCGGGTGCCGAAGGAGGTCGAACGGCGCGGCTCGAGCCGGGCGACAGTACGAGCCGCCCGAATCCGGCGTCAAGAACGGGCACGCTGCGACCTGCGCACGCGAAAGGCGATCGCGAGTTGACGAGGGCGCGCGCCGCAGGAAAGACTCCCGGATTCGATCTTCCACCCTCCTCGGAGAAGTGCCTATATGTCCCTCGCCTCCGCCGCGGACGTCGCGAAGCTCTGGGTCTGCCCCCGCTGCCGTGGCTCGCTGGTCCGCGACGCCGCGGGTCTGCGCTGCGTCGCGGAGGACTGCGGGTCCGAGGGACCACTTCGTTTCCCCGAGGTCCGGGGCCAGCCGGTACTGGTGGACTTCGAAGACTCCGTGCTCGAGCGAGAGGCCGTGCTCCACGGTGAAGCTGCCTCTGCGGTCGAGCGTCGATCGGAGCGCAACCCCCTGCTCGCCCGGTTGCGCCGCTGGACGTCAGGCAACCCCGTCTCGGCCCGCTTCGCGGCCGACCTGCTCGACCGGCTGGTCGCAAGCCCACGCCGGGCGCGTGTGCTCGTGATCGGCGGCGGAACAGTCGGCATCGGTGCCGAGCGGTTGTACGAATCGCCTGCGATCGAGGTCGTGGCCTTCGACCTGTACGCCTCCGCTCGCACGCACGCGGTGGCTGACGCCCATCGAATCCCGCTTCCGGACGCGTCCATGGACGCCGTCTGGATCCAGGCCGTCCTCGAGCATGTGCTCGAGCCGGCGCGCGTCGTCGCAGAGATCCACCGGGTCCTGCGACCTGAGGCGGTCGTCTACTCGGAGATCCCGTTCCTGCAGCAGGTTCATGAAGGCCCGTACGACTTCACGCGGTTCACCGAGACCGGGCAGCGTTGGCTGTTCCGACGGTTCGAGCGACTCGACTCCGGCGTGGTCGCGGGCCCCGGGGTTGTGATGAGCTGGGCTCTCGACCACATCGTCCGCGGGATCACGCGCTCCCGCACGCTGGGCCGCGGCGCCGGTGTGGCCAGCTCCTGGCTCGGCCTGCTCGAGCCGCTAATGGGTCGTGGCCACTCGTCCGACGGCGCCTCGTGCCTCTTCTTCTACGGTCGCCGCTCGGAGCGCGTGCTCTCCCCGCGCGACGTCGTCCGCTCCTACCGGGGAGCCCAGCAGCCGCGTGACTCAGCGTCGAACCGCGCGTAGCACGGAGTCGTATTCGGCGGGCAGGTGCCGCGGGTGGCCCTCCGGCGTCCACCAGCGCGGCGTCTGCGAGTAGATCCACACATAGCGATCCGCGTGGTCCAGAGCGGCCTGGACGGCGCGGCCGAAGAGTACCGGCGTGAAGTAGTTGCGCGAAGGGTCCGAGGCGTTCCAGGGAACTCGTGGCGAATCGTTGTCCAACCAGATGCCGAACGCCACCGACAGGTGTCTTCGGTAGCGCTCCGGATTCGCAGACAGGCGAAGCGCGCCGCGCCGCATGCTGTCTGCCTTCGCCGCGAAATGCGCCGGATCGCGATAGGCGTACGAGAGCTCGTGGCCGTCCACGAGAACCGCACTGTCGCTCGCCGCGTCCACCATACCGTCCACGAAGGATGCGAGGAGCCCGTTGTGGGTGGCGGAGAGCGCGCGGCGGCCGCCAAGGGTCTCGTGCAGCGGGAGCGAGTAGGCGAAGGTCATGAAGACCGTCAGCCCCGGGTAGCCGCGCTCGAGGGCCCGCATGGCCTCCGCTCCCCTCCGTCGAACCTGGGCCGACAGCTCCGCCCAGCTGCGGTCCGTCGCCCGATGCTGGACGCGAAAGTCCCAGAGTTCGCCCCGGTACTGCTCGGGGTCGAGCAGCACCCCGGGGGCGCCGGCTTCGCGGGCCAGCGAGGCCGCCAGCTCGAGGTTGGCCATCACCGCGGAGTGGTCCTCGAACCAGTCGAGATCTCCGGGGGTGGTGTTCACGCGCAGGAAGTTCGCGCGGAAGCGGCCGAACCGCGTCGCGACCAGGTCGCGACGGGCCGAGTCGAGCTCGGCACGCGTGAACCGGCGACGTCCCCACAGCTCCCACGTGAAGTCTCCCTCCCGGCCGTCGGGCTCGAAGTAGGGAACGTGGAAGACGCAGCCGTCGAACGGGCTCGCCTGCAGCTCGGTGATGTGGAGCCGCATGAAGTGCGGATCGGGCGAGTCCCAGCCGAACTCGATCAATTGCTTCTTCGGCGGTGCGGGCGATCCCGCCGCGGCGAAGGACGCGACGCAAAGTGCCAGGGCCGGTGCCGCAGCCAGGACCGCCCTCACGGCAGGCCGAGCTCCCGGCTGAGCCGCGCGTACAGCCCCTCGAGCTGGTCCACCATTCGGCGCGCGGAGAACTCGTCCACCCGCGCCCGCCCGGCTTCGCCCATGCGCCGGGCCGCGGTCGAATCGTCGGCGAGCCCGGCCATGCGTTCCGCGAGCCCCGCGACGTCTCCCACCTCGACCAGCCAGCCGTTCTCGCCCGGCGTCACGGCATCCGCCGCGCCGTCCACGCGCGTCGCGACGATCGGCAGGCCTGCGGCCATCGCCTGCGGAAAGACGCGCGGCAGCCCTTCCCAGCGGGAGGCGAGCACGAACGCGTCGAAGGCCCGCAGCAGCTCCGGGACGTCTCGACGCAGGCCGACCAGATGGACCCGGCCGACGAGCCCGGCCCGCGAGATCGCGGCTTCGAGCGCCTCGCGCTGCGGGCCGTCCCCGACGAAGACCAGATGAGCCCCGGGACACGCGGCGGCGACTCGCTCGAACGCGGCGAGCAGCGCGAGCGGCGATTTCTGCTCGCCGAGGCGCCCGACGCTCCCGAATACGAACGCCTCGCGGGGCAACCCCAGGCGTTCACGGACTTCGTCCCTCCCGATCGGCACGTCGCGGTAGGCTTCGATCTCGATGCCGGAACGGATCAGGTGGTACTGGTTCGGTCGGCCGATCCCGCGCAAGAGCCCCGCCTCGACGTTGGGAGTCCCCACGACGACGAGCGCGGCGGCCATCGGCGCGCAGAGTCTCTCGAGCCACGTGTACAGCGTGCGCACGGGCCACGGCTGGTGGGGATTGAAGCTCCAGCCGTGCACCGTGTGCACGACGACCCGCGTGCCGGCCATGCGGGCCGCGAGCCGGCCGACGATCCCCGCCTTCGACGAGTGCGTGTGGACGATGTCGAAGCGCTCGCGCCGCATGAGGCGGAAGAGGCGCCACGTCGCGCGCAGGTCGTTCCAGGGGCTCAGGCGGCGCACCAGCGTCGGCTCCACCCACACTGTGACGCCGCGGGCGAGGGCCTCCGTGTGAAGCTCGCCCTCGACGCCGGTCTCGGGCCCCGTGAGCAGCACGCTCGGGAACCGGTCGCGATCGATGATCGCGCAGGACAGCATCGTGTTCTCCTGCGCGCCTCCCACGATCATCCGGGTGATGACGTGCAGCACCCGGATCGGACGCTCGGCCGGGCCCGGGCCAGGTGCCGCGCCGGACTCGGGCATCGCGCTCACGACCGCGCCCCCGGGAAGGGCGCCGCGTCGGCCGGCCGTACGCCTCGGCCCGTCCGGGCCAGCGACTCGGCGTCCGCGCACGCCACCTCCCGCCACCAGAGCTCGAAGCAGAGCGCGGCCCACAACGGGCCCGAGCGGTCCCGGTGGCGGCGGTGCTCGTCGTGCCAGCGGCGCAGGACGTCCATTCGGAACACGCCGCTGCCCGCACCGGCGAAGACATCTCCCGCCAGCGAGTCGAGTGGCCCGCGCAGCCAGTCCTCGACCGGGACCGAGAAGCCGTGCTTCGGTCGCGCCGCGAGCCTCTCGGGAAGCACGCGGCGCGCGAGGGCCCGCAGGACGGCCTTGCCCTGCGGGTCGCCGAAACGCGCGTGCCTCGGCAGCCCGGCGGCGAAGCGGACCAGCCCGTCGTCGAGAAACGGCACGCGGCCCTCCACCGAGGCCCCCATGCTGGTCCGATCCTCCTTGAGCAACAGGTCGTCGGGCAGGTACCAGAGATGATCCACCGTGGACGCCAGGGATTCCCGGCCCGCGGGCCATCCGCCCGTCTCGGTGACCAGCTCGGCTTCGAGCCGCGTCGCGACGGATCCCGGGGCGAGGTCCTGGCGCAGGGCTTCGCGCCAGCGCCCCGGAGGCGACGGCTCGAAGGCCGACAGGTAGGCGTCGAAGAAACGTCCCCGCGCGCGCGCCTCGAGAAGCTTGCGCACCATCACCACGCGCTCCCCGCCCGCGGTTCGCCGGTGCAGGTCGCGTTCGGAGAGCCAGCGAGCGCCGGCGCCGGCCAGTGCGGCGGGCAGGGGCGCGAGGCCGCGGAGCATCCCGGCCAGCCGGTGACGCCGGTAGCCGCCGAACAACTCGTCTCCACCCGTTCCCGAGAGGAGAACCGTCACGTGCTCGCTCGCCGCCAGCGCCACGAGGTGCGCGGGCACCGCGGCCGGGTCTGCGCACGGCTCGTCGAGGAGCGCAACGACCCGCGGCAGCGTCCGCGCCGGATCCAGCGCCACCTCGCTCTCGTGGTGGCGCGTTCCGAAGGTCCGCGCCACCTCGCTCGCGAACCGGCGCTCGTCGTGATGGCCGCCGGAGTCGAATCCGATCGTGAAGGTCCTCGTCTCGCGCCGGATCGCCTCGGGCAGCGACGCCACCATCAGGCTGGAGTCGAGACCGCCCGACAGCAGGATCCCGACCGGCCGGTCGGACAGGAGCATCGCTTCCGTCGATCGGGCCAGCCTCGTGCCGGTTTCATCGGCGAGCGTCGCGAGCGGGGCTCGCGCGAGGGCCGGATCGGGAACGAAATCCGGCCAGGACCACCAGCGCTCGATCCGGAATCCGGCCGGGGTGACGAGCATGCGACAGCCGGGGCGCAGCTTGCGCACGGCGCGCAGGACCGTGGTCTCGCCCGGCACGAACCCGAACGCCAGGTAGCGCTCCAGGCCGTCGGGATCGAGATCGCGAGGCAGCTGCGGATCGCAGAGGAGGGCCTTGATCTCGGAGGCGTACAGAATCCGCTCTCCGACTCGTGCCCAGTAGAGCGGCTTTACGCCGATCGCGTCGCGGGCGAGCATCAGGGTCTCGTCGCGCCTGTCGAAGACCGCGCAGGCGAACATCCCGCGCAGTTGCTCCACGAGGCGCGATCCGTGCTCGAGCCACAGGTACGGAAGCACCTCGGTATCGGTGCGGGTGCGCAACGGGTGGCGGCGGCCCAGGCTCTCGCGCAGCTCCGGAAAGTTGTAGAGCTCGCCATTCTGGCTCGCCCATACCTGGCCGGCGGCATCGCCGATCGGCTGGTGGCCGCCGGCCACGTCGAGGATCGAGAGCCGGCGCACGCCCAGGGTCGCCCGGCCGAGGGACTCGAGGCCCGCGTCGTCCGGGCCGCGGTACTCGATCGCCCGCAGCATGGTTTCGACGACCCGGCGATCCTCCGCCCGGTGCGCGTCCGTGACGGGGGCATCGCCCAGCCGATAGATGCCTGCGATGCCGCACATTTCAGGAGTCGGATCCGGGCAGGGAACGAACGCCCTCGGGCGTCGGGGCCAGCATCCGGGCGAAGCTAAGGCATCGGCCGGGGGGTTGCCAGCGGCGCGGACGGGCAGCCGCGGGGAGCCCGCGACCCGCTCACGAGAGCACCACGACGCGCCGCGTTCCCAGCAGCCGACCCTCGGACGTCAGCCGGACGAAGTAGATCCCGACGCGCACACGGGCCCCGGAGTCGTCGCGAAGATCCCAGACGACATCTCCCGCTCCCGCGCTGCGCAGGCCCCTCGCGAGCGTGCGCACGCGGCGTCCGCCGACGTCGTAGACGGTCATCGTCACGGGCCCGGGCGAGGGCAACGTGTACGCCAGGCGCGTGGCCCGGCGCGTCGGACTGGGCCGGGCGGACGCCAGCCGGGAGGCGGGTCCGGCGCGGCGCGCGACGCCGGTGGAAGGCGGCGACTGCTGCTCGATGCGGACCGTGTGGTCCGGCCGGATCACGTAGGTACACGGCGGCGAACTGCCCGGGCGGATGCCGCCGAGGAGCGGGTTCTCGGCCGGGCCCGTCACCACCGGCTGGCCCGGCGCACCCGGGAAGGACGCTTCGAGGTCGAAAGCGCCGGATCCGACGCCTCCGAAGGTGACGGTGTACTCGTCCTGACCCAGGTAGCCCGACCCGCCGTCCACGATGCGCGTCTGAACGGGGTGCCGGGGATCGTCCAGCGAGCGCAGGCGCACCGTGCTGCCCTGCATGACGAGGCGGCCCTCGTTGTCCTCGAGCCTCACCTTCAGGTACGGAGTGGCCTGGCGTGGTACGAGGTCCAACAGGTTTCGCGCGAAGTGCTTCGAGTAGTCGCCGACGACGATGTCCGGGTCGCCGTCGCCTTCGAAGTCCGCGAATGCGCACAACGTGCCCGGCAGGTCGAGCGAGGCGACGGTCGTGTCCTCGGTGAACGTCCCGTCGCCGTTGGAGAGTAAGAGGCGCACCCCGCGGGCAGGATCGAAGAAGAAGAAGTCCTGGTCGCCGTCGAGATCGATGTCGGTCCAGCGGTCTCCCCAGAACCAGTCCAGCGGGCCGATCCCCAGGCTGGCGGAGACGTCCACCAACGTGTCGCCGTCGTTTCGGTACAGCGTCGGGCCCTGGGCCGTTCGGAGGCACAGGTCGAGATCCCCGTCGTTGTCGTAGTCCACGAACTGCGAGCCCTCGTCGAACTGCGCCGGGAGCCCGACCTCCGCCGCGATGTCGTGGAAGTGCGCGCCGCCGTCGTTGTGAAAGAGGCGGTGCGCGCAGTACAGGTCGATGGCGCCGTCGCCGTCCCAGTCCGCTGCGCAGCTGCCTTCGGGCCGGTAGTAGATGGACAGCCCGGGTAGTCCGACGCCCGCCTCGTCGGTGAAGTCCACGAACGTGCCGTCGTGATGATTGAGATAGAGGTAGCTGTGATACGGCGGGACGTGCGCGTAGAACGGCAGGAAGAGGTCGGGCCATCCGTCGGCGTCGAAGTCCGCCCACACGGGGGTTTCGCCGTGACCGGGAATGTCGATGCCCAGGGCGGGGGCCGCGTCCGCGAAGCCCGACGGGTCGTTCTGGAAGAGCCGGACCCGGTTGCACGTGGTCGTGCTGTCGCTGTAGGGCATCAGCACCAGGTCCAAGTCACCGTCACGGTCGTAGTCGCACCAGGCCCCGCCGTGGTAGTTGCCGTCCCCGAGCAGGGCGCGAAACCCCGGCATCTCCTCGAACGAAGTCCCTGTGTTCAGGTACATCGGGAGTTCAGGAAGGACGTCCCCGTTCGCGTTCCCCCAGCAGGGAGGGAGCGTCCCCGGGCCGAAGTCGGGGACGGCCGTCGGCAGGGACTCGAAGTGCGCGCGCTCGTCGTTCACGATCGTGCCGGTTCCCTGCGGCCGGTCGGACGAAGCGTTCGCGACCGACGTGAGCTCGACCCCGAAGCTCTCGTTGCCCTCGAGCAGCGAGTCCCCGAGGACCGTCACCTCGAACCTCACTTCGGTCCCTCCGGGGGGGATTTCGAGGTCGGCCGATGCCGGCAGGTAGTCGTTCCCCGCCGCCGTGGCCGTTCCGTCGAAGGTCTGGATGTGAAACGAGACGGGGATCGGCGCCGGCGCCGAGAGCTGCACGGTGAACACCAGCTGGCGCCATCCGGAGTCTCCCTCGAGGCACTCGGCGTCATGGGCGCCCAGCCTCGGGAGGGGCGGGGGCGGCTCGTCGACACCGAGCTTCGGTACGGGTCCGGGCGGCTCGTCGCGCTTGTAGCGCAGGGGATCTGCCCCGATCCCGGCTGCCTGAAGGGACAGGACGGCGAGCATCGTCAGTAGTAGCGCAGGCATCCGTGCCTTCATGAGACTCCTTGCACGGTCTGCTGCACCCGGCCTTGTCGGGGTCTTTCCGGCCGCGCGGCCCGGATCCAGCAGGCGGCACGGATACTAGGCCGCCGCCCGACGCTCGTCCAACGCCCGAGGCGAAGACAATATGAAAGCTCTCCGGAGGGACTTCCCCTACCCGTCCGCCTCGGCCGATTCGCGCAGCAGCGCGGCGAGCTTCGGAGCGACCGCCGCCAGCGAGTAGCGTTCCACCACGTCCCCGCGAGCGGCGGCCCCGAGCCGGCGCCGTTCGCCAGGGTCCTGGAGAAGCTCGTCCACCGCCGCGACGAACTCCCCCGGTGTATCGGCGAGGCGACCCGTGACCCGGTCCCGCACCATTTCGGGATGGACACCCACCCGCGAGGCGACCGCCGGAAGCCCGAGCGACATATAGAGGAGGAGCTTCAAGCCGCACTTGCCACGGGCCCACGGATCATCCGGGAGCGGAGCAAGTCCGACGTCGCAGGCCGCGGTGACATCGACCTCTCCGTCGAGGCTCCAGGGGTGCTCGACCACGCGCACCCCTTCGCAGGCGAAGTGCGCGCCGACGACGTGCAGCTCCAGTCCCGGATGGCGACGGAAGAGCCCGGGCAGCAGGGACCGCAACGGGTCCAGGTAATGCACGGTCGAGTGACTGCCGATCCACGCGAGCCGGGGCGGTCCTTCCGGCCGCGGGCGCGGGGCCCATCTCGACGTGTCCACGGCCGTCGGAACGACCTCGACCCCGTCCGACCCGCGAGACGATCGCTGCCCGCGCGCCCAGGCCGCGAGCCACGCGTTGCCCGCCGCGACCCGTCGGGCGTCCGCGGCCAAACGGGCGTACTGCGTGGTCGGCTTGAGCCACGCGAATCGGCGATTGGCTTCACTGACGTTGGGCAGCCAGACGGCGTCGTCGAAGTCGAACACCCACCGGGGCTGCCGGGCCGCGAGACGCTCCAGCGCGGCGCCACCGGCAAACGGCCACACTTCGCGATGCACGAACGCCAGATCGAAGCGGCCGGCGTCTCGCAGGTCCGCCCACCGGCGCGCGCAACCGCGTGCGAGATGCCATGACTTCGCAGGGAGTGCGCCCCGACGGTACAAGGCTTCGAAACCCGCGGAATCGAAGAACGGCCGGATCTGCATTCGAATGCCGTGGGACTGGAGAGGACCTGCGAGCTGGTAGGCGCGGTATCTCGCCGACGCGCCCTCGATCGGATAGGGAACGAGTGCGAGGACGGAGAGGCTCACGACGGAACCGCGATCAGCGTTTGACCGCGAGGATGATGGTTGCGATCTGCGCGAGCACGAGGATGATGGTCTGGGAGTTCTGCCAGAACGAACTGTCCCCACGCTCCGGGACCCAGATCAGGTCCCCCGGCGCCACCGAATGCGCATCCTTCGCCAGAATGGTCTGTCCGTTCGCCATGCTCGTGATCCGGACCTTGCCCCGGGCCGCGATGCGCGAATAGCCCCCGGCGAGCCGAATGTACTCGGAGACCGTGCGGCCCGCGACGAAGGCAATGGCACCGGGGCGGCGGACTTCCCCGTCGACCCGGACCGAGGCCGAAACCGGGTCCACGCGAACGACGTCCCCGTTCTGCATCCGCAGGTTCAGGTCGGGGGACTCCCGCACCCGACGCCAATCGATCCGGAAGTCCTCGCTGCGGGCGGCAAGTCGCGCGCGCAGCATCTCGTACTCGGCGGACGTCATCTCGCGGCGGGACAACTTGCTGAGTCGGGCGAGCTCCGGGTCGGGGTCCTTCGCGAGGCGACTTCCTCGGAAGACTCGGATCGTCGAGAGGTCCGCCCGGTCCAGGAATCCACCTGCCGACTCGACGAGGTCGGTGATCCGCGTCAGCCCCGGCTGGATGGGATAGGCCCCCGGCCGCTGGATCTCGCCGTAGATGTAGGCCTGGTCGATCTCGTGATAGCGCGGAACGAAATAGAAGAAGGCGCGGTCACCATCGTGCAACACGGGGTTGAACCGTCCGGACACGAGGTCCGCGGTCGCGAACCACGTCGACTCCGTGACGGTCGGCGACGTGAACTGCATGAACAGCGCCTGATCCGACACCGATGGAAGCAGGTCGCCCGCTAGCGCCAGGAGAGTCCTCAGGCTGTCCCGCGGTCCGAGCTCAAAACTGCCCGGACGCGCGACAGCCCCTTCGATCGCGACCGTGGACGTCCGCGTTGGCACGACGATCACGTCCCCGCCCCGTAGCACCGGATCGCCGCTCCGGTCGCCCAGCAGACGAAAGCGGTCGAGATCCGCAGGCAGGAGCTGCTCGCCGGAGGGATCCGAGATCTTCCGCCGCAGCAGGATCCGCCGATGCGACGCGTGTTCGGTGAAGATCGAGTCGGGGAGCACGTCGCTCACGTGGGAGGTCGCCGGCACGGTGATGGGTCCGGAGACCCGAACTTCTCCGGCGAGGTAGACCTTCATGGCCCTCGTGCGCACGAGTCGCAGGTCCACGACCACGCCGCGCAGATCCGTAGCCAATCGCTCCGCGACTGTCTGACGCGCGTCATCGAGCGTCTGGCCCGCGACGGCGATCGGGCCCGTCCCGGGAACGTAGATCGTTCCCTCGGCCCCCACCTGCAGCGTCAGCGTGCGAGCGAGTCTACCCGAGAAACTCAACTGAAACACGTCGCCCGGGCCGACGATGTACTCCTTCGCATCGACCGGGCCCGCCAGCGGCAGCGTCGCCCCTGGCCAGACGTCCGGCGACGTCCGTCCCGCTGACTCGCCCATGGAGGAAGTGCCGGGCCCGCCCGCCAGGCCGCCCTGCGCGAAGGACGTGCCGCTGACGACCGGCAGCACGGCCAGGGCCAGGACGAGGACGATGTTCACCCCCGCACCTCCTTGAGCACCTTCCGCTGGCCGTACATGCGCTCGTAGTACTCGCGGAACTCGCCGGTGCGGATGGGACGCCACCAGGACTCGTTCGCTCGGAACCACTCGACGGTCCGGCGGATGCCCTCCTCGAACGGGATCGCGGGCTTCCAGCCGGTCACGCGCGTCAGCTTGGAGGAGTCCACCGCGTAGCGGCGGTCGTGGCCCGGCCGGTCCTCGACGTGGCGGATGAGCGACTTCGGCTTGCCGAGCAGTTTCAGCAGGGTGTCGGTGATGGTCAGCACGTCCAGTTCGTGCTGCGCTCCGATATTGAAGGTCTCCCCCTCGAGGCCGGGGGACTCGAGCAACGTGAGCAGCGCGTCGCAGTGGTCGTCCACGTGCAGCCAGTCGCGGCGGTTCAGGCCCGTGCCGTAGACGGGCAGCGGCTGGTCGTCGATCGCGTTGGTCACGAACAGCGGCACGAGCTTCTCAGGGTACTGCCGCGGCCCGTAGTTGTTCGAGCAGCGAGTGATCACGACGGGCAGGCCGTACGTGCAGGCGTACGCGTACGCCAGCCGGTCCCCGCCCGCCTTGCTCGCCGCGTAGGGCGAGCGGGGGTTCAGCGGCCAGTCCTCGGTCGAGTGGCCCTCGAGCACCTCGCCGTAGACCTCGTCGGTGCTCACCTGGATGAACCGCTTCACGCCGACCCGGCGCGCCTCCTCCGCGAGCACGAAGACGCCGTAGACGTCGGTCTGGATGAACTCCCCGGGCGTCTCGATGCTGCGGTCCACGTGCGACTCGGCGGCGAAGTTCAGCACGTAGTCGCAGCCGCGCATGGCCGCCGCGACCGCCTCGGGGTCGCGGATGTCGCCGTGAAGGAACGACATCGAGCGGTCCGGAAGTCCGTGCAGGTTCTCCTTGCGCCCGGCGTAGGTCAGCGCGTCGAGCACCACCGCGTGCGC
>Ga0315540_10001040_pt1 | contig 15960 bp, 11 predicted proteins | sample SalMarSW160110MG_FD_203677 | JGI IMG/M metagenome (GOLD analysis project Ga0315540, IMG submission 203677) | Salt marsh sediment microbial communities from the Plum Island Ecosystem LTER, Massachusetts, United States - Salt Marsh Sediment SW1601-10 ...
ACTGCTGGGCTCCGGGTTCGAAGTAAAGGAATCAAGCAGGACGTCTGATATGGTTCCAATGTTCTCACCCTGGTCATCTAATCGCCATCCCTGGACCACGTACCCTTCCGGATTGGTCAGGTATCCGTCATTATCGAACCGGAAATTGCCGGCCCGGGAATAAAAAAGGCTGTCGCTCCCTGCCTCCCTCAGGGTGAAAAAACCGTCGCCGCCGATTGCCAGGTCTGTGGTATTGCCGGTTGATTCAAAAGATCCCTGCTCAAAGGATGCTGCCACGTCCCCGATTGCCGTGCCGCGCCCCACTTGGGCCGTGCCCGACTGGGTGGAGATGGACTGGCTCAGGAGGTCCTGAAAGGTAAAGGCGCTCCCCTTGAAGCCTACCGTATTGACGTTGGCGATGTTGTCGCCGATGATCTGCATGGCGTTCCCGAGAGAACTCAGCCCGCTGATTCCTGAAAACAATGCGCTTGAAAGTGCCATTTTTCCCCTCCTGCTTTGTTAAGGTTGTTTAGACTGTAGACTGTTAGGCTGTTAGTAAAACCCTTTCCCGGTTGCGGGTAGAGCCCGTTGGCCTGTTGAGCCGGTTTGCCCGTTTCAATAAAACGAACTCTTTCCCTTTTCCCTTCTGCCTTCAGCTTATTAAGCTATTTTTTCACCCAAACTCCTCATCACTCGGAACTCATCACTTTGCACTTCGTACTAGTTTTTGTTGACTCACGACTCCTGACTCTCCTCCGGGAGACTGATATCCAGGACCTGGTTAAAGTTCACCGGGATATCTCCCACATAGAGAATCGGAGTATCTCCTTCCAGGTTGACCCGTGTCACCTTTCCGCTGGTCATGGTGTCGGCAAGGACAGGCGAACCTGTTTCATCCAGAGCATTGACCGTAAAACCATAAATCCCGGCCGGCGACTGGAGGCCTGAACTATTCATGCCGTCCCATTCAAATGCGTGCTGCCCCGCATCGAGGAGTCCTAAGGGTATGGTGCGAACAAGGTTCCCTGAACCATCCATGACACTGACGGTGCAGGTGGCCGGTGCCTGGATCTGAAACCCGCCTTTGGCGATCCCTGGCTCACTCAGGGAGAGCTGATCACCTCCGGCCACAATATCCTTCCCAATAAAATTCAGGGCATCATACTTGTTCGTATCACCCTGCGCTCCCTTCAGCGATTCCAGGTTGTCATTGACATTGAAAAGCTGTTCAAGACTGCTGAACTGGGCAAGCTGGGCAGTAAATTCAGTCCCTTCCATGGGACTCAAGGGATCTTGGTTCCGCATCTGGGCCAGGAAGATCTTGAGAAAATCATTCTTGCCCATGTTATCGGACGTTTTTTGGGTTGTGGTCTCCGATGTCTGGCTACTTGCCGATTGAATAGCTTGAATGGGTGATATCATCATGGTCTCCTTCTGTTGACATACAAAAACGGATCTGTGTCCAGAACAGGCAGGGAATCACACCCGCACATTGATTTGGTACCGATCATCTACTGCTGTCCGTGCATCCGGCTGATCAAGGGCTGTAGGCTCGATACCTGTTTCCCTGGTCCACCCGGAAGCTCCCGTTTTAGCTGTTTTCCCCCACATTTCATCCCGATCCATAAAATCACGACCGTCCGCCCCCACATGGACGCTGAACTCCTCTACCACGAAACCGAGACCCGCAAGTTGCTGTTTGAGCTGGCTAAGGTTCGACTCGATCATTTCCTTCACCAGGGGGTTTTCCGTGCCCAGATGCGCTTGGAGATGTCCCTGGTCGATAACCAGCCGAAGTTCGATGTGGCCGAGTTCGGGCGGGGACAGTTGTATCCTTGCCTGCTGCTTCCCCGCCTTCATCATCCACTGCATCCTGTCCAGGATAGCAGGAACCGGAGACGTGCCCTGGGCATAGTCAAGTGCACGAGCGAAGATGCCCGCATGCGGTGACGTAGGCAATACTCTGTTGGCTCCTGAGCCCTGCGCAGCTGTCTTGACAAATGCCTCGCCCGATGCAAATGAAACCTTTCCATCAAATCCGTGCCCCTTCAAACTTCGCAGTCTCTTGGAGGAAGGTTCCCCTTCCCCGGCACGCAATAAAGACGCGAGCCGTTCAGAGAGGGATTTATCCGTGAGATTCACCTGATCCCCTCCCCGGAAAAGAAACGGCTGGAGAAAATTCCCGTCCTTGTCACTCACCTGCTGCCCGCCGGTACGGGCATCCTTCAGTATTGCCAGGATCTTTTCTGTCCAGGGATCGCTTTTTGCCTTGTATTGCTGCCGGAGGACCAAGCCATCCCACAGGCCCAGCTCTCCGGCCTTCGCTGATGAAGATCCGGAAACCTTTTTCGCATAGGTGACGTTCATGCCCTCCAGGAATGACTTTACCTCTTCAGGAGGGACGCCCTTTTCCCGCAAGACTTGGGCCAGAACCGTCTTGATCTGCTTTTGGACATCTTCCGAAGGTGTTTCGGCGTATGCATGCATAAATGCTTTGAGGTCGGTAGGGCTTATGTGCTGTGCCGCTCGAGTTGAATGACAACCGATACCGAGCTGAGAAAGCAGCGCGGCGAGCTTTTGCGGAGAGTCAATATCCGGAAATTTTTCAGAAAGGGTCCCCACGATCTTTGAAAGGAGAACGTTGCCTTTACCGTCGCCTCCGCGCTCAATCAGGGCTTTTACATCCCCTGCGCCCAAGCCCATGCGGAAGAGGACTTCCTGGAGCCGGGGGATATCTCGTGAGGCAACCATCAGATCTCCGTGGCCTCCAGGCGCCGTACCCTTGCGCCCGTTCAATGCCGCCATGAGTCGATCCACGTGAATGGAACCATCTTCACCCGTCGCCCCCTTGATCAGGGAATTTGCCTCTTTTCCGAAAATCCCTTTATCCTCCAGGTATGCGGTCAACTTTTTTTCAGCACCCGGAGCCCATGAACCCATTCCCGGAACCATGCCGGTATCCCCCAGATCATCTTCAACTCCCCTCTCCCGCGAGCTTGAAGTGCTCCTGTTTTCCTTTGTAAGCAAACTCTTAAAAAGGCCTTCACTAATCCCTTCCGCGCTTTTTGGTTTTACAGCACTTCCTGAAAATCCGGGGTCCGTGAAAAGATTCAGCGCGAATGCTTGTTCCATATCTTTCTCCGTGCATCTGATTGATTGCGGTTCACCGATTATTGGAGCAACGGGTGTGCCAAAAAACCGTTGAAATTGATTTTATCTTTTATTTCAATTTTTTACGTGGAATTTAACTCAGCATTTTTTGTCATTTCTTCAGAGCCGGAAGGTAATATTTTCCAGGTCGATGGTATTCCGGAGGCAAAAAATTCCGATTCATCCAGCCTGGTGTTGCATGAAGAGCAGGTGAACGGGATGTTCCTGAGCGGCGTCATTTCGGCACTGGAATCCCGCCACAGGCGGGAGAAGGGCCGAAATCCGTAGCGACCGGAGTCATGGACGACGGAGGGAACGTAGCTTCTGGAATATGCCGTTTGACTGATCACCGGGGTCACGGGTGAGCTATGACCTCGTGTGGCTCCCACGGTAGCGGGAATTTTTCGATGAGCAATCAAATGGAAAAGGGTGAAATTGTGAAGGCAGGATTTACGATTTAAAAATACTTAACACACTGTCGCGCTCCGTGGCGATAAACTCCTGTATTTGGAGAACGAGTTTTTCCAGGCTGGGCAAATCAAGATCGAAGCCGCTTTTCACGACGAACTGCATCGCCTTTGAAGAAGCGAATTGAGAAAGCTCCATCTTTTTTTCCCCTTCCAGACAGGTATACCCGGCCATCTTCGTGAGGATGTTTGCCAGATAAACGATAATGGATCCGACTGCTTCATCCTTGTCATGCCAGGGTGCATGATGATAGAAAACCTGCATAACAACCCTCTGGGGAAATTGCCACTGCTGGAGAAGTTTTGCCGCCACCTGGTAATGGGTAACCCCTGTAACATGCTTTTCCGCCTCGCTGAATGTGGAGTGATGCTCATTTACATAGTCGACAATCTTCACGAACTCTTCATGAAAATACTGGTCAAATACGACTTTTCCCATGTCGTGAATCAGGCCGGTCAGGAAAAGGGTGTCATCCGAGGGAATCTTGAAATATCTGGCCAGATACTTGGCCACCTGGCTGCAGATCACCGCATGCTTCCAGAACCTGTTCCGGTCAAAAGAGTTCCCTTTGGCATTGCGAAAAAAGTCGCGTATGGAAAACGCCATGAGGATGGATTTGATCTCGGCAATACCGAGGATAACCAGGGCATGATCAATGGAACCTACCCTGCTGAGAGTCCCATAAAATGCCGAATTGGCCATTCTGAGGATTCTCACCGTCATGGATTGATCCTTCTCGATCACCTGGGCGAGCTTCTTGATCGAGACATCCTCATCAGACAGAAGGGACAGAACCTCTTTCGAGATGACAGGAATAGTGGGAATACGTTCAATTTCTCTGGTGTAACGTTCGAGGTTCTTATTCTGCATGCTCGGTTCCTTTTGGATCTTTCAGTTCTCGTTCCAGAAATGCTTCCAAGTCAAGGCGTATGGGTGCGGAAACGGTACCCTTGCCCCCTGCACCGCGACCGACTCCATTTCCATTGTCTTTCTCAATGGCACGCCTGATCCGCTTCAATTCCTCAGATACCGATATGATGCTCCTGATCAGGGACTCTGTGAGATCCGTTTCGTTTCCCTTGAGCGGCCTCACTGCATCCCGAACGTCTCTTTTTTCTCCTGTTTTTTCCGGGAGGTCAGTCTTTGCTTCCTCTTCCTGGTGAGGTTGATCAACCTTCTTCTCCGGTTGACCCATTTTCGGTGAAGCTGTCTGGTCATTTTGTTCGACCGGAGGTTTTGGACCCTTCAGATTGAGGGGACTGCTGAAAAGCCCCAGACACTTCTTCCAGAATGACCCCATATCCGGGTGTTCCAGGTCCTCCGTTTCCTCGGCAAGGAGACGATCGGCCAGTTTTTCTATACACTTTGCCGCCTTGCTGTCCGGGAATATTGATAACAGGGCCTTTTGCTCTTGCACGGCACTGGTTACTTTTGCGTCTTCAAAGATAACGCCCAGGGCCGATATTTCCGTGTTCAAGTGCTTGGAAGTGGCCGCTTTGAATTTCCGGTATACCGCCTGGGCTGTCTCTATGTTCTTGCATTGATTCAAGACTACCCTGGTTTGCCCACTAAACCCGTTCAGCAACAATATCTTCAGCAGGGCATACGCATCGGTTAAGGAGGTGGGTTCCGGGGTAATGACGAGGAGCACCTCCGAGGATGCAAGACAAAAAGAGACCACATCCCGCGAGACCCCGGCAGAGGTATCAAAAAGGATGAAATCGTGCTCGCCAAGAGATGCAAAAGACTGCAGGAGCTTCTCCCTGTCAGAGGGAGAAAGGTCAGCCAGTTCCTCCACGCCTGAACTTCCGGGCAGGATGGTGACGCCTTCGTACTCCAGCATGATATCAGAAAACGTATGCCCGCCCTTTACCACATCGACCAGCGTTAACTCCGGCTCGAGACCGAGCAGGATGTTGATGTTGGCAAGGCCCAGGTCCGCATCAAAAAGACAGACCCGGTGCCCCTTCCTGGAAAGAGAGAGAGCCAAGTTGACGCTGATGTTGGTTTTTCCAACGCCTCCCTTTCCGCTCGTAATGGCAATAGTTCTACTCATCAAGTTCCTTAAATGCTGGCTCACTCCGGTTCAGACAATGCTTTTTCATGACACAGGGAGAGCGGATATCTCTATCTTCCCATCCTGGGGTTCGAGATAGAAATGCACCTCCTCACACTGGTAATTACTTCTGATCTCTTTAAAACTTTCCACGATGAAGCTCTTTAAAAGCGCTTCATCAACTTTCTTGACCCCGTTCCCTGAATTCTGAAGCATCACCATGTAAGCATCACAGAGCCGGTTCAACACCGTTCTGTCATATTCCGGATTCACGAGTGCAAAGGCCTCGCCATTAGGGGTTTTTACGGATGTTTTTCCACTTGCCGCATCAAGGCCGGTTTCCGATGCGGCCCGCGCGTTTCTCATCTTAAACATTTGAATCATCTCATGGGGCACCATGCGCAGGAGTTCACTCAATGTTGTTTCCTGCATTTTGAGAAGTCCGTCGTCCAGGAGCGTTTTCATCCCTTTTTTCTGGGCCAGAAATTTGATCTCGTCCGCCTCCGCGCCTTTGACCAGCGCTGCTGCGATTTCTTTGTTAATTTCAAACACCTCGGAAATAAGGGTTCTTCCCTTATATCCTGTAAAACCGCAGGCCTCACATCCTCTGCCCTTATAAAATCGGAGATGGGAGGGATACTTGTCAAAGACGATGGACCATTCAACTTCTTCCGGCATATATTCCTCTACACACGCGGAGCAGACCCTCCGTACCAGCCGTTGGGCGAGGGCACAGCTCAGCGAGGAGGCGATCTGACTCCTTTCCACGCCCAGATCAATGAGCCGGGGGACAGTACTGACAGAATCATTGGTATGGAGGGTGCTCAACACAAGATGCCCGGTTTGAGCAGCGTCAAAACTGATCCTGGCCGTTTCCTGATCGCGGATCTCCCCCACGAGAATCACATCCGGATCAAGCCTGAGAAAAGAGCGGAGGAGACGGGAGAAGTTGAGATCAATCTTGTGATGCACCTGTGTCTGCATAATCCCCGGGAAGCTGTATTCAATAGGGTCTTCAGCAGTTATAATCTTGATGCTCGGGTCGTAAATATATTTCAACGCCCCATACAGGGTAGAAGATTTTCCACTCCCGGTGGGCCCGGTCACCAGGATCATACCGGCGGAACTCTTCAAAGATCTCTTGAAAGGCTTGACCACGTGGTGGGAATGGTCGAGATTTTCAAGGCCCACGTTGGCCTTGCGGGAGTCCAGGATACGAATGACAACGTTCTCTCCGGTGATAGCCCGGCAGGTCGCAACCCGAAAATCCAGATCGTACTTACTTCCCTTGGTTTTGTCGAAATAGTTGATTCTGAAAACCCCATCCTGGGGGAGGCGTTTTTCAGCGATATCCAGGTTTGAAATGATCTTGATTCTCGAAATGATTGATCCCGACTTCTCCTGGAGCTTCTTTTTCAGCCACGCGAGATTCATGTCTTGCAAGACCCCATCAATCCGGTAGCGGAGTTTCACGCCTTCCCTGTCCTGCTCCACGTGGATATCGCTTGCCCCGTTGCTAATCCCGTACTTGATGATGAAATTTACGATTTCCTCCGCTTCAATATCCTGTGCGTCGTAAATCGGCGACTCATCGTTTGCCCCTTCCATGTTTTCATCCAGTTCAATCTGCATGAAATCCATTCCCTCAGGGGCCGCGGATTCCTTCTCCTCCGTTTCTTCCTTCTTGCCGGCCAATCTGCGACTGTAAAGGACTTCGAAAAGTTCGCTGAATTTTTCTTCGGTGATCAGTGCACAGGAAATATTGAGATTGATATAGAGTGTCTTAAGCTCCCTGGCCGTATGGATGTGTTCAGGATTGACCAGGGCGAGCGTCAACTCCCTGCCCACGAGGGAGAGGGGGATCATGAGATTTCTTTCAGCATACTTCTGACTGATGATTCGGGAGAGCTTTCGCTTGTCCTCCCCGCTGTAAACAAACTCCTTGAGCGGCCTGAACGGGATGTTGGACTGCCTTGAGAGGGCATCCTGAAGCTGCTCCCGTGTAATCATCTTTTTTCGCAGGAGGATATCTCCCACCGAATCACTGCTATGCTTGTGCTCCTGGAGTGCCTTGTTCAGATCGCTTTTTTCCACGAATCCGAGCTTGAGCAATATCTCCCCAAGGCGCAACTGCTTTTTATACTTGTTCAGCACATAATAGAGATCCAGAGGATTGACGAGGCCCTCTCCGCAAAAGATCGCCCCAAGGGTCCTTGGAGCGGTTTGCACGGTTAGCGCCCTGTCGAGGTCCTGCTTTTCTATCAGTCCCATCTTGACGGCGAGATCACCGATCCGCCGTGAATTCAATTGTTCTTTCAGGAGTTCTTCCAGCCCGTAGCGGGTGAGGAGTCCTTCCCGGACAAATACTTCACCAAGCAGTTCCCCCGGTCCTTGTTTCTGCAAACAGCCATCCAGCTGTTCACGGGTCAGCATCCCCTTTTTGACTGCCAGGTTGCCGATATGGAGCCGGAGATCAGGATGTTTCAAGACCCTGTCCAGACCATCCTGGGTCAAGGCCCCCATTTTTACCAGGATCTCGCCCAGGGGAAGATCTGACCATTGTCTTTCCTGTCCCTGGATGGACAGGGCCTTCTGGACGTCTTCCTCTTTGATGAAGCCTTCACGGACCAGCAGTTCACCGATCCTTGGCGCTGACTCTATCACGGTCGCAGACTCGGCCTGCTCCATTTCTTTTGAATCCACCATTTCTTCCTAAACAGTTATTCTCGCGCTGGCGTTCGTCTCTCGCTAACACACCCTTGTGAGCTCTACTTCCTTGTCTTTTCCGGGATTCTGCAAGTAATATGCCATGCCTATCTGCCCCCTGCGGACTATGCTCACCAGGGCTATCCTCACGCCAAGCGAGATTTTTGACGGGAAAAAAATCATCTCTTGCGCTAAAAACGCCAAATTTTTGACGAACCTGGGCTCTTCTTCTTTTGGTTGCAGAGGTGAATCAATCTGTGGTAAAAACGGTGAGGAGGAACAGAGCATGAGCACCTTGAAAATCATTGGCGGTCCTCTCAAAGGAAAAACCTTCAATCTTGATGGTGAGACCTTTTTTATCGGTCGTTCGTCAAAGAATGACATCCAGGTAAAGGATGCAACCATCTCAAGAAAGCAGGTAAAGCTCTATCGCATTGGCGAGAAGCTGTTTCTTGAAGATCTGAAGAGTACCAACGGCAGCTGGTTGAACGACAGTTTGGTCCTCCCTGGTGAGGGTTTTGAAGTGGGAGAAGGAGACCTCATCACGCTCGGAAATACGGTCATGCTCATAACCGATGCTCCCCCTTCCCCGACCCTTCAATCGAGGGATGCACCCCCGCCTGCGCCAAAACCGCGAGCTGGCAAAGAGCGCACTAAAAAACCAGAACGTGAACGAAGGGAAAAACTTTCCAGAAACTTGGAGCTTATCTACTCCGTGTCCAAACTCGCTCGTTCACGGTTTGACCTGAAGGGAATGCTGGAAAATGTGCTTGAATCTCTCTTGAAAAGCCTGCCGAGAATTGACCGGGCAACCCTTATCTTGCTGGAAAAAGAGAGAGAAGAGATACGTGAAATTATCAGTCGATCAAGAGAAGATATAGAGGACACCACCAGGCGATACAGTCATACCGTCGTGGATCGTGTCATCAGGGAAGGGAAAGCCGTCCGGATGTCCAATACCGATTTTGAAGCGCCTCCGGATCTTTCCGCAAGTGTCAGCACCCTGAAAATCGGTTCCTTGCTCTGTGTCCCGCTGGTAAGCAATGAAAAAACGCGAGGAGTCCTGTATGTCGATTCCCTGTCAGGCCCCTATGGGTTTCGAAAAGATGATCTGCTGCTGTTGAATGCCATGAGCGGCGCCCTTGCATTAAGCATAGAAAACGCGCAGTTAAGGCACAACGAAGAATAGAGGGAGGATTTTTCTCCTAACCGGATACGTCCGGACCTGCAATGGTTTCCTCCATGGTGAGATTTTCCATCTCGCCCTGCTCTTTCTTTTTCCCTTCTTCCAGTTCCACGGTGAGCATCTCCGACTCGCTGTGAGAAGAATCCGCCGCCCCTTCCAGGGCATCATCTTCCTGTAAATCTACCCCCCCTAAATCCAGGACTTCTTCCTGGAATTCACCTGCTGGTTCCAATTCGATTTCTTCCAGGTCATCGGCTTCATCACTGAGTGCTTCCAGGTCAAGGGAGAGTTCTTCATCCTCTTTGCCCAATGCCATGGCAGCTTCCAGACTCTCGTCTGATATTTCATCCAGGTCAAGGGAAATTTCATCCCCGTCGGCCATTTCCGCAAAAGAATCAGTCAATGGCTCATCTTCGGGCATCTTGACGTCTTCAAGAACAACCGTGCCGGTACCCATTGATTCCTCTACAGGTTCCTCCATCATATCAATGTCTTCCGACTCTTCCGCGAGGTCTCCCAAGTCTACGGTCAGCTCTTCATCTTCTTCTGCTTCGGGCGTCATCTCGATTTCGCTCAAATCCACAGCCGGCAATTCTTCCGGGATTGACTCTTCCATCTTGAATTCCCCTGCGCCACTCCCAAACACCGTTTCTCTCTCCATCGCACCGGTATCATCCAGGCCGGTGGCTATTTCCTTTTCAAGTTCGGAAGTATCCTTGAAAGTTTCCACCTCCAGGCCGATTTGGCTCTCACTGGCCGCTCCGGTCAATGCACCCAGGAGAAAAAGCGGTTCTGGAGTATAGCCCGGAAGATTCAATTTCCGCTGTTCCTCGCTGATGTCTTTATTGCATTTTGGGCATATCTGATTGTAATCAAAACTGATATAGCTGCATTTCGGACATTTCATGACAGGCTCCCTACATTTGTTCTTTTAATCCACACATCCTCCATCGGATATTTGGCTCGATTGGATTACAAAAAAAATGGTCGGCTCAGTTACTGCGATACAACATACCACGACCGACAATACCGATCAAGTTGTTCTGAAGGCAATTCCTTTGCAATAATAGTACCAAACAATCTGACGGCCCACCCGGAAATTTCTCCGGCTCACAGTAGGTGATACTATCCACCGTCACCGTCCCGCGCATGGCTGGAGTGAAAAATCCGGACTAGGCCATGGAGCCGCCATCCACGGTCAACACCTCACCGGTCATAAAGTCTGAAAAACCTGAAACCAGGAAAAGAACGGCGCCCACCACATCTCCTGTTTCCGCAATTCTCCCCATTGGGATGGTCTGGGTGATCTGTTTTAGGAGTCCTTCATTACTCCAAAACGGTTTGCTGAAAGGTGTTTTTACCATACAGGGGGCCACTCCGTTCACCTGGATATTATCCTTTGCAAGCTCCACTGCCAGTACCCGTGTAAGCATATCAACGCCTGCCTTTGCCACGCAGTAAATGCCCATTCCCAACGCGGCCTTTCTCGCCGCGATAGAGCTAATGTTGACAATCTTTCCTCCACCGCTCTTTTTCATCAATCGCACTCCCGCCTTTGTGACCAGGAACGTCCCGCCAAGATTCGTCTGGATAATCTTATTCCACAGTGTTTCTTCAGCCTCCACCACGGAAGGAGTCAGGATGTTCATTCCCACGTTGTTTACCAGGATATCAAGACGGCCAAATTGCGCTTCCACCATTTCGAGTATTGCTTTCACCTGGTCCCAGTGCCCCACATTGGCAACTTTCCCAGTGACCTCGAGGTCCATTTTTGTGAAACGCTCGGCTGCCAAGGCCAGGTTTTCCTGTTTTCGCCCACAGATAACGACTTGTGCACCCCGTTGTGCGAGCGCCACCGTGATGGACTCGCCGATGCCTCTGCTTCCTCCGGTCACAAGGGCCACTTTCCCGGCAAAATCAAACGCTGCTTCCGTCATTCTTGCTTCCCCCCTCTCCGTTTCGTGCTACCGGTATTGTCTCGCGTCTATCCGGTACTTTCTTACCTTGTACCCGAAAATCCGTTCGGTGGTTTTCAGGGACTCCGCGGCTTTGCGCATATTCCCCCGCGAGCTTTTCAATGCATCAATAAGCAGTTCCTTTTCGAATCGCTCAACTGCCTCCCCGAGTGATCGAATCTGGTGGGTTCCTGTCTCTTTCGCCGTCTGCAGTGTTGGGGGCAAGTGATAGCTGTGAATGACCTGGTCCTCACACAGCAAAACGGCCCGCTCCATGCAGCTTTCCAGTTCCCGGACATTCCCCGGCCAGTGATACTGGGTGAAAGCGTCTATGGCCGGGGTGGATATTCTTTTGATATCTTTGTCATATTCCTGGCCGTACTTTTCGAGGAAAAAGTCGGCCAGCAACAAAACATCAGCTTCACGTTCCCGCAATGGCGGCAGATAGATAGGATAGACATTCAGGCGATAGAAAAGATCTTCTCTGAAGGTCCCCTTTTCCACAGCTAATCGCAAATCCTGGTTTGAAGCCGCAATAAGCCTGATATTCACCCGGATATTCTGCGTTCCACCCAGCCTTTCAAGCTCCTTTTCCTGGAGAACACGGAGGAGTTTCCCCTGGCTTTCGAGGGCAAGGCTCCCGATCTCGTCCAGGAAAATAGTACCCCCATGAGCCAGTTCAAACTTCCCTTCCTTCTGTCTCGTGGCGCCGGTAAACGATCCTTTTTCATACCCGAAAAGCTCGGCTTCCACCAGATTTGCAGGCAGGGCCGCGCAATTGATTTTGATGAACGACTTTTCCGCTCGAAGGCTGTTGTAGTGAATGGCATTGGCTACAAGTTCCTTTCCCGTACCGCTCTCTCCAAGCAACAGCACATTCGCATTGCTCTTGGCAACCTGGATGATCAGGTAGAAAATCTCCTGCATTTTTCTGCTGTTGCCGATGATGTTGCTGAAGCTGTATTTCTTGTTCAGTTCTTTCCTGAGTCTCAGATTCTCCTGCTGCAAAAGGTTTTTCTCCCGGTTAATCTTCTCGAGAAGGGCTACCTTCTGGGCAATGAGACTGCTGATCACCATGAGGAGACGGGCGTCCTCCTCAAGAGGCATATGGTCACTGGTGCCCCGATCCACGCTCAATGCGCCCACAACCCGCCGGCCTTCTTTGATGGGGACACAAATGAAGGATATCCTTGACTTATCAACCTTGCTCCTTGCTCCGGTTCGATCAAGAAAGAGAGGTTCATCATCAATTTTCGGAACGGCCATAGCACGCCCTGTTTCTATCACCTTTCCGGTAATCCCTTCCCCCAGTTTGTAACGTCCGCGGGACCTGGCTGAACTTGAAATCCCATGCGCAACCTCAATATGGATTTGTTTAGTCTCAGGATTCAGCAGGGTAATGGAGCCTCTCTTCATGCCCAGGTGCTCGGACAGGAGATCAAGAACCTTGTAAAGTGATTTTCGTAAATCCAGCGAGGTGTGGATAGCCTTGCTGATTTCATACAGGCACGCTATTTCATCCAGTTTTGGTCTCATGGAATACTTGCTAAAGTGTGTTGCTCATTGTTTGTTGTTCGTGGCAAAAGGCAGGGGAATACCTCAACTCCAACGGAATTCTTATTGGCGGCCTCACAAAAAACTACGCAGCCGGTCATTCCGAGGTTCATAGGGACGAAATATTTCGTCATTTCATGTACTACTCCATTTCAAGGCAGGTTTTTGTGAAACCGGCATTGATGGGCACCGGGTACTGCCCATCAAAACAGGCGAGACAGAGGTCCTCGCGCGGTATGTCGGTGGCCTTAATAAGATCATCGACACTGAGATATCCGAGGCTGTCCAGTCCCACAAAATCTCTGATCTCTTCCACGGTCTTTTCAGCAGCGATGAGTTCCCCCTTGGAAGAAAAATCTATACCATAATAACAGGGGAAACGATGCGGAGGACAGCTCACCAGCATGTGAATCTCTTTGGCGCCGATTTTTCTCAAAGTCTTGACTCTCGTGCGCGCCGTGGTTCCCCGGATAATGGAATCCTCAATAATCAGCACTTTCTTGCCCTTCAAAAGTTCTCTCACCGGGTTCAGCTTCACCTTGACCCCGAAATTCCGCATGCTCTGGGAAGGCTGGATAAAGGTGCGCCCGACATAGTGATTTCGGATGACTCCCATTTCATAAGGGATACCAGAGGCCTGGGCATAGCCGATCGCCGCGTAATTTCCCGAATCCGGAAACGGCATCACCAGGTCCACGTCCCGGGGAAATGCCTTCGCCAACAGATGTCCTTGCCTTTTCCGGAAAAGATACACATTTTCGCTGAAAACATTGCTGTCCGGACGCGCGAAATAGATCATCTCAAAGATACAGTGGCTTTTCCGGGACGGTATGCCCGATGGGATGCTCTTGATTCCCGATTCATTGATCAGCACGATTTCGCCTGGCTCAATCTCTCGGAGATACGTTGCGTCCACCAAGTCCATGGCGCATGTTTCTGACGATATCACGTACCCGGAATCCAATTTTCCAAGGCAGAGCGGTCTGAACCCATTGGGATCCCTTGCGGCTATGATGGTATCTTCCGTCATGACCGCCATGGAATAAGCGCCTTTTACCTGGGCCATGGTCTCTTTCATGGCCTGCTCCAGCCCCTTTTTGATGCACTTGGCCGTGAGATGGAGGACCACTTCGCTATCCATGGTGGTCTGAAAAATTGAGCCCGCATCTTCCAGTTCCTCCCTGATTTCACGCGCATTCACAAGATTCCCGTTATGGGCAATGGCCATTGACTTACCGGAATACTGGATCCTGAAAGGCTGGGCATTCACGAGGAGTGATGAGCCTGTGGTGGAATAGCGGACATGGCCGAGGGCTATATTCCCTTTCAATTCATCCAGGATGCGTTCATTAAAGATATCCGCCACAAGTCCCATGGCCTTGTGCTCCCGCACACGGTGTCCATCTGAGACGACAATTCCAGCGCTCTCCTGTCCGCGGTGCTGAAGAGCATACAGACCGAAATAGGTCAGCTTTGCAGCATCCTTATGTCCAACCACGGCAAAAATGCCGCATTTCTCTTTCGGATGATCCATATCCATTTTCAACTTTCCACCTTCCGCCTTCCGAACTTCGCACTCACCACTCAAGACTCAACACTCAATTGGTGGTATTCCTGAATCGTCTTCACCTCGATCAGTCCTTTCGCCATCGCTTTGATCGCAAGGGCGGTTGCCCGTGCCCCTGCCAGCGTCGTGGTATAGGGAATATTAAACGTCAAGGCAGTCCGGCGGATTGAATAGGATTCCGAGACCGCTTTTTTGCCCCCCGGGGTATTAATCACCAAGTCCACTTCACCGTTCTTTATCATGTCAACGATGTGCGGCCGCCCCTCCCGAACTTTGAATACCCGCTGGTTTTGGATACCGTGTTCCGACAGAAATTTTGCCGTACCACTCGTTGCCAGGATTTTAAACCCCAGATCATAAAGGGTAAAAGCGGTTTCCAGAAACCTCATCTTGTCCTCATCTTTTACACTCACAAAAACAGTGCCTCCAAGGGGCAAGTTCTGCCCCGCCGCGAGCTGGGATTTGGCGAAGGCCAGTCCAAAAGAATGATCTATGCCCATCACTTCCCCGGTGGATTTCATCTCCGGGCCGAGAATTGTATCCACCCCGGGAAAACGGGCGAAGGGGAAGACCGATTCCTTCACCGAAACATGTTCGGGTATCACCTCTCCTCCCAGCCCCAGCTCTTTCAGGCTGTGCCCCATGATCACCTTTGTGGCAAGTTTTGCCAGCGACACCCCGGTGGCCTTGCTCACAAAGGGGATGGTCCTGGAGGCCCTCGGGTTCACTTCCAGCACGTACACAATGCCTCTTTTCACCGCGTACTGTATATTCATCAACCCTACCACCTTGAGTTCCCGGGCCAGGGCCAGCGTATGGGATTTGATCTGGTCCAGGATCCCCTGATCGAGGGATATGGGAGGCAGCACACAGGCGCTGTCACCGCTGTGGATGCCGGCCTCTTCAATATGTTCCATGACGCCGCCGATTATTGTGTCGTGTCCGTCTGAAATGGCGTCAACATCTATTTCCGTTGCGTCCTCCAGGAACCTGTCTATGAGAACAGGCTTCCCAGACGATACATCCACTGCACTCTTGATATAATATTCGAGGTCCTCCTCATCGTAGACGATTTCCATGGCACGGCCGCCGAGTACGAATGAAGGCCGAACCAGGACCGGATATCCGATCCGTTCCGCCACCACCAGGGCTTCCTCCTTGTTGGTGGCAATCCCGTTTTCCGGCTGAAGGATGTCCAGTTTCTTGAGGAGGCTCTGAAACCGCTCCCGATCTTCCGCGCGGTCGATGCTGTCCGGGTTGGTTCCCAGGATTTTCACGCCCGCCTGCTCAAGGCGCACGGAAATGTTCAGCGGCGTCTGTCCCCCGAATTGAACAATGA
>Ga0315540_10001041_pt1 | contig 15955 bp, 16 predicted proteins | sample SalMarSW160110MG_FD_203677 | JGI IMG/M metagenome (GOLD analysis project Ga0315540, IMG submission 203677) | Salt marsh sediment microbial communities from the Plum Island Ecosystem LTER, Massachusetts, United States - Salt Marsh Sediment SW1601-10 ...
TGCCGGATTCGATGCGCAAGGACTCGGCCCTGCCGATCTGGTCGGGCAGCTTCATCAGCATCAGCAGGCGGCCGACGTCGTGCAGCAGCCCGGCGGTGAACAGGCGTTCGCCGTGCAGCACGTTACACCGTTGCGCAAGGTTGCGGGCGACCAGGCCGCAGTACACGCTGTGCTGCCAGAAAGCCGCCATGTCGATCAGGTGAGTCGGAATGCGCGCGAACACTTCAGCGGCGGACGCCGCCATGGTCAGGTTGCGCAGTTCACGCATGCCGATCAGGTTCACTGCACGGCTTATGGTGTCGATCTTGCGAGGCAGGCTGAAGTAGGCGCTGTTGACCAGCTTCAACAGGCGCGTGGTGAGCGCCGTATCTTTACCGACGACGTCACCGATATCGGCGGCCGTGGTGTGCGGCGAGTCGGCCAGCGCCTGCACCTGGATACAGACCTCAGGCAGCGAAACCAGTCGTACGTTGCGTGATACCAGGTCCTGCGGGGTCACGGATTGTCCTCGAAAGCGTGTTAATTCCATGTCTAGCACAATGTGACGGCGCTGGCCGGGCATCCTTTAGGGGGTTTTGACCGGCTTCACTGTGAACTGCGTGAAGCCGGGACAAGCTGTTGTATTTAATGGGTATATATGTGGTTTCTTGGGGCCGAAAGCAGGCTTTGCCTGTGTTAAACTGAGCGCTCGTTTCAATCACTCATCGATCGAGGTGTCCAGTGGATTCCACAGGGTGTGCAGCCGCAGAGCCTTTCGCGCTGAGGGTGCTCGGCGACATGATGGAGCCGGAGTTCGAACACGGCTGCATTATCATTGTCGATCCCGAAGGTATGGTGAAAGACGGCTGTTTCGTGGTGGCCAACCACAACGACGAGTTTTTCTTTCGCCAGTTGAGAATCGACGACGGTCGTTATTTGCTGAAGTGCCTGAACCATGCTTACGACGAAGTGGTGGAGATAGCCGGGCTGACAGCCATTCACGGGGTGGTCTCGCAGAAGGCCGGTAAACGCCGCAAAGACCGCAAACGTTACGACTAGCTGTATCTTTCCCGGCTCAGGCGTTCCTGCTTAGCTGTTCAGGCCTGAGGTTCGGTGTAAAGTAATCGATGGCTGTGTCTTCATCGACACGTTGCAGTGACTCGGCGATCAACGCCTGAAAGGTTTTCATGAGCGACTTTCACTAATCCGTTTTTTCACTCGCCGCCCTCGCGGCCGGAGCGCAGGCCCTGTTCAACCGCTATGACGGCTGCTTCCACCCTCGAATGCACGCCCAGTTTGCGCAGGATCGCCTTGACGTGAAGTTTCACCGTGCCGTCCGAGATGCCCAGGTTGCGGGCAATAACCTTGTTGCTCTGGCCCTCCGCCAGTAGGCTGAGTATCTCGGTCTCTCTGGGTGTGAGTTCATCGAACGGCGATGCCTCGTCGGGCAGGGTACCGTCACCCTGAACCACCTTCGCCAGCACCGGCGCCAGGTCGGGTGCGACCACGGTCTTGCCGGCGACGATATCGCGCAGCGCCAGCACCAGCTCGTCCGGCTCCATGTCTTTGAGCAGGTAACCCTGGGCGCCGTTGCGCAACGATTCCACCAGGTCACGCTCGTCGGTGCTGGTGGTCAGCATCACCACCGGATTGTGGAAGCCGCTTTCGCGGAGCTTTTTCAGCACCCCGATCCCGTCAATGTCCGGCATGCGCATATCAAGCAGGACAACGTCGGGTTTGAGCTGCTCGGCAAGCTTCAGGCCCTCGTGCCCATCGCCGATGGAGGCGATAATTTCGATGCTGCGGTGCGCCAGCAGGCCTTCGAGGCCGACGCGGAACAGGGTGTGATCGTCTATCAATAATACGCGCAGACTCATGATCGGCTCGCCGTCCGGCCTGGGAGTGCAACCTCGATGGCGTCATTCTCATCGGGCTCCGGCTCGGGTATCGGAAAGCGCAGAATCACCCGGGTGCCTTCGCCCGGCTCACTTTCGATTTTCAGGTCTCCGCCGATCCGTGTGGCGCGCTCCTGCAGGATGTTCAGGCCCAGGTGCTCGCCCGGCCCACCGTCCATGACCTTGTTCTGTATGCCGATGCCGTCGTCCTCGATCATTACCATGTAGTGTTTGTCCCTGCCGGCACGCATCAGTACCCGCACCGCGTTCGCCTGGCTGTGTTTGCGTATATTGGCCAACGCTTCCTGGACGATGCGCAGCACCTGGATTTCGATTTCCGCCGGCAATTTGGTGTCGTTCCATTCCAGCTGGAGAAAGGCGCGGATATCGGAGTTACGACGAAACCGTTCCATCGCCTGTTCGATGGCCGGAATCAGGCCGCGTTTGTCGATAGGTGCGCGGAAGTGGGCGATCAGCTCGCGCAGTTCGGTGTAGGCTTCGTCGATACTGTTTTCGATAATTTCGAGTTCCTGCCAGAGTGCGGACTCCTTGCCGCTGTGCAGCGTTTCATCGAGCACGCGCACCTGGAATCGCAGGCTCGCGAGGCTTTGCGCGAGCGAATCGTGAAGTTCGTTGGCCAGTCGGGTACGCTCCTCCATGATCGAAAGGACATTGGCTTCCTCGTCCAGGCGGGATTTTTCGATGGCCATTCCCAGATGATGACCGATGCTGGTGAGCAGATCCTTCATGTCTTCGCGTTCCACCAGGCCGGGATGCTCGGTGAACAGATTGTAGACCCCGAGAACCTTGCCACGGTAGCGCAGTGGCACCGCGATCATCTCCACCTTGTCGTTTTCGAAGAACGGCCGGCCGGCAAAGTGCCCGCAACCCTCCAGGTCGCCGAGTGAGTAAACCTCGCCGCTCTGCGCGGCATGGCCGCACAGGCAGCGATCGACGCTGACCAGTTGCTCCTGTTTCACCACCTCGGCATCCAGGCCGCTGCTGGCAATCAGTTGCATGTCGCCTTCGCTGGTCAGCATGCGCACGGTGCCGGCGCGGGCGTCGACGACGTCCTTGAGTGTGTGCAGGAAGCGGGTCAGCAGGTCCTCCAGGTCACGCGCAGCGTTGATATTGGCCGCAACGTCGTAGAGGATTTCCAGCGAATGGGTTTTCTGCTGGATACGCTGGGTCTGCTTCGCGACCTCCGATTGCATGTCCCGCGACAGGGCTTCGAGGCGTTCACCGAGCGCATTGATGTCCTGGTAGAGGATGCTGAAATCGGGCTGCCCGGGTTGGGGCAGGCGAGCTTCGAGTTGACCTTCGCGCATTTTGTTCACCCAGTTGCGCAACTCGTGAAGTGGTTCAAGCAGGTTACGGCGCGCGGTGCGGAAGGCGTACAACAGCAGCAGCACACCGCCGAGCAGCAGCACGCTGTTTGCGAGGTGCAGCCAGCCACCGGTGGCGGAATGCAGCAGGAACCAGATGTTCAGGACACCGAGGATGAACAGAATGACACCCAGCGCCGACAGTGCCCCGAGGAACTGGCCGGTCGTGGGCCAGCCGAACAGTCGCCGCCGGTTTGCCGGGCGCCCGGCGTGGATATCGTATTCTCTGCTCATTCGGGATCCAGAAAGTCTGCCGACTTCGGTAATACGTGTAAGCACGATTATACCGCCGATGTAACCTTCCAGCACCCGCCGGCGGGCGTGCCGGGACGGCCCGTTCAGTCGGGCTTTTTCTGATCCGGATCGTTGGGGTTAATGAAGATGATTTCCTTGCCGCCGTCGATGTCGACATAGTCGATGACCATACCGGAGGCAAGCTCGAGGCTCGGCGGTGCGACCACGATATCGATTCCCTCTGACGGAAAGGTTTTGTCGCCTTCGTGGTGATTGTCATCAAACCCCAGGGCATAGTGGAAACTGCCGTTCTCCAGGCGGGTGACGGCGATTCTGAGTGGCATCCCCAGCATGCCGCCCTGTTTGGCCGACTCGATGATCTGTTTCGCTGCAGATGGAGTTACAGTGATCATAGCGTTACCCTCGCTGTGTCGATGGTATGTTGTCTGGCGGGCGTCGTCGCGACTTGCACGCCGATACAAAGCGCAGAAAGTCTTCAGTCCAGCGGTTGCCGCGGGTGGTCCGCTGGTGGGTGTAACAGGCGAGCAGGTTCTTGTATACGAAGCCATCGTGGGCACCGTCGATACCGGTGCCGCGCATGACCTGGAAAGCAAAACCGTCCCCGGCCTCCAGCCCGTCCAGCGCCGAGTAGTGAAACTCGTGGGCGCAGATCTCCACGGCTTCACCCGTGCTTATGCCCCAGGGGTGATAGGCGGTCGGCGCCAGACGCACGTAACCGCGACCCTGCGGGCGTTCGTGCATAACGGTGTCAGCCGGTATGCTGCCCACCATCTCGCAGCGGCTGCCTTTCCAGCTCAGGCTGCGCGACAGGTACATGAGTCCCCCGCATTCGGCATAGACAGGAAGGCCGTCTTCGATGGCCTGTCTGATCGCCCCACGCAGGCTGACGTTGGCCTGCAGCTTCTGCATGCAGCTTTCCGGGAATCCTCCACCGATGAACAGGCCGTCCACTGCCGGCAGGGTGGTATCTCGCAGGGTGTCCACGGCAATCAATTCCGCCCCGGCGGCGGTCATGGCCTCAAGATCACCCGGGTAGTAAAAGCCAAAGGCCTCGTCGCGGGCCACAGCGATGCGCAGTGGCTGATCCAGTGGTGCGATGGCGCCGGGAGGCTCCGCCGGTGCCGGCGGTACGCTGCTGTCCGCGGCGATGGCCAGGAGCATGTCGAGATCGACCTGCGCTTCGATGCTGCGGCCGATGCGCACGATCTGTTGTGCGGCATCCTGCTGTTCGTTGCTGGGGATGAGCCCGAGGTGGCGCTCGAGTATTTCCATGTCGCTGTCGCGCGCGACGGCACCGATCACGGGTACATCGGTGTAGTGCTCGATCACCGCGCGTAACTTGGCTTCGTGACGGCTGCCGCCCAACTGGTTCAGGATGACGCCGGCGATGTTGATATCGGCGTCGAAGGCCCGGTAGCCGAGAATCAGCGGGGCAATACCGCGCGTCATGCCGCGGGCGTCGAGAACCAGCACCACGGGGGCTGCGAGGAGTTTCGCCAGCGCGGCGTTGCTGTTGCTGCCGTGCAGATCGAGACCGTCGTAAAGCCCCTTGTTGCCTTCGATCAGGCTGATCTCGGCATCGCGGGCGTAATAGCCCACCGTATCCCGGATTTCATCGCGACTCTGGGTGTGGAAATCCAGGTTGTGGCAGGTGTATCCGGCGGCGCGGCCCAGCCACATGGGGTCGATATAGTCGGGTCCTTTTTTGAACGGCTGGACGTTCAGGCCGCGGGCGCGCAGCGCCGCGCACAGACCCAGCGTGACCGTGGTCTTTCCGGAGGACTTGTGTGCGGCAGAGATAAGGATCTGGGACATGTGCGGCTGGCTTGTCACCCCGCGCAGGGGAGTTCAGTCTGCGTTAATCTCAAAGCGTTTCCGGCCCGCCGGGAAACGCAAGCACACCGGGCCAGAACGGCGGAAACCACAAGGCCGGCAGTTGCAACCGCCGGCCTTGTGCGAGCTTCGCGAGCCCCGGAGAGTCGCGGTACTACTTCCCGCTGCCGGCAGCGTGCGGATCGATGGCGGCGTCTTCGAGCGTTTCGGGCAGGAAGCGCAATACCCGGACGGCGACAGTGACAATCAGCAGGGCGAGGGCGATACCGCCCACGCCGAGCGCAATTTCCCAGATGCTCGGGCTGTAGCTGGTGATCTGGCCATCGAAGAAAGCGCTGCTTACCTCGTAACCCGGGAACAGCACCAGCGGGTAGGCTTGTCCACCGATCAGGATGACGTACAACTGGGCGAAGGCGCCGACGATGACCAGCGCGGCCGCCGTGGCGATCGCCGGCCGGGACTTGCCGACGGTGGGGTGATAGATCATGGCCAGCGGTAACAGGCTGCCGATGCCGATTTGCACAATCCAGAACAGCTTGGTATAGATGCCGCCGTCCAGCAGGATGAAGCGTTCGATTCCGTGGTGCTCGGTGGCGTACAGGTTGGTCAGATTGAAGACCAGCACGAAGTACAGCACCGCGGCGATGAATACCCCGAGAAGATTCTTGAGACGGTACAGGATTACGTCACCCAGTGGGCGGTTGGTCCAGTTGTAGGCCGCCATCAGTACGAGGATAAACACGGCCAGCCCATAGGAAAATGACATGATGACGAACATCGGCGCCATAATGGCGGCATCGTAGCTCTGGCGGGCGACCAGGAAACCGAAAATCGAACCGGTACCGGTGGTGAGTATCAGGCGCCAGACGAAGGCGACAAAGCCGGCCGGTTTGTAGTACTTGTTCATCCTGCGCTCCATCATCAGCCACAGGTAGACGATGGTGACGGCAAGGAAGCCGTTGTACAGGATGATGTTCCAGGCAAAAATCGACTTGAAGTTGTAATAGGTCATGGCCACGATGAGGCGGTCGGGGCGACCGAGGTCAAGAACCAGGACCACCAGGCCGCCCAGCAGCAGCGCGATCGCCAGCAGGCCGGAGAGCCTGCCCAGCGGTTTGTACAGCGGCTTGCCGAACACGGTGCCGATCGAGGCCACGTTCAATGCGCCTGATGCGGCGACGATGAGGAAAATGGCGAACACGTGAGGCATGCCCCAGACAATCTGGTTGCTCATGCCGGTGACATGGTGGCCTTCGTGCTCCATGAACAGCGTTGCACCGCCAGCCAGTGCGATTATCAGGGCGAGGCCACCCAGGAGTATCCAGAAGCCGGTGCTTTTGCCTTCGATTTCACGATAGTTCAGCGATAGTTTCATTGGTCAGTCGCAGTTCCAGTAGTGGTATCAGATGCCGCGATAGCGGATGCCGGTGTTAAGGCCGAGATCGCCACGGATCTCGACACTGTCCTGTGCCTTGAGCGCTTTCGATATCTCGCTGTTTTCGTCGTAGAGGTCGCCGAAGATCAGGGCGTTGTGATTGTCCGCGCTGCAAGCCTCGACACAGGCCGGAATCCTGTCCTTGTCCACGCGCTGTACGCACATGGTGCAGGACTCCACGGTACCCTTGCCGCGCGGGGCCCAGGGCTTCTGATCGTGCAGGTCCTCGTGGACGAAGCTGCGCGCCTTGTAGGGGCAGGCCATCATACAGTAGCGGCAACCGATGCAGATATGCTTGTCGACCAGAACAATGCCGTCGGCACGGCGAAACGAGGCTCCGGTCGGGCACACATCCACGCAAGGCGGGGTTTCGCAGTGCTGGCACATTATCGGCAGCGTTTTCGCGAAACCGGTTGATTTGTTCCTGATATCGACGGTACGAATCCAGTGGGCTTTCTGTTCGGGGTTCGATTCGGGCTCCGAATGGCCCCAGCCGTTTTCTTCTTCGCAGGCGGTAACGCAGTCATTGCAACCGGAGGCGCACTTGTTGGTATCCACCAGAATACCCCAGCGCTTCCTGGCGGTGACCGCCTCGTCAGCAGGCCGCGCGCTCGCCGTTACGCTGAGGAAAACGCCCGGTGCGATGGCGGCGGCGCCGGTGACGGCGCCGGCCCTGGTGAGAAAATTCCGCCGCGCGATGTCGGCCAGATTGCTGGATTCGCTCATTGGGCTGGTCCTTCGGAAGCCAGTAGCGGGTTGATGGTGCCACTCAGCTCGCGGGTCGTATGTTCTGTCTCAGTGGATGATTGCGTATGCAGCGTCGAAGGACGCACGGGCTTGGTCGCGTGGCACTGGAAACAGTCGATGTTGACCGATGCATAGCTGTGGCAACTGGCGCAGAACTGATCGGGACCGTTGACCGGTACATATTCTCCCTCGTCGTTCTTGACCGCGTGGCAGTTGACACACTCTTCCAGCGAATACTGGCGGGTGCGGATGCCTTCGTGCATGGTTTCGTCGCGCTGATGAAGTATGTACGTCATATGGTTCCTGCGCATTTCCGCGACCGGTCGTACACATTTCTGGGTGGCGCTGAAGCGCCTTTCGGGCTCGGGAAACGAAAGCTCCGAGAAAGGCAGTGTTTCCTTGTCGCCACCGTCATCGTCGTCTGCTGTTGCCGCCTGCGGCAGCAACAGCAGCAACGATAGCAGCACGGCGAAGACGCGCAGAGCGGGTAGAAACTGGCTCATAACGGCCTTGACTCCCTTATTCACCCAGTGCCATGTCGATATAGCCGGTCGGGCAGACGTCGGCGCAGATGTGGCAGCCGACACACTTGGCGTAGTCGGTATCCACGTAGCGTCCGGTGGTTGACTCGCCCTTCTTCACGCGGAACACGGCATCCTGCGGGCAGTAGATGACGCAGTTGTCGCACTCGAAGCACATGCCGCAGCTCATGCAGCGCTCGGCTTCGGCCACCGCCTGCTCATCGCTGAAACCACTGGTGCGTTCGGCGAAATGACCGAGCACCTGATCCGCGGTCGGTACGTCTTCCTCGCGCAGCAGGCGGGGCGTGAACTTGAAGTGCCCCAGGAAGAGTTTCTCGGCGGTGATGACCTCATTCTTGGACCGGTCTTCATAGTTGTGCACAGCGAACTTCTCGAAGTTGGTGCCGCGGGTTTCGCCCTGGGTGTAGGCAGCGGGCTCGAGCCCGGCTTCCTTCATCTTGTCCAGCAGGGAGAAGTGGTGCTTGTCGACCTTGGGACGCTTTTTCTGATCCTCGTTCCTCAGGTAGTGCTCGATTGATTCCGCAGCTATGGAGCCCTGACCAATCGCGGTGGTCAGCAGGTGCGGACGCACGATATCACCGGCGACGAAATGGCCGGGACGGTTCGGTACCTGGTAGTACTTGTCGGCGTCGATCAGGTTGCGCTCGTTGGCGTAGGCTTCGAGGCCGCTCATCTCGCCGCCCTGGCCGATAGCCGCGACGATCATGTCGCACTCCACGACGTATTCCTTGCCGCCTTCGACAACCACGGGGCCGTTGTTTTCCCACTTGCAGTCGACCAGTTTCAGCGCGCTCGCACGACCTTCCTCGTTGCGGATGATTTCCACCGGCATGACTTCGTTCATGATGGTCACGCCTTCGGTGGTGGCATCATTGACTTCGTGCTCGGCGGCGGTCATCTGGTCGCGCGGGAAGAGAGCCGTCAGGGTGACGTTGTCACAGGGCTTCTTCAGGGAGGGATCGATCTCGCCGTGATTCGTCAGCCCGTTGATCACGTCTTCGGGCTTTTCTTTCAGGTCCTTGAGCGTCCCGATACGGCGGGACACCGATACCACGTCAATGGAGGTGTCGCCACCACCGACGCAGACCACGCGGTTTGCGGTGTACTGCAGGTTGCCCTTGTTGAACTGTTCCAGGAACTTGACGGCCGACACGCAGTTCGGGGTCTCGCTCCAGCCTTCCAGCGGCAGATCACGGCCAGTCCAGCAGCCGAGTGCCCAGAGGACTGCGTCGTAGTCCTTGTCCAGGTCTTCGACGGATACGTCGCGGCCCACGCGGGTGTTGGCCTTGAACTCGATATCGCCGAGGTCGAGGATACGCTGGCATTCGTGGTCCAGTTCCTCGCGCGGAATACGGTAGCCGGGAATGCCGTAGCGCATCATGCCGCCGAGTTTTTCATGGTCGTCGAAAATAGTGGAGGCAATGCCACGGCGGCGCAACTGGTAGGCGGCTGCCATACCGGCGGGTCCGCCGCCAATGATGGCCACTTTCTTGCCGGTCAGTTCAGAGCCGGCTTCGAACTTGAAGCCTTCCTTGAAGGCGGTGTCGCCGATGTACTGCTCGACAGCGTTGATGCCGACGAAGTCCTCGACTTCATTGCGGTTGCAACCGTCCTGGCAAGGCGCCGGACAGACGCGGCCCATCATGGCCGGGAACGGGTTGGCGTCAGTGGAGCGGCGGAATGCATACTCCTGCATGCTCACGCCTTCCGGCGGACGCTCGATACCGCGCACGATGTCCAGCCAGCCGCGGATGTCTTCGCCGGAGGGGCAGCTGCCCTGGCACGGCGGGGTACGGTGGACATAGGTCGGGCACTTGTGGGAGTGGTCGCCTTCGAAAATGGCATGTGACCAGTTGTCCCAAGTATTATCGCCGTCTTCGAACTTTCTGAATGTCAGTTTCGTATCATCGCGAGAAGTAGCCATGCCTATTCTCTCCTAAATCAATTATGAATCCCGGCTGGTGATTCAAAGTTACCGTGATAAAAATCAGTCTGTTGTACCATCGAGCTCGGCTTCCTGCTCCGAACCCTTCAAAACGATCGCGTTACTGACCAGCTGGTGTACGCTGACAATCTGGTCCATGGTGAATCCGTAATAGGGCAGCACTTTGGCGAACTGGCTCTTGCAGATGGCGCAGATCGCCGCGAGATTGGTGACACCGTGGTCTTCGGTGACCCGCTTGAGGGCCTCCATGCGCGGCTGCGAGCCCTTGACGCGCAGCTCCATCAGGTCGTCCGTGAGCAAGCCGCCGCCGCCGCCGCAGCAGAATGTGGCGTCGTGAATGGTGTCCTGCGGCATGTCGTAGAAATAATTACAGGCCGCCTTGATGACTTCCCGCGGAATCGTGAACTGGCCGCCCTCGACGTTACCCATGCCGGCGCCGCGGGCGACGTTGCAGGAGTCGTGGAAGGTCAGTTTCATGTGGTCGTTTTCTTCCTTGTTCAGGCGCAGCTTGTTTTGCTTGATCAGGTCGAGGGTGAACTCGCAGATGTGCTGCGGCACCGGGTAATTGGGATCAAGGAAGTCGAACGGGCCGGCCAGGGTGTTGAGGAAGCTGTAGGCGACGCGCCAGGCGTGGCCGCATTCGCCGAAGATAATGCGTTTGACGCCGAGTTCCAGCGCGGCTTCGCGAATGCGCAGCGAGACACGGCGCATGTTCTCGTAGCTGCCGATGAACATGCCGAAGTTGGCGGCCTCCGAGGCCTTGGAGCTCATGGTCCAGGAAACGCCGGCTTCGTGGAAAACCTTGGCGTAACCGATCAGCCCGTCGACATGCGGCTCGGCAAAGAAATCGGCCGAAGGCGTGATCAGCAGAATATCGGCGCCTTTCTCGTCCAGCGGGAAACGCACCTTGACGCCGGTGTCTTCCTCGACTTCCTCCTCGAGGCCTTCGAGGGTGTCGCGCAGCGCCGGTTCCGGCAGGCCGAGGTTGTTACCGATGACGAACACTTTGCCGATAATCTCGTTGCAGTATTTCTGCCCCTTACCGACAGCGTCCAGAATCTCGCGCGCGGCCATGGAGATTTCGGCGGTGTCGATGCCGTAGGGGCAGAACACCGAGCAGCGGCGGCACTGCGAGCACTGGTGGAAATAACTGTACCAGTCGTCCAGCACTTCTTCGGTCAGGTCAACCGCACCGACCAGCCTGGGGAAATATTTGCCGGCAAAGGTGAAATAACGGCGGTACACCTTGCGCAACAGTTCCTGGCGGGCTACCGGCATGTTCTTTGCGTCGCTGGTGCCGAGATAGTAGTGACACTTGTCGGTGCACGCGCCGCAGTGTACACAGATATCCAGGAAAACCTGCAGGGAACGGTACTTGCCCAGCAGTTCGCCCATCTTGTCGATGGCGACTTCCTTCCAGTTCTCCGGTAATTGACCGGGAAAGCCCAGTGGCGTCTGGAATTTCTCCGCCGCGATGAAGGGCGCGGAGTGCGCCATCACCCCTTCCTTGAGCTTGGGAATGATGGGGTATTCGTTCAGTTCCGGTACGTCAAAATCAGCCACGCTTTATCCTCCGTTCCGATCAGCGTTCGCCCGCTTCCAGTTGTTCGGCCCAGGGCGCGATATGCCGGCGCTCGCGGGAACTGTCAGTCTGGTTGCGCGTCGGGCTGAAGAACACGCCCGGCGCATGCAGCAGTTTACTGATCGGGAAAATGATCATCAGCGTCGCCACCAGGCCCAGGTGGACCAGCAGGAACGGGTCACCGGGCAGCGGCTGCGGCGAGAAGTGCATCAGCCCGAGGAAGAACGCTTTGACGGAGACGATATCGGTGTGTGACACGTAGTCCATACCCAGACCGCTCATGCCGATGCCGACCAGCAGCGCCAGCATCAGGTGATCCGAAGGCGTGGATATGTAACGCACCCGGTCGACCAGGAAGCGGCGCGCCCAGAGGCCAAGCAGTCCGGCAACCATGGCGAACGCGGCGTACTTGCCGAACGGTTGAACCCAGTTGACCCAGAACCAGACCGGTTCGGTGAAATAGCGTAAATGCCGCAGTAGAACCAGCAGCAGACCGAAGTGGAAAAGATAACCGAAAATCCAGGTCCACTTGTTGGAGCGGAACAGGCTTTCGAAGAAAACCACTTCGCGGAACATGCGCAGTGCCACGCCGGTTTCCGTACGCGGAGCCGGCATGGTGGGAATCTTCAGGGGAGAGGGTGTCTGGGCGTACTTTTTTATACGCAGTGCGATACCGACTACCAGGATAATCGTCGCAGCATAAAACAGTCCGACATACAGTGCCGTAACCAGCGTCACGCGTCACTCTCCTTGCATTTGCAGATGATATAAAACAAGGGGGAGGCAAGCTCCCCCCGTTGTTCAGTGCGCCGGGAGCTCAGACGCAACCGGTCGGCTTGGGCAGACCGGCATACTTACAGGCCTGCTTCGCAGGACCATACGGAAACAGTTCGTACAGGTACTTGCTGTTGCCCTTGTCCTTGCCCAGCTTCTTGCCGATGGCCTTGGTCAGAACGCGCACCGCCGGTGCGATCTGGTACTCTTCGTAGTACTCGCGCAGGAAGTTGATGACTTCCCAGTGAGCGTCGGTCAGTTCGGTGCCGTCTTCCCTGGCCATGATGGTCGCTACTTCAGGCTCCCACTGATTCAGGTCGGCCAGATAGCCCTCTTCATCCACTTCCAGCGACTTACCGTTTACTTCGATAGACATGATAGCTCTCCTCGTTTGCAGCTGTAGTGCAAATCAATTGCGGTTTATAACCAGGACTGGACCTTGTCATATTCAGTGACAAGGTCCACGAATCCGCCGTAATCCACGACGCCGATACCCTCAATGACGTGGTGTTCTGACATGCCGCGGGCGGCAACGTCCGGGCCGAGCACGTAGATCTTGTGATCTGCCAGTGCGGCCTTGACCTTTTCAGCGACCACCGTGCCGTCGAAAGCGGCATAGACGCCGTCTTCGATCAGCAGAATCGCGGCACCCTTGACGGCGTGACGCAGGGCGGTATCCAGCGTGCGACGCTCAAAAGGCGATTTATTTACCGTGTGTAACATAGGCATTGTCAATATCTCTCCTAGAAGCTCAGGATAACTTCCTGCTCTTCCATCAGCTGGGCCAGTTGGTCCTTGTCCACCAACTGGACAGGCACAATCAGATCGTCAGTGGTCAGGCCGCGGGATGCCAGCGACTCCTTTTCCACATACAGCTTCTCGACATCGTAACCCTCGAGGGCCCGATAGGTCGGGGAGAAGTTTTTCACGCCGATGGCATCGGTGTTCTGATCCTTCTTGATCTGATACACGCCGTCGTCCATGAACACCAGAGTGACGTCCTGCTCAAAGGCGGCGGCGATCAACACGACTTCCAGCGACTCCAGGGCATAAATGGTGCCGTAGGGTGCGCGACGATTCACATACATGAACTTGCGGACCGGGCCCTCAAGTTCGTCGTCTTCCCAGGGTTCTGCCATAACTCAAGATTCCTCAATTAGTCGCCAAAGATGACCATGCGGTCTGACTGAATGCCGGCCTCGATGAGCTGGCCAAGTCCGGAAATACGGAAGCCGTCGGCGATGTTGTTGCCGTCCTTCCCCTGGCGCTTGGCTTCGTTCTCATCGAGTATGCCGCGACGCTGGGCCGCGGCAATACATACAACCAGGTCCAGGCCATGCTCTTTGGCCAGTGCGGTCCACTCCTGGGTGATATTACGGTCGTCCTGCGGCGGAACCGCAAAGCGTGTGCCGTTATTTACACCGTCGTGGTAGAAGAACACACGAAAGATCTCGTGGCCCCTCTCCAGCGCAGCCTTGGTGAACTGTATCGCAGAGTCGGCAGACTGGTGCTGATACGGACCCTCGTTAACCAGTACAGATAGCTTCATAGCGCATCGACTCCTGGCTTAGAAACGGATGTGCGTAGAAGCATTCAGGCTGGCACGGGCGCCACGCCAGTTGTCCACGTGGTACTTGGTGAACGGCAGCCCCGTCACTTCGAAGAATCGCGGCCAGCCAATGCGCTCAACCCATTCGTTGATACGTTCCCAGTCCTTGGCGCCGGCTTTGTATTCTTTAAGAATACGCTTGACGATGGCGGTAGCCTCGGGCCAGCGTGGCGGGTTGTTCGGGATACCGGAAGCGACGAGCTTCTGGAAGGTCGGCTTGCCACGGGCGTTGGAGTGGTTGCCGCCGATCCAGACGGCGAGCTTGGTGTGTTCGGCGTCGTTGATCTGCATCGGCGGGCAGGGCGGGAAGCAGGCGCCACAGCAGATGCACTTCTTCTCGTCCACTTCCAGCGAAGGCTTGCCGTTGACCATGGCCGGACGAATTGCGGCGACCGGGCAGCGGGCTACGACCGAGGGGCGCTCACAGACGTTGGACACCAAGTCGTGGTTGATTTTCGGGGGCTTGGTATGCTGCACGTTGATGGCGATATCGCCCTGGCCGCCGCAGTTGATCTGGCAGCACGAGGTGGTGATATGCACGCGGTTCGGCATGTTCCACGCGGTGAACTCGCCGATCAGTTCGTCCATCATGGATTTCACAACGCCGGAAGCGTCGGTGCCGGGGATGTCGCAGTGCAGCCAGCCCTGGGTGTGGGACAGCGAGGTCACCGAGTTCTTGGTACCGCCGACTACGAAGCCGGCGTTGGTCAGCGCCTCGATCAGGGGCTGGACCTTGGCTTCATCGGTGACGATGAATTCGATGTTGGAACGGATGGTGAAGCGGATGTAGCCGTCGGCGTACTTGTCACCGATGTCGCACAGGGTGCGCAGGGTGAATATGTCGAGAATACGCTGGGTGCCGGCCTTGATGGTGAAGACCTGGTCGCCGCTGAAGGCCACGTGGCGCAGGACGCCGGGCTGCGGGTCATCATGGTACTTCCACTGACCGAAATTCTTGCGCATCACCGGATGCATGTACTGGAAACCGTCGGGGCAACCCGATTCGATCGGTTCCCTCATATCTGCCATTGCCATGTTGCTCTCCTGAATTTGAGTACTGTCTAACATGCCCCGGAGCGGGAAAACCCGCTCCGGACCACAGGTACCAGGTTTGGAAAACCGGAGTAATTAAGCGCTGGCTTTTTCAGCCTGACGCTGGAACCACTTCTCGGCTTCCTCGTCCCAGCCGTCCATGCGGACGTAAGAGGACTGACGCGGGTTGTTGACCATGTTCGGATCAACCTCCACACCGATACCTTCAAGGAAGTTCACCAGGCCGATACGCTCGATCATTTCACCGCAGCGTTCGTGCTCCAGACCGTTCTCAGCCCAGAAATCGATGATTTCTTCGGCCATCTCCACCAGGGACTCGTAGTCTTCTTCGGTCTCCAGCTTCTTGAACGGCACCACAACGGTGCCCATCAGGTCGCCGATCTTCAGGGTGCGCTTGCCGCCGATGAGGATGGTCACGCCCCTGTCGTCGCCGGGGTGCAGGGCTTTCGGCATGACGTTCAGACAGTGCATGCAGCGTACGCAGTTGCGGTTGTCAACAGCCAGCGTGTCGTCGTCGTTCAGGCTCAGGGCCTGGGTGGGGCAACGGGTAATGACGTTATCGATAATGTACTGACGGCCCTTCTTGGCGACATAGCCCTTGACTTCTTCCTGGTCGACTTTCATGTCGTCGCGCCAGGTACCGATGACGGCGAAGTCGGAACGCTCGATGGAGTTCTGGCAGTCGTTCGGGCAACCGGAGACCTTGAACTTGAACTTGTAGGGCAGGGCCGGACGGTGCACGTCGTCGGTGAAGTTGTTCACCAGGTGACGGTGAATGCCGTGCTCGTTGGCGCAGGACATTTCACAGCGGGCGGCACCGACGCAGGACATGGCGGTACGCACGCAGGGACCGGCACCACCGAGGTCCCAGCCGTACTCGTTGATTTCGTCGAAGAAATGCTGGGTGTTCTCGGTAGTGGT
>Ga0315540_10001042_pt1 | contig 15942 bp, 10 predicted proteins | sample SalMarSW160110MG_FD_203677 | JGI IMG/M metagenome (GOLD analysis project Ga0315540, IMG submission 203677) | Salt marsh sediment microbial communities from the Plum Island Ecosystem LTER, Massachusetts, United States - Salt Marsh Sediment SW1601-10 ...
AAGCTGATCATCGACCAGGGCATCACCCCCAAAGACGTCTCAGCCCTATGGCGCCTGGCGATGATCTACGGCACGTTCATGTTGCTGCAGTCCGGGTTTGTCTTTGGTTTCATCTACCTGGCCGGCGTGCTGGGCGAACGCGTGCAGTACGATCTGCGTAAGAGCATGTTCACGCACCTGCAGGACCTGTCGCTCTCATATTACTCGCAGAACGCCGTCGGGCGGCTGATGGCGCGCGTCACCTCCGACTCGGGCCGCGTATCCGACCTGATCACCTGGGGCGTGCTGGACGTGACCTGGGCGGTGATGAACATTACCACCTCGACGGTCTTCATGCTGATCATCAACTGGCGGCTGGCGCTGATCGTCTTTGCCGCCATACCGCTATTGGTGCTGGTCGCCATCTGGTTTCGCAAGCTGATCCTGGTCGAATTCCGCAAGTCGCGCCGGGCCAATTCCAAGATCACCGGCGCCTACAATGAGAACATCTCCGGCGTGCGCGTGGTCAAAGCGCTGGGACGCGAGGATGAGAACCTGGACGAGTTCCAGGAGCTGACCGACTCGATGTACCACGCTTCCTACCGCGCTGCCTGGCTCTCGGCCCTGTTCCTGCCGACGGTACAGATCATCGCGGCCGTGACCTTGGGCTTGATCGTCTGGTACGGCGGCTTACAGGCTCAGGGGGGGCTGGCTGTAGCCGGTACGAAAACTGTCGGTTTAATCACCATCGGCGGCATCCAGGCCTTCGTCTCATACCTGACCTTCATGCTGTGGCCGGTGCAGGACATCGCCCGCGTTTATGCCGAGATGCAGCACGCGATCGCTTCGGCTGAACGCATCTTCAAGCTGGTCGACACCCCGCCTGAGGTACGAGACCGCCCCGGAGCCATCCCGGCCGAGACGCTGCTGGGCGAGATCGCATTCGAACACGTGGACTTTTACTATGAGGACCGCAAGCCGGTGCTGAACGACTTCTCGCTTAAGGTCAAGCCGGGCGAGATGATCGCCCTGGTCGGGCCGACCGGCGGCGGCAAGTCGACCATTGTCAATCTGCTGTGCCGCTTCTACGAACCGCGCGCCGGTCGCATCCGCATCAACGGGCGCGATTACACCGATTACACGCTCGAATCGATCCATGCGCGCATTGGCATCGTATTGCAGACCCCGCACCTGTTCTCCGGCAGCGTGCGCGATAACATCCGCTATGGACGCCTGGAAGCCAACCAGGCCGAGGTCGAGACCGCCGCCAAATTAGCCGGGGCGCACGAGTTCATCCAGGGCCTACCCAAGGGCTATGACGAGAATGTCGGCGAGGGCGGCAACCTGCTCTCAACCGGGCAGAAGCAGTTGATCAGCCTGGCGCGCGCGGTGCTGGCCAGGCCGGAGCTGTTCATCATGGACGAGGCGACTTCCTCGGTCGATACGCTGACCGAAGCCCTGATCCAGCGCGGCATGGAAGCCCTGATGCAGGGTCGTACGACTTTCATCATCGCCCACCGGCTGTCGACCATTCGCCGCGCGGACCGCATCCTGGTGATCGAAGCCGGGCGCATCGCCGAGCTCGGCACGCACGCCGAACTGCTGCGGGCGCGCGGTCACTACTACCGCCTGTACACCCAGCAGTTCAAGTTCGAGAAGCAGCAAGCCTACGGCGGCGAAAGCCTGCTGGCCGCGCCCGAACCAGCCGCGGATTGAAAACGAGTAAGTTGGAAAAGCGCCCCTTTTTGTCACAGGGGCGCTTTTCTCATCCTTCTTCCTTCTGCTGCTTTTGCCAAAGCTGCCGGTCTTGCGGATCGTCGGCGTCCAGATGGCGTGGATGCACCTCCTGCCGGGTGCGGTAACCGTGCCCAGTCCACAGTTTATCCGCCAGTATGCGCGGTTCGAGCTGCAGGCCCTGGTGGATGAAATATTCGCAGACGCGCGTCACGTCGCGCCGGAAGATCAGGTAGGCATTGTTGTTCTCGCGCGGCGCGATCACCTGGGGGAAGTCGATCAGGGTAATCTCCCCCTCCCAGTACAGAATATTGTAAGCCGACAGGTCGCCGTGAATGCGACCGTTTGCCAGCATCAGCTCGATATTGTGCAGCACGCGTTCGAACAGGATTTTGGCTTCGCTCGCCTCCAGGCTGATCTCGTTCAGTGCTGGCGCGTGCGCCTCAGCCCCGCCGATGTAGTCCATCAGGATGGCATTATTGGCCATCGTGTACGGCCGCGGCACGTCCGCCCCGGCAGCGTACAGGTCCTGCAGGGCGGTAAACTCGTAGGCGATCCAGGATTGGTGCAGCAGCTTGCGCCCGTAACCGGTCTTCTTTTGCATGGCGTGCAGCATGCCGCCATCTAGAATCTGTTTGCCCTCATCGTCCAGGTCGTCGCGCCCCTCGCGGTAGAGATGGTCGTTGCGCAGGTTGCGCATTTCGCGCGGCCGGTAGACCTTGGCGGCGACATATTTCGCCTCCGTCGCCGTCCCACCTCGGCACTGGTAGACCGAGGCTTCCTTGCCGCCTTTGACCCGGCGCAGCACGTCCGCGATCCACTGGTGCTCGTAGAAATCGCCCAGCGAATCCAGCAGCCAGCCCTCTTCGAAGCGGGCCGCCTTGTAGGTGAACTGGAAGTTGGCGCGCGAATCGTCCTGGGCCTGGACGAACTTACGCGTCCGACGGTCCGGTTGTTTGGGATGGCGCCCGCTCGGTCGGCCCCGCCGGGCTCGGTCGAGATAATTATCGGTTTGTTCTTCATCATCCAACTGGTCGTAGAGTTGGAGGTAGTCATCGGTATTCATTTTATTTATCTTAACCTTTTCGAATCAAAAACCACAGGAGCGGATCCTGCGGTCTGGTTGCATTAAATCAAAAACCGCAGGTGCGGCACACCTGCGGTAGATTGCTTAGGAAAAGCGAGAGCTTAGCCTGGCTAAGCCTGCCCTGCAGGAGGCGCGCTGAATAGGATTCGGTGGGAACTGGAGCTGACTTTCATAATGTATCGGGCCTCCTTTCGAAAAGAATATGATTAAGTGTATCATCCCCTGTCCTGCCCCGTCAAGGTGATAGTACAAAATGAAAAATGGCCCATTTTGGTAGTTTTCAGATGGGCCGCTTTGTCCTACAATTAGGACAGCCAAAGAAAGGAGTAATGAAGTGAAACGCTTCTTATCCGTATTGATCGTCTTGATCCTCGCCGCCCTGGCCTGCAGTCTGCCAGGTGTTGGCGTAACTCCCACGCCCGCCAGTGGTGGAATCGTGCAGGGCGTGGTCTATGCTGACCTGAACGGGAATGGCACGTTTGACGGTGGGGAAGGCCCGCTGGAGGGTGTGACCGTCAGCCTGAGCAGCTGCGGCCCGGCACTTTCGCAGTCGACCGGCGCCGACGGCGCTTTCCAGTTCAATGACCTGCCGGCCGGGAGTTGCCTGGTGCAGGTCGCCAAGGGAGGCTGGATTTACTCCGGTTCATTCCCCAGCCTGGGCTACCCGATCCCGGTCGCCTCCGACCCGAGTTTGCCGACCTCCTTCAGCATCATGATGGCGCCGGTCTCGGATAACATCCCGACCGAAACGCCTGCCCTGCCGACCGATACCCCCGGACCGACGCTGACGCCTACCCCGTCCGTGCCGATGGTCTCGCCGCTCAACCAGGACGTCAACTGCCGCTTTGCTCCGAGCGTTAAGTTCTCGGCGGACGATGCACTGCGGGTCGGCAACCAGGTCCCGATCACCGGCCGCACTTCCGACAGCAGTTGGTGGCAGATCGACGGTCCGCTCAATCCCGGCTACAAATGCTGGGTGGCGGCCAGCGTGACCCAGGCCACCGGCGACCTGGCTTCCGTACCGGTTGTCTCCGCTCCGGCGGCTTACGTGACCGATGTGACCGTCAAGGCTAACCCCTCTTATAACGCTTGCGGCGGTCCGAATCCGACCGACTACAGCGGCACGATCACGACCAACGGACCAGCCACGGTCAAATACCGCTGGGAGATTGGCGGGGATAAGTCCGCCAAACCCAACCCGGAGACGATTACATTCGACCAGGCGGACACTAAAAACGTGGGCGCGCCCGCCTTCAGCGCCGACTGCGGAAATTACTACATCATGCTGATCATCATCAGTCCCAACAGTATGTCGGCCAAGGACAATTACTCGATACCCTGACGAACCTTGCCTGACCCCCAGAGCGCGGATTAATCCCCGCGCTCTTTTTGATTCCTGCAACTTTTATCGTCTTTCTCCTGTATTGCTTATAGAGAAAGGAAAAAGCCAATGTCTGACGTTTCTGCAATTTTCGGTACTTTACTGACCCTGGGGATCGCTTTCCCCGGCCTGTTGACCGCCCTGTGGCTTTTGTTCCCCGCGCTGGTTGAACGGGCCGCAGGACGTCTCGAGCAGACGCCCTGGTCGACCTTTTGGCTGGGACTCGGAGCCGTCTTCGCCCTGGCGATCCCCGTCGTGGCCCTGATCGCGCTGCCCTTTGGCCCGGCCAAGTTTTTGGGCTGGACGTTGTTGGCTGTCTGCCTGGCCTTCTCCGGGCTTGGCGCTGCCGGCCTGGTTTCCCGGATCGGGAGCCGGCTCGAGGGTCGCTCGCCTGGGCTGTCACCGGCAGCGGCATTCGTCCGCGGGGCGGTGGTGCTTGAGCTGGCGGCGGTCTTCCCGTTGATTGGCTGGCTGATCTTCATCCCGCTGGCGGTGATCGTTTCGCTGGGTGCGACGTTGTTCGCTCTGCTGCGCTGGATGCCGCGCGCACAGGCTCAGGCCACAGCTCCGGCACCCGCACCCTCCTCGCTGCAAATCTGACTCATGCTCTCGCGACGAGATTTTTTGAAACTGGCCGGACTGGTGGCCGGCAGCGCCGTTCTGTCCTCCTGTGCTCCGCTTTATGACAGCCTGGCGCGCGCCGCCTCGCCCGCTGGTCCCCGCCTGGCTGGCAGGCTGAATTCCGGGGATTTCGCGCTGCTCAGCCGCCTGACTTTCGGTCCGCGCTTGGACGAACTGGCCCAGGTGGCCGAAATTGGCATCCAGGCCTGGATCGAGGAACAACTCGCATTTGAAAGCGTGGATGATATCGCCTGCGATTTGCGTTTGCGTCAATTCAAGACGCTCGGACTCTCTGCCCAGGACCTGTACGACCTGAGCGACAAATTGTTCGACAACCAGGATCGCCGGCGTGTGCCGGACGAGTTGCGCCAGGCCACGCTCGTGCGCCAGGTCTATTCGCGCCGCCAGCTGTACGAACGCCTGGTTGAGTTCTGGAGCGACCATTTCAATATCAGTGTCGAGAAGGGCGACTGCTTTTACCTTAAGACGGTCGACGACCGTGAAGTCATTCGCCCACACGCCCTGGGTCGTTTCCGCGATCTGGTCTGGGCTTCGGCCCATTCTCCGGCCATGCTGGTCTATCTCGATAACCAGGCCAACCAGAAAGGCACTCCCAACGAGAATTACGCCCGCGAGCTGCTCGAGCTGCACACCCTGGGCGTGGACGGCGGCTATTCACAGCAGGACGTGATGGAAATGGCGCGCTGCCTGACAGGTTGGACGGTCAAGGAACATTTCTGGCGCGGCCAATTCACCTTCAAATCCGCCTTACACGATGATGGGACCAAGCACGTGTTGGGGTTGGCGCTCGAGTCGGGTGGGCAGATGGAAGCCGAGTCGGTGCTCGAGCGACTGGCCGTGCATCCCAGCGCCGCGCTCTTTCTCAGCCGCAAGCTGGCTCAGCGCTTCGTCAGTGATGCGCCGCCCGAGGCCTTGGTCCAGCGTGCCGCCCAGGCCTTCATCCAGACCGGCGGGCAGATCCAGTCCGTGCTGCGCATCTTGCTGCTGGATGGCGCCAGTTCGGCAAGACCCAAGTTCAAACGACCGGTCGACTTCGTTGTCTCGGCTTTGCGCCTGCTGGAGGTCCGCACGGACGGCGGGCCGGCGCTGCAGGATTACTTCATCCGCATGGGACAGCGCTATTTCGCCTGGCCCACGCCGGACGGTTACCCGGATCGCTCCGAGGCCTGGCAGGGCAATCTGATGCCGCGCTGGCAGTTTGCACTGGACCTTGTTCTGGATGAGATCAAGGGCACGCGTCTCAACCTTCCAGGCTTACTTGCGGCCAGCGGTGCTGCCGGGATCGAGAGTTTTCTGGATTGGCTCAGCCCGCGTTTACTCGGCCAGTCCCTGGTTCTCGCCGAACGCGATCGGCTGGCTGCTGCTTTGCGGGCTGCCGGAGCCCCGGACACACCTGAAACGGCCGGCGTGCTGGTGGCTGGCCTGCTGGCCTCGCCGGCTTTCCAGTGGCGTTAATTCCAACCAGCTACCTTTAGGAGTATTGTATGCAAATCCAAACGCTTTCCCGCCGTGAATTCCTGCGCCTGGCCGGCGCTGTGCCATTTGCCCTGGCTCTGCCGGATTGGATGCCCCGTCTGGCCTTTGCTCCCGCCAATTCCGCGCCGCGCGGCGATGTGCTGCTGGTGATATTCTTGCGCGGTGCAGCCGACACGCTCAACATGATCGTGCCGCATGGCGAACAGGCCTACTATGCCCTGCGCCCAACCCTGGGCATTGCCCGCCCGGATGACAGGCGGACGAAATCCGGTCAGCGGGTGATCGACCTGGATGGCTTTTTCGGGCTGCATCCGGCCATGCGGCCGCTGCTCCCGGCCTGGCAGCAGGGTGACCTGGCGATCGTGCACGCCTGCGGCGCACCCGACGAATCGCGTTCGCACTTCAAGGCCATGGCCTTGATGGAACGCGGCGTGGAAAATGAACGCGGACCCGCCTCGGGCTGGATCGGCCGCCACTTGGCCTCTCTCGACACCGGCAATCATTCCCCCATGCGCGCCATCGGGTTGGGCGAAATGCCACAGCGCAGCCTGTACGGTTCAGTCCCGGTTTCAGCTCTGCGCTCGATTGCCGATTTCCATTTGGGCGGCGATGTCCAGGCCACCGTTCAAATGCGGGCCGCCTTATCTGCGCTGTATACCCCCGAAAATCCGCTGGGAAGCCTGGGACAGGAAACGCTGGATATCCTGCAGATCCTGCAAAAACTGAACCCGGGCGATGTAGCTTCCGGGATAACCCATTTTCCGGATTCCGACTTTGGGCGCGGACTGCGGCAGATTGCGATGCTCGTCAAGGCTGAGGTCGGATTGGAAGTCGCTGCGATCGATTTGGGCGGCTGGGATACCCATTTTGCGCAGGGAGTCACTGAAGGCCAGATGCCGGGTCTCATGGCGGACCTGGCAGCCGGTTTGTCTGCGTTCTACACCGAGATGCAGGATCACCTTAGTCACCTTTCGGTGGTCGTCATGACCGAGTTTGGTCGCCGCGCTTACGAAAACGCCAGCCTGGGAACGGATCATGGTCACGGCGGCGTGATGCTACTATTGGGTGGCAACCTCGAGGGTGGAAAAGTGCATGGCCGCTGGCCCGGCTTGGACCAGGGGCAGTTATTCGGTCCCGGCGACCTGGCCGTCACGACCGATTACCGCGATGTGCTGGCGGAACTGTGCCAGAAGCGCTTGAATAATCCAGCTTTAGAGGTCGTTTTCCCTGGATACCGCCCCGAAATAGGGAAGATATTCAAATAAACTCTCAGTTTTCTTTGGGGGATTCTTCCTGGAAGCCCGTCCGGTACAGCTCGTAATAGCTTCCCCGTTGTGCGAGCAATTCCTGGTGGGACCCCTGCTCGACAATGCGACCATCGTGGATGACCACGATCCGGTCGGCACTGGTGATGGTTGACAGGCGGTGTGCGATCACGAAGGCAGTGCGTCCTTTGAGCAGTCGCGCCAGGGCTTCCTGGATGATCAGCTCGGTCTGTGTATCGACGCTGGAGGTGGCTTCATCCAGGACCAGGATGCGTGGATCGGCCAGCAAGGCGCGCGCGAAGGAGATCAACTGGCGCTGACCGACGGATAGCAAAACGCCGCCTTCTTCGACCGAAGTCTGGTAACCATGCTTGAGATGCGTAATGAAGTCGTGCGCGCCGACCGCCTTTGCTGCCGCCTGGACCTGTTCGCTAGTAGCTGCCAGGTGCCCAAAACGGATGTTTTCTTCCACGGACCCATTGAACAGGAATGGGTCCTGCAGGACGACACCCATCTGCGAACGCAGGGAGGCTTGTTTCACACTTCGCAGGTCAATGCCGTCCACCAGGATGCGACCCTCGGTCGGGTCGTGGAAGCGCGATAAAAGCTTGACGATGGTGGTCTTGCCTGCGCCAGTCTCTCCTACCAGGGCCAGCGTCTCGCCGGGTTGGACCTCCAGGTTGATCTGATGCAAGACCGGCGCTTCTCCGTCGGGGTCGTCTGAATAGTGAAAGGAAACGTTCTCGAATCGGATGGCGCCCTGGATTTTTGGCAGGGCTTTTGCCTCCGGCTGATCTTCCACTTCCACATCCGAATCCAGTAAGGTCAGGATGCGTTCGCCGCTGGCCATGGTCGATTGGAGCGCGTCGAAGCGGCGGAAGATATCGCGGATGGGATCGAAGAAGCGGTTGATGTACAGGATGAAGGCCACCAGGATCCCGGCGGTGATCTTCTCGCCCAAGACATCTGCGCCGCCCAGCCAGACGACCAGCATGGTGGCGATCGCCCCCAATACATCCACGACGGGCGTGAAAGTCGAAGCCACCCGCGCCGCATAAACTGCGCGCTCCAGGTGGTAGCGATTGACATAATCGTGAAAATTGGCGTAGTTATAGCGCTGGCGTGAGAAAGCCTGTACCACGCGCACGCCGTTGACATTTTCGGCCAGCACCGAATTAACCCACGAAATGGCTGCCCGCACTTTGCGATAAGCGACGCGCGCTGTGCGCCTGAAAAAGTAAGTAGCGACTGCCATCAGGGGCAGGACGCTGAAGGTGATCAGCGACAGGCGCAGGTTCATGGCCAGCATGGCGAAGATGATCCCGATGATGGCAAACACATCGCGCGCGATGGCCAGCACGGCCCAGGTCACGAAGTCGCGCACAGTTTCGACGTCGTTGATGACGCGTGTGATCACTCGCCCGACCGAATAGCGGCTGTAGAAGCTCAAGGATAAATTTTGCAGGTGATCGAAGAGTACTTTGCGCAGATCGTAAATCACCGACTGCCCGACGTCCGCCATCAGGTTGACCCGCAGATAGGTGAAGAGCCACTGGATAACCGCCACACCCAGGTAAGCCAGCATGGTGTGGCGTAAAACCAGGTCGTTTTTGGCGCTTAATCCGGAATCGATGGCGATCTTGATGAAATAAGGTCCGGCGATGGAGGCCAGCGTGGCGGCCAGCGCCAGGATCATGGCCAGGGTCAGCCGGCCCAGGTAGGGTCGGATAAAAGCCAGCAAGCGCCGTGCGACTTTGGGGTCATAGCCCTTGGCGTATTGTTCTTCGGACTGGGTGACATAGGCAGGCGGAACGATGGTGGTGTGAGTCATCAGGTTTGCAAATCCCGCCCTTTCTCGGTACCCTGTTCGTTTTGGCTCAATTGCAGGTCGTGAATTTCCTTATACAGCCCGCCCTGTGCCAGCAATTGCTGATGCCTGCCGCGCTGAACGATGCGTCCGTCCTCCATTACCAGGATCAGGTCGGCCCGGCGCACAGTTGCCAGGCGGTGCGCGATCACGAAAGTCGTGCGTCCCTCCATCAGGCGATCCAGCGCCTCCTGGATCAGCTTTTCGGTTTGCGTATCCACGCTGGAGGTCGAGTCGTCCAGGATCAGGATGCGCGGGTCCATCAACAAAGCGCGGGCGATGGCCACACGCTGGCGCTGTCCGCCTGAAAGCGTCACACCGCGCTCGCCGACCATCGTCTCGTATCCCTCGCTGAAACCCGAAATAAATTCATGCGCCTGGGCCGCCTTGGCTGCCGCAAAAATCTGTTCATCGCTGGCATCCGGCTTGCCGTAAGCAAGATTGGCTTTGATCGAGTCGGAAAACAGCAGCGAGGTTTGCAGTACGATCCCGATCTGGCGTCGCAATGAGACCAAATCCGCCTGTCGCACGTCGACCCCGTCTACCAGCACGGCGCCGGCAGTGACATCGTAGAACCGCGGGATCAGATTGACCAGCGAGGTTTTGCCCGAGCCGGTCTGCCCGATCAGGGCGATCAGTTGGTTGGACTTGACACTCAGTTCGATATCTTCCAGGGCGACCGTCTTTTCATCCTGGTAGCGCAGGCATACGCCCCTGAAATCTACCCGCCCGCTGAGCGCGGGCAGGACAACTGCCCCTGGCGGGGACTGGATTTCCGGCTCGGTATCCAGGATTTCCAGCACGCGCTGCGCACCGGCGCTGGCTTCCCCGGCCCCATTGACCAGCCAGGTCAATTGCTGGACAGGCGCGGAGAGCATCAGCAGGTAGGCGTTGAAGGCAACGATTTCCCCGACTGTCATCGTGCCCTGCAGCACCATCCCGCCTCCCACCAGCAGGATCAGGATCGTCCCCAGCGTGATCAACAAGTTGGTGGTCGGCATGACTTTTGACCACTCGCTGATGACCTTGATGCGCGCTTCGTAATAAGCACGATTACCTTGATCGAAGCGGTCCATTTCATACGGCTCGCGGGCGAAGGCGCGCACAACCTGCACCCCGGTGACGTTTTCCTGCAGGCGGGCCGACAGTTCACCCAGCGCATTGTCTACATTGTAAAAAAGACGCGTGACCCGCTGGCCAAAATCAGTGGTCATCATCAGCATGGGGATCAGCGGCAGCAAGGCGATGATGGCCAGCTTGAGATTGGTCGTCACCAACACGGTGGCCACGCCGATGGTCATGATGATCAACTGAATGATTTCGATGATGCTGCTGCCGGCAAAATTCTGGATGGCACGCACATCTTCGATGCAGCGTGTGATCAGTTGTCCGGTCTGGATGTGATCGTGGTATGTGAACGGCAAATACTGGATATGATCGTACATCGCGTTACGCAGGTCGTACCCGATGTGGGCTGCCACCCACTCGGAAATGTAACGCTGGAACATGTTCAGCAGCGCGGTCAGCAAACCAATTCCCAAAAGCAGCAAAGCCATGCGCAGCAGGAATCCGGCTTCTCCGCGCGCCAGGCCGATGTCGATCACCCGCTGGATGATCTGCGGCACGACCAGCGCCAGGGCGGTGATCGCAAGCAACAAAAGCAGATTTACAACTAACTGCTTGAGATAGGGGCGTAAAAAAGGTCGCAGGCGGAAAAGTGATTTCATTGGATTAGGTTTGCTTGTCGGAAAGCGAAGCCAAATCCTATCACGAATCGCAAGTTTTTGCTATTTGTGACACTTGCCACTTGACAGTCTTTTGGCATCTTTTATACACTAAGCATGTCGGTTGAAAAATCCTATTGGAGGGACGTATGAGTGAAGAACGCAAGAAGCTGACCTTGCCGCTGCTGTTCAAGAAGGTTCAGGATGGAATTCCGATCACCTGGTTGACTTGCTACGACTACCCCACTGCCTACCTGCAGGAACAGGCCGGGATCGACATGATCCTGGTCGGCGACAGCCTGGGGATGACCATGCTGGGTTACGAATCGACGCTGCCGGTGACCATGGACGACATGATCCGCCACGCCTCTGCTGTCCGGCGCGGTGCCCCGAACACCTTTATCATCGGGGATATGCCGTATATGTCCTATCAGGCCAGCACAGAGACAGCTATACGAAATGCAGGCAGATTTATGGCTGAAGCCAGCTGCGACGCCATCAAGCTGGAGGGCGGCGCTGAAATGGCCGAGCGCATCCAGGGTATCGCGCGGGCCGGCATCCCGGCCATCGGGCACCTGGGATTGACGCCGCAATCGGTCTCTGCTTTGGGCGGGTTCCGCGTCCAGGGGAAATCCGCTGCTTTAGCCAGGAAGATCGTCGACGATGCCAAGGCCTTGGAAAAGGCCGGGGCTTTTATGATCCTGCTGGAGCTGGTCCCCGACCGGTTGTGCCAGTTGATCACCGAACGGGCTGAGAACTGCATCATCATGTCGCTTGGATCCGGTCCGCATGCCCACGGACAGTTGTTGATCTATCACGACATGTTTGGTCTGTACCCGCGCTTCAAACCTAAGATGGCGAAGGTCTTTGGCAATGCGGGAGAAGTCATCTTGAATGGCTTGAAGGCTTATCACGATGAAGTCATTGACAAGACCTTCCCAGCTCCCGAGAATTGGTTCGGGATGAAAGATGATGAGTACGACGAACTGGTGAAAATCCTGGATTGAGAAAATCACGCCATTGGCGTCGCAATGCGCCACATGAGGACATATAAAAAGAGGAGTTACGCATGGACGATAAATACCGCGAAATGCTCAAAATCCCTGCCGACCGGCTGGAGGCCATCAACGCCGTGCTGCTCGATCCCCAGAGCAAGGTTATGCAGGCTTTTATGGATGTCGTCGCCAAGTATGGAACGCCCGAGGAGATCAACCGCAAGGCCAATCAAGCGCGCAAGCTTGAGAATTTATTTAAAAAGGTCGAGCAGGTTAAACCGGAACATCTCAAGGATCTGCAATGGCTGACTGACCAGCGCGATAAAGACGCTTTTATTTCTGTCGCAGAATACCGCCAGAAAGTCCTTGGGGATAAGGCCAAAGCGACCAGGTTCAAGGATGAATATGCTGTAACCTTGGAGGTCAGCGCAGCTCAGTACTTCCCCTGGGTTCGGGCTGCCGCTGAACGCGCCCTGAGCGAGCGCAGCCTGATGCCCGGGCGGTGGATCCGCGTTCGCAAGATGAAAGAACAGGAAGCTGATGGCGACCTGCCAGCATTCAGCGCTGCCATGGAAATCATCGGCGCCTCATTCGTCGAAACGCTGGACACGAAAGGCACCGATGGTTCGAACATCCATTTGGGCGGACCGGAAACGATCACCGGTTATTTCGGCGGTATTGGCCAGCCGAACGAGCACGCCCTACAATGGTTGGACGAATATTTGTACTACTACACGACCTACGGCGTGAGGTCTGTGCTGAATTTCAATGCCGGCACGATCTTGCTGGGTTTCCTGCTCTATCGCATGGGCGTTGACATGGAGTTCAAGATCTCGGTCTACTTCGGCAGCGATAACCCCTATCACGCGCTGTGGATCATGATGGCCGCCAAGCTGTTCAGCCGCGATGATGGCACCAGCCCGCTGATTGGCTTCAACTGGTCGAACTCGGTCAACAATGAAACCATGGAGCTGACCGCCCAGTTCCGCAAGGCCCTGGGTTTCGAGGATGTGGTGCGTTTCGAACATCACATTATTGAAACCTACAAATCCATTGTGGTGCAGCCGTACAACCGGCGTGACGAACTGGTGCAGATCGCGGACCACGTCGCCAACATCTCGGCCAAGCACGAAGGCGGCGATCCGGAGATCGATTCAACCCGAGCCCACCCATCGGACATCCTGGACTACTTCCGCGACAAGCAGGAAGTGGTCGATTCGGGTGATTGGGATAATATGCAGCTGAATTTCATGGACAAGGTGGCTGCCTGTAACAAAACCGCCTGGGCCTTGACTGAAAAAGGCCTGTCCTTCTTCGCTGCGCCGAATCTGCACAAGTAAAGATTCCCCATCGTAAAGCGAAAAGAGACCGGAGGATGACAATCGTCCGGTCTCTTTTTAACCAAGAACGTCTCACTCTCAGCTTACGGTGCCGCGTTTTTATTGCGTTTCAACTAATACCGCCTGCACCGCTCTCCGATAAAGATAGGTTCCTTTGGAAATGTTGTAGCCTTCACAGGTCAGCAGGGTGACGATATCGTAATCCGAATGCCCGAGTACGCTGAGATCATTTGCCATGACCTGGTAGTTTTTGCGTACCTCGTAGGTGTAGACCCTGTTTTTGATGTGAATATTGAAGCGGTCGCCGTAGCTGAGTTGTCTCAGGTTGACGAACAGGCCGGGATTATTCTCTGCGTCCCAGACGTGCCCGGTGATGACCGTATTGCCGTTCAGCGTTGGATAGGCAGTGCCTTGCAGCCAACCGGCGCGCTCACCCAGCCAGGAGACATCCCACTGGCCAGCTACGGACGGCACCCCGACGATCGGCATCTGCAGGCCCAGTTTGGGGATATCCAGCCACAAGTCGCCCAGATCGGCGAAGGCGTATTGATCCGGTTGCGCTGGAAGAACGGTCTTCAGGCCGGGGGCAAAGCCGGTTTTCGGCAGGCTGGCCGCGCTTGCGCCATTACCATTCCCTGGATCCCCGCTGCTCGTCCCGGTAATGCTGAAATTGCGCACGAAATCCGTCCCTGGGGTGGAGCCATCGCCGGCCAGGGTGCCGCCGGCAGTACTGGTGATCGAAGTCGTGCCCTTGACAGTCAGCGCATAAGGTCCAGAGGCGAGAGGCGCGCTGTTGTTGACCAGCAGATGCGCCTGGAAGGGACCGCTGCCCCCGCCGTTGCTGTAAGCGACGAAGTTGATCGGGATCACGGTTCCACCGTTTCGCACCAGGTGGTAGTTCGCCGGGTTGGTGACGTCATCTGTATTGTATCCGGCTGCGGGATCGTAGAGGTCAGCGCTGAAGGTAACCACAAAGACATCGACGTCGCCGTTGACCGAAGCGCCTTCGGCGAGCGGGGTGCCATTCAATAAGTCCACAGCAGTCACTGTGACCACAGAAGGAACATATTCAAAAGCGCCGATATCACAACCCGCGCCCTGGGGGCGGACTGTGCCACGCTGGTCCAGGTTGTTGACAACCGCGCTCGCACACGTGCCGGCATCCCCGCTATCGATGGCCGGGTTGACGGTCGGGAAAGTAGCCAAAAGCGCCATCGTTTGGGTGGGGCCGCCGTTATTGGCCAGGGGACCCAGATGGAGCGCTGGATTCAGCGTATTGGGAAAACCCAGGCAACCCAGACCGTCGGTCAGGTTATTGAGGTTAGTCGTGGGGTCCAATGATGAATTGTCCCTGCAATTCTCAAACCCGGCAGTTGCAGCAGAATTGTCGGCGATGATCGTGTTGGCGACGTTCGTAACCGTAGCAGCCAAATAGATACCACCACCATCCCCAGTCGCCGAATTTCCTGCGATTGTGCTGTTTATGAGGGTGTCAATGCTTGGGGCATAGATCGCACCACCATTCCCAGCCGCCGAATTGTTAAAGAAGGTACTGTTGGCGATGGTGTTGAGTGCGGCGCTATCAGTATTAATTGCGCCGCCATTGCCGCTGGTCGCCGAATTGTTAAAGAAGGTGCTCGCAGAGATCGTGGAGATCGTGGATTGGTAACCACTGAGAGCGCCACCAATATCAGCCGAATTGCCCGAAAAAGTAGTAGCGACGATGGTTGTGAGGCTGGCATTAAAGTTGTGAATTGCACCGCCGCCGTAGGTTGCCGAGTTATTCGAGAAGGTGCTGTCGGTAATCGTGGTAATCGTGCCGTTGTTGTAAATAGCACCGCCAAGATAAGATGACATGTTGTTGGTAAAGGTGCTGTTCGCAATGGAAGTGATTGTGCCGCTATTGCTGATGCCAGCTCCGCTGGAACCAATAATGTCACCAGTGGTGTGGCCATTGGCGATCGTCAAGTTGTCGATCGATAGATTCCCCGTGCTAGCAACATTTAGAACCCGGTAGCTGTTTGCCCCGCTGACGGTTACCGCTTGACCGGAGCCGTCCAGGGTCATCGTGGTGGAGATTGTTGGCAGCGTGGAAGTCAGGGTGATGGTGCCGTTCAGGGAAAAAGTGATCGTGTCCATCCCGGCCGAGGCATTTGCCAGGTTGATCGCCTGCCGCAGGGTGCAGCCGTCCCCAACGCCGCAGCTGGCGGGTGTGCCACCCGTGTCCGCCAGGCTTTCGACGACAAAGCTCGCCGCGTAGGCACTTGATTGGGGAATAACTGTCAGAAGTAATAAAGAAAGAATGATTAGAACCCGAACCAGCCCGGTGGATTTGTGCATGGCGTTCTCCTCAAGAAAGAAAATAAAATTCCGGCGAGCGAGTGATTAACACCCAGCCTTGGCAAATGGTTCTCTTGCCGCGCCGATCTTGCGCAAGCCAATAACACGGTTA
>Ga0315540_10001044_pt1 | contig 15935 bp, 12 predicted proteins | sample SalMarSW160110MG_FD_203677 | JGI IMG/M metagenome (GOLD analysis project Ga0315540, IMG submission 203677) | Salt marsh sediment microbial communities from the Plum Island Ecosystem LTER, Massachusetts, United States - Salt Marsh Sediment SW1601-10 ...
GCGAGTGCGGCGCCGCGCCCGCTCCCGCCGGCGCCGGCTTCGCGGGCGCCGGCGGGCCGGCCATCACCGCGCGCAGGTTGTCGAGCCGCCGGCGCGCCTCCTCCTCGGGGGTGAGCGGCGTCATGCGGCGCTGGGCGGAAGTGCGAACGGCTTCGGGATCTTCCAGGCCTCGTACACGACGATGGCCAGGAACACCACGTCCATGAAGCCGAAGCCGAGGCTCAGCACCCGCGTGAGCACGCGCAGGTTCTGCGGCGGAAACCCGACGCGGAAGGTCTCGCCCTGCTGCGCCAGGGCCTGGTTCACGAAGGTCATGTTCACGAGGTAGGTGGCGACGACGTAGCTCGCGAGCGCGACGACGATCGAAAGCGCCTGCAGCCCGCCCGAGCGCTTGCCGCCCGCGAATCGCACCGCGCCCAGCCCGGTCAGGTAGCCGATGACGACGGCCACGAGTCCGAACGAGATCTTCGTGGCGACCGTGAAGCCCCACCAGGCCAGCGCGCCGAGGGCACCGCCCAGCACCGCCCCGATGGCGGCGTTGAAGTAGTTCACGTCGGACGACATCGCGGTGACGGCCTGCTCGAGCTCGGCTCGCAGCGACGCGTAGCACGAGCGGCAGAACACGCGGTCGCCGGAGGCGACGCGGTCCTCGGGGCTCAGCGTCTTGCCGCACTGCGCGCAGGTCTCGGCGACGGGCGGGGTTTCGGAATCGGCCATGGCGGCTCTCCTTCTTCCCTGCGACCGCGGGAACGCCCCGGGGGGTCCGCGCCGGCGGCCGGCGGGCGCGCAGGGACTTCCTTCGCGGGCGCAGCCTACTCCGCGGGGACGGGGCGATACAGCCGATCCCCGCCGGCTCAGCCCGCCGGTCGCCGGGGGAACTTCATCCGCGCGAGGATGCGCTCGAAGCGGGGCTCACCCCTCAGCGGATCGAGGCGCGGGTGCACGTTCGCCCAGACGAGCGCACGGTCGCGCTCCTCGAGGCCGCGCTCCAGCAGGTCGAGGGCCGCGTCGCGCTCGCCCAGCGCCAGGCGCACGACCGCCACGGCGTGCCATGTGGACTCGCCCGCGGCCGCCCGCGCCTCGAGGTCCGGCAGCAGGGTGCGCGCCTCCTCGTGCCGGCCCGCGCGCGCGAGCGCGTAGACGCGCCCGCCGGCCGCGCGGCCCTTGTGGCTCATCTCCTTGAACGCGTCGTCCAGCTCGCGCCACGCGTCGTCCCAGCGGCCCATTTCGGTGTAGATGCGCCCCACGTCCATGTGCGCCCAGTGGAAGTCGGGCGCCAGCTCCATCACGTCGCGGAGAACGTCGAGGGCCTCGTCGTAGCGCCGTGCGAAGAACAGCATGTCGGCGAGCGAGGTGCGGATGACGAAGGACAGCGGGTCCAGCTCGACGGCGCGCCGCGAGTGCGTCTCGGCTTCGTCGAAGCGGCCCATGGCGGCCAGGTATTCGCCGAACCACTGGTGCGCCGTGGGCCAGTTGGGGCCGGTCTCGAGGGCCTGCCGGAACGAGGCCTCGGCACCTTCCCACTCCCACTCGTGGAAGAACCGCACGAACCCCACCGAGGTGTGCGCCTCGGGCAGGCAGCCGTCCAGCTCGAGCGCCCGCTGCGCGGCGGCCAGCGCCGACGAGCGCGCCAGCTCGGGACGCAGCACGGTGAGGTCGCCGAGGATGTTGAAGGCGTCCGCCATGCCGGCGTGCGCCTGGGCGAAGCCGGGCGAGATCGCAACCGCGTCCTGGAAGTTCCGGAGCGCAGCGCGCACGTCCCCCACCGTCCGCCGGTTCCACAGGTGCCGGCCCCGCAGGTAGAGCTCCAGGGCCCCGGCCGGGACGGTCGGGGACGACTTCCGCGGAATGCGCCTCGGCGCGAGGTGGCCGTGCAGCTCCCCGGCGATCGTGGCGGCCAGCTCGCCCTGCAGCGCGAGGACGTCCCCGACCGGCCGGTCGAAGGTCTGCGACCAGAGCGTCCGGTCGCCGAGCGCGTCCACCAGCCGCGCCGAGACGCGCACGCGCCCGTCGGCGCGCAGCACCGAGCCCTCGACCACGGCGTCCACGCCCAGCTCGCGGGCGATGCCCGGCAGCGGCAGGTCGGACCCGCGGTAGCGCATGGACGAGGTCCGCGAGAGCACGCGCACGTCCTCGAGCCGCGACAGGTGCGCGATGAGCGATTCGGTCATGCCGTCCACGAAGAACTCCTGGCCCGCCTGGCCGGAAAGGTCGGCGAGCGGCAGCACGGCCAGCGACCGCACCCGCGGCGCCGGCGCCGGGGCGGCCCCGGGTCCGCCGCGCAGGGCGGCGGCCATCTCGGCGGCGGTGGCGAAGCGGTCCTCCGCACGCGGCGCGAGCGCGCGCAGCAGCACGGCCTCGAACGCCGGCGAGAGCGCGGGCACCAGCGAGCGGGGCGCCGGGGGCGTCGTGTTGTGCAGGGCGTAGAAGAACGCCGGCACGTCGGTCGCCTCGAACGGCAGCCGGCCGCAGGCCGCGCGGTAGAGCACCACGCCCAGCGACCAGAGGTCGGCGCCGGCGCCGGGCGCGGCCTGCTCGAAGCGCTCGGGTGCCATGTACGAGAGCGTGCCCGCCAGCCGCTGCGCGCTCGCGGTGGGCTCGGCGAGCGGCGAGTCGTCCGGATCGAGCCAGCGCGACAGGCCGAAGTCCACCAGCTTCACGCGGCCGTCCGGCACCAGGACGACGTTGCCGGGCTTGAGGTCGAAGTGGGCGATCCCGAGCGCGTGCAGCGCCCCGAGCGCGTCGGCGAGCTGGGCGCCGACCGAGGTCGCCTCGCGCTCGGGCAGCGGCCCGCGCTCGAGCCGGGCCTCGAGCGACTCGCCCTCGACGAACTCCATGACGATGAAGTCCACGCCGCCGTCGTGCGCGTACTCGTGCACGACGCCGATGTTCGGGTGGTTCACCCGCGAGGCCGCGACCGCCTCGCGCAGGAACTCGCGCCGCGCGACCGGGTCGGCGAGCGCGCCTTCGGGCAGCACCTTGAGCGCGACCTGCCGTTGCAGCCGTTCGTCGCGCGCGCGGTAGACGACGCCCATGCCGCCGGCACCGAGCCGTTCGAGCACCTGGTAGTGGGTGAGCCGGGTTCCGACCATTCGAGCCATCCGTGCTGCGTGTGGGGGGACGGACGCGGCACTCTACCCCACTCGAAGTGGGGCGTCCGGGCCTTTCGATGCGGGTGCGGGGCCCGCGGCTGCGAGCGACCTATCCCGCGGTGCCCTGCGCGAGCAGGGCGATGGCGCCCATCGCCACCGCCACACCGGCCTTCTGCAACCGCGCGAGCCGCTCGCGCAGGACGAGCTGCGCGAGGACGACGGTCGTCGCGGGGGCCAGCGAGACGATCGTCGCGACGAGGCTGAGCGGCCCGCCGCGCGTCGCGAGCCAGTAGAGAAGGTTCGCGCTCACGTCGAACACGCCGCAGCCGGCGATGGCGGGCCACAGCGCCGCCGGCACGCGGCCGTCGCCGCGCCGCGCGAGCAGGGCCGCACCGAGCGCGGCCGTGCCCGAGGCCCGCGCCAGCACGAGTGGCCACAGCCCGCTGCCCTGCGGGATGCGCCCGAGGCTCACGAGGAAGCCGCCCACGAACAGGCCGCTCGTGACGGCGGCCGCCAGCGCGGCGCGCGTCGGGAAGACGCGCGCACCGCCGCCCTCCCCGGCGCCGATCATCACGACGGCCACGACGCCCAGCCCGATGCCGGCGAGCGCGGCGACGCCGGGCCGCTCGCCCGCGAGCAGCCCGGCCGCGACCGGGACGAAGATGGCGATCATCGAGATGATGGGCGCCACCGTGCTGACCGTGCCGAGCGCGAGCGCGCGGTAGAGCAGCACGACGCCGATGCCGCCCGAGAGCCCGGCGGCGAGTCCCCAGCCGACCGCCTCGGGCCGCAGGCTGCCGGGCACGAACGCGGCCGCGGCGGCCAGCGCGACCAGCCCCATCGCCTGCGAGGCGACCGTGATCGCGAGCACCGGGCCGCGGCGCGAGGCCCAGCCGCCGAGGAAGTCGGCCGAGCCGTAGAGCACGGACGAACCGAGTGCCATCAGGAACGCCATGGCCGGGCCTCGTTCCCCTTCGCGAGGCGCCAGCGCTCGCCTTCGCGGGCCGCGAGGCCCTCGCGCTCGAGCAGCAGCAGGTGCGCGAGCAGGGATCTCCCGGCCCAGTTCCACAGCTCCTTTGGCGTGTCGGAGTACACGACGGTCAGCAGCTCGTCGGCCGGTCGCGGCTCGCGCCCGAGCGCGGCGACGACCCGTGCCTCGCGCTCGCGGCGGTGCGCAACCAGCGCGCGGAGTCGTCGGACCGCGGCGCCCTGCGGGGAGCCGTGCGCGGGAAAGAGCGTCCCGGGCCCGAGCGCGGCGACGCGCTCGAGCGAGTCGAGGTACTGCCCCATGTCGCCGTCGGGCGGGTCGATCACGACGGTGCCGGGCCCGCCGGGGACCAGGTCGCCGCAGAAGAGCGCGCGGCTCGCCGGACGCCACAGGCAGATCGAGTCGCGCGTGTGTCCCGGCGTCGAGAGCACGTGCAGGTCCCACGCCGGATCTCCCGGCGAGAGCGAGACGACGTCGCCGTCGCCGAGCACGAGGTCGAGCTTCAGGTGCGGCGCGAGCGCGGCGTGCCCGGCGACGCGCGCCCCGAAGTGCTTCCGGCAGGCGTCGACGCCGCCGGTGTGGTCCGGGTGGTGGTGCGTCACGATCACGAGCTTCACGCGGCGGCCTTCCGCCTGGAAGACGTCCGCGAGGGCGAACAGCGTCTCCAGCTCCTCCGGGTCGCCGCTGCCCGGGTCCACGAGCGCGACGTCCTTCTCGCCGACGAAGTAGGCGTTCGTGTGGGTCGCGGGCGGCAGCGGCTTCGTGCGCATCGCGTGCAGCACGACGCCGTACTGCATCTCGATCCGGCGCGCCGGCTTCCCGGTCGCCTCGGGCCCCTCGGCCATGCGCTCGGCGAGCCGGTCCTCGCCCCCGGCGAGCGCCTGCAGCACCCACAGGATCGGTGCGACGAACGTCACCTCGCCGCGGCGCCAGCGCGCGAGCGCGTCGGCGGGCTTCACCCACTCGCCGTGGGCCAGCTCGCCCGGCACGACGGAAGGCTCCTGCCCTTCGGGGACGCGAGCGAGGTAGTAGAGGGTGTCGAAGCGCACGGGCGTGAACACGGGGGTGCGCCAGCGCCCCGCGTACTGCAGGGCGGAAGGATCGAAGCGCCAGCCGTATTCGCGCGCGAGGTCGGCGAGCGAGTCGCTGCCGGCCAGCAGCCGCTCGCGCGCCGAGGCGATGGCCGCCGGGTCCGCGGGCTCCACCAGCGCGGTCAGCACCCCGGCCTCCTCGAGCGCCTCGCGGATCGCGCACGCGCGCGCGGCGCGGTCGAAGTCGTCCGTGGTCCCCGGAAGCACGAGATCCCCGTCCGCCGCGTCCACCTTGCCCCCGATGAACGCGTGGAAGCCCGGCTGCACGGGCACGCCGTCGCCGCGCAGCACCCAGAACGTCTCGAGGTCGCGGCCGCGGCCGCGAACGAGCACGACCACCGCGGCGTCGCGGAACTTCGGTTTCTGGGAAGCGGGGCCGGGCATGGCGCCAGACAGTGGCCCCGCGTACGGGCACGCGCAAGTGGCCGGCCGGCGCCCGCGCGGTCCCTAGCGCGTCGCGCCGGCGCCGGAGGCGGCCAGCGATTTCTCCAGGATGCCGAGCGCCTCGTCCACCTCGGCCGCGGTGATGTCGAGGGGCGGGCGGAAGCGCAGCGAGCGGTGGCCGCACGGCAGGATGATCATGCCGTGCTCGTAGGCCTTCTTGGCCGTCGCGTCGCGCGTCGCGCCGTCGGGGAAGTCGATCGCGCACATCAGGCCCCGGCCGCGCGCGTTCGTCAGCGTCCCGGCATGGCGCGCCTGCAGCCCCTGCAACCCCTGCAGCAGGTGCGCGCCCACCGTGGCGGCGTTCCGGACGAGCTGCTCCTCCTCGATGATCTCGAGGTAGCGCTGGCTGCGCACCATGTCCACGAGGTTGCCGCCCCACGTCGAGTTGATGCGGCTCTTCACGTGGAAGACGTTCTGCGGTTCCTCGTCGATGCGCGGGCCGGCGAGGCAGCCGCAGACCTGCATCTTCTTGCCGAACGCGAGCAGGTCCGGCTTCACCTCGAGCTGCTGGTGCGCCCAGAAGCTGCCGGTCAGGCCGACGCCGGTCTGCACCTCGTCCACGACGAACAGCGCGTCGTTCTCGTGCGCGAGGTCCTGGAGCGCGCGCAGGAACTCGGGCCGGAAGTGGTTGTCTCCGCCCTCGGCCTGGATCGGCTCGATGATCACGGCCGCGATGTCGTCCGGGTTCGCGCGGAACGCGGCCTTCACCTCGTCGAGCGAGGCCTGCTCGGCCTTCGCGACGCGCGCGGTTTCGGCGGCGTCCACCGGGAAGCGCAGCTCCGGGTTGCTTACGCGGGGCCAGTCGAAGCGGGCGAAGTACTGGTACTTGCGCGGGTCGGCCGTGTTCGTCATGGACAGCGTGTAGCCGGTGCGGCCGTGGAAGGCCTCGCGGAAGTGCACGATCTTCGTGCCCTTCTCGCCCGCGACGCCCTTGGCGAGGTTGCGGCGCACCTTCCAGTCCATCGCGGCCTTGAGCGCGTTCTCGACGCCCAGGGCGCCTCCGGCCACGAAGAAGGCGTACTTGAACTCCTCCCCCATCCCGATGCGCGCGAAGGTGTCCACGAACTCGGCCATCTCGGTCGTGTAGATGTCCGAGTTGGTCGGGTTGACGAGCGCGGCGCGCGTGAGCTTCGAGAGGAACGCCGGGTCCCTGAGCTTCGGGTGGTTGAAGCCGATCGGAAACGTGGCGAAGAACGAGAACAGGTCGAGGAACGAGCGGTTGCCCCGCGAGTCCCAGAGGCGGCGGCCCTGGCTCTTCTCGAGATCCAGGACGACGTCGTAGCCGTCCGCGAGCATGTGGCGGTGCAGGGTTTCGTGCACCTGGTTCGGCGCGATGGGGCGGGTCATGACTCGGCTCCTCGGATCACGGGTTCCACGTAGGTTTCTTCCTTCACGGTCGAAAGCACGATCACCGTGCGCGTCTGCCGCACGCCCTCCTGGGCGGCGAGTTGCTCGAGCAGCAGGCGCTGCAGCGACGCCATGTCGCGCACGCGGACCTTGAGCAGCAGCGAGAACTCGCCGGTGACGTGATGACACTCCTGCACTTCGTCCAGCTTCCCCACGCGCTCGAGGAAGGCCCCCTCGAAGCGCGGGTTCTCGATGAACACCTCGACGAACGCGGTGATCGAGGCGCCGACGGCCTCGGGTCGCACGAGCGCCGTCCACCGCCGGATGACGCCCCCCGCCTCGAGCTTTCGCAGACGCTCGTTCACGGCGGCCGTCGAGAGCCCGACCTGCTTCGCGATCTCGGACTGGGCGTCCGCCCCGTCTCGCTGCACGAGCTGCAGGATGCGTACGTCCTTCGCGTCGAGTTTCTGGTATTCGTACGGACGAGTGACCATGCGACAAGAATAGTTTCGGCGTTATTCATGGTCAACTGAATGAAATCTTGCCGCCGTCGTCACCCGGCCGGCGCTTCGCGGCGCCGGCCGGCCGCCCGTGCGCACGTCCCGTCGCATCCGCCTGCGCCGCAGGCCGTTCGCGCGTTCGACCGGACGGCGCCCGCCGTGTAGCGTGCCGCCACCATGATCTTCGCGCTCGACCTCGAAGGCTGCCTCGCCCCGGAAATCTGGCCCCTGCTGGGTGCGCAGTTCGGCGTGCCCGAGTTCTCCCTGACCACCCGCGACGTCGCCGACTTCGACGAGCTGATGCGCAGGCGCGTGACGGCCGCCCACGCGGCCGGCATCCGGCTCGCCGACCTGCAGCGGATCGCGCACGCGGTCGAGCCCTACCTCGGCGGGCGCGAGTTCGTCGAGCGGCTGCGGGCAATGGGCAATGTCATCCTCATCTCGGACACGTTCCACGAATTCTCGGACCCGCTCGCGATGAAGCTGGGCGGCGTGAACCTGTTCGCGAACCGCTTCGAGGTGGACGACGCGGACATCATCGACGGGATCGAGCTGCGCATCCGCGGGCGCAAGGACCGGCTCGTGACGGGCTTCCAGGGCGCGGGCTTCAAGGTCGCGGCGATGGGCGACAGCATGAACGACTTCTCGCTGCTCGAGCGCTGCGACGTCCCGCTGATGTACCGACCGGTCGAGGCGCTGCGCCGGCGGTTCCCGGGCGCCCCGGAGGCGCAGAACCTCGACGAGGCGCTCGCCTTCTTCGTGGACGCGCGGCGGCGGCTCGACGAGGAGCGCGACGCCTGAGACGCGGGAGACGGGCCACGCTCAGTCGAGCGCGCGGGCCCAGGCGAGCAGCGCGCCCGCGTCCGTGAGGTCGTCGAGCAGCAGGTCGGGCGAGGCCGGCTCGAGCTGCTCGCGCGTGCGCGCTCCGGTCGCGACAGCCACCGCGCGCGCGCCCGCGAAGCGGGCGCAGGCCACGTCGAGCTCGGTGTCGCCCACCACGATGCAGCGGTCCGCGGGAACGCCCCAGCGCTCGGCCGCGCGGGCGACGGCGGCGCGCGCCATCGCGTTGCGGTCGGGACCGTCGCTGCCGTAGGTACCGAACGCGAAGCGGTCGAAGATCCCGAACGCGCCGAGCTTGAGCCGCGCGAACGCCGGCATGTTCCCGGTGAGCAGGCCGGGCACCTGCTCGGGCGCGGCGGCGATCGCGTCGAGCAGCTCGCGCACGCCGGGATAGACGCGCCCGCGCGGAGGCTGCATGAGCTTCTCGAGGTGCCGGGCGGCGCCATTCCAGAATCGCCCGGCCTCGCCGTCGGTGAACGCCCGGTCGTGCCGCGCAAGCGCGTCGCCGACGATGAGCGGGTCGGTGCGCCCGGCGAGCGGTACGCCCGCGAGCGCGCGGGGAACCCCGAAGAGGTCCTCGAATGCGGCTTCCAGCGCCTCGCGGCCGGCGCCCTCGGTGTGCACGAGGGTGCCGTCCACGTCGAACAGCCAGGCGATCTGTCGGGTCGGACCGGGCACGGGCGGAGCGTAGAACCTCTTCCGGGACCCGTCGAGCGGCGGCGCGGGTCGTCCGGTCGCGGGCCGGGGCGGTCCGCCGCCCGGCCCGGGCGGCCCCGCGTTTCGGCATCCGCGGGCGCCGTTCTAGTATCGCGGGCCCGGCGGCGCCGGCGAGGCCGTCCGGTGTCCTGCGGTGCCGCCCTGACCAGGAAACGAAAGGTGCCCTTCCCGACGTGACGGTTGCCGAACGGAAGCCCCGGCTTCTCCTCGTCGGTCCCCTCCCCCCACCCATCGGGGGCGTCGAGACCTTCACGCAGGCCGTGCTCGAGTCCCGCGAGTTCGATCCGTTCGACCTCCGGCACTGCGACACGACGAAGAAGCGCGCGAAGGCCTCCCAGGGCCGCTTCGACGCGCTGAACTTCGCGTGGGCCTTCGTGCACGCGATGCGGCTGCTGCGCGACGCGGGTCGCTTCCATCCCGACGTGGTCTACGTGCCGGTCGCGGGGACCTGGTCCGGCGTGCTGCGCGACCTGATGCTCGCCGCGCTCGCGAAGCGCTCCGGCGCGCTCGTGCTCGGCCACCAGCACGCGGGCGACATCCGGAACGTGCTCGCCCGCGGCGGCCTGGCCGGCTCGATCGTGCGCTCGGGCTTCGCGCAGTTCGACTCGATGCTCGTGCTCGGGGAGCCCTGGCGGCAGCTGTTCGAGCGGTGGGGACTCGCCTGCCCGATCGCGGTCTGCCCCTCGACGCTGCGGCGCGAGGTGTTCGACCGGGGCGCCGCGTTCACGCGGGTCGTCCGGCACGAGCCGCCGGTGCGCGTGCTGTACGTAGGCCAGGTCGGGCGTCGCAAGGGCGTCCACGACCTGCTGCGCGTCGTGAAGCGGCTGCGGGACGAGGGGCTCGCGATCGAGCTGACCGTCGTCGGGCCCTCGCAGCTCGAGGGCGAGCTCGAGGCCGCGCGCTCGCTCGCCGTCGAGCTGTCGCTCGACGGGCCCGTGACGTTCACCGGTGCGCTCACGGGCGAGCCGCTCTACGAGCGCTTCCGCACCCACGACCTCTTCGCGCTGCCGAGCTACAACGAGGGCATCCCGGCGGTGCTTTACGAGGCGGGCGCGTTCGGGATGCCCGTGGTCACCACGCCCGTCGGCGCCATCGCCGACCTCGTGCGGGACGACGAGAACGGCTTCCTCGTGACGCCGGGCGATCTCGACGCGCTCGCGGACCGGCTGCGCCGGCTCGCGACGGACTCCGGGCTGCGAGCCCGGCTCGGCGCGCGGCTCCGGTGCGACGTGGACGCGTTCCACCCCGACCGCGCCGCCGCGAAGATCGCGGCCGCGGTGCGCGAGCTGCTCGCGCGGAAGGCCCGCGCGTGAACCCGCGCTGGCTGCTCGACCGGCTCGCGGCGATGCCGCCGGGCGAGATCGCGCACCGGGCGCGCGTCGCGGCCCGCGACCGCTGGTTCGTGCCGGCCTGGGAGCGCGACACCCCCGCGGAGGCGTTCGCCCGGCTCTTCCGCGCCGACGCCGCGACCGTGCTCGACTCGCCGGCGGCCCGCCGCTGGATGCGCCGTCCCGCGGGTGCGGCCGGCTTCGCGACCGCGATCGAGGAGGCCGCCGCCCTCGCCGAGGGCCGCTGGCGGCTCTTCGGCCGCGACGTGCGCGTCACCGACCCGCCACGCTGGAGCGCAAACCTGCTGACGGGCGCCGAGTGGCCCGACCTGCCGAGCCGCGAGCTCGAGTACCACCGCCACGACGTCGCCGGCGGGGTCAAGTTCACCTGGGAGCTCGGGCGGCTGACGGCGCTGCCCTCGCTGGTGGTGGCCTCACGCGCGGGGGCGGGCCCCTCGCACGCGCGGCGCGCGGCGCGGTGGCTCGCCGACTTCGCGACGCGCGTGCCGCTCGGGCGCGGCATCCACCACACGAGCGGCATCGAGATGGCGATGCGCGTGCTCACCACGAGCGCGACGCTCGCGCTGCTCGAACCGGGCGACGTGGAGTCGCCCCAGGCCGTGCTGGGCCTCGTCGCCCAGCAGGCCCTGTGGTGCCGTGACCACCCGAGCCTGGGTTCGAGCGCGAACAACCACCTGCTCGCCGAGTGCGCGGCCATGGTCGTGGCGGGCTCGATCTGGCCGGAGCTGCGGCCGGCGAAGGCACTTCGCCGGGCGGGGCTCTCGCGGCTCGAGTCCGAGCTGCTGCGGCAGTTCCACCCCGACGGGGTCAACGCCGAGCAGGCGTTCGGGTACGTGCCGTTCATCTGGGAGATCGCGCTGCTCGCGCTCGACGCCGCCGAGTGCGCGGGCGAGGAGGTGCGGCCGGAGGTCTGGGACCGGCTCGGGCGTTCGCTCGAGTTCATGCGCACCGTGCGCCTGCCCGACGGCCGCGTGCCGCAGGTCGGCGACGAGGACGACGGGCGCATCCTGCTCGCATGGGACGGCCCCTCGCGCGTGGACCTGGTGGGCAACGCGCTCGCCGCCCGCATCGGCGCCGACTCGCTCGACGAGGGCGCGGACGGGCTGGCGCTGCTCCTCTTTGGCGCGCTGGGCCGCGCTCCGCGCGTGACGGCGGACGGCACCTACCGCTACCCGAACGGCGGCTGGACGATCTGGCGCCACCGCGACCTGCTCGTGACGTTCGACCACGGCCCGCTCGGGCTGGGACCGCTCGCGGCGCACGGCCACGCCGACGCGCTCTCGGTGACGGTGTGGCACGGGGCCGACGGCCTCGCCGTGGACCCGGGCACGTTCGCCTACCAGGAGGACGAGGCCGCGCGCGACCGTTGTCGCAGCACGCCCGTCCACAGCACCGTGAACTTCGGTGGCCGGAGCCAGAGCCGCATGCTGGGCCCGTTCCTCTGGGGCCGGCGCGCGACGGTGGCGCGGGACGGCGAGTTCCACGCGTGCACGTGGACCAGCGGCGAGCGCCACGATCGGCGCGTCGAGGTGGCGCACGGGGGCATCGCGATCGAGGACCGGGTGCGCGGCAACGACCCGCGTCTCGTGTTCGCGCTGGCGCCCGGCGCCGTCGTGGAGCTGTGGGGCCCACGTGCGATCGTGACGTCCGGCGCCTCGCGCGCGACGTTCGAGGGCGAGGGACTCGGGGACTGGCGCGTCGAGACGGGCGAGCACGCTCCGCGCTTCGCGCAGCGGCTCCCGGCACCGCGTCTGGTCGCGCGCTTCAAGGGAACCCGCGCGGTCACACGGATCGAGGCGGGCCCGGCCACCTGAGCGGGCGCCGCGGCGCGCCGCGGGACGTCACTTCCTCGGGTGGAAGAACCGGTCCGGCCGCCCGTGCTCCCACGGCTTGTACTCGAGCGCGAAACGGATGCGCTCGCCGAGCGGCGGGTGCCCGTAGAACATGAACTTCACCCAGGGCGCGGGATCGGGATTCGAGCGGTTGTCCTGCGCGAGCTTGAGGAAGGCGCGCGCGGCCGCGTCGTTGTCGTGCGTGATCTCGAGCCCGTAGATGTCGCTCTCGTGCTCGACGCCGCGAGAGATGGCGTTGAGTCCCGGCTGCGCCAGGAAGGTGACGACCGTGAGCGCGAGCGAGAGCACGGGCATCGCGGCGAGGTCGCCCGGGCCATCCACGCCCCATCGCTTGCCGAATGCGGTCAGCAGCCACGCGGTGATGCGCGCGACGAGCCAGAACGCCGCAAAGGCCCCGGCCCAGACCATGAGGATCGCCTTCCACACGTGGCCGAGCACGTAGTGGCCCATCTCGTGGCCCATCACGAACAGGATCTCGTCGGGTTTCATGGACTTCAGAATGGTGTCCCACAGCACGATCCGCTGCGAGGCGCCGAAGCCGCTCACGTAGGCGTTGATCTTGTTCGTGCGCCGGCTCATGTCCACCTGGAAGACGTGCTTCGCGGGAATGCCGGCCTTCGCACCGAGCGCGAGGATCTCGCGGCTCAGGGCCTGGTCGCGCAGCGGCTCGAACTTGTTGAACACGGGCTCGAAGATCACGGGCTGCAGGATGGCCGCCGCGAGCGCGATCGGTCCGACGCCGACGGCGAGCCGCCACCACCAGCCGCGCGGCCACCGTCGCACCACGCGCCACGCGAGGTAGAGAATGGGCACGACGCCGAGCGAGACGATGGTGAAGACGAGCCCCTTGCCGGTGTCCAGGAACCATCCCGCCAGCGTCTGCGTGGAGAAGCCGTACTGGTGCTCGAGTGCGAACTCCTCGTACCACGCGAGCGGCAGGCCGAGCACCGCGCTGAAGGCCGCGAAGAGCGAGAAGTAGACGAGCACGCGCACGTAGAGCCGGTGGCCGAGCGCGTGCGCGACGTCCCGGAAGCGCGCCGACAGCCCCGTGAAGAGAAGCAGCAGCGCGACCAGCACGCCGTAGACGGGATCCACGAACAGCAGGACGACGCGCGTGTTCTGGTAGGCGCGGTTCTCCGGTGTGTAGGCGGCGCGCGCCTCGGCGAGGTAGTCGCGGTGCGGCGGGCCCGGCACCGGCGTCTCCGGCCCCCCGCTCACGGCGGCCGCCTCGCCCGTGCGCAGCGTGTCGAACGCCACCGAGTCGGCCGGCGCGATCACCGTCGCGCGCGCGGCCGGCGCCGCGAGCGCGAGCGCGGCGGCGAGGACGAGGGCGAGCGGGCCGGCGAGCTTCAGGGGGACCTCCGTGGGTGGCTTCGGCGCGAAACGATAGCGGGTGGCACCTCCGGCGTCACGCGACCGGCCGGAGGCCGGCCCGGAGCGCCGCGGCCCGTGCCGGCCGGACCGCGCTTCAGTCCCCGATCGCCGCGACCCTCCGCGTGACCGAATCGCCGCCCGACTCGCAGCGCGCGAGATAGAGCCCCGGCGGGACGCGGTGTCCGGCCCCGTCGCGCAGGTCCCACGCGAAGCGGTGCGGTCCCGCCGCGAAGGGGCCCGCGGCCAGCGTGCGAACGCGCCGGCCCGCCGGATCGTAGATGGCGAGCCGCAGCTCGCCCGGGGCCGGCAGCGTCACCGACAGCCGGGCTTCGCCACGAGCCGGGTTCGGCCACGGCGGCGCGAATGCGAAGCGCGGCGCGCCCGGCGTGACGCCGGCCACCTGCGCCGTGGGTGCGTCGAACGTGATCGCGGTCGGCGGCAGCGTGCAGTGCAGGTCGCTGCCCGACGGGGTGTCCGTCGCGATGTCGTAGACGCGCAGCGCCGAGCCCGTGAAGCTGTTGCGGCAGACCCAGAGCTCTCCGTCGTCGTTCGTTTCGATGTCCGAGAGGCTGTAGCCGCCGGGCGACCAGATCGTGTCGATCAGCGTGCCGTTCGAGGCGCGCCACTTCACCAGCGACGTGTTGCCCCCGAGGTCCGTGACGATCGCGTAGGACTTCTGCGGGCTCGTCCACGCGACGTCGTTCACGTCGCCGCCCAGCGCGGCCTCGGTGATCGCGACGCCGTCGCTGCGGAGGTTCACGGGGTCCACCCACTCGATCCCGCCGTCGAGCACGCCCCAGTTCCCGGCGCAGCCGACGAGCAGGCGGCTGGTCTGGCGGTCGAACTGGAACTGCGTCACGGGGTTCGCCAGCTCAAGCGTGATCGCCTGGACTCCGGGCACCGAGGCATCGCAGTCCACGAGCGTGTCCGCGCGGGTGTCCACCACGGCCACGTACGACGTGCCCTCGGGCACGTAGCCGCCCGGCCGGTCGATCCGCTGGATCTCCACGAAGAGCAGGGGCCCGACCATGATCTCGTCGCCCATCTCGGGGATGCCGTCGGCGTCGGCGAAGGCGGCCAGGGAGATCGTGCCCGTGTGCGCGCCGGTCTGGGGATTCACGACCCAGAGGTCCGCGGACTCGTAACGCGTGACGTAGGCCTTCGTGGACGACGCGAACGCGATGTCCTGCGGATTCGAGCCGTTGCCGACCGAGAACTGCGAGATCGTGGCGTCGGTCAGCGCGTTCACGACCTGCACGTTGTCGCCGCCCAGCCGGTTCACCACGTACAGCCGCCCGCCGTAGTAGCGAAGCGCGGCGTCGGAGTTCACGGACGTCGCGTCGCAGTGCTGCGTGCGGGCCGGCAGCGCGACGCTCGAGAGGCTGCCGGTGACGTAGTCCGTCCCGAACACGAAAGCCTTCGAGGCCGCCTGCGAAGGAGAAGCCGCGGCCACCGCGAGAAGCAGCGCGAGGATGGGGGTGGCCGCGGCCGGGGGAAGCACGGGAAATCGGGGCATGGCGCCTCCGGAGGTCAGTTGTTTCGGGTCGGCAAGCCGAAGCCCGCGTCGCACGCGACGAACAGGCTGCGGCCGGGAAGCGGATAGCCGCCGACGTCCTCAGCGTGACGATCGCCGAGGTTCTTGCCCTCGACCGTCACGCGCAGCGGGCCGAACGCGCGCGAGAGCGACGCGCCGACGAGCGTGCGGGCGGGGATGCGGCGGAAGTTGATCGGGTCGAGGAAGTCGTCGCCCTGGTCGAGCAGATCGAGCGCCGCCCGCCAGGGACCGGTCCGCGCGTCGAGCCGCGCGTAGGTCTCGTGCGCCGGCCGCTGCGGGACGCGCCGGCCGTAGTACAGGGACGCGGGGTCGGTCTGGAGCGCCGAGGTGCGCGTGCGCGCGCCGGAGAGCGCGAGCCCGCGCCAGGCGAATCGCCAGGACAGCTCGTCGCCGCGGATCTCGGCGGCGCCGAGGTTGCCCGGGCGCGCGCTGCGCTGCGACGCCGGCAGGAAGACGATGAGCTGGCGCAGGTGCGAGGCGAAAGCCGTCCAGCCGATCGTGGCTGCGACCCCGCGCGCGCTCCCCCGCCACTCGCCGCCGGCGTCCCAGCTCTCGCCGCGCTCGGGCACGAGTTTCGGGTTGCCGAGCACGTCGCCCTGGTTCCCGAAGAGCTCGAGGAACTCCGGTGCGCGCGACGACTTCGACCAGTTCGCCCGCGCCTCGAGCCCGCGGGGCAGCCGCAATCGCGCTCCGAGCTGCGGCGCGTTCAGCACCCGCGCCCGGTCGAGCGCGTACGCCTGCCCGGCGACGAGCGTCGCGCGCAGGTGATCGTGCTGGCGGTCCCA
>Ga0315540_10001049_pt1 | contig 15919 bp, 13 predicted proteins | sample SalMarSW160110MG_FD_203677 | JGI IMG/M metagenome (GOLD analysis project Ga0315540, IMG submission 203677) | Salt marsh sediment microbial communities from the Plum Island Ecosystem LTER, Massachusetts, United States - Salt Marsh Sediment SW1601-10 ...
GACCATCTCTTGTGACCCCCACTTGCGTCTGCTATAATCTCGCCACGACGGGCGCGTAGCTCAGCCGGTTAGAGCGCACGGTTCACATCCGTGAGGTCGTTGGTTCGAGTCCAATCGCGCCCACCTTAGACCACACGGTTCGTATTATCGGCCATCCGTGTGGTCTCTTCTTTGCCCAGAATCGCCCCTTTTCAACCTTGAGAATGCACGGCCGCTATCCGTGACCGCTCGAATTGGTTCCGATAACGCAAGAAACGCCAACCGCGGACCTCACGGATCGTTTGTCTGCTTCCTGCGCCGAGCACATGTGCACCAGCTTTGGGAATTTCGCGAACAGGCCAAGCCACACTAATGCCCTTGTTCCGTTTGGACATGACTTTCCACGTTTGAAGCAAAAAGGAGGGGGTGGTACAGCATAGCGTCTCCGAGCCTCGAGGGTGTGTCTCTCACCAAGGCTATCGTCGAGGTGGGCAAACTGCTGGATGTGGACATCCGCGATCACCTGGTCATCGGGAAAGGGGGGTTCGTGTCGCTAAAGAATACCGGGCTAGGATTCTAACTGGCCCAGCAAATGGAGCTGAGCAAGAAATGGGATCTGGCGATCAGCCAAGTCCCATTCCCTTCTACATCGATTCCACAGTCCCGCGCCATGAGCAGATTGGGGGCAACTGAAATGCCGCCAACACAAATGCGTCGATCGTCCTTGTGCCTGGGAGCCTTATTGCGGTCAATCCTGTCGAAGACCGAGCTTCCTGAGAAGATAGTCGATTCGCTCGTAGGCATCCCGCTGAAGCAGATCTCTCTCTTCGGAATCATCGATCTCCTCGAAATCAGCTACGAACTTTGGCCCCATATGTTCAGGCGACCCAAACTTGTCCGCGATCTTGGCCAATCCTTCATGAACAAGTCCGTGCCCAATGTGCGGTCGAAACTGCTCTATCAATGCATCAACGCCACCCGGGAAGTTGCGGACGCAGTAGTAGATATCCCAGGCATCCTTCTCCTTTAGTCGGCTTTCCAATGCCATTCCCTTCATGACGAGGAATGGTACGATTGATGCCACTCGGATGGTTGCCTTATCCTTGCCGCCATCTGGTAAGACCCCGTCCAGCTGCACATCCGCATTCATGTCGAACGCAAGATCGCACCCCCGAGCTTTCCGGGCTCGCATGTCTTCGAATACCTGAGTCCTACGCCTTTTTCCGGTACCACCATACTCTCCTGCCAAGAAATCGACTTCAACTGTGATATCGCGTCCCTCCACTCTGACGACTCTGTAGAAGATGAACGGTTGTTCCTCTGAGCGTTGATAGCCTCTGTCGACGAGGAGCGCCAATATCGACTCGTATCCGGGCTGTTCGAGTGATTGATGGTCCAAGGCAAGGTCAACATCTGTACTGCCCACATGAGGCATCCCTTTGGCATCCAGCAGTAGCTCTGGGACCCAACCTCCTACGAGCACCATGTCATCACGATACTCTCCAAGCAGGTGCGCCAGCTCCAATAGCACGGAGCGTGCCGCTTCAACAGCCTGCCTTGAGTAGTTGCGCCGAGTCGCTACCATCCTGGTCTGATCACCTGTTCCAGCAAAGCTTCCGCGGCCTCTTCTCCACGACCCCTGAACCCTTTGACGTCGAGGTAGATCTGAACTGGTGAAACAACACTTACCCCATCAAATCGCTCCGCTCCGTAGAATACGCCCTCGTCATAGGGCTCGAGGATTGTCACATTGGCTCCACTCTCAACAGATTTCAGGGAAGTGTGATAGGCAATCTGGCTGATTCTGCCAGAAAGATATGCCATGACGCGTTGGTATCGAACTGCCGGGGCAAGCCTGGATGCGCCCGAGAAGCCCGACAATGCGAACTCAACCTCCAGTTTCTCTGCAGCCTGCGCGAGTTCATTCTCAATGTCATCAACACTGCCAAGGGAATAGAAGTCTTCGATTCTGTTCTCGCGATATGAGTAGTTATCGGACCATTCCATGAGGAGGGTCTCAGGGTCAATCAACGAGAAACCAACTTCGCGGCTTCGGACCAGTTCCCTCTCCTCAAGAAGCCTCTTTACGTTAGAGACATGCCCTATGCTTACACTAGCCTCCCTTGAAAGCTCCTTGACTTTCCATGCTCGGTCGGTGCGGTCATTTAGCAGCACCCGGAGTACACGGCTAGCTTTGGGCGCAAACAGCGACAGCAGAGTCCTGTCTCGGCGAAATGGATTTGGCTGGCCATCGACACGTATGTAGACATTCCGGAATGCAATGCTGCAATTCCCAGCAAAGTCGACATATCCAATCCCAGCTTGCTTGCAGATTGACGCGGCTCTCGTGGAGATGAATGGTGCAATCAGCATCCCATAGGCATTCGGGAATGTTTCCAAGTACCTGAGGATTTGATTGACAGCTTCACGCGCGGGCTTAGGCTGACCGTTTGCCTTGACTTCCACTACCACTTGCTGGTCGCCGTCCGCAGTGTGGAGTCTGGCCATTAAGTCCGGCCGTTTGCCGGAACTGGTCGTGGGTTCAAGGACCATTTCGGCAAGGCTAACAGGTGCATCCTTTAGGCAGTCTAGGAGCGCCTTCTTTGCACGTTCCTCTAGGGCGGCGTTTTCAGCCACTGAATCTCTCGCTTTCACATCGCTAGCTTGTCTCTTCGTCTATGCGATTATACAGGAATTTCAACAGAATGGGGGATTTCAACAAATGTTGAAACCGGTCCTAGCAGTGAAACAGCGATTCCGCAGTTCTTGGCTATCCAATCTGGGCCCAACAAAGATCACACGGTTCGTGTTGTGAACGATCCGCGTGGTCTCTTCTGCGCCCGAAATATCCCTTCTTCAAACCTCAGTCCACAGACCCGTCGCGCCATCCTTATCCTGTGGTGGTCAGTCAGATGTAGTAGAGAAAAGGAAGAGGAGACACATCTTCAAGGGGGCCGGCCGTAAGAATCTCTCCTATCGCATCGGCAAGTGACAATGTGACAGGGTCACCAACAGCGACGCTGGCGTCCGTCCACGGGGCTGGTTGGTCTGGCCATGATCGTGAGCTCACACGGCCATGCCGGGCTGGAGCTACAGCCTCTTGCCGACGGCAGCTCGGTCGAGGTCACGGTCCAGAACACCGACGGGGCTCCCCAAGAGGGCCTGTCGGTCTACGCTTTCTCCGGCGAAGATTACACCGGGTATCACGCGACGACCGACGCCTCCGGTCAGGTCGCCCTCACGCTTCCAGAAGGCTCTTATCGCTTCCGTGCCGACCTCAATGGCACGCAGTTCTGGAGCTCTGATACGGATGACTGCACGTTGCCTGGCTGCACCACGGCTGCCATCACGGTGACGATCCCCGTGACCGTGACCGTCGCCGGCCAGACTGGCGATCCCTATCCCGATCTGCCGGTCTACGTCTTCGACGGGGATACCTACACCGGATTCCATGGGATCAGCGACGCCTTGGGCCAAGTCGTCTTCACACTGCCTGAGGGAAGCTACCGCTTCCGCGCCGACTACAACAGCGTGCCCTTCTGGAGCGCCGGGGCAAACGACTGCACGGTGCCAGGCTGCACCGAGGCGACCGTCACTTTGCCCGGCGGCGTGGGCTCGGCCACAACCACCATCGACTACGCCTACGATCCGCTCTACCGCCTGACTTCGGCCGACTACTCCAGCGGCGAGTTCTTCCACTACACCTATGACGCCGTGGGCAACCGGATGACACAGGAGACTTTGGACGGAACCAACACCTACACCTACGATGACGCCAACCGGCTGACGTCCGTGGATGGGGTTGACTACTCATGGGACGCCAACGGAAACCTTCTCGACGACGGCGTCAGCACCTATGCCTACGACCACGCCAACCAGTTGGTCTCGGTCGTGCAGGGGGCGGACAGCTACTCGTTCTCGTATAACGGACTCGGGGATCGGCTGGAGCAGACGGTGAACGGCACGCCCATCGACTACACCCTTGACATCAACACCGGGTTGACGCAGGTATTGAGCGATGGGACGAATGTGTATCTGTATGGGGTGAATCGGATTGCGCAAGTTGGCGACCCCGATACGGCGTATTTCCTCGGGGATGCGCTTGGATCGGTGCGCCAGCTCGTGGACGGCGGTGGGCAGGTGTCGCTGGCCGAACACTATGCCCCATTTGGGGCCGTTACCAGTTCATCAGGTTTCGGCAACTCCATCTTCGGATTCGCCCGACAGCAGACAGATTCGACCGGGCTTGTGTTCTTGCGAGCAAGGTACTACTCGCCCTTGCTTAACCAGTGGATCCAGCCCGACAGCCTTGTCCCGGATCCATACAAGCCCTTGAACTGGAATCTGTATCTCTACACGTGGGATAATCCAGTCAACTATGTCGACCCGTCGGGTCTCAGGGCTCTCCTGGTTCTGGCCTGTGGTGTGGGAACCAACGGGGCATGCGAAAGCGGGACACCACTTCCCGACTACGACAACAAGGTCCCGCTCTCGCCATTTGCGAACTGGGGCCATCAGAACGGTTATGACGTGAAGTACTATGACTACGACCTACATGCCTCCAAAGGGACCTTGGCCCACGAGATCGAGCGCTATATTGTTCAGCATCAGGAAGACACCAATGTGATCTTGGTTGGACACAGCGCTGGAGCGGATTCGGTTGTGTACGCAGCGTCACTGTACGTCGTTGACCCGAAGAAGCATGACCAGATACGGGGGGTTATGGTTCTCGATATGGATTTGGATACTCACTACAGTCAAGATGACATCGACAAGATCCAAGTAGCCCATGGCGTTCCCGTGAGGGCTTTTCATAGCCTAGGCTATGGGAATCAACCGGCGGGGTCTCAGTTAGTATGGCCGCCAATCCGAGAACTCTTGGGAGGATTGATCTGCTATGGCGTCCATTTGCCTGGCCATCTTCACCTGTACCTCGCAGTCGACCAGTCAGGTTTTGACAAGTACATGAAACCGGCATTGGATGCCTGGAGTAGGTAGAAGATGATCGCCAGGGGAAGGGCCATAGTGGTTGTTGGGCTGACGATTGCGGGGATTCTCTCAAGTTGCGCCGGCGCGACTGCCCAAGACGGCTCTCAGTGTATTCCACCGAACGCGACCTCGGGCTACGATCTGGGATTGAGGCGTCAAGATGAGACCAATGTCCCCCGTCGCAAATCGATGCCAGGGTGGTGGGAACCTCAGCTCGACGTCTTCCAACACAACGTTCAACTCCTGCGGTCAGCTACTGACGTAGCTACCCGATTGGGAGATGAGATCTGGATCGCGGGTTATCCAATCGACTCTGATGACTCGATTCTTCTCTACAGCGCCGTCACCCGGAAGATCCAAGGCTTTGCAGTCTTGGATAGCCGCGGAAGGCCTTTCATGGCCGACGACTTGTTGGTGGCAAGTGACAACTCGCTCTGGGCACTCTTGGACGCGACCGGATCTGGGTCCGGCTACTCTGCTCTCGCGAAGTATGTCGCCTCCAAAAACCATTTTGACATAGTTGATGACGAGGACGGACTGCTGAGGCATGCCTTCGATCACGTCGAGATATACCCCAACCCGCCACAAACCCTCCTCGCGCAAGAACCCGACGGGCGTCTCGTCATAGGGATGAATGGCGAGATCTACGAATATGATCCTGCGACCAACAGGGCAGTAAGGCTACTGGCACACAACTCCGGATTCACTGTGACATCGCTTGCAGTGTCACAAGGTGGCGACATCTGGTTCGTGGCAAGGGAAGACAATTCAATTCGCGAACTCGACCCAGCCAGCGGAACGATCTCAGACTTTGGACCACCACCTGGGAGCGATCCTTTTGACCCCAACGACCAATTGTCTTGGATGGCGAAGCCCCTCGAGATTGACGAGGAGGGTAGAGTGTGGGTTGCCGACTTCGGATGGCTGGGTACTGAGAGCGGAGAAGCTAGGTACAAATGGCATGCAATTTCCCGTTCCACCATCTTCCTCAGCATCTACGATCCAGAGTTCCTGTACAAGTGGGAACGTCCATCACGCGTGTATCAGTCCTCGAATGGAGACATCTGGTTCGTGGCGTTCCTCACGACTGTTCAGTTCAGCCCAGACGCCAACACATGGTGTTGGTCGTCCACGAGATCTGGTCCCATGGCTGAGGATCGGGATGGAAATCTGTGGCTCGTCGACCGGCAGATCTACAGATATGAATACGAACTGTATCGATAGGTCTTCTTTGGACAGGGACCGCATGTCCCAATGCCGTCTGTCGATCCACATTTGATGGTCGAAATCAATCGTCAGTGAGGGGGGCCCGAAGAGTCGTACAGGCCTGGGAGAGCGCCGATTCTGGACCCCACGTGAGCCCCACTCTCACAGCTTCGCAGTCCATACCACATTTCAGACACCGATCGAAGGGTGAGGGATGACAGACTTTGTCTGCTGGTCTCAGATGCCAAACGATCTGGCCCAAGGGTCCTGTGCAAGCACTCCCGAAGCAAGGTGATTCGCCGTTATCCCAACCCATATGCGCTGCTCTGCGGGCCATTGCCACCCCTTGTGTGATAACATAGTTCGGAACCGAAACAACCTTCCATAACCGACTCCAGAGAGGGCCATTTCGACCCAACCCTAGACCACACGGATCGTCCATTGACCTGTAGTCATGGATCGTTTCTAGGCTAATCCGTGAGGTCAGGGGTTGAGAGGTCACGGATAACGGTTCACATCCGTGAGGTCGTTGGTTCGAGTCCAATCGCGCCCACTGTTGTCTACACGGTTTTGGAAATCCAAGAGCCGTGCGGTCCGCGATGGGCCCCGACGGGCTCGGTCATCACAACCTCAGACGTCACGGTTCAAAGCTCTCCTGAGTCAAAAAAGCGGTCTTCGAGATTATCGGAACCCATCCGGTAGTCTATCGGAACCAAAACAAGGAGAGTTCTCCAATTCCACTAGATCCTCTCGATCTCTTGTCGGAATATGGAACGAGGTTCCTGGTGGGCGACTGGCGGCCATCCGATGACGGAAAAGTGTGCTTCAACTTCCAGAGCACCTGCGGATGTCTCCACCGTCTTGTCGTTGCATGGGCAATCTCGGAGGTGCCGCCGCCGATGCCAGCCAAGCTAGCCACTTTCCAAGTCCCTTTTATCGCCCTGATCCTTTCCGGATGCGGCCTCGTTATCGGCCGGCCAATGTCCACTCCTAGACCCAGCCCGGCTGTTCATTCAACTCATTCGACCGGCACATCCGTAGTCACCCTAGCGCCGGATCCAACATCAGGCGTGAGTACTATCGACGCCATCCCGGCCGACACCCCAACTGGTAGTGCCTGCGGTCAAAGTTCTCAGACAACAAAACGCATCCTGTTCTCATCGAGCTTGGACAACCCTGACCTACCAGCAAAGACGGCGGTGTTCATGTTTGAGCCTAACGGCGGACGGGTTAGCTTGATCGCCGGGGGAGAAGGCAGGTTCTTTGGGCCGATCTGGTCTCCTTCAGCCGATAGGATCGCCTATGTCCACAGCGAGAAGGTCGTTGATGGCGAGACCGACTTCGTCGAACTCTTGAATCTTGACACGATGGAGGTCAGCGTGGTCTCTCAGGAAGACGGGATCAAGGCAGCACTCTCTTGGGATCCCGCTGGAAATCGGATTGCATATGTCAATACTCGCAGTGGATCATCCCAGCTACATATCGTGACTCTTGATTCTCTCAAAGTGTTTGAGCTGAACATGCCGACAGGAAATGTCATCGCCCTTCGTTGGGACTCCCTCGGAGACAAGCTTGCCTTCTTGGCCAAGGAGGCAAAGATCTCCGGCAGTTCGGCTGTGTATGACTTATTCACGTTCTCTCCTGCATCCGAAGAAGTTGCCCAAGTAACCCGTACTCGAGACCTCATGCCATCAGCGCCGTCTTGGTCTCCGGATGGATCGAGAATTGCCCTTGCAGCCGCAAGAAACAATAACGTCGACATCTATACGATTCAGTTGTCAGATTTGACTGCGACGCGAGTCACAAGAGACCCGGCGGTGGACAACTCGCCTTCCTGGTCTCCAACAGATGCCCGGATCGCATTTGAAAGCAACAGGGGTGGTAGTTACGACATCGATTCTATTGATATGGTTGAATCCAGGGAATCGAAGGTCAGTGTGGGAGACAGCGAAGAGATACGCCCCAATTGGTCAGCTGATGGCAAATACATCTCTTATGTCGGATGGAATCTTCGGGCCGACGATTTCTTGGACATCGTGGATCTCGAGTCTTGTCGGCTCGCTCATATTCCGGCCGCCACAATCTTAGGGACCCCGGCCTGGGAACCGGGAAATTGACAATGTTCGCAGATTCTGGGACATTGTCACATTGCCTTTGGGACCACCTGGTACTTAGCAAGCCGGTGCCAATCCCGCTACCCCGAAGGCCAACAGACATCTCATCAAGCCAGCCTCATGTCAACTCTGCCCTTTGCATGTGATAACATCAAGCGGAACAAGAGAGGCACCCCAATTCGCGTGCTCAGGTGTGTCTTCGAACCTTGCTGTTGACCACACGGTTCCTTTATAAAGCTGTATGCACGGTTCCCGGTATCAGCTTTCCGTGTGGTTAGAGGTAGCCGTTTGAGGTTGGATGGTTCACATCCGTGAGGTCGGGGGGTCGAGCCCCTCCGCGCCCGCCTCAGTGCCTTCTGAAGATGTGCCACCCTGCAAGGGTGGCTCTTTTGTTTCCACTTGCTCTGAGTCATCAGGGGTAGGGCTGCCATCCAGCACACTGCGTGGCTATCCCAACACGAGCACGAGAAACGACCCGACCCGAGCGGTCGGGTCGCCATGGGGACTTTGAAAGAACCTCGCCACTAGCCCCCGGCGATCGCACCCACGATCATGAAGGGCTCTTTGCCGGAGGCCACCGCCTCCGGCAGAGGCGCATCCGGCGATTCGTTGGACAAATCCTCCCCCGCGGCGAAGAAGCGCACCAGCGCCCGGCGCTCCTGGGTGCTGTGGTCACGGATCGTTCCCCGCAGGTTGGGGTGCGCGGCCTCGACAGCGTCCAGCACCCTACGCTGCGTCACCGGCCCATCCACTTCCACCGTGATCTCTTTGCCCACCCCGGCCAGGTTGCGCAGGTGGTGCGGCAGGACGACGCGGATCATGGCAAGGTCTGCACTTCGACCGAGTACACGTCCGGGAGATCGCGCACGATGGCCGACCAACTGTCCCCACCATCAGCAGAGGCATACACCTGTCCGCCGGTGGTGCCGAAATACACACCGCACGGGTCCAAGCTGTCGATTGCCATCGCATCCCGCAGCACGTTGACGTAGCAGTTTTCTTGCGGCAGCCCCTTAGTCAGGGCATCCCATTCATCCCCACCCGACCGGCTGCGGTAGACACGCAGCCTGCCGTCTGGGGGGAAGTGTTCCGAGTCGCTCTTGATCGGCACCACATACACCGTCTCCGGCTCATGAGCATGGATGTCAATCACGAAACCGAAATCGCTGGGCAGGTTGCCGCTGATTTCGTGCCAATTGTCGCCGTGATCGTCGCTCCGCATCACATCCCAATGCTTCTGCATGAAAAGGACGGCCGGATTGGAGGGATGCAGGGCAATGCGATGGACACAATGACCCACCAACGCATCCTCATCGGGGATGTATTCCGACCTCAAGCCACGGTTGATCGGCTGCCAGGTCTCGCCGCCATCCTCCGTCCGGAATACACCGGCGGCCGAGATGGCCACAAACATCCGCCTGGGCTGCTCAGGGTCGATCAGGATCGTGTGCAGGCAGAGCCCCCCAGCGCCGGGATGCCAACTGGGACCGGTCGCGTGCCTGCGCAGGCCCGGCAGCTCGTGCCAGGTCTGCCCGGCGTCTGTCGATCGGAACAAGGCGGCATCCTCCACCCCGGCATAGACCGTGTCCGGGTCGTCAAGCGACGGCTCAAGATGCCAGACACGCGCGAACTCCCAGGGGTGGGGTGTGTCGTCGTACCAGAGGTGCGTCCCTGGGTCGCCCTCGTACTTGAACTCGTTCCCCACCTGTTCCCATGTCTTGCCGCCGTCAACCGAACGTTGGATCACCTGCCCAAACCAGCTGGTGGATTGCGCAGCATAAATCCGATTGGGGTCCGCCGGTGACCCCTTCATGTGGTGGACCTCCCAACCGCCAAAGTGCGGCCCGTGCACATCCCATTTCTGGCGCTTGGCGTCCGAGGTCAATACAAAAGCGCCTTTGTGCGTACCCACCAAGACACGTACTCCGCTCATCCCAGCCTCCCATTGTGTTCGCGAGCGCCTCTCCCTGGGCGCACGCCTCAAGAGCTTTCGGTAGCCACCATTCTATAGCGATTCTCGAGCCCAGATGACACAAATCCCCCCGGAAGGGGATGCGGCGCAACAGCCATCACGGACTCACATCGGTTTGTGAAAGTCTTCACAATATCAGGGGCGAACGTTACGCCGATCGCCGCACCGCCCACAGCTGATCCAAGCATGCCTTGAGCCGGTCGCCGAGCTCGGCGCCGCCTCGCGTAGTCACATCATCTTCGTTTTCAAAAACCACATACGGAACTCTGTGATCCCCAACTGTCAAGAACCGGTCATCAGCTCCGCCAAACGTCTGCCAATCATCTTGGTGGTAAAGTCGCTCCATCTTTTCGTCCGGCAGGCTGTGCTCAAGAATGCTTTCGGGACGATCCGGGTTCTCGCGGACCTTGTTCTTGCGCACAGATTCCTCGTACGAGACCTGAATGTAAAGGACCGCCGCCTGTTCGAGAACCGTACGAGACAAGTGCGGATAGGCTGCCCGGTAGCCTCCAGACTCAACGCCGCGTGAAAACTCGATCACACCTGTCCAGCCAGGGGGCGAATCTCTGCGCCAGCGTTCGTAGTCTCTCGCCAGGCGCCGAATCAAGAGGTGCCACAAGTCGTGGTGAATGAAATAGGAGTCGGGAGTCGTGTGCAGCCGCGGCCGGTCGAAGACATGCTCGAGAAGCTCATCCTCCTCAAACCAGGTCCAGAGCATGGGGAAATCGTCGAAGGTCTTCATTCGGCCAACATGGAATTGACGTCCGCGGGTCTCATCGTCCAGACCGGCGAGGTAGGCCAAGATTTCACTCTTGCCGGCCGCCGGTCGCGCGTTAACAATCAGGCAGGGAAAGATGTCTTGCATGGAATGTCAGATCCTCTCTCTTGCGCTCTCGCTTACCGCTCCCCTTCAATGGTGCTCCTGCGTCCGGCCAGCCCACACCCCGACCCTACTGGCCCAGCGGGCACAACCGAGCATCGGTCGAAATCAACTTGGACCGCCCCTTCTCCGCGCCGTTGGAGTCTAGCGCTGCCACCTGGAAATAGCACTCACCGGAGGGCAACCCAGAAAACTTGGACTGCATCTCAAAGTCTGAGTTGTCCACGGTCTGCAGCTCGTTCAGCTCATCAGGAGCCTGGCCGCCGAATACACGATAGCCTGCCACATCGGTCGCTCCGTTCCACGAGTATCCCAGGGTCAATTGATCCGCGTGGGCCATATAGGCAAGATCGGGTTTGGTCGCCGGAGCAGCCTGCCAGGGAAAGCGAAAGGCGCGGTAGCTCACATAGGGTTTGTCAAACGACATCTCAAAGAGGGTCTGCCCCTGAGGTGACACCTCCGTCATGGAAACGTAGGCATAGGGGTCCTTGGTGGATGGAGACCCCCAGCTCAGAAAGACGTTGCCATCCGGAAGGACCTGCGTGTTTCCCATGAAGGTTGCAAACACTTCCGGTTCGTGCGTGTAGCTCCAAATTTGCCTGGCCGTCTTGCTGACTGGGTCGACGCGATAGATCAGACCATGCGAGGGGGCGGGATTATCGGGCGATCCTTGGTTGTCAAAGACGGTGATGTCGCCGTTGAGGAGTTGGCGGACGTCGTGCTGGAAGGCAAACGGTGCCCCATCGACGAACTGGAACATGCCAGCCTTTCCTCCCCAGCGCCACATGACTTCCCCGGTGTGCAGGTTGATCTTGGTGATTTCGCTTTGATTCCGGCTCGAAAGGAGGAGGTTGCCATCGTTGGCCACCGCCAGCGCATTGCCGTGAACAAGATCCACCTTGTCCGCTGTCAGGTCAGACGTCGAGTCGAACATCGAGAAGTGATCCCAACTGCGCCACTCAAAAATCACGTTCTTGGAAGGGTCGAGCTCCTGGATGATCAGGCCGGTGACCAGAGCGTCCGGCTTGCCTCCCTGGACGATCTTGCTCATATCGATCGACTGGGCATCATAGGCCATCAGCAGAGCGTTTCCGTCGGGGAGCAACAGAAAGTCGTGAAGGTCAGCCACATAGCCATTCCCGGCCTGATAGGTGTCCACAACCTGGTACTTCGAATTCATGAGCACATAGTTGGATGTCAGCTGGTCATAGTAAGACAGCATGCCATTCGGCTGGAGCTTGAAATCGAAAGCGCCCAGATCCTCGGCCATCGACTTGTAGTAGACGAGCCGGCCCTGGGCATCCAAGATCAGCAGATAGGAACCGGTCGTGTTCTTAGTCCAATAGAAAGGTGACACAAAGATGTCGCCCTCCGAAGAGTCGGCGTCCGGCGTGGTTACGCGAAAATGCGGGATATCCTGGGGCACGGTTAGGAAGCCCGGGAAGGCGCTGCGCGGTTTGTCGTCGGCGGGGTCCGGCGTCAAGCTCGTGACTGTGCCCGATTCCTGATGCTGGGAAATCCTGAATGTGTACGAGAGTCCAATGTAGACCTCCCCCGAGTCCAGCCGCAGGGCGTTTACATCCACCTTGACCTTTTCCCCCGGCGAAAAAGGATGATCGGGCTTGAAGATTACCGTCTTTCCGTCATCGGCCAGGATAGACGTGCCTGAGTGCAGCCCGCTCTCTGTTCCCAAAACGATGTAACTCAACTTCGAAAGAATGTCCTTGCTCAGGTTCGGGCCGTAGCGGACAGCGATCGTGGCATCCTTGGAAACATAGTCAGCGTTCTTGAGTGGGGCATAGTATTCGGGTAGCTTCGCTTGGGACTTACAGCCCGACATGGCAAAACCCAGCACCAGCAGGATCACTGGCAAACCATTCTTCAGACCTCTCACTACGATCTTCTTCTCCTCCCATGGGGTGAATTGACACTCGACAACAGGACTATCTTACCCGCACGACCGGAAATTCGGGCCGGGGATGGGGGGCGTTGGACAATGTGAACCCGGATGCCAAAAGACCATCAAAGGCTCCAAGGGTGGGCCATCGCCGCCTCGCCAGCATGTGACACGCGGAGGAGCTGCCTGGCCGTTCCACGACGTTCTGCTGGCAGAGTCGGGACATTAGTCGCTTTTCTGGACCACCTATTTTGGACCAAAATGGGATCAGATCAGAGCCAAATGGTCACACCGTCTCCGTTGGCTGACGACCGTTCAACGGAAGTGATCACGCGTACGCAGACAAGGGGGAAAGCGTGGAACTCCGACCGTCGATCTCAGGAAACTGGTATCCGGCCGATGCCGCCGAGCTGCGCCAATCACTTGCGGAACGGCTAGACACCGTCGCAGACCAGCCGAGAGTCGCTCCAAGCAAGGTGCGCGGCCTGCTTGTTCCCCACGCCGGCCTGTCCTATTCAGGCGATGTTGCTGCCCACGCCTACGCCACCCTGAGGGATGCCGCCTACGACACGGTCGTCATCCTTGGCCCCTACCACGCCTACCACGAGGCGCCTTTTCTTGTATGTCAATACGATGGATACATGACCCCTTTGGGTTCAGTTCCGATAGATCGCCAGCTTGTCGACCAAATCGGCGCCAACCTCTTCACCGAAACCGGCATGAGCTTAACCCCCACGTCCGAGACGACAGAGCATTCGATTGAAATCCAACTTCCCTTCCTGCAGACCGTCTTGGGCACGATCCCTGTGGTGCCAATAATGCTCGCCCAGCAGACCCCAACCACCGTTGCGGCACTCGTCGGGGCGTTGGCGACCGCCCTGCACGATTTCGATCCGCTCCTGATCGCCAGCTCCGACCTCTCGCATTTCAATCCGCAACAACTTGCCGTCCTGATGGATCGTGAGATGCTGCGTCGCGTTGAGACCCTTGAAGCGGATGCGGTTCTGCGCGCAGAGCAAGAGGGTACGGCGGCCGCCTGCGGGGCCGGAGCCATTGCCACCATGCTGCTGGTGGCACGTACCTTCGGCGCCGAACACTCAAAGGTGCTCGAGTATCACACCTCGGGCAAAGTCACGGGGGATTTCAATTCCGTCATCGGGTATGGCGCAGCCGCCTGCTGGTAGACGAACACTGCCAACCCGGATTCGCCGCTGCAACAGCTTGCCCCAGAAACCGAAAAGAGCGCATGTCACCGACTGACCCCCACCTGATGACCGAGCGCGGCGGTGAGCCTGGCCTGTGGTGGCACACCACGACGGATGGCCGAGTTCAGTGCGATCTTTGCCCTCGCGTCTGCCGGCTGAGGGAAGGACAGCGCGGGTTTTGTTTCGTGCGCCAAGCCAGAGACGGTGGCATCGTGCTCACATCTTTCGGGCGCAACACAGGCATGGCCTGCGATCCCATTGAAAAGAAGCCCCTGTATCACTTCTATCCAGGCTCGCAGGTGCTTTCCTTCGGAACGTTGGGCTGCAATCTTGGATGTTGGTTCTGCCAAAACTGGCACATCTCAAAGGCACGCCAGGTGGCTGATTTGCGCCAATCGGCCAGCCCAGAGCAGGTAGCCGCGTTGGCGGTCACCGCAAGCTGCGACGGCGTTGCTTTCACATACAACGAGCCGGTTGTCTTTGCTGAATATGCCATGGCCTGCGCACGCGAAGCGCATCGGCTCGGCCTCAAGACGGTGGCGGTCACGTCAGGCTATATGTGCGCTGAGCCGCGGGCAGAGTTCTACAAGAATATCGACGCGGTCAACGTCGATCTAAAGGCCTTCTCCGAGACTTTCTACCAACGTTTATGCGGCGGGGCATTGAATCCGGTGTTGGAGACGCTGCGCTGGTTGAAACAGGAGACCGACATCTGGCTTGAGATCACCACACTTCTGATCCCAGGACACAACGACAACCCCCACGAGCTGGCGCGGCTGAGTGATTGGATCCTGAAGGTGCTGGGCCCGGACGTTCCGCTGCACTTCACTGCGTTCCACCCTGACTTCCGGATGCGGAACCTCCCTCCTACGCCCTCCGAGACGCTGACAAAGGCGCGCCGTCTGGCCTTATCTGCCGGCTTGAAGCATGTTTACACGGGAAATGTTGTGGACAATGATGGCAGCACAACCTGGTGCGCCGTCTGCGGGGAAGCCCTTATCGGCCGGCGAGGCTACCGGCTGAAGACTGGCCGGCTCAACCCGGACGGCACATGCCAGACCTGCGGCACCCGCCTTCCGGGGCGGTTCAGCGGGGATGATCTCAAGTCCAGATCTGTCTAGTGGGGTCGTTCAGGCGCTGTATTCTCGGACCTGCTTCATCCCCCGACCGACCATGGCCTGGGCGTGGCGCTCAGCCTCGTACAGGATGCGATCCTCGTCCAACGTGAGAAGCCCTCGGTCGCGCATCAGCCACGTGCCATCGACCATCACATCGGTTACGTCGGACCCCTTCGCGGAATGAACCAGATTGGCCACCAGGCTATGAAGCGGGTGCAGATGGGGCTGGTCGAGGTCCAACAAGATCAGATCGGCAGGTTCACCAGGTTGGAGACTCCCTTGGCCTTCGAACCCCAGCGCGCCACGCCGTGTCGCCAACCTGAGCGCCTGGTCGCCTGCAATCAGCTCAGGATTGCGCCCCTGGTACTTGTCGCTCAAGGCCGTCTGCCGCAGCGTGGCGAACAGGTCCATATCACTGTTGGAGGCCGGGCCGTCGGTTCCCAAGCACACATCCACGCCGGCGGCCAGGCGAGCTTCTAGCGTCGGGAAAGGCATGGCCAGCTTCATGTAAGTGATCGGGCAGTGGGGCACATGCACCCCTTTGGCGGCCAGGATTGCG
>Ga0315540_10001051_pt1 | contig 15858 bp, 11 predicted proteins | sample SalMarSW160110MG_FD_203677 | JGI IMG/M metagenome (GOLD analysis project Ga0315540, IMG submission 203677) | Salt marsh sediment microbial communities from the Plum Island Ecosystem LTER, Massachusetts, United States - Salt Marsh Sediment SW1601-10 ...
TCGCCGCCCATCTTCTCCGCACCAACCTTCGTCAGCGCCGCCGTCAGCGTCGTCTTCCCATGGTCCACGTGACCAATCGTTCCCACATTTACATGCGGCTTCGTACGTTCAAATTTTTCCTTGGACACGACTGCTACCCTCTTTCGGTTCTGTTAGTGTCTAAAACAAAAAATCAGGATGCTTTCTTGATGACCGCTTCAGCAATGCTGTTGGGCGCTTCAGCATACTTGGCGAACTCCATCGAATACGTTGCGCGACCCTGGGTCGCGGAACGCAGGTCGGTCGCGTAACCGAACATCTCCGCCAGCGGCACCTCGGCACGAATGATCTTGCCCGAGGGGCTGTCGTCCATACCCTGCACCTGGCCACGACGGCGGTTCAGGTCGCCCATGACGTCACCCATGTTTTCTTCGGGCGTCACTACTTCAACCTTCATAATCGGCTCCAGCAGCACAGCGCCGCCATCCAGCGCGCCTGCCTTGAAGCCCATGGAGCCGGCGATCTTGAACGCCATTTCCGAGGAGTCGACGTCGTGATAGGACCCGTCGTACAGGGTGACCTTGACATCCACTACCGGGTAGCCGGCCAGCACGCCGCTCTCCAGCTGCTCCTGGATACCCTTGTCCACTGCGTTGATATATTCGCGCGGCACCACGCCACCAACAATAGCGTTGACGAACTCGTACCCGGTACCGGGCTCCTGGGGCTCCAGCTTGAGCACGACGTGACCATACTGACCGCGACCACCGGACTGGCGCACGAACTTGCCTTCGGCCTTTTCCACCGTCTTGCGGATGGTCTCGCGGTAAGCCACCTGCGGTGCACCGACATTGGCCTCGACGTTGAATTCTCGCTTCATGCGGTCAACGATGATATCCAGGTGCAACTCACCCATGCCCGAGATGATCGTCTGGCCGGATTCCTCATCGGTCCGCACCCGGAACGAGGGGTCCTCCTGCGCCAGCTTGGACAGGGCGATCCCCATCTTTTCCTGGTCGCTCTTGGTCTTCGGTTCCACGGCGACGGAAATTACCGGTTCCGGAAATTCCATGCGCTCCAGCGTGATGATGTTGTTCGGGTCGCAGAGGGTGTCACCGGTGGTGACATCCTTCAGGCCGACGGCGGCGGCGATGTCGCCCGCCAGCACTTCCTTGATCTCTTCACGCGAGTTGGAATGCATCTGCACGATTCGGCCGACGCGCTCCTTCCTGCTCTTGACCGGGTTATAGACCGTGTCGCCCGACTTCAATACGCCCGAATAGACGCGGAAAAAGGTCAGGGTGCCGACAAAAGGGTCGGTCGCGATCTTGAATGCCAGCGCCGCGAACGGCTCCTCGTCCGAGGAATGGCGCTCTGCTTCGGTTTCGTCCTTGTCGTCCAGGATACCCATGATCGCCGGCACGTCGAGTGGCGACGGCATGAACTCGACGATGGCGTCGAGCATTGCCTGGACACCCTTGTTCTTGAACGCAGAGCCACACAGCGCAGGCACGATCTCATTGGCCAGCGTCTGCTGACGGATACCGACGCGGATTTCGTCTTCGCTGAGGTCACCCTCTTCCAGGTATTTTTCCATCAACTCTTCGTTGGCCTCGGCGGCCGACTCAAGCATGTTTTCACGCCATTCAGCGCACAGGTCTTTCAAATCATCCGGAATTTCGCGCGCCTCATAGGTGACGCCCATGTCGGCTTCGTTCCAGTAGATGGCCTTCATGCGGATCAGGTCGACCACGCCCTCGAATTTTTCCTCGGCGCCGATGGCGATCTGCAACGGCACCGGCTTGGCGCCCAGGCGATCCTTGATCTGAGCAACGACGCGCAGGAAGTTGGCGCCGGCGCGGTCCATCTTGTTGACGAACGCCATACGCGGCACGCGGTACTTGTTGGCCTGGCGCCATACGGTTTCGGACTGGGGCTCGACACCGCCGACCGCACAGAACACGGCAACGGCGCCATCCAGCACGCGCAACGAACGCTCGACTTCAATGGTGAAGTCGACGTGTCCGGGCGTATCGATGATGTTGATGCGGTGCTGGTCGTACTGCTTGTCCATGCCCTGCCAGAAACAGGTGGTTGCAGCCGATGTAATCGTGATACCGCGCTCCTGCTCCTGCTCCATCCAGTCCATGGTTGCAGCACCGTCGTGTACCTCACCGATCTTGTGGGAGATACCGGTATAGTAAAGAACACGCTCCGTCGTCGTCGTTTTACCGGCATCGATGTGCGCCATAATACCGATGTTGCGGTAGCGCTTAATGGGAGTCTTGCGTGCCACGAGCGTAATTCCTCAGTGAATCTTTCAACAATTACCAGCGATAGTGAGCAAAAGCCTTGTTGGCTTCCGCCATGCGATGGGTGTCCTCTTTCTTCTTCACGGCCGAACCACGGCTGTCGGCCGCGTCCATCAGCTCGCCCGCAAGGCGCAGCGCCATGGATTTTTCACCCCGGCTGCGTGCAGCATCGATAACCCAGCGCATGGCCAGGGTGGTGCGCCGCGCCGCGCGCACTTCCACCGGAACCTGGTAGGTCGCACCACCAACACGGCGGGATTTGACCTCGACCACTGGGCGCACATTGTCCAGCGCCTTGTCCAACACCTCGACCGGGTCCGCACCGGCGCCGCGCGCCTTGATCTGATCCAGGGCACCGTAAATGATGCGTTCAGCAACCGACTTCTTGCCGGACTGCATCACCATATTGATGAACCGTGCCAGCATGGCATTGCCAAATTTCGGATCGGGGAGTATCTCCCGCTTCTCGGCGACTCGTCTTCTGGACATACGCTTACGTCTCTATTTAATCCTGTTGATTCAATGACCTTACGACTTGGGTCGCTTGGCACCGTATTTGGAACGACCTTGGCGTCGACTGTCGACACCCTGGGTGTCCAGGCTGCCGCGCACCGTGTGATAACGCACACCCGGCAAGTCCTTGACACGACCGCCGCGGATCAGCACCACCGAGTGCTCCTGCAGGTTGTGCCCTTCACCACCGATGTAGGTCGTGACTTCGAAACCGTTCGTCAAACGAACGCGGGCGACCTTACGCAGAGCCGAGTTGGGCTTTTTCGGCGTTGTCGTATAGACGCGGGTACACACGCCACGCTTCTGGGGACATGCCTCCAACGCCGGCACATTACTCTTTGTCTGTTTACGAGTGCGCGGCTTGCGCACCAGCTGATTAATCGTGGCCATTAGTCAATACTCCACCCTCAATCACACCAGGGTGTTGAAAATTTTGTAAAGTGCTGAAAATAAACGACAGGCCGGGCGGACCCGGCCTGTCGAAGGAGGCGCATTTTAGGCACTCCGCCAGAAGCTGTCAAGCAAATTCGTCGTTCGAATCGGGTACTTGCGCCTTATCCCCGACCGTCGCTACGAAACGTCAAGCTTTCGACGCCCGCCACCGATCTAGCTTTCGGTGACGTGCTCCTCGGTGTCACCTGGCGAGGATTCATCCACCACGGGGACGACCGCGGCGGGGGCTTCCTGCACCGGAATACCGGCGCGCAGGCGGCGGCGTTCCAGATGATGGGCAAGCCCGGTTCCGGCCGGGATCAGGCGTCCGACAATGACGTTCTCCTTCAGGCCGCGCAGCTCGTCGCGCATGCCACGCACGGCCGCCTCGGTAAGCACGCGGGTGGTTTCCTGGAACGAGGCCGCCGACACGAACGACTCGGTGGCGAGCGATGCCTTGGTGATACCCAGCAGCAACGGATCCCAGCGGGCCGGCTCCTTGCCGGCCTTCTCCAGCACTTCGTTCGCGTCGAGTACCCGCGCCTTGTCGACCTGCTCGCCCCTGAGGAAATGCGAGTCTCCCGCTTCGGCAATCTCGATCTTGCGCAGCATCTGGCGGATAATGACTTCGATGTGCTTATCGTTGATTCCCACACCCTGCAGGCGGTAAACGTCCTGGATTTCCTTCACCAGGTACTCGGCCATCGCTGTAGTACCCAGCAGGCGGAGTATGTCGTGCGGATTGGGCTCGCCGTCGGCGAGAATTTCGCCCTTTTCAACCTGCTCGCCCTCGAATACGGAGATGTGACGCCACTTCGGAATCAGTTCTTCGTAGGTCTCACCACCCTGCTCGGTAATGACCAGGCGCTGTTTGCCCTTGGTTTCCTTACCAAAACCAACAGTACCCGAGGTTTCCGCCATGATCGCCGGATCCTTCGGTTTGCGGGCTTCGAACAGGTCCGCGACGCGCGGCAGACCACCGGTAATGTCGCGGGTCTTGGAGGATTCCTGGGGAATACGCGCGACCACGTCACCGACCTGCACCTTTGCGCCGTCTTCCAGCGCCACGATCGCCTCGGCCGGCAGGAAGTAGTGCGCAGCGACATCGGTACCCGGAATTTTGAGCTCCTTGCCGTCGTCATCCAGCAACTGCACCAGAGGACGCAGGTCCTTGCCGGCACTGCCTCGCTGCTTGGGATCGGTGACCACCAGGCTGCTCAGACCGGTGATTTCATCGGTCTGCTTCTGCACCGTAACGCCCTCGACGAAGTCCGCAAAGCGCACTCGACCCTCCACCTCGATCACGATCGGGTGGGTATGCGGATCCCAGTTGGCGACAATCTGGCCGCCGTCGACGGAAGCACCGTCGGCGGCACTGATGACCGCCCCGTAAGGGACCTTGTAGCGCTCGCGCTCGCGACCATGCTCGTCGACAACGCCGATTTCACCCGAGCGCGACACCGCCACCAGGTTACCGTTCCGGTCGGCGACCGTCTTGATGTTGTGCAGCCGGATGGAACCGGCGTTCTTGACCTGCACGGTGTTGACGGTGGCCGAGCGGCTGGCCGCGCCGCCGATGTGGAAAGTACGCATGGTCAGCTGGGTCCCCGGCTCACCGATAGACTGCGCCGCCATAACACCAATGGACTCACCGATGTTGACCCGGTGACCGCGCGCCAGGTCGCGTCCATAGCAGTGCGAACAGATACCGTAGCGGGTTTCACAGCTGATCGGCGAACGCACCCAGATTTCATCGATGCCGGCGGCCTCGACCTTTTCCACCCACTTCTCGTCCAGCAGCGTACCGGCGGGCACAACGACCTCGTCCGAGCCGGGCGCGCAGGCATCGCCCGCGGTAACACGGCCCAGCACACGCTCGCTGAGGGTTTCGACCACGTCGCCACCTTCGACCAGCGGCGTCATGATGATGCCCTTCTCAGTACCGCAATCGACCTCGGTCACCACCAGGTCCTGGGCGACGTCTACCAGGCGACGTGTCAGGTAACCCGAGTTGGCGGTTTTCAACGCCGTATCGGCCAGACCTTTACGGGCACCGTGGGTCGAAATGAAGTACTGCAACACGTCCAGGCCTTCACGGAAGTTCGCCGTGATGGGCGTTTCGATAATCGAACCGTCCGGCTTGGCCATCAGGCCACGCATGCCGGCCAGCTGGCGAATCTGCGCGGCGGAACCACGTGCCCCGGAATCGGCCATCATGTACACCGAGTTGAAGGAGTTCTGCTTGACAGTTTCGCCGCTGGCGGTGGTCACTTCCTCCTTGCCCAGCTTGTCCATCATTGCCTTGGCGACCTGGTCATTGGTGCGCGACCAGATATCCACGACCTTGTTGTAACGCTCGCCGTTGGTGACCAGACCGGAGGTGTACTGATTCTCGATCTCCTTAACCTCGGCTTCAGCCTTGGCGAGAATCGGCGCCTTCTCTTCCGGAATCACCATGTCGTTGATACCGAAAGACACCCCGGCGCGGGTCGCGAAGGAGAAACCGGTATACATCAGCTGGTCGGCGAAAATCACCGTCGCCTTCAGGCCGACTTTGCGGTAACAGGTGTTGATCACGCCGGAGATCGCCTTTTTGGTCATATCGCGGTCGACGGCATCGAACGGGATACCCTCGGGCAGGATCTCCGACAGCAGGGCGCGACCCACGGTGGTTTCGCGCAGTGTAAATTTCTTCAGCAGTTCGCCGCTTTCCATGATTTCGGTGTCGGCAATGCGCACTTTCACCCTGGCGTGCAGTTCGGCCATGCCGGTTTCGTAGGCGCGGTGCACCTCGGCAACATCGGCGAACATCATACCCTCACCCTTGGCGTTGACGCGTTCGCGGGTCATGTAATACAGCCCCAGCACCACGTCCTGTGACGGCACGATAATCGGCTCGCCGTTGGCCGGCGAGAGGATGTTGTTGGTGGACATCATCAGCGCACGCGCTTCCAGCTGGGCTTCCAGCGACAACGGCACATGTACCGCCATCTGGTCGCCGTCGAAGTCGGCATTGAAAGCCGCACACACCAGCGGGTGCAACTGGATCGCCTTACCCTCGATCAATACCGGCTCAAACGCCTGGATACCCAGGCGGTGCAAGGTCGGCGCGCGGTTCAGCATTACCGGGTGTTCGCGAATGACTTCCTCGAGAATATCCCAGACTTCGCCACCCTCGCGTTCGACCAGCTTCTTGGCCGCCTTGATGGTGGTTGCCAGACCGCGCAACTGCAGTTTGCTGAAGATGAACGGCTTGAACAGCTCCAGCGCCATGCGCTTGGGCAGGCCGCACTGGTGCAGGCGCAGGGTCGGACCGACCACGATGACCGAACGGCCGGAGTAGTCGACGCGCTTGCCCAGCAGGTTCTGGCGGAAGCGCCCCTGCTTGCCCTTGATCATGTCGGCCAGCGATTTCAGCGGCCGCTTGTTGGTGCCGGTGATGGCGCGGCCGCGGCGGCCATTATCCAGCAGGGCGTCCACGGATTCCTGCAGCATGCGCTTTTCGTTGCGCACGATGATGTCCGGCGCGTTCAGCTCCAGCAGGCGCTTCAGGCGGTTGTTACGGTTGATGACCCGGCGATAGAGATCGTTAAGATCGGAGGTCGCGAAGCGGCCACCGTCGAGCGGCACCAACGGACGCAATTCCGGCGGCAGCACCGGCAGCACCGTCATGACCATCCACTCGGGCTTGTTGCCCGATTCCAGGAATGACTCGACCAGCTTGAGGCGCTTGCCCAGACGCTTGAGCTTGGTCTCGCTCTTGGTCGCGCCCATGTCCTCGCGCAGCTTGCCGACTTCGGCCTTCAGATCCAGGTCGCGCAACAGTTCGAATACCGCTTCGGCACCCATACGGGCATCGAACTCGTCACCGTTTTCCTCGATGGCTTCGAGGTAGGCTTCTTCCGACAGCAGCTGGCCACGCTCCAGCGTGGTCATGCCTGCATCGATCACCACGAAGGCTTCGAAATACAGCACGCGCTCGATGTCGCGCAACGTCATATCGAGCAACAGGCCGATACGCGAAGGCAGCGATTTCAGGAACCAGATATGCGCCACCGGGCTCGCCAGCTCGATGTGCCCCATGCGCTCGCGACGCACCTTGGACAGGGTCACCTCGACGCCGCATTTCTCACACACCACACCGCGGTGTTTCAGGCGCTTGTACTTGCCGCACAGGCACTCGTAGTCCTTCACCGGGCCGAAGATCTTGGCGCAGAACAGGCCGTCGCGTTCCGGCTTGAAAGTCCGGTAGTTGATGGTTTCCGGCTTCTTCACTTCGCCGTAGGACCAGGAACGGATCATATCGGGCGACGCCAGACCGATGCGAATGGCATCGAAGTCGTCGGTGTGCCCCTGGGGCTTTAACAGATTCAATAAGTCTTTCATGGTGTCTCCAGGTGGCCCGTCAACGTCATATTGACGGGTTCAGCAAGGTGAGAAGCGGTTAGCTGCGAGGCGCTTGCCCGCCGGGGGCAGCCCATCTGCCTCAAGGGCAAGCAACGCGGCAGATGACCGCTTATCGCCTTGCCCTGCGGGAGCCATGCAGCGACGCCACGGCTGTGTTGTAGATCTTGACAAGGGCGCGCCATTGCCTGCGACCCACGCCTTGCCGTGGCGTCGCTGCATGGCTCTGAATCCGTCAATATGACGTTGACGGGCCACTAGTCCTGTTCCAGTTCCAGGCTGATACCCAACGAACGGATTTCCTTTACCAGCACATTGAAGGACTCGGGCATACCGGCCTCCATGTAGTGGTTGCCGTCAACGATGTTCTTGTACATCTTGGTACGGCCGTTCACGTCGTCGGATTTCACCGTCAACATTTCCTGCAAGGTGTAGGACGCGCCGTAGGCTTCCAGCGCCCAGACCTCCATCTCGCCGAAGCGCTGACCGCCAAACTGCGCCTTGCCGCCCAGCGGCTGCTGGGTAACCAGGCTGTATGGGCCGGTGGAACGCGCGTGCATCTTGTCATCCACAAGGTGGTTGAGCTTGAGGATGTACATGTACCCGACGGTCACCGGACGTTCGAAGGCGTCACCGGTACGCCCGTTGTACAGCGTGGTCTGCCCGCTTTCCGGCAATCCGGCAAGACGCAGCATGCGCTTGATTTCCGCTTCATCGGCACCGTCGAACACCGGCGTGGCCATCGGCACGCCGCGTCGCAGGTTGTTCGCCAGCGCGACAATCTCCTCGTCGGTCAGGGAATTCAGATCCTCGAGCTTGCCGCTCGCGTTGTAGATCTCGTCGAGGAACTTGCGCAGCTGTTCGATCTTCGCCTTGGTGTCGAGCATCTGGCCGATGCGCACGCCGAGACCGGACGCCGCCCAGCCAAGGTGAGTTTCCAGCACCTGCCCCACGTTCATGCGGGAGGGGACGCCCAGCGGGTTCAGCACAATGTCGACCGGTGTGCCGTTCTCGTCGTAGGGCATATCCTCGACGGGCACGATCATCGAGATAACACCCTTGTTACCGTGGCGGCCCGCCATCTTGTCGCCCGGCTGAATGCGGCGCTTCACGGCAAGATATACCTTGACCATTTTCAATACGCCGGGGGCCAGATCGTCACCGGCGGTAATCTTGTTGCGCTTCTCCTGCAGGCGCTTATCGAAGTCTTCCCGCAGGCTCTGCAGCTGCTGGGATGCCGCCTCGAGCTGCTGGTTGGCTTCCTCGTTCTTCAGGCGCACCTCAAACCACTTGGCCGGCTCCAGCTCGTCGAGATAGCTCTTGACGATCTTGCTACCCGCCTTGAGCTTGTTGGGCCCGCCTTCGGCGGTCTTGCCGACCAGCAGCTTTTCGACGCGCAGGAAGATATCACCCTCCATGATGCGCAACTGGTCGTTAAGGTCCTTTTTGATACCGGCGATCTGCTCGTCTTCGATCTGCAGCGCGCGCGCGTCCTTTTCGACGCCGTCGCGGGTGAACACCTGCACATCAATGACGGTTCCATCCATACCCGACGGAACGCGCAGCGAGGTGTCCTTCACATCGGAGGCCTTCTCACCGAAGATTGCCCGCAGCAGCTTCTCTTCCGGGGTAAGCTGGGTCTCGCCCTTGGGCGTAACCTTACCTACCAGGATATCACCCGGATTCACCTCGGCACCGATGTAAACAATACCGGACTCATCGAGTTTACCCAGTGCGCCTTCACCGACATTGGGGATGTCGCCGGAAATCTCCTCCGGACCCAGCTTGGTGTCGCGGGCCACACAGGTGAGCTCCTCTATATGGATGGTCGTGAAGCGGTCTTCCTGCACCACGCGCTCGGAAATGAGGATGGAATCCTCGAAGTTGTAACCGTTCCACGGCATGAAGGCGACGCGCAGGTTCTGGCCCAGCGCCAGTTCGCCCATATCGGTACTCGGACCGTCGGCCAGTACGTCGCCACGCGCCACCAGGTTCCCCGGTGATACCAGCGGTTTCTGGTTGATGCAGGTGTTCTGGTTCGAACGGGTGTACTTGGTCAGGTTGTAGATGTCCACACCCGGTTCGCCGGTGACGGTCTCGTCATCGTTGACACGCACCACGATACGGCCGGCATCGACGGACTCGACTTCGCCGCCGCGGCGCGCCACCACGGTCACACCCGAGTCGACAGCCACAGTGCGTTCGATACCCGTACCCACCAGCGGCTTCTCGGCACGCAGCGTCGGAACCGCCTGACGCTGCATGTTGGAACCCATCAGGGCGCGGTTGGCATCGTCGTGTTCGAGGAACGGCACCAGCGCCGCGGCAACGGACACGATCTGCTTGGGCGACACGTCGACGTAGTCGACGCGGTCCGGCGAGGAGAGCGTGAACTCGTTCTGGTGCCGCGAGGATACCAGGTCATCGGTCAGTCGGCCCTTGTCGTCGACGGTGGCATTGGCCTGCGCGATCACGAACTCGCCTTCCTCGATAGCCGAGAGGTAGTCCACCTGGTCGGTGACGCGGCTGTCGACAACCTTGCGGTAAGGCGTTTCCAGGAAACCGTACTCGTTAGTCCGCGAGTACACGGCCAGCGAGTTGATCAGGCCGATGTTCGGGCCCTCCGGCGTCTCGATCGGACAGACGCGTCCGTAGTGCGTCGGGTGCACGTCACGCACCTCGAAGCCGGCACGCTCGCGGGTCAGCCCGCCCGGGCCAAGCGCCGAAACGCGCCGCTTGTGCGTGACTTCCGACAGCGGGTTGTTCTGGTCCATAAACTGCGACAACTGGCTGGAACCGAAGAACTCCTTGATGGCAGCCGCCACGGGCTTGGCGTTGATCAACTCCTGCGGCATCAGGCTTTCGGACTCGGCCACGCTCAGGCGTTCCTTGACGGCACGTTCGACGCGCACCAGACCGATGCGGAAGACGTTTTCCGCCATCTCGCCGACGCAGCGGATACGGCGGTTACCCAGGTGATCGATATCATCGACCACACCGTTGCCGTTGCGGATATCCACCAGCGTCGTCATGACATCGAGTATGTCCGAGCTGTCACCCAGTTGTTCGGCGTAACCCTTGGCTTCCGCGTCGCCTTTTTCGGCACGCTCCTTGAAATAGACGCTGTCGTAGAGGATGCCGACACCGGTATCGGTGTCACGCCCGACCCGCCGGTTGAATTTCATACGTCCAACCGCGGACAGGTCGTAACGCTCGAACGTGAAGAACAGATTGTGAAACAGGTTCTGCGCAGCATCCTTGGTCGGCGGCTCGCCGGGACGCATCATGCGGTAGATTTCCACCTGTGCTTCCAGCTGCGTGGTAGTCGGATCGATGCGCAGGGTGTTGGAAATATACGGGCCGCGATCCAGGTCGTTGGTGTACAGGGTGGTGATTTCCTTGATGCCCGCGGCACGAATTGCAGCGACCGATTCCTCCGTCAGTTCATCGTTGGCGCCAGCCACCAGTTCACCGGTTTCGGTATTCACCAGGTTTTTGGAAAGCACCTTGCCGACCAGGTATTCTTCCGGCACTTCCAGCGTCTTGACGCCGGCCTTTTCCAGCTCACGGATGTGACGCGCGGTAATGCGCCGTCCCTCTTCGACAATCACCTTGCCCTTGGCCTTGATGTCGAAGGTGGCGGTTTCACCGCGCAGGCGCTCGGCGACCAGGTCCAGCTCGACACTGTCTTTTCGCATGCGGAAGGTGTTGGTATCGAAGAAGATGTCCAGAATCTGTTCGGTTTCGTAACCGAGAGCGCGCAACAGCACCGTGGCCGGCAGCTTGCGACGCCGGTCGATACGCACGAACAGGGCATCCTTGGCATCGAACTCGAAGTCCAGCCAGGAACCGCGGTAGGGAATCACGCGGGCCGAAAACAGCAGTTTGCCGGACGAATGGGTCTTACCCTTGTCGTGATCGAAGAACACGCCCGGCGAGCGGTGCAGCTGCGAAACAATAACGCGCTCGGTACCGTTGATAACGAAGGTGCCGTTGTCGGTCATCAGGGGCAGTTCGCCCATGTAGACTTCCTGCTCCTTGATATCCTTGATGGACTTGTTGGCGCCTTCCTTGTCATAGATGATCAGGCGCACCAGCGCGCGCAGCGGCGCTGCGTAGGTCATGCCGCGCATCTGGCATTCCTTGACGTCAAAACCGGGCTCACCCAGGCGATAGTTGACGTAATCCAGCGCAGCCGTACCCGAGTAACTGGTAATGGGGAACACCGATGAGAACGCCGCATGCAAACCCTTGTCGAGGCGGTTGTCGGGCCCGCTGTCAGCTTGCAGAAACTCCCGATACGAATCCAGTTGCGTCGCCAGGAGATAGGGCACCTCCAGAATGCTCTGCCGCTTGCCGAAATCCTTACGAATACGTTTCTTTTCGGTGAAGCTGTAAGCCATCGGTATTCCTCTCAAATCAAGAATTCTATATTCCCTCTCCATCGGGAGAGGGCCGGGGCGAGGGTGCCGAGTTCACACCATTCCCCTCACCCTAATCCCTCACCCCGCAGGAGGAGGGCAAATAAGCCAAAAACGGGAAAAGGCCGGCAGCGAAAACTCGCTACCAGCCGTTCCCAAACATCCCGCCGCCTGTCGCAGCGTGTTTCAGTTGGGCAATGCCTGCGGGCATCGAGGTGGTTATTTAACCTCGACGCTGGCGCCGGCTTCTTCCAACTGTTTCTTGATGTCTGCAGCTTCGTCCTTGGAGGCACCTTCCTTGATCGAGGAGGGAACGCCTTCCACCAGATCCTTGGCTTCCTTCAGACCCAGGCCGGTGATACCGCGAACGGCCTTGATGACGGAAACCTTGTTGGCACCAAAGCTGGTCATCACCACGTCGAACTCGGTCTGCTCCTCGGCTGCAGCGGCTTCGCCAGCGGCGGCTGCCGGGGCGGCGGCCACGGCGGCAGCCGCGGATACACCGAACTTTTCTTCCATGGCGGAAATCAGGTCTACGACCTCCATCACGGTCATGTTGGAAATTGATTCCAGAATGTCTTCTTGAGACGCTGCCATAATTGCTTACTCCAAAAAATTTATTAAATTTAAGAAACGGTTCAGGCTGACTGTTTCTGATCGCGGATGGCAGCCACCGTACGAACCAGCTTGCCCGGAACCTCGTTAAGGGTGCGGACGAACTTCTCGGTCGGTGCTTTCATCACAGCCATCAGCAAGCTGATAGCCTGGTCGCGGGTCGGCATCTTCGCCAGACGATCCAGATCCGCAGCAGCGAGCATCTTGCCGCCAAACGACACCAGCCGGGGTACCAGTCGGTCATGCTCTTTGGAGAAATCTTTCACCAGTCGCGCTGCTGCACCCGGTTCCTCCTGGGAGAAAGCCAGCAACAGCGGGCCGGTCAGACCGTCCTGCATGCACTCGAATTCGGTACCTTCTACGGCACGTTTGGCCAGCGTGTTCTTGACCACGCGCAGGTAGACGCCGCCATCACGCGCCCTGGCGCGCAATTCCGTCATCTCTCCAACGGTCAGACCACGATACTCGGCAGCAACAGCTGAATGCGCCGCAGCGGCGATTTCAGCCACCTCGGAAACGACAGCCCTTTTCTCTTCAAGACTCAGTGCCACCTGTTTACCTCCAAGGACAGAATCAAACAGCAACCCTGCCCACTGTTACAGCTTCCCGCCCGGCAAAGGCGCGGGGCGCCGGTTGCGGTGACCTCGAACAAGAGAATTCCTGTCCGGGTTTCACCATCTGCGCAGGACACCGGGCTTGCGCCCGATCATTAAGCCTTACGGCACCTGCGGTCTTTGACGGCTTCCCGGATTTCCGAGCAGCGTCAAAAATTTCCTGTGAATTACAGTCCCAGCGTAGCCTGGTCAACTGCCAGGCCCGGACCCATCGTGGTCGAGACCGTAATCTTCTTCATGTAGACACCCTTCGCCGCGGAGGGTTTCAGTTTATTCAGATCGGTCAGCAGCGCCTGCAGGTTCTCGCGCAACTGTTCGACCTGGAAATTGGCTTTTCCAATGGTGCAGTGAATAATGCCGGCCTTGTCAGTGCGATAACGCACTTGCCCGGCCTTGGCGTTTTTCACGGCGGTCACCACGTCCGGCGTCACCGTGCCGACTTTAGGATTCGGCATCAGACCACGGGGACCGAGAATCTGGCCCAACTGACCCACGACCCGCATGGCGTCCGGACTGGCGATCACCACGTCGAACTCCATATTGCCCTTTTTCACCTCGTCGGCGAGATCATCCATTCCGACGATGTCCGCACCGGCTTCTTTGGCGGCATCCGCATTGGCACCCTGGGTGAAGACCGCGACACGCACCGTCTTGCCGGTGCCATGCGGCAACACCGTGGAACTGCGGACCACCTGATCCGACTTGCGCGGATCGACACCGAGGTTCACGCTGACGTCCACGGATTCCTTGAATTTTACCTTGGACAACTCGGACAACAGTGCCAACGCTTCGTCGATTGCGTACTGTTTACCCTGCTCGACCTTTTCGGCAATCGCTTTGGCTCGCTTGCTTAACTTCGCCATGGCTTACTCCACCCCTTCCGTATCCAGGCCCATGCTGCGGGCCGTGCCGGCGACGGTGCGCACGGCCGCGTCCATATCCGCTGCCGTCAGGTCGGGCATTTTGATATTGGCAACTTCTTCAAGCTGCGCACGGCTCACCTTACCGACCTTCTCGGTATTGGGACGGCCGGAACCCGAAGCGATCCCCGCAACCTTTTTCAGCAGCACGGCCGCCGGCGGGGTCTTGGTGATAAAAGTGAAGCTGCGGTCACTGTACACAGTGATAACCACCGGTACCGGCATACCTTTCTCAAGGCTCTGCGTCTGGGCGTTGAACGCCTTGCAGAATTCCATGATGTTGACACCGTGCTGACCGAGCGCGGGGCCGACGGGCGGGCTCGGATTGGCTTCCTGCGCCTTCACCTGCAGCTTGATATAAGCCTCAATTTTCTTTGCCATGTCTTACTTACTCCCGTGGGTGCAAACGCCTCGCGGCTCCCCGATGCTGGCGGCAGACCGGCAGTCTGTCCGCGCTGTTAAAAGCTAGCCCTTTTCGACCTGGCTGAACTCCAGGTCTACCGGTGTCGAACGTCCGAAGATCATGACGGCAACACGCAGCTTGCTCTTTTCGTAGTTAACCTCTTCCACGACGCCGTTAAAATCATTGAACGGACCGTCGGTCACACGGATCACCTCGCCCGGCTCGAACAGCACCTTGGGCCGCGGCTTCTCGGCACCTTCCTGCACGCGCTGCAGAATGGCGTCAGCTTCCTTGTCGGTAATCGGCGCCGGCCGGTCCGAGGTGCCACCGATGAAACCCAGCACCTTGGGGACTTCCTTGACCAGGTGCCAGGTGTCGTCGTCCATATCCATCTGCACCAGCACGTAGCCGGGGAAAAACTTACGCTCGCTGCGGCGCTTCTGGCCTTCACGCATCTCCACGACTTCTTCCGTCGGCACCATGATTTCGCCGAACTTGTCCTGCATACCGCTGCGCTCAATGCGCTCAAGCAGGGACTGCTTGACGCGGTTCTCGAACCCCGAATAGGCGTGCACCACATACCACCGCATCGCCATCTGTCAGCCTCCCTGACCTGTCAACAGGCGAACCGCCCAAAGTATCATCATGTCCAGCAGCCAGACGATGATGCCGAGCACCAGGACGATAACGAGCACCGCCAACGTCGTCTGCGTGGTCTCGGTTCGCGTCGGCCACACCACCTTGCGTACCTCCATGCGGGTTGCCCCGATGAAGGACCAGATCGAGCGACCGACTCCGGTCTGCGCCGCGACCAGGACTGCAACCACCGCGACACCGAGCAGCCCCAGAACCCGCAACAACAGCGACTCGTCGGCAAACCAGTAAAACGCCACGATGGCGCCGCCCAACAGCAGTACTGCGGCGGTCAACTTAACGGTATCCATGCCGGATGCCTGTGCTTCTGTATTCATACTTCCCTAGCTGGAACGGGAACCAGTCCCGTTCTCGTCGCCGTGCCAGTGGCGCATTAGAATAATGGCAGGCCAGGAGGGAATCGAACCCCCAACCTGCGGTTTTGGAGACCGCTGCTCTGCCAATTGAGCTACTGGCCTGTTAACTTACTCGATGATTTTCGCCACCACGCCGGCGCCGACGGTACGGCCACCTTCGCGAATCGCAAAACGTAAACCTTCTTCCATCGCGATCGGTGCAATCAGGCTCACAACAATCTTCACGTTGTCGCCC
>Ga0315540_10001052_pt1 | contig 15857 bp, 14 predicted proteins | sample SalMarSW160110MG_FD_203677 | JGI IMG/M metagenome (GOLD analysis project Ga0315540, IMG submission 203677) | Salt marsh sediment microbial communities from the Plum Island Ecosystem LTER, Massachusetts, United States - Salt Marsh Sediment SW1601-10 ...
GGTCCTGCTGCTCTTGTTTGCGCTGAACACGGCCGGCCGCATCGTGCTGCTGCGCGCGCCGGACACCGGCCTGGTGAACGTGCTCGCAATTCTCGTCGTGCTCATCGTCGTTTGGGCGGTCCTGCGGCTCATCGACAATGCGGTAGCTACCTTTTCCGAGCAGCTGCGCAAGGGCCATCCGAATCTCCGGGGCGAGCTGGTCAACTTCGTCTCCAATATGGCACGCATCGCCGTAGTCATCATCACGGCCCTGTACCTGCTGAGCGACCTTGGCTACGACATCAGCACGCTGCTCGCCTCACTCAGCATCGGCGGACTGGCTGTCGCCTTCGCGGCCAAGGAGACGCCAACATATTCGGCTGCATCTCGATCATCGCCGACGACATGTTCCGTCAGGGTGACTGGATCGTGACCCCCGAGGCCAATGGCACTGTCATCGACGTGGGACTTCGCAGCACCAAGATCCGCACCTTCGACAATTCGATCATCTTCCTACCCAACGCCTATTTGGCTCGTGTGGGGGTGCGCAACTGGAGCCGGCGCAAGCTCGGGCGGCGGATCTTGCTAACGATCGGGCTGGAATACGGCAGCGATATGAAGATGGTGCGCAAGACCGTCGATGACATTCGCACGATGCTCACCGAGCATCCCGGGATTGCCGATAGCACCACCGACACCTCCCAATACGCCAATCAGCAGTTGACCAGGATCGTCAATGCCATGGATACCCACGGCGTAATGCGCACGCTGCAGGTCTACCTCGACGAGCTCGGCGAGAGCTCGATCAACATCATGGTGAAATGCTTCTCCACGAGCATCGTTACGGATGAGTGGCTGAAGGCCAAGCAGGATGTCATATTGCGTTGCTGCGAGATTGTCGCGGCCAACGGCCTCAGCATCGCGTTTCCGAGTCGGACGCTGTATATGCGCGAGGACCAGCGCAGTGGAGATCCGCTCGACAGGACATGGCCATCGCCCTTGTCTCGGAGGTGCCAATCACCATCGGAATGAGCCTGTCGGGCACTCGTGGGTCGTTAAAATCATTTTCTACAACGCAGGACAGATCCTCTCTTGACCGCAATACGCTGCAATCCACTCTCACTCTTCGTGCTTCTGGCGTTGGTGTATGCGAGCCCGCCATCGTATGCAGGGGACCAAAAGAGCATGCTCCCGAGCTACGAGTTCGCGACCTGGATGGGCACGGGCCTTTACAATATAGACAATCAGCAGGTCTGGTACATCACGGCCCCACTCGAGCACGAGTTGCGCGAGGGCAAGGTCGGGCAGTTCGGATACAACGTCCTGCTGCCAGCCACGGTCGGATGGCTCAACACGACCGACCTGCGCACGAACGACCTGCAGACCGTAACCTTCATCCCTGGCCTGGAGGCCATTTACCGCCCGTCGGAGCAAACGACGCTGCGGCCCTTCTTCCAAACCGGCATCGGCAAGGATCTGGCCACCGGTGACACCGCCTGGATCTATGCCGGTGGCGTGCGCGGTAATTACGAGCTTGAATTGGACAACCTCAACAAGCTGGTCTTCGGTGGCGCCTTAGTCGGGGCCGGTAGCGAGTCAAACGACGTCAGCAGCTCATTCGGTCGCATCGACCTGGGGCTCTCTTGGGAACACCCGGTAGACTGGAGCGTTTTCGGTCGCAAGGCCAAGATCAGCGCCTTTTATGTATTATCGCAATTCTCGGACAGCGCCGACTTTGCGACTACCCTGGAAAGGGATCAGTTCAACCTCGGAACCGTCAATGAGCTCGGGTTTTCTGTCGGTGTGCGCGAGCCCTTCAAGATATTCTGTCTCGAGGTCAAGTGGCTCGGATTGAGTCTCGTCAAATGCAACAACCTGGAGGCCATAAAAATCAACACCGGCTTCCCACTTGGCAATTAGCCCCATGTCTCACCTGTGCGCAGTCACTTCTCCGGCCGGGCGTTGGTCCAGGCACAGGCGCGCAGCAACCGCGAAACCAATAGGGGCAGACTGAAGCGGTACTGCTGCTCGCTCAGATAGCGAAAAGCGTATTTGGCGAGATCGAGCCAATGATAGATCCCCTGGAGGGGGCACTGTAACTTGACACCTGATGGTTAAGCTGCAATTATTGGTTTCTAGATGGAGTTTCGTCTGCGGCAATGCAGCTTGTCGTAGATCCAAGACCGTCAAAGTAGATATGGAAACACCACCCTTCGGCCTTGCACTTCCTTCTGCTTTGTATTCCTGCAGCCGTATGCGTTCCAGCCTCGGTCGGATCAAGCGATTGCCGGGGCTCGCCGAGAAAACGAAGCTCTTAATAGGACGCTGATCAACTGCCATCCAGGCATTTGTGTTGCGAGGGCTTCGATATGTGTGAATCTCGAAGCGCTCCAACTTCTTTGGGCTTGCAGCCCTTGAGAATGCCGGGCAATCCATCGCCCGGACGGGTAACGTGATAAATTGCGTATCCCGTGATCAGCAAAAAACCCAAAATCCGGGTTCGCCAGCTAAATCGAGCGTATCAATAACGGAGAGGGAAGCCGTGTTTTTGAAACATAAGCTCACTCCCAGGCTTGTCTCCTCAATGCTGTTGGTACTTGGAACAGTACCCGCAATGGCTCAGGGCGGGAATGGAGAAAACCAGGTGATGGGCGCAACCGACGTCTCTGCGGTGCGAAAGATTGGCCGTTTGCACAGGCGCATCAAATGGGGCAGTCGGCGGGAAGAGCTGAACCGCGATCTCACCGGTGCCTACAGCGACTACTTGCGATTCAAGAGCGAGACCAAGAAAGACATCGGCCTATCTTGGAGCATGCCGGTTAGCTACTTGCAGCAATGGGGCCTTCCGGACGGTGGCTGGTCGGCTGGGCAGATACTGGCGACGCCGGGGTTGGATTGGGAGATATTTCCCAGCGACACCTTCGGAACCGGCTCCTTGCAGGCGTCGTACACCTTGGTCCAGTATCCCTGGCAACAGACTGCTGCGGACATCGCTGACAATCTCGGGATCATCACCCAGATCAATGATTACCCCGGCAATGGAGAGGACTCATTCGACCAGCTCACCTATACCCAAGCGTTTCCCGGGAACAAGCTGCTGCTGACAATCGGCCAGTTTCCATTTTACAATTTCGACGATAATCAATATCTCGCGGATCAGCAGCAGAACTTCGACAGTTTACTGTTCACTCAGAACGGCAGCTCGACCTACCCGATCGCCGGTCTCGGCGCCTATGCTCAGGTCAATGTCACCAGCACCATCCAGCTGGCGGCCGGCTTCCAGAATGCCACCGACATCGCCGGCACGAACCTATCGAGCGATGGGCTCAGCTCGCAGAACTTCGCCTGGTTCGGCTATGCGCAATGGACACCCAAGTTTCACGGTCTTGGCGACGCGCAATACTCGATCACCTATTACGATGTGCCCGCCGTACCGGAGCAGCCGATCAGCAGCACCGGCTGGTCGTTCAATGCCGTCCAGAACCTGAATGACACCTGGGCAGTATTCGGTCGTGCAAATGGCAGCTGGGGCTACCAGACTTCAATACGAAACTCTTATGTAATTGGCGGCGCAATGAACAACCCGCTCGGACGCAGCAAGATGGACCAGATCGGATTAACGATCGGATACGCCATGGTGACGGACCCGCCGACGAGCCAACCGGACACGGGAAATGAAACGGTCGTGGAGGCCTACTGGAACTGGGAATTCTTCGGGGAATTTCTGATCACGCCGGACGTGCAGTACATCAGCAATCCTTCCGGTGATGCCGAGCATGGCAGCGTTTGGGCCTTGTCGTTGCGTGCCACACTAATGTTCTGATTGGCCATTGATCAGAAGGTAATAGTGTTGTTGTCGAATTGGATGTCCAGCCCCCAGCCGGTGATCTGGCTCTAATAGATCCTTATCCGTACTCGATGCAAAGGAGAACTAAATGATGTCCACGCAAGATGTCAACCAGCAAGTAGACCGAGAAGACCAAGCGAGCCCCTACGACGAGACCTACGGTGCGAGCGAGCTCGCCTCGGCGCTGCCGAAATCGGTCTTCCCCGATATCGAGCACGATCCCCGGCGCATCTTCGCCGCGGTCCGCGACGAGCTTATGCTCGACGGCAACTCGCGCCAAAACCTGGCGACCTTCTGCCAGACCTGGGAGGAGCCCGAGATCCATCATCTGATGGATACCTGTATCGACAAGAACATGATCGACAAAGACGAGTATCCGCAAACGGCCGAGATCGAGCGGCGTTGCGTCCAGATGCTCGCCAATCTGTGGAATGCGCCGTCGGACGATCACACGGCCGGCTGCTCCACCACAGGGTCCAGCGAGGCGGCCATGCTCGGCGGACTGGCGATGAAGCGCCGCTGGGAAGCGCGCCGTAAGGCCGAGGGCAAGCCCACCGACAGGCCCAACCTGATCACCGGCCCGGTCCAGATCTGTTGGCACAAGTTCACCCGCTACTGGGACATCGAACATCGCGAGATCCCGATGGACCAGGGTCGGTTCCTGATGACGCCCGAGGAGGTGCTGAGCCGCTGCGACGAAAACACCATCGGCGTAGTACCGACGCTCGGCGTCACCTTCACCGGAGAGTTCGAGCCGGTGAAAGCGGTCAGCGACGCCTTGGACAAGCTGCAGGCCGAGACCGGGCTGGACATCCCGATCCACGTGGACGGCGCCAGCGGCGGCTTCCTCGCCCCGTTCTGCGCACCCGACCTGGAATGGGACTTCCGCCTTCCGCGGGTGCGCTCGATCAACTCATCGGGCCACAAGTTCGGGCTCGCCCCGCTCGGTGTGGGCTGGGTGTTGTGGCGCGAGGAGAAGGACCTGCCCGAGGAGATGGTGTTCTGGGTGAACTATCTCGGCGGCAACATGCGGGACATCGCGCTCAACTTCTCGCGGCCAGGCGGACAGATCGTCTGCCAGTACTATAACTTCCTGCGCCTCGGGCGGGAGGGCTACCGCAAGGTCCACACCGCCTGCTACCACAGTGCCCAGTACCTCGCCGACGAGATCTCGAAGTTGGGCCCGTTCGAGATCGTCTACGACGGTGACATGGCACGAGGCATCCCGGCGGTGTCGTGGAAGTTGAAGGAGGGCGCCGATCCCGGCTTCACCCTGTTCGACCTGGCCGACCGGCTGCGGGTGCGCGGCTGGCAGGTACCAGCCTACACGTTGCCGGCGAACTGCCAGGATCAGGCGATCCAACGGATCCTGGTACGCAACGGCGTCAGTCGCGATCTATGTGCGCTGCTCATCGACGACATGACGGCCGCCCTGAGCCATATCGAGGCGCATCCGATTCAGGAGTCGCTCACGAGCGAAGAGGCGTCGGGCTTCCATCACTGAGAAGCCGTTTCGATTGTCCCACGGACCCGGCGAGGCTCGCATGCCCGCACGGGTCTTCGCAGAGCGGACCGTGAAGCTCGGGGCGGACAGTACCGTCCCGGACCGGCTGTCGGACTAAATTATCAGAAGGAAAAATCTCTTTATGGTTACTGACACTGCAAACGCACCACCGAAGCAACTCACATTGCTGGGTTTCTTCGCAATCACCGCCTCCATGGTAATGGCGGTCTACGAATACCCGACCTTCGCCACCTCGGGCTTCAGCCTGGTGTTCTTCCTGCTGCTGGCCGGCCCTCCTGTGGTTCGTCCCGGTCGGCCTGTGTGCGGCCGAGATGGCCACGGTGGAAGGCTGGGAGGAGGGTGGCGTCTTCGCCTGGGTGTCCAACACCCTCGGAGAGCGCTGGGGCTTCGCTGCGATCTCATTCACCTACCTGCAGATCGCCATCGGCTTCATCCCGATGCTCTATTTCGTGCTCGGGTGCTTGTCCTACATCCTTGACTGGCCGGAGTTGAATCACGACCCGGTGATCAAGACCATCGCTGCCCTGATCATCCTGTGGGTGCTCGCATTCACCCAGTTCGGCGGCACCAAGTACACCGCAAAGATCTCCAAAGTAGGCTTCTTCGGCGGCATCCTGCTGCCGGCACTCATCCTGGTGTGTCTCGCCATCCTGCACCTGACAAGCGGTGCGAAGCTGGAGATCACCATGGACGCGTCCACCTTCTTCCCGAATTTCACTCAGATTCGGAACACTGGTGGTGTTCGTGGCCTTCATCCTCAGCTATATGGGCGTCGAGGCATCGGCCACCCATGTAAACGAGATGCAGAACCCTGGGCGGGACTATCCGCTTGCCATTTTCCTTCTCATGGTGGCGGCCATCTGTCTGAGCTCCATCGGTGGCCTGTCGGTGGCCTCGGTGATCCCGCACGACAAGATCAATCTGAGCGCGGGCGTCGTACAGACCTTCGAGCAGCTCATTCTCATCAATGGCGGTAGCGGACTCGGATGGGTGGTCCGGATCATCACGGCACTGCTGATGCTCGGTGTGCTGGCCGAGATCGCGGCCTGGATCGTGGGGCCCGCGCGCGGCATGTATGTGACCGCCGAGAAGAGCATACTGCCGTCAGCGATGGCCAAGGTAAACAGGAACGGCGTTCCAGTACCCCTGGTCATCTTTCAGCTCTTGTTGACCACCGTGGCCATCATCGTGCTGACCAACGGCGGCGGCGGTAGCAACATGTCCTTCCTGATCGCCCTGGCGCTCACGGTCGTGCTCTATCTGATGACCTACTTCATGCTCTTCCTCGGCTACATGACCTTGGTGCTCAAGCACACCGAAAAGAAGCGGGCGTTCAACATCCCGGGCGGCAAGGGCATGAAGCTGCTGGTGGCCGGCTCCGGCTTCCTGATCTCTCTGCTCGCCTTCGTGGTGTCCTTCTTCCCGCCGAGCGGCCTGCCCGGGGGGGGGAAAGCAACGAGATGTACCTGGGGCTGCTGGTGGTGAGCTTCCTGGTGGTGGTCCTGATCCCGTTCATCGTGTATGCACTGCACGACAAGCGGGGCAAGAAGCCGCAGGCACGATTGGTCCACATCAAGTCCCACAATGCACCATCGGGCCACTTCACCATTCACCCGCGGGCTCGCAGCAGCCACATCCTGGTCCCGATCGAAGAGGGCGAGGGCGAGTCTTAGGGATTCCACGCCACTCGAAGGAAGACACAGGGGTGTTTGACGATGGCAACTCTCACCGTTTGGAAATTCGGCACGGCGGATGGTGCCGAGAACGCGCTCACCAAGTTGCAGGGATTGCAGAAAGAGCACCTGGTCGGCATCGCGGATGCCGCCCTCGTATCCTGGCCGGCAGGCAAGGAGAAGCCGAGAACCAGGCAGGTGGCGAACCTGACCGCGATGGGGGCCTTGGACGGCGCCTTCTGGGGTATGCTCTTCGGCCTGATCTTCTTAGTTCCCTTCTTCGGGTTGGCGGTCGGGGCGTTGGCCGGGGCCCTGTCCGGCCATTTCAGTGACTATGGGATCGACGATGCGTTCATCAGTCGAGTTCGGGAGAAGGTCACCGAGGGCACCTCGGCGCTGTTCCTGCTCACCTCCGAGGTGACGCTCGACAAGGTCGAGGACGCCTTCAAGGGAGAGCAGATGGAGCTGATCGAGTCGAATCTCTCCAAGGAGCAGGAGGCCCAACTGCGGGGGCACTTCGGGACTCAAGTCTAGGGAGAGGCAGGAGGGAAGATGGAAGAAGCGCTGCCCCTCCAGCCTTCTGTGAGCCTGATGCTTGAAATCCGGCTCCGTGCGCCGGTCTTTGTCGCACTGGGCCTGCAAATGCTGCCTACAACCCTGATCAGGTCCCCATTGCGCGTCATGCTGAACAATGTCCAGCGACAGAGGCTGCTCAGGGTGACCTACACCATCCCCTTGCTCGTAATCGCCGTCGATGTGATCTGGAGGCCCTAACGGTGACGATGCTCGACAACGGTGCCGAGAAGCCGCTCGATACGCTGATCAAGATGCCGCGGATGATACACTCCTCCGCGTCATTCAGGATTCCAAGGATGAAGCTCCCCGGGCGGCTTTATCTTGCGGCAGGCCTGGTCGGTGTCCTCGCCGGGCTGATCGGTGCCCTTTTCCACGCCGTGCTGGACCAGGCCGCGGCGATTCGAGGCACAGTGCACGGGCTGCTCAGCGCGGCCCCGATCCCCGGTTGGCTGCTTCTGATGCCGCTCGGGGCCCTGGTGCTGATTGGCGCCATGTGGCTAGTGCGCCGCTTCGCCCCGGAGACAGCGGGCAGCGGTGTGCAGGAGGTCGAGGCGATTCTTGCCGGCGAGCGCACAATGCGCTGGCGGCGCGTGCTGCCGGTAAAGCTCTTCGCCGGCAGTCTGGCCGTCGGCTCGGGCCTGGTGCTCGGCCGCGAAGGGCCGACGATCCATATCGGGGCTGCGCTGGGGCAGCTGATGAGCGAGCGCCTGGCACCGAGCCCCGGCGACAACCGGACGCTGATCACCGCCGGCGCGGGCGCCGGCCTCGCCACTGCATTCAACGCCCCGCTTGCCGCGATCATCTTCGTGATCGAAGAGTTGCGGGAACATTTCGACTACCGGTTCGCAACCCTCCAGTCGGTGATCCTCGCCTGCTGCGCCTCCGTTATCGTCAGCGACTGGCTGCTTGGCAAGGGGCCGGACATGCCACTGCCTGATCCGGGCATAGCGCCGCTGCACGCGGTGCCGCTGTTCGCCTTGCTCGGTGTCCTGATCGGCGCACTCGGCGCCTTGTTCAACCGCTTGTTGCTGGGGTCGGTCGCGGCCTTCCGCGCGCTCGGCACCGCGGGTGCCTATTGGGTCGCGGGGGGCGCTGGGCTGATCCTGGGCGCGCTGGTCTGGTTCATGCCAAATACGGTCGGTGGGGGCGAGGGGCTGGTCGAGCACCTGCTGCACGGCCAGCTGGCCTTGCCCTTGTTGTTGGCATTACTCGCGGTACGTTTGCTGACCACGGTCGGCAGCTATGGTGTCGGGCTGCCGGGGGGCATCTTCGCGCCGATGTTGGCGCTCGGTACACTCTGCGGCGTGGCCTTTGCGGCCCTGGTCTCGCTCGTAGCACCAGCGCTTGCGATGGCACCCGAAGTGTTTGCGGTCGCGGCGATGGGGGCGCTGTTCGCGGCGACCGTCCGCGCACCGCTCACCGGTATCGTTCTGGTGATCGAGCTCACCGGCGCGCAGACCCTGACCCTGCCGATCGTCCTCACCTGCCTCACTGCCACCTTCACTGCCCAGGGCATGGGCGGACGCCCGATCTACAACGCGTTGCTCGGGCTGGGCGGTCGGCCGCCAGTGCGGGCGCCGGTTCGGCGAATTGCCATCGTGGCGATGATCCTGGCCGCCTTCATCGCGGTCGATCGGATCGACCTGGTCCGGCAGGGCGTCGGTTTGACGCCCGTCGAGGTCGCGACCCGGAGCCATGATTCCGCAACGGTGCTCACGCAGCAGCCGAGCTCCGAATCCGGTATCTCGACGTCCGAGGACGAGACCACGCCGGCCTCGCCACCCGTTGGGATCGTCGAAGAAGAGGTATCGGAAAGCGCCACCGGCTCCCTGGCAGCAGTACCAGCTGGCGATTCGGGCTCCGATCGTATGCCACAGACCAGCCAAGGACTGGACGACGACAGGACCGGCATCGCTGCCGTCACATCGTTGCCGGCGCAAGTGGCACCACCCGGGGGGGAGATCGAGGTGGCGCTCGGGGTGGAAGTCGCTGTGCAGCCCGTGCCCGTTGCGGAGTCATCTGCCGGCTCGGGACGTCCTGCCCCGGCGCCATCGTCGGACGAAACGCTAGTCAGTCCGCCCGAGACAACACCGACGGCCACCGCCAATGAAGGTGTCAGCTCCAAGCGCGCCCAGCCACGCTACAGCATCCAGCTGATCAGTCTGCGCGAAACAGCGAGCCTGGAGCAATTCGCGCGCGACGAGGGCCTGATCGGGAAGGCGCTCCGGCTGGAGTCGGATGCAGCTGCCGCTCAGCGCTGGCATCCGGTGCTGCTCGGCGCCTACCCGAACCGCCCGGCAGCCGATGCAGTGCTCGATGCGCTCCCGGCGCGGCTGCGACGACTCTCGCCCTTTGTTCGCGCGTTGGGGGCCGGTGAGCACCTGGTGCCAATCGGGGGGCGTTAGGCTGGATGCAGGGAGGTTTGCAATCCGCTCCCGAGTCTCCAGCCGCGACGCGCCGGAGCGCTGAGAGCGCTCGCCGGTCGAGGCACCTCGACGCCTCGTCCCAACGATGACGTTTGAGATGAAGGGGTTCTCGATAGAAGCATCCCAAATGATCGGCAAACAACTGGCCACGTGCGCGCTGGTATTGGGCGCTGGCGTTGTACCTGTTCGTCATACCTCCCGGCTCTGGTCCTACGAAAATCAGATGGGCTGGACCAACAGCTGGACCCTGACCTATCTCATCTGGTGGGTGGCCTGGGGTCCCTTCGTCGGCATCTTCATCGCCCGTATCAGCCGCGGGTGCACGATCCGGGAGTTCTGCCTCGGCATCATCGTGCTGCCGACCCTGTTCTCGCTTTTCTGGTTCACGGCCCTCGGCGGCACCGGCATCTGGGTAGAGCTCAACGGCAGCGGCGGCCTCGCCGCGCTGGTGAGCGAGGACGTGGCCACGGCGCTGTTCGCGTTCCTGGACTACCTGCCGTTCGGGGTGGTGCTCGGGGCGATGGCGATCTTCCTGATCTTCATCTTTCTGGTGACCAGCGCGGACTCCGGCACCTTCGTCATCAGCATGATGACCTCCGAGGGCCGCCTGAGCCCCAAGACGTCCCTGAAGCTCGCCTGGGGCACCGCGTTCACGCTGCTGACCCTGGCCATCCTGCTGTCGGGCAGTGTCGAGGTGGCCAAGGCGATGGCCGCCTTCGGTGCCGTGCCCTTCACCCTCATCCTGGTGCTCCAGCTGGTGGCCTTTCTGCGCGCCCTACGAGAGGAGCCGCTGAGGGTCCCGGCGCGAGAGGAGGCGGCATGATGGGCATCGGCAAGTCCCTGCGGCGTGTCCGGACCGGGCTCGTTCGATTTCTGGCGGTGCTCGCCTGCGTGGCGGCGCTCGGTGGCTGCGGCGGCGACTTCAAGCGCGTGCGCATCGGCTCACACGACTTCACCGAGCAGAAGATCCTCGCCGAGACGATGGCGCTGCTCGCAGAGGCCGCCGGGGTGCGTGTGGAGCGCGCCATACCCTACGGCGACAACCGCAAGAGTCTGCAGGCTATCGAGCGCGGAGTGCTCGACGCCTATCCCGAGTACGACGGGACCCTGCTCAGCCTGAGAGGCGTGCCGCCGATCCGCGATCCGGAGCTGGCCATTGCTGCGGTGCGCGAACTGGTGGAGCCCCTCGGGTTGGTGTGGCTCGAGCCCTTCGGCCTGGAGAATGGCTTCACGCTCGCGGTGCGCCGGGACATGGCCATCCGCAACGACATCGAGAGCATCTCCGGCCTTGCCGAGATGCTGGGCTCGCTGACGTTCGCCGCCGACGAGGGCTACCTGGCCCGCCCGGTGGACGGCCTCTACGCGCTCGCTCGGCGCTATGGCATCAACGTCGGCAAGGTCTAGCGCTTCCCGGTGGGCGATCGCAACCAGATCTACAACGCGCTCGGCGACCGGCGCGTGGACGCCGCCGAGGTCTTCTTGACCGATCCCCGCCTGGACGACTACGGGGTCCTGGCCCTGGAAGATGACCTCCACTTCTACCCGGTCTACCGGCCCGCGCCCCTGGTGCGAAAGGACACGCTCGAGCGCTTCCCCAAGCTCGAGACCGCCTGGAGCCAGCTCGCCGAGCGCATCGACACCGACGCAATGCGCCGGCTCAATGGTCGCGTCGAACAGCAGGGCAAGGACTACCGCGACGTGGCGCGGCGCTATCTCGAGGAGCTGGGCCTGCTGCCGGAAGCGCCGACTGCCAGCGAGCCCCGCGGCACGGTCACGCTTGCCGTGACACCCCTGTCTGACCTGGGCTACCTGCCTATCCGCGCCACCGAGGCGATCCGCGAGATGATGCCGGCCCGGCGCCTGCAGGTGATCCAGAATGACCTGCCAGTCCAGGACGTGCGCACGGGCAGGGCCCGTTTCGGCCTCCTGGGCGCCGAGGATGTCTACGACTTCGATTCGAATGGCGAGCTCGGACGGGCTTGAGACATCGAGGCCGTCGGCGCGGTCGGCAACCGCCTTGCGCACATCATAGCGCGCGCCAACGGCACGGACCCGCTGCTGTGGCGGCGCGTCGGCACCGGGGTCGAGGGCAGCAACAGCTGGAAGGTCGCCAGGATGCTGTTGGATGCCCTCGGGCTGCTGGACCAGGTCGAGCTGGTCGAGATCGACGATCCTTTGCGCGCCAAGGACAAGCTCCCCGATGGCGACGTGGATGCGCTGATCGGGATGGCGGAGCAGGGACACGCGGGCCTGGCGAAGCTGCACGCCGATTCAGACCTCGTGCTCGTGGATCTGCCGGATATCGACGGTGCCAGCCTCGCGCTGCGCTACCCATTCCTACGCCCGGCGCGCATCCCTGCCAACACCTATCCGCGCCAGGGCCGGCCGGTCAACACCATATCGAGCCAGGCCGTGCTGGCGACGCGCGTGCCAACCGAGCAGGATCTGCTCCGCGAGTCGGGCCCAGGCTTCGTGCCCGGCGTCTTCACCCGTCAGCCGCAGCGCCTGCCCTTCGACACGGAGCTGCGCCTCTCCGAGGCCCTCGACACCCCTGAGCACGTAGACCCGCTGCTGCCCGCATCCTCGGGGCTCACCCCCAACACGCCGCCCACGAAACAGCGCATCTCTGCTGACCTGGTATCGGCGTTGCTGAACGGCCTGGCAGTGGCCTTTTTGGTGTGGATGATCGCATTGTTCATGCAACCACTGCCGAAGCGGCCGGCCATCGAGGCCGTGGACACGCCGCCGGAGGACTGAGTGCTTGTAAAAAAATCGGACGTCTACTGCGGACGTCCCTGAACGTCCGAGACATGGGACGTCCTCGTTACGACGCCTGAATTTTTCACAAGCTCTGAGGCAGGCACGCACACCCGCGAGCCGGAGCCACCATTCGGCTCCGCCCCTTCGCCCCGCAATGACCATTGCTGCGCAACAGGTAAAGGAAATCGAGCCTGAGCCCTGGGAGATGGGGGACGGGCACCGGCTCAAAGGCCGCGTGGACCTCAGCCTGGAGAACGACCAGGGAAACTCGCCGAGTCGGGATCTGGGCATCGACTTCATGCTGAGCTATCGGCGTCTGCGTGATGAGCTGGAGAGCTATAGAGAGCTGGCGTACGAAACCACCCGCGGTGTCAAGAGCACGGACAACTGGAGCCTGAACAACAAGTACAGCCGCTTCTTCAAGGACAGCCGCTGGTATGGCTCTGCATGGCTCAGACTCAAGCACGACTACTTCGCGGATTTGCAGCTGCGTTATCTCGTCTGGCCAGGGCTGGGCTACAAGTTCTTCGAGGGGCCAGGACTCAACCTACGCGCCGAGATCGGTCCCATCTACCTCAACCAGGAATTCTACGAGCAGGACGATACGCACGCCTGGGGCCCGGCACTGTTCCTCGACTACGACCAGAATTTTTGGGACGACCACCTGCAGCTCCATCACCGCAGCATGGGGTACGCGTCGCTCGGGGCGGGTGACCCGGACCTCTGGGTCTCCTGGACCGGACTGCGGATGCCCATGTCCTGGGGCGTGGTGGGCAGCCTGGAATACAAGATCAACTACGATAGCGATACCGCACCCGGCACCAAGTCCACCGACACCACGCTGCGGCTCGAGATCGGCTACGAGTGGTGAGCCTGGTGTTGCGGGTACCTGCGATCATCCTGCGGTAGAACATGGCGTCGGTACGTCAGGCGAGACCGGCAGCCTCCGGTGCTTGCCGCAGAATCAGCTCTTGGGTCGGGTAGGCAAAGCTGATGCCTTCCTCCTGGAACCGATGGTAGATGGCGAGATTGATCGCCTGCTGGGTGTCCATGTACACGACATAGTCGGCGCCATAAATGTAGTAGACGACCTCGAACACCAGGGAGAAGTCGCCGTACTCGAAGAAGTGGGCACGGTCGAAACGGGCCCGTGCCTGGGCGCGGATGATGTCGGCGATGATCCGTGGAATCCGCTCGATCTTTTCGGCCGGAGTCTCGTAGACCACCCTGATTTTGAAGACCACGCGCTGCTCCCGCATGTGCTTGTAGTTGTGGATGCAGCTGCCGAGCAAGTTGGTGTTCGACATGACGACCAGCTCGCCGGGCAGGCTCTTGATGCGCGTGGTCTTCACGCCGATGTTCTCGATCACGCCAACGATCTCGCCGGCAACGATGAAGTCCCCGACTCGGAAGGGCTTGTCGAGGCTGATGGCCATGGAGTTGAAGACGTCGGAGAGAATATTCTGCACCGCGAAGGCCACCGCGATGCCGCCTATTCCGAGGGCGCCGATGAGTCCCGTGACCGGATAGTGGAAATAGCTCAGGATCGAGACCCCTACCATCACCCAGATGCCGACGCGAATGAAGAACAGCAGCAGCCCGTAGCCGGTGACCGCCGAGGGGTCGTCGCGTTCCTTGCGGTCGCGCTTGCGCTTGCGCTTGAACAAGTCGACCATGGAGGCGGTCGCCCAAATGCCGATCTGGAGATCCAGGGCCAGGACCAGGAGGGTCCAGAGCCATTCTTGGACCGCCCCCCGGCCGAGGCCGGACACGGTCATTGCTGCGTAGAGAGCGACCAGTAAGACAAACAGCCGGCTGGTATTGCGGATCAGGGGTGAGACTAGGACGCGCAGGGTCTGTCGTTCCGGACCGGTCTGCTCACCTCCCTCGCCCGGCATGTCGCCCGCGGCCAGCTTGGGCAGCAGGCTGCGGCGCAAAAAGAGCTGAAGCAGCCAAACGACGAAATAGACCAAGATGAAAACCACGAAGACCGTCACGACGTCCCGCACATGGATTCCGTTGTCCTGTACGATGGCGATCTCGGAATCCCACCACTTGGCCAGCTGATCACGTGCCTGGTCCAGCCACTGATCGAGTGAGCGCTCCCGGACCCGGGGCTCGAGATCGAGCAGAAGGCGCTGGACCAGAGATCGCTCCTGATCCTGAGCCAGAAGAATAGCTTCCGCAAGCTGACTCTGGACCTGGATGGCTGCCATCCGTTGCTGTACCGCCTTCCGGACCCCGGGGTCCAGATCGGGGGTGGCAAGACGGTTCGAGAGGGCCAGTTGCAGCGACTGCAGACTGCTCAGATCGGAGAGGGTGAAATCCCTGTCCTTGCCGATCTCCCTGAGGGTCACCTGGGCGTCGCGCAACCATGTCGGCCATTGTTTCTGGTCCGCTCCTTGCCACAGGGAGTAACGACGGTTCAGAGCAATGCGCGCCGTCTTGGCGAAGGACTTCACTCGGCCTCGGTACTCGAGGCCCTTGCGGGCGGTCAACAGCTCGGCCTCGCGGGCACGTACGCGCGCTTCCAGGATATTTCTGGATGTGCTCTTTTCCCCGTTCTGAAGGTGTTGGCGTGCCTGAAAGAGTGCTGTTTCGGCAGTTTCGACCGAGCCGGTCAATGTATTGATCTTGGCCAACAGCGCGTCCTCTCGGGTCTGCACCTCGGCGAGCCGGCTTGTCAGAGCCTCGTGTGTGAACACCACATCGCCCTGAGCCAGGGCGATCTTGCGTTCCAGAACGGCTGATTGTGCGGTCGTCAGGGCATGTTCCTGCCTTGTCAGTCCCTGCTGAGCAAGCGCGTTGTCATGTCGTTGGAGGGCAACCAAGGTGTCGATTCGAGCCGTTTCCAACGACATCTCCAGACTGCGGCGCGTGACGGCGTCATCGGCTTCTGCCACGCGATCCCGAAGTGAGCGCCGCTTGCTCATCACGGCCGCCAAGCTCCTTGGCGCTCTTGTCGACCTGCTCTTGCACCTGGGCTCGCCGCTGATCGTTGACTTCAGCGGTATGGTTGGCCATACCGAGGTCAGAGCGAAGCTGATCGAGCATGGCAAGGGGATAGGGTG
>Ga0315540_10001053_pt1 | contig 15855 bp, 13 predicted proteins | sample SalMarSW160110MG_FD_203677 | JGI IMG/M metagenome (GOLD analysis project Ga0315540, IMG submission 203677) | Salt marsh sediment microbial communities from the Plum Island Ecosystem LTER, Massachusetts, United States - Salt Marsh Sediment SW1601-10 ...
GTTGGCCTGGCCGGCGAGCTTACCGGTTTCAATGGTAATTTCGCGGCTGCCCACGGTCGTGGAGTAGCTTTTTACTTCGGGTATCATACTTTTCTCCTGAATATTCCCCGCTCGGTCAGGGACTGAAAGGCAGCGATAACAGTTTTATGGTTTGTGTATGGCGTTATCGGCACTTTTCAATTCCCAACCGGCGGATGACATATAAAAAGAGTAGATGGGCGATAAGCCCACCTACTCGGGTTGAACCATTGGGCTTACTTGCGGCGCAGGCTCAACCGTTCGGTCACTTCGAGGTAACGCTGGTATTCAATCTTGCGCAGATATGCCAGCAGGCGGCGGCGTCGACCGACCAGCTTGAGCAGCCCACGGCGACAGGATTCGTCGTGTTTGTTGGCCCGCAGGTGCTCGGTGAGCTGACTGATGCGGGAGGTCAGAATGGCGATTTGCACTTCTGGCGATCCTGTATCCGTGTCGTGGCGATGGTAGTCGTCAATGACCTTGCTTTTTACTTCTTTGTCGAGCGGCATGACGTATGCTTCCTTTCTAAGATTTATTGCAGGTCTCCGTGCCCGTAGCCGAAACCACAGACAGGACCAGTCACGGCTTGGATTATACCAGAAAAAGGAAGTGCGGCAAGTGTCCTGGCGGCGAAGGTCGCGCGCGATAAGGAATATTTTATTGGTCGTTCGGTTGCGATTCCTCGGTGAGAGGTGGTCCGTCTTTGTCGGGCAGGATTTCGGCGATCAAATGGATGTGGTTTTTATTGATGATCAACATGCTGGACCGGATAGCCAACTTGGGGTTTAGCATGAAGATTGCAGTGGCGTTGGTCAGGGGGATGAAGTTTTCAGGCCGATCGATCAATACCCGTTCTATGTCGAGCCGGTCAGTTTGGTGAATCATACCCTGGATCTCGAAGCGCGGCAGATTGATTGCGATCGGATAGATCTGACGCGTCGCCCGGCGAAAGATGCTTTTCTGGGTCATATCTTGCGAGATGGGTCGGGCAAAGATGATCGAACTTTTATCGATACAGGCATCCAGCACTTTGGCAGGTGGAGGACCACCGATATTGAGCAGGCGCACAATGCGGGTTTCGGTCATCATCAGGTTGGATTCCTTCTGGTTGTTGAGCAGGTCACTCAACCGATCATCGCGCGTATCTACAAATCCATGCAGGATATGGTTGGCAGTGAACAGTTCGCATTCTATCATTGGCACGGCGCACACTCTTTCTACCGGGCAGGGCTGTCCGGCTAGATTTTATTTATTGGCAATCGCATTCTCCAACAGCTTTGCACTTGGTCTTGAACGCCTTTGGCAGGTTGGGGCCAACAGGTCTATTTTACAACAAAAACTAATGCGCATATCCAACCAACTGCTACTAAAATTGGATGCTTGTCAGGGTGAAGCTGCTGCTGATGCCGAACTAGCCGCTGGGCAACCTGGTCAAATATTCGATCCGCGTAAACGTTAACCCATTGTTGACATTCAATTAAGCAGTTGTTTATCTAAATCGAGTAATATAAACTCAGACAATACAGAAAGGAGGACGCTTAATGAACACAGTAACGACTGCATTGCATCAGGGTTGGACGATTTCGAAAGCGGCAACTGTGCTGGCCCATGGTGCCAACGATGAGGGCCAAGGATATTTATTGACCCTGGCCAGTCCGGGTGCCGACCGTTTGCGCGAGTACTTTGTACCTCGCTCGCCGGATATGGAAGCCATGCTGGAAAACGAGCACTTGCTGATGGCGGGCTCGCTCAGCTAAAAGACCGGAAAGTCACGGCTTCCCGGTCTTTTTTATTTAATAGACGATCCCAAACTTTAGTGGCGTCATTTCCCTGGTTTTTTTATCGTCGGGCATTAAATCTTTCTGCCAGACATCTGCAAGAGAACTGCTGGCCCACATCCCCCATATTTTGATAAAATAATATTTAATCGAACCAAGATGTATCGATCAAGGAGCCGAAATGACAAAATATCAAGTGACGGCCTTCGCTTTGCGGGTCAGGGAAGGGCCGGGAACGAACACCAGAACCATCGGCTTCCTGCTCTTTCATGACATGGTGGATGGTTTGGGACTGAACGAAGCCGGGGATTGGGTCAATGTTCAAACCTCCAAGGGGTTAATTGGCTGGTGTTCCAGTAAGTACCTGCAAATCCAGGAAGAACCCACTCCGCCGCCGGCAGGGGGGCAACCGTCCGCCAAATACCGCGTGACTGCCAGCGCGCTGAACGTTCGCCATGGCCCGGGTTTGCAGTATCAAATCATCGGTTTATTGGTCAAAGACACAGTCGTTCCCGGCTACGGAACTTCACCGGATGGATATTGGGCACAAGTCCTCCTGGATGATGGGCGCATGGGCTGGTGTTCGTTGAAATACCTCGAAATGATTGGGGGGACCCAGACGCCCCCGGGGGACCCCGGTTCCGTCATCGATTACCGCGTCACTGCCGATGCGCTGAATATCCGCAAGGGGCCGGGGACGCATTATGCCGTGGTCGGTTATCTGCGTCGCGATGATCTGATCGGCGGATTGGGCCTGTCCACTGACGGCAACTGGCTCCAGGTTCGCATGGCCAATGGTTCGACCGGCTGGTGTGCTGTCAGTTACCTGGTTCCCGTGGAGGCTCAAAATCCGTCACCCGAACCCGGCTCGACCATGAAAGGCATGCATCGCGTCATCGTATCTCGCCTCAATATCAGAAGCGGACCCGGAGTGAATTATCCCATCCTGGGCGAGCTGCAGAACGAGCAGACAGTCAATGTGGTCGATAGCTCCGAGTTCGATGAGTGGTTGAAAATCCAGACCGCGGCCGGGCTGGAAGGCTGGTGTTATTACGAATTCTTAGTGAGCCTGGGCGAGCTGAGCGAACCTCAGACGGAAGAAGAGTTTCCCTGGCTGCCAATTGCTTTTGGCGAATTCGGCGAGCGGGAAGTGGCGGGTGCGCCCAGTAACCAGCGCATCCAGGAATATATTATGAGCACTAGTTTGAGTGAGGAATACCCCAGCTTGCCGGATGAAACCGATTGGTGTGCTGCCTTCGTCAACTGGGCTGTGAAGAAAGCCGGTGTCGCCGCGACTGAATCGGCTTTGGTTTACCCCTGGACTCGCTGGGGGCAGGAGGTGGATACGCCCCGCCGAGGCTGTGTGGTCACCTTTAGCTGGGCGGATGGCGGCCAGCACGTCAGTTTCTACCTGGGCGAGGTCGACGGTCATATCATTGCCTTGGGCGGCAACCAGAGCGATGCCGTCTGGATATCATCCTATCAAAAAAAATTCGTCACCAGTTACCGGATTTCAGATCCTACTTCTACCCCGCCTACTTCTCCTCTTCCCTATATTGAGCCTTGGAAAAGATATAAGGATTATGACGCAGCATCGAATAGCATTCCTGGACCAAAATGGGGCGAAATAGACAGCAATTCCTGGGATATCGAACGCGCCCGATTCGTTTGGGGGTGGTTGGGTGATGCTCAAGGAACATGGTGGGGCGGAAAATATCCTGATGCGAAAGAGATAACTGCATGGCTACTTGGTGAGGAGGGAGTAGAGATGTTCACTGAAACCCCCGGTGACGACGTTTATAATAATGGAGGTGGGCAACTCGGTGCAAAATTGATGATTCGTTATATGCATCGCTTATTCGCGGACGGGATTGACCAGTATGGTTTGGGCAAGTTTACTTCTTTTTACAATCCTAATGGCGGGAGTGTGTTTGACCAGGGAGACTGGAATGAATTAATGAAAAAGCCAGCTGACACATTTCTTAATACTGTGGATGCTTACTGGAACTTAGATCCAATTACTCAGGAACTTACTTGGTGGACACCTGGAGAATCGGGCTTCAGTCAATATACTAAAATCCATACAGTAAAACATCCAGGTCTGTCAGGTTCCAGTGGAGATATTTTATACTTTGCCTTTAAGTAAATTAGGATGTCCTATGCTAAAAAAGTGGTTATTCACAGCTTACTATTGATCGTAGCCTCAAATTGCATTCCGACAATACCTAAAAATAATATAAAAACAAAGGCGACGGAACCGACAGCGACGATTATTACATCTACACCCACAGTACCTTCAAGTATTGAGGGAATCAAACCAAATCGCCACAAAATCTGCCCAGTAATCGCAGAAATCCCCCTAGTTGAACTTGGATTGCCAGCCGATCTATTTGTATTTGCTGTAAATGGGACCGAAAATCTCGGAGATAGCAGCCAACCTTTGCATTCCAAAATACTGCTTTTTTCAGGAACGAGCCCAACCCCGAGTCGGATAGAAAAGGTAGTTCCTCCAACGGATGAAAATTTAATAATAGATGCCCGCTTAAGTCCGAGTGGCTTATGGATGGCTATATTCTATTGGCAAAAAGGCAGTCTGACAGAGAGTATCTGGATAAGAACAATAGACGGTAAAAAACTGTGGAAAGCTGCCGACATTTCTGTCGGGCAGCGGGTGTTTTGGGTCAGCGACAATGAAATACTTGTCACTGGTGTTCCTAATGAAACTGATTATGAGGGTCGAATTCGTGAGGAAGATACTATGCCACTCATCAGTATTGACCCGTTTACTCTCATAACACACATCTTATCTCCGCTGCCTGCAGGCACAATTTATGTCCCTAATAGCTATCACTCAGAAGATGGCAATTCTTACGCAATGTATTACAACCAAGATAATCAAAAGAAAGCCTACTTTCTTTATGATTATACAAAAGGAACCTCAACACCAATTTTTCCTTGGATTGATTTCTCCGACCCCACAATTGGAGTTGGAATCAGACCTAATGGTCTATATTACGTTGCCTCATATAAATCTGGGGTCGATTTTGCGCTAGATTTGAATTTCGATGAGATCGCTCATATCAATGGCTACAACGAAGCAATGAAACACTTATCGATTGGCGGTGCGCATAACCTGATTATCTCTCCGATGTTCAGTCTTACGAAGTCCAATATTTTGATCTTAACAGGCGCGAATGATTTGTCTGATAACCAAAAACCCACCCCAATATATTTATATGATTACGAGGCTAACATATTAAAAGACTACTGCCTTGAGTTGGTACAATCATCAGTGTCTGTAGATGTTTCTCCCGATGAGCAGTTCGTAGCATTCACCGTTGTTGAATTTTTGGATAGGGACGTTTACTATATCGTGATTCTCAACCTTAATACGGGACATTATTCTGTTATCGAGAATATGAAAGCGATTGGCTTTGGTGTAGCTCAGTAAATACGGCTAAAGGTCTGTCTCGGCTGTTTTGTGTTTTTTGCTGGGTGGGGTGCCGTCGCCCGCCAAGGTCTTCTCAAACGAAAAAGACGAACGAACTGGATTTGTCAGCTGGCCTAGGCTCTCAAAATAGAAGTAAATTAAACGTAGTTCGCATTAGCCTGCATCCTCCAGCAGAGTAGCAATACGCCTGAATACTTCCTGGATGATGCCTTGGGCTCCATGCGCCAGTAGGTCGACAAGGATGCAGTGCGATTGTGCTGGCCAAGGGTTGGCATCTACGCCACGGCAACCACGCTACCTGCCAGTGGCGACAGCTGTTTGCCCCAAGTGTTGCGCCTGATCGGCACCGCGCCGGCCGAACAAACAAGGAGGTTCAATTCGGATATTGTAAATCCTATTCATTCACCGTATACTGGATGTGCGCGTCCTTACCCGTGATAAATGAAAGGGTTTAATTATGCACAGACATCCCCTCACTTGTATTTTGCCCCCCCACATGCTACAGGCGATCATTGAAAACGGCAGCGCCTCTCAGCGTGATTTCGCGATTCTTACTTTCAAGGCTTCCGAGCAATTCCGTGGTCAACGCGTAGGTCTGACCGGGCTTCGAGCGGCAGTCGCGTCGCTGGTGGCGGCCGGAAAGCATCGCACCGTCTATGATGCCCAGCACGGATCATCCCTCCCGGGCACCAAGGTTCGGGACGAGGGAGATCTGCCCAGCGGTGATTTGGCCGTCGATGAGGCATATGATGGCAGCGGCGCGACCTACGATTTGTACAGCGATATCTATGGCCGCAACTCGATCGATGGTAATGGGATGAAGCTTGATTCGACCGTCCATTACCAACAAGGCTACGACAACGCCTTCTGGGATGGTCAGCAGATGGTCTATGGCGACGGTGATGAGGACTCGCCTCCAGCCCAGCGGCTGTTCAATCGTTTCACGATTGCGATCGACGTGATCGGGCACGAATTAACCCATGGCGTGACCCAATTCGAGGCCAAGCTGAATTACTCCCAGCAGTCGGGAGCCTTGAACGAATCTTTCTCAGATGTGTTTGGATCGCTGGTCAAACAGCACCACCTCGGCCAGATGGCGGACAAAGCCGACTGGATCATTGGCGAGGGCCTGTTTAGCTCCAATGTTAATGGGGTTGGGATTCGATCGATGAAAGCCCCCGGGACCGCTTACGACGATCCCGTGCTTGGCAAAGATCCGCAGCCTGGGCACATGAAAGATTACGTCAATACCGTCAACGATAATGGTGGCGTGCACATTAATTCAGGCATTCCGAACCATGCTTTTTACCTGATCGCGATGGAGTTGGGCGGCTTTGCCTGGGAAAAAGCTGGCTTGATCTGGTACCTGACCCTGCGAGACAAACTTGGCGCCACTTCGAACTTCCAGGAAGCTGCTGCACTGACTTACCAGGTGGCAGCTGATCAATTCGGACCTGACAGCCTGGAACAGCAAGCGGTGTCGAAAGGCTGGGCAGGGGTCGGCATCGACGCCACGGCAACCACGCCACCAACCAGTGGCGATGGCTGCTTGTCCCAGATGTTGCGTCTGATTGGCGCCGCTCCGGCCAAATCAACAAGGAGGATCGATGCGGATTAAATTCGAGCGTTCAGGCGGTTTTGCCGGGATGCTGCTTACCGGCTTATTCAATCTGGATCAGATGGACGAAAAACAATCGCGCGAGCTGCGTGAATTGCTCGATCAGGCTGATTTTCGAAAACTCCCTGAGCAGATCGTGTCAAATGCGCCTGTTCCAGACCAGTTTACTTATACGATTTCCGTCGAAACGAAAGAATGGCAGCACTCAGTCATCACCGGAGACACTTCCGCACCACCCGAATTGCAGCCGCTCTTGCAAACCCTGAGCAAGCTGGCCCGATCCCAGGCCTGGAAATAAGACAACGGGCGGAGATTTATTCTCCGCCCGTAAATTTTTACTTCGAAAGGGGAACAATGATGGTAGATTCCCTTTGTTGTAAAATTGATGTATGCACATTCCGCCCGAACTGATTCTCCTCCTGCGTAGGGCAACCAGTGTCGTGGCATTGACAGGCGCGGGTGTTTCCCAGGAATCCGGCCTGCGTACCTTCCGTGATGCCCAATCCGGGCTATGGACCCAGCACCGTCCCGAAGATTTGGCTTCTCCCGAAGCCTTTCAGCGCAATCCCAGGCTGGTCTGGGATTGGTACGCCATGCGCCGTGAGCAACTGGCCGAGGTGCAGCCCAATCCCGGTCACTTTGCACTGGCTGAGATGGCGACACATATTCCCGATTTTGTGCTAGTCACTCAAAATGTGGACGGCTTGCATCGCAAAGCTGGCAGTCCGCGCGTGATTGAATTGCACGGAAATCTGGGGCGAGTCAAATGCTCCGATTGCGGGTTGCAGGTTGACAGTTGGAATGATGACGATGAAGATCTTCCTCATTGCCGTTTTTGTGGTGGGCTGCTGCGCCCGGACGTGATCTGGTTCGGCGAAAGGCTGCCCCAGGCTGCTTTGCAGGAGGCAGTTCGAGCTGCTCGCCGCTGTGACGTGTTCTTTTCGATTGGCACATCCGGTTTAGTGCAGCCGGCAGCCTCACTGGCGCACGCTGCCAGGAATAAAGGTGCTGTGGTGGTGGAAATCAATCTTGACCCCACGCCGTTATCCGCAAAAGCAGACTTCGTTCTGCGTGCCCGCTCCGGGGAAATATTGCCGGAATTAGTGCGCGAAACCTGGATTCGGTCTTGAAGCTGGTATTAAAAAAAACAACCGCAGGATTGTTGCGCCTCACATCCCCGCGGTTGTTTGTGATCTGATCTTATTCCACAGCTAACAAGTTCTGTGCCATGCGATCGGCCGTTTTCTTACGTGTAAGCACCTCCGGAATTGCGAAGGAGACCGCTTCGGGCGCTTCGATGCGGTTCAAATAAGATTTCATCGCCTCACGTCCGGCAGATACCAGTTTCTTTTTACGGCTTTCACTCATGTCAAATTCGGTTGTACCGAAGCCTTTGGCCGGCATGCGCACCACCAGTTTCTCGAAGGTTTCGATCACATTTTTATCGCGAGCCCCCAGGACGGTATTGACCAGGTTGTTGAGGCGTTGCACGGTCTGCAAGCTGCCCAGTTTGATACCTTTCGAGGCTTGGCTGGATTTGCTGGAGATGCCTTTTACTTTCATGGTTTCATCGATCAAGAAACCCATCACGTTATCCTGCCGCTTCGGCCCCATTAATTTGGTAACCGTATCCAGGTCCGACAGGAATAGCTCGATTGGAAAATTGGATAATAGGCCGCCATCCACAATGGTATGACCGCTCATTTTTTTACCCAGGTAAGTACCCCAAGCTGTTTGCCAGACGACTTCCTGCCATAACAGCGGGATGCTCATCGACATACGCACTGCCCAAACCACTGGCAGTTTGGGTGCCGTGCGATGGTTGAGCACCAGCATTTCGCCGGCAGTGGTATCCGAGGCGACCAGTGAGAGGTCTTTCTGGGTTGCCTTGAAAAATTGTTTGAGCGTCATCTCGCTGAAACTTCGCGGTTTGCCGTTTAATTCGCCGCTGTCCATCTTTTTTTTAATCCAGGCCAGGAAGTTGTCAGCAGAATACCAGCCACCGCGATCCACGAAAGAAAATAGGTGATTCCCGTAAACCTGTCTGCCGAGCCAGAGGGCGATGTGAAAATCGAGTTTGTTTTCGAGGGCGTTCGGGATCCACGGGGCATCAAAGTTTTTGAGCAGGGAGTAGATTGCACTCCTTTGGACGTCGGCTTCGTTTGGGGGAGTGGGAGCGCCCATAAAATCGGCAAAGACCGAATGCCCGTCCTTTTTCTCGTCAAGAGCGGCGAGCATCTCCTGCGATGAATAACCGGCTGCCATCAACGCTGCTGTAATGGCACCAGCTGAAGTGCCAAGCAAACGATCGTGCAGGTGACCGCGATTTTCAAACTCTTGCATTGCGCCAACAAAGACCATTCCCTTGGCGCCACCGCCTTCAAAAACCAGGTCGAATTTCATGGCATTCTCCTTTCAAAGGCCATTAATCGAATCCCGATAAATTAGCTCTATATTAATTACTATACAGAGATTTGAGGCGGAAAGCAATGCTATTTAGTGCGTTTGGCTTATCCGATCCAGACGCCACTCCATGGGGAAAGGGTAATCGCCAGCTTACCTTCACGTACCGAGAAGGGACGTTGGTCCAGAATGCTGCTCAGACTCATACCGTCGTGCCAGTTAAGGCTCCCAACCGGGATCTGGACATCTTGAGATTTCTCACTGAAGTTGAGCACCACCAGGGTTTTTTCCTCGCCGAGCGTTCGTGAAAATGCATATACGTTCGTCTCGTCGTCTGCCAGGATGCGGATGAAATCTCCGCGTCGCAGGGATGAGCGCGATTTTCGGGCTGCTACCAAACCCCGCACCCAGGGCTGCAAGTCTCCTTGCCAGTCAGCTGGATCCCAGGGGAAAGCGCGCCGGCAGTCCGGGTCTTTGTCACCGTCCAGGCCGATCTCGTCGCCGTAGTAGATAGCTGGGGCGCCAGGATAAGCAAACTGGAACATAAATGCCAGCTTGACCTTATCCAGGTTGCCACCCAGTTTGAACCATAACCGTTCGGTGTCGTGTGAGCCAAGCGGCACATACATGGCATAGACGTTTTCTTTGGGATACAGCTTGAGCAAATCCTCGACTTTGTCCGCAAATTCGACGGTTTTCAGTGTGCCGGCATAAAGTAACCGTAGCAAGTCGTCTCTTACCGGATAATTTATCAGACCATCAAAATGACTGTCATCCGCCCAGCGGGAGTCGGCGGTCCAGATTTCGCCGACCAGGTAGGCATCCGAATTGACTTGTTTGACAGTCTGGCGGAATTCTTCCCAGAATGAGTCATCATCGATTTCGTTGGGCACGTCCAACCGCCAGCCATCCGCGCCTTGTTCGATCCAGTAGCGGGCAACTCCGAGGATATATTGGCGTACTTGCGGATTGTCAGTATTGAATTTGGGTAGGGATTTGAATTTCCACCACGCCAGATAGTTTTCAGCATCTCCCGGCCCGTAAGCATCCAGAGGAAATTGCTTGATATGGAACCAGTCTTTGTAGGGCGAATGGCTGCCATTTTCAAGGACGTCGGCAAAGGCAAAGAAGCCTCGACCGCAGTGATTGAAGACGCCATCGATCACCACACGAATGTTGTTGCGATGAGCTGCATCCAGCAAGGCTTGAAAATCTTTTAACGTGCCAAGCCTGGGATCGATCCGATAGTAATCGGATGCGTTGTAGCGATGGTTGGATGTAGATTGAAAGATGGGGTTCAGGTAAATGGCATTAATGCCCAGGTCAAGCAGATAGTCGAAGCGCTGGATGATCCCGCGCAGATCGCCGCCCTGGTAACCCCAGATCGTCGGTGGGGCACCCCATTTTTGGAGGTTGGGCGGGTCATTGGACGGATCGCCATTAGCAAAGCGGTCAGGAAAAATCTGATAGAAAACAGAATCTTGCACCCAATATGGGACAGTCATGAATACCTCGATGTTATAAGATTATGGTAAGTTCGTCAACCAGTAGGCTGTAACCGGAGGCAGCTTGATTGTCTCAGGTTGGCCCTTGGGACCAAATTGAATTTGTGCCCCAACCAGTAATTCGTGGATGGGGAAACTATCAAGTGGTATGGATGGGAGCGTCACATCTACTATACAACGCGATGAGCCAATCTGCCCCCTTCTGATAAACCAGCCCCTAGGCAGCCTGCCACGGCGATCGTAGCTGTCATAGCGTTTGCGACGTTTCCTTTGGCAGCGCAAGTGTTTGTACAGGTCGCCCCCACGCTGTTTGTAGGCCAGGATATGCTGGTAGATCCATTCGTGGATGATCCGCAGTTCGCTCCATCTGGCCAACCAGCCGCAGATTTATTCCGGGCTCCAGTCCAGACGGATCAGCTGTTCCACCTGTTGCCATTGCATTGGGGTGATCCGTCTTTTGACCTTATCCCGTCGGCTCAATGCCAGGCTGTGGGCTTGGTGAGGACGATAGCCTCGACCTCACCGATTGCGTCTCAACTCCCTGTTGATCGTGGATTTGTGCACCCCGATCAACCTGGCAATATGTATTTGCTTATGTCCTGCTTCATCAGCGCATAAATCTGGTATCTTTGTACCTGGGTGAGCTGTGCGTAGGGTTTTATGAGTGCTCCCTTGACTTGCCGGTCTAAGAGACACTCATCCTACCGCAGCTTGCCTCTTTAGACCATCAAAGTTGCACTTAGCACTTGCACCTACATCTCCAAAGAAAAAAGTCTGAATTTCCCGATTTAGCCTTTGAGCGCACCCGCCATCAAACCACGCAGGAAGTAACGTCCAAGGAAGATGTAAACCAACAGCGTTGGCAAAGCCGCCAGCAGAGTGGCTGCCATCAGAACGTTCCATTGAACCAGTTGGCTGCCCGCGAGATTATTCAGCGCCACGGTTACGGGCCAGTGGGATTGGTTTGTCAGGATCACAGCGAACAGGAATTCGTTCCAGGCCTGTGTAAACTGCCAAATGATTACCACGGCAAAACTCGGAGCGGAGAGAGGCAGCATGATATAACGGTAAACGCTCATCAGGTTGGCCCCATCAATCCGTCCTGCTTCGATGATTTCCGTTCCAATCCCGGCATAGTAATTGCGGAAGATCAAAGTCGTGATAGGGATACCGTAAATAATATGCACGAGGACGAGTCCGGGCAAGTCCCCGTACAGTTTGATGTATTGCATAAATTTAACCAGCGGGATCAGAATGCTCTGGTAAGGAATGAACATTCCAAATAAGATCAAGGTAAAGATCAAATTCGACCCACGGAATTTCCATTTGGAAAGCAGATAACCATTGAAAGAGCCAAGCAATGCCGAAAGCAATGCCTCTGGAATGACCATCATCAAACTATTATTGATATTAGGGGCCAGCTGTTTATAGCCTGCGATGAAGTTGTCAATGTGCAGGCCGCTGATTGGCAAAGCCCACATTGTTTGAAGATCAACTTGATTGAGGGGCTTCAAACCTGTTAGCACCAGCAGATAGACCGGCAATAAATATACCAAGGCAAGCGCGATCAAAATAAAATAAAAAAGAAATTTTAGCGAAATCCGTCGGTTCAAAGCTCAGTCTCCGCGCGCATATTTTGTACCAGATAGGGAACGACAAGCACCGCCACGCTGACAAGCATCAGAATGCCGATCGCCGCACCCTGGGCATAGTTGGTACCGTCGAAGGTGGTCGTCCACATATAAATGCCCGGGACATCCAGGCGAATGTCTTTATGACCAAGGGCTACGATTAAATCAAAGATCTTGAGCGACATGTGCCCCAGGATGATCACCGCGCTGAGCGTGACAGGCCGGAGCATCGGCAGGATAACATAACGATAAATCTGGAATTCAGTTGCTCCATCTACGCGAGCTGCTTCACGAATATCTTCCGAGACGCTTCGTATGCCGCCCAGGTAGAGTGCCATGGTAAAACCCGAGAGCTGCCAGACAGCAGGAATCACTGTAAAAGCCATACCCCAGGGCATGGGTGTGGAATGCCACAAACTGATTAAAAAGTCCAAGCCGAGTGACTTAAAAATGAGATTGATCCCAGTGATGCGGCTACCAGTCGCAGGATTCATCAACCAGCCCCAGACCACACCTGAGGCTATGAACGAAATTGACATCGGGAAAAGAAAAATACTTCGGAAAATGGACTCGCCCTTGAGTTTCTGATCCAAAAGTATGGCTATCCCAAGTCCGAGAATCAGGCAACCAGCAATAAAGCCAACAGTGAAGACTGCCGTGTTGCGAACATCAATCAAGAAGCGTGCATCATGGAAGAGGTAAGTGTATTGGCTCAAACCTGCCCATGTATAATCCGGTAGTAAGCCTTTCCATTGACTAAGTGAAACTCGAACTGACCAGCCGATAAAACCGTAAACAAAAATCGCGACTGCAATGATCGATGGCAGTAAAAGGGCGATCGAGAGATAAGTTTCGTCTTTGAACATGGCCACGATGACTAAAACACCGGAATAAAAGACCAGGCCACATATTAGCAGGCCAATCGATGTGAAATTTTTCCCAAAAATGATAAGCTCAGTAACTTTGAGGGTATAAATCGAGGCCAAGCCTGCAACCATTAAGGCAACTGCCAGAATGATTTGTCGCAGATCGATTTCGAATTTTCGAACCATATACTACCTCTTGATTCCGAATTTCAACATAATATTAGTGGTCGAGGTCGGAACTGTCAAGCACGGGCCGTAAACTGACAAAATGCCATTCTTTCCCTTTAAAATGGGCGGCTCACTGAGCCGCCCATTTTCTAACTTACGCTAACTCACTTACTACTTGCAAGCGCCATCGGATTTGCAGGCGTCAACAAGCGCCGTTTGGAAATCGGACACCTTGGTGGGATCTGCCACAAAAACGCCTAAAGCCGTGGCGACCTTGCTGTTCCAGGACGGATTGCCAACAACCTCGTGCGTCAAGCTGCCGACGACTTTGTTACTGGCCCAATCCTTGGCCGCGTTTTGCGAATACTCACTGAAGAGGGATTGATCGCAATCGGTGCGGGCACAGATCGAACCCTTGAGCGGGTTGAAGGCTTCTTGACCTGCCTTGGAAGCAGCTACAGTCAGCCAATCCAGGGTACCTTGAGGATTCTTGTTGTTCACAGGCATAACGAAGCTGTCAGCCAGGAACACGAAGATGCCCTGCGTTCCGGGAGGCGAAGTCCAATCGAAGTCGGTGTGCGGCGTCAGGGCGAGACCATTGGGGGCGGGATTGGCAAAGTAGCCGTAGGCCCAGTCGCCCATGATATTGAAGGCAGCATCGCCATTGGTCATGAGTTGGGCAGCCGGCTGCCAATCGGATAGAGTCGCAGCATCGCTGTTGGTGTAAGACAGTGCCTTGGCATAATTGTCCAACGCGGTGGTAACCTCAGCGCTGGCCCAATCCGTAGAACCATCCCATAAGCCAGCCCAGCCATCCGCGCCAAGCGTGCCGATCATAACGTTCTCGAACAGGTGCTCAGCGGTCCAGGCAGGTCCTAACGCCAGACAGGTCTTGCCAGCGGCAACGATCTTGTCGCAAGCAGCGAAGAAATCATCGTAACTGGTGAATCCACCATCCGGCATGGTAACACCGGCATCCGCCAAGACTGTCGGGTTGTACCACATCACGTTCGAGCGGTGAATGTTCACCGGTACGCTATATGGATGACCGTCCTTGGAAATCAGGGGCAGCAGAGAAGCGGGCAATGCATCGCCAAAGCCAGTTGAACTAAAGAAATCATCCAGCGGCTGAATCTGATTTGCATCGACATAGGCGAAGGTGGCCTCACCAGCGTGAGCCTGCCAGGAATCCGGCGGGTCTCCAGCAGAAAGACGGGTTGCCAGGACTGCCTTTGCGTTCGTGCCAGCACCACCAGCGACGGCTGCATTAACAAATTCTTCATTGGGAAATTCCGCTTGGAAGATTTTGATCATCGCGTCCAAGCCATCAGCCTCACCGGGACCTACCCACCAGGAAAACACTTCCACCTGGCCGCCAGCCGCCGGGGCTTCGGTCATAGCGGGGGCTTCCGTCGCAGCCGGGGCCTCGGTCATGGCAGGGGCCTGGGTTGGGGTTGCTTGGGGTCCGCAAGCCGTGAGGGCCATTGCAGCTATCATCAGCACAGCAAACAGGCTGTACCACATACTTTTCTTAGACATGTTTTCTTCTCCTTTTATATTGTTTCAAAGTGTTAGAGTAGTATTGCTTTTGAATGTATGTACCCTAGCGATCACCTCCTTTCTACTTGTATCGGATTTGAAAGAATGTCGTCCACGACGATGGCAATCCCACCGATTAGACTCGCATCTGCGCCAAAAGAAGAAAGCAGCACCTGGACCTGTGATCCAGCCTCGTTGAGCGAGTGCTTCACCATGTATTTTTCAATAGAAGGCAACATGTATTCACCAGCATTGGCTAATGGGCCTCCTAAGATTATTTTTTCTGGATTGAAAATATTAGTAAGACCAGCGAACCCCTGTCCCATGGCCACACCTGCCTCAGCAAGAGCGTGGATGGCATTATCGTCATTAACATCAGCAGCTTGTTTGATCATCGAAATCGAAAGCGGAACATTTTGGTCTGAGATCATTTCCGGAATAGTGCTGCTTCGTTTTTCGTCCAGGTAAGTTTGCATCCGATGAAGGATGGAATCTTTGTTGGCGTAAGTTTCCCAGCAGCCGCGATTGCCGCAATGGCAGGTCAGGGGTGGGAAGTCACCTATGATGGGGGAGTGACCGATCTCACCTGCAAACCCATTTTTCCCCCGGTACAAATTCCCGTTCATAAATAACCCGCCGCCAATTCCTACACCGGCAAAGACAAAGATAAAGTCTTTTATTTGACGTGCCACGCCAAAGAGATGCTCTGCTATCGCCGCAGCATTGGCATCGTTATCAACAAAGGTCTTCAACCCGGTATGATCTGAAAATATTTTTCGCAGAGGTATGTTTTGCCAATGTAAATTCGGAGCAAATGTCAATACGCCTTGTTCTATATCTACCGTTCCCGGCACTGAAAGTCCAAGCCCCAGCAGGTT
>Ga0315540_10001054_pt1 | contig 15847 bp, 11 predicted proteins | sample SalMarSW160110MG_FD_203677 | JGI IMG/M metagenome (GOLD analysis project Ga0315540, IMG submission 203677) | Salt marsh sediment microbial communities from the Plum Island Ecosystem LTER, Massachusetts, United States - Salt Marsh Sediment SW1601-10 ...
AACCGCTCAGAAGAGCGGTTTTTTATCTCTCGAATGGCTGTTTTTTACTCGGCATTCGGATGCACCACCTGGGCTTCATCCTGACGCTGCTTACGTTTGGCCCGCCAACCATGCAGGCGCTCTGTCCCATGCAGCAGGCGCTGAATGTTTGGACGCAAAGCCCAGATCAGCAACACCTCTGCGATCAAACCATATAAAATATACTGCCAGGGGGAAAATCCCAGTGCAAAGCGCACGATAAAAATGAGCATAGCGATCAGCGCCACACTCAAAGTCGTCACTGAGGCATAGCCGATGCCAAAGAAGATCAAATACCCAAGTGGAAAAATGACCAAAATCGATGGTGCCCACAAACCGAGCGCGCCACCGACACTGGGTGCGCCACCGGCGCCTCCACGCAAACGGAAATGTCCTTTTTCATCACGGCCCGGTAAGAAAATCGAATAGTTATGTCCAATAATCGCTCCAAGTGGAGCCAAAATCTGTACCCAAACATTTCCTGTCAAGGCCCGCGAAATCCAGACGGCCGATGCACCTTTCAAAATATCGAGAATGGCGGTTAGTAATCCAGCCCAGAAGCCGGCCGCACGCATTGCATTTGTTCCGCCCGTGCGTCCACTCTCGACCAGTCGAAGATCCTTACCCGTTTTAAGTCGTACGACAATCAAGCCAAATGGGATTGAACCAATCAAATACGATAGGAGCAACAATCCTATGTCAATTAAAATTTGCATCTCTCACAGCCTCCAGTTGAGTCAATTTTGGAAACACGCTTTAAGAGCTATGGTTGCTCATGATCCATGATTTGTAAGGTAACTGGCTTCACTTTTCCACCCTCGATCCAGAATCCGCGTGCCTGCCAGTCGGTTGTGTCACGATACCAGATGATGTGAACAGCCTCATAGGCAGATTCCGCGATATCAGTCGGGGACAGCACCGCAGGACCGGCCGGATGCGAGTGGAAGATGCCAACCAAATCCAGCCCTTGCTCATCGATCCAACGCAGAGCCTGCAATTGCTCACGCGGTTCCATACGAAACCGTACCGGACTTTGGGCTGCATTCCTGATCCGCAGCACTTCTTCCACCCGGTTATTTTCCCCGGCTAAAAGGCCGCAGGCTTCCAAAGGTGCTTGCCGTTCAACGTGGCGACGCATGGATTGCCATTGACGGCGCGTCAGATACAACCTTCCAATCATGAAGTTAGCGAACCCAGATCACGACGCTCCAGACAAGTCCCAACATTACAGCAGGTTCAATGGCAGCTCGGCGAAGAGAATTCCCTTCGCCGAGACCAGCCGCCAAGCTGGTCAGGGCGTACAGCGGGCCGAGCAGGAGCAGACCATAGCGGACCGGAGAAACCGGCCAATAATGCAGGCCGGCTGCCAATTGGACACTTGCCAGTGCAATTCCGGCTGCCCAAGCGAATTGCCAGCGACGGCTCAGGCGCAAGTGCAGAGTCCGCAAGCTAACGAAGAAAGCAGCCAGCAATAACGCCGGCACCTCCAGGAACAGACGCGCTCCGGCATAACGCAGCGCCACAGCCAGGATCAAATACATCGCAAAGGATAAAGCCGTCAGACCGGCGGTCGCTGTCGGGTAATACGAGTCGGCCGGTTCGACCACAATATATTCGGCCAGAAATACTAAAACCAGTAACAAGCCACCGACGCCAAATCCCAGCCACCACAGTCCGCCCCCAGGCAGCAACGTCAGCGGGATGCCAATGACAAAAGTAGTCAGCGTTGGCAGGATCCAATTCTCAATGGTGCGATTGTCACCCAGCGCAGGATGTCCGCGCAGCATCCAATCCATGCCCGTAGCAGTCAAGCCGGCTGCCAGGATGGTAGTGATGGTGTTCAAATCCAGGTTGAGTGCCAAATAAAAACCCGGCAATTGCAATTGCAGGGTGTAATCCGGCGTCTGGATAAAGCGCGTCAGAGCAAAAGCCAGCAATACGGCTGCTGTCAAGACGCTCAAACGATTGGAGTCGGGCAGATGCCGATTGGCTGCCATGATTGCATTGTACCTGTCTCCGGCACGCCTGCCAAGTGTCATCCTACGATAAATACCCGATTTCATAGAACACACGGTCTAATTTTCGACCAAGAACTGGTCCTAAAGCGGTCTGTATGGTAAAATCAATCGGTTATGGAAAATTCACAAACAAACATCCTGCCGCCACCACCAGGCATCATCCGATCGTTGAAAGAAGGCTTTGACGCGGTAGCCAGTCACGCCGCGGCGATGCTCTTGCCGATTGCAATCGACCTGCTACTCTGGCTTGGACCCCGCTTGCGCTTGGACCAGCTTGCCCGCCCATTCATTGCCGGGCTGGCAAATTTCCCATCCGGCATGCCTTTCTCAACCAGTGATGTCCAGCAGGCGCAGCAGTTATATAACCAGTTCTTTCAACAATTCAATCTGTTGAGCATCATCCGCACTTTCCCAATCGGCATCTCCAGTTTGATGTCCAATTCACAGTCAAATATGACCCCAATCGGTACGCCGATTGCCATACAGGTTCCGTCACTTTTGAGTATGCTCAGTTTGGTTTTCCTATTGACACTGGCAGGCTGGGTAGGCGGTGGGTTATATTTCCAATGGGTTGCCCGATCGGCTGCCGTTGAAGAATCGCCCATTTCACTTAGGCAAACGTTGAAAGCTGTCTGGCAGGCCGTTTTACTATCAGGTATCTGGCTGATCATTCTGATTGCCATTTCCATTCCGGTGCTGCTTTTTATCTCAGTGCTGGCATTGATCAGCCCGATCCTGGCACAGGGCGTGTTATTCCTGCTGGCCCTGGTAGCCATGTGGCTAATTCTGCCAATCTTCTTCTCGCCGCATGGCATATTTATAGGCGAACAAAACGCCTTTCGATCGATCGTCAGCAGCTTGCAAATGATACGTTTTACCTTTCCAACCAGTGGACTATTTGTTCTGCTGGTCCTGGTCGTCAGCCAAGGCTTCAACCTGCTGTGGAGTGTGCCAGCAGCCAGTTCCTGGATGACCCTGATCGGTATCGGCGGTCACGCCTTTATCACAACCGGACTTCTGGCAGCCAGCTTCATCTACTACCGTGATATGAGCGCCTGGCTCCAAACCGTTTTCGAACAGTTGCGTACACGCACTGCACCGCCACCGGCTTAGTGCCATTTTCGGAGGTATTTGTGGTCCAAGGGAATGTTAGTTATCAAGCAAAAGATATTCAAGTCCTGGAAGGTTTGGAGGCCGTCCGTCGACGCCCCGGCATGTATGTCGGCGGCACAGACATCAAGGCTCTGCACCACCTGGTCTACGAGGTAGTTGACAACTCAATCGATGAAGCGCTGGCCGGAGTCTGCACGCGGATCGAGGTCATTATCCACCCCGATAGCAGCGTAACCGTACAGGATAACGGGCGCGGTATTCCGGTGGATCTGCATCCGCAGATGAAGAAGTCGGCCCTGGAAGTAGTGATGACCGTCCTGCACGCTGGAGGTAAATTCGGCGGCGGCGGGTATAAGGTCTCCGGCGGTTTGCATGGTGTCGGCGTCTCAGCCGTGAACGCGCTTTCAGAATGGTGCGAGGTCGAAGTGCGCCGCGACGGAGAAATCCACTCCCAACGTTACGAACGCGGCTACCCCAAGGCACCGGTAAAAGTCATCGGAAAGTTCAAGGATGGGGAAACCGGGACTCGCACCACGTACAAGTTCGACCCGACCATCTTCAAGGATGATATCGATTATCGTTTCGAAACGTTGAGCCAACGTTTCCGCGAAATGGCCTTCGTTACACGCGGCGTGAGCATACATTTCCGCGACGAACGCTCTAACCGAGAATTGACATTCTACTTTGAAGGCGGGATTACTTCCTTCGTCCGTTACCTGAACCGTAACCGCGGTACGCTGCATCCCGTGGTCTATGTGGAGAAAGATATCGAAGGGGTAGGGATCGAAGCGGCCATCCAGTACACCGATGCGTATACCGAATCGGTCTATTCCTTCGCCAACACGATCAACACCGTCGATGGCGGCACACACCTGACCGGTCTACGCTCGGCGCTGACACGCGTGATCAACGATTACGCCCGCAAGAACAGCCTGCTCAAGGACAACGACCCAAACTTCTCCGGCGACGACACGCGCGAAGGCTTGACAGCAATTGTCTCGATCAAACATCCTGATCCGCAATTCGAATCGCAGACCAAGGTCAAATTGATGAACGCCGAGGTACAGACTTATGTCCAGCAGGTGGCAGGCGAAGGCTTTGGCACCTTTCTGGAGGAGAATCCCTCAGCAGCCAAGGCCATCGTGCAAAAATGCCTGACATCTGCACGCGCGCGTGATGCCGCCCGAAAGGCGCGCGATCTGGTCATTCGCAAATCCGCGCTGGAAAGCCTGACACTGCCCGGCAAGCTGGCAGATTGCTCCGAGCGCGACCCCCAAAAGACCGAACTTTATATCGTCGAGGGTGACTCGGCCGGTGGTTCGGCCAAACAAGGACGTGACCGGCATTTCCAGGCCATCCTGCCCCTGCGCGGCAAGATCCTGAACACCGAACGCGCCCGGCTGGACAAGATCCTGGGCAATAACGAAGTCAAGGCGTTGATCTCGGCTTTAGGAATGGGGATCGGCGAAGCCTTCGACCTGAGCGGGTTACGTTATGGGCGGGTCATCATTATGACGGATGCTGACGTGGACGGCAGTCACATCCGCACACTGCTGCTGACTTTCTTCTTCCGCTATATGCAGACGCTGATTGAGGAAGGTCATTTGTATATTGCCCAGCCACCACTTTACCGCGTATCACACAAGAATCAAATCAAGTATGCATATACCGAGGCTGACAAGGATAAGCTCATAAAAGAGCTCGGCGGCGAAAAAGCAACTCTTAACCGTTATAAGGGTCTGGGTGAAATGAATCCCGAGCAACTATGGGAGACGACCATGAATCCCGAAAACCGGACTCTGCTGCTGGTCACGATCGAAGATGCTACGGAAGCCGACCGCACCTTCGATATGCTGATGGGCGAATCCGTGCCGCCGCGCAAAAAATTCATCCAAACCCACGCCAGGGACGTACGCAACCTGGATATTTAGCTCACACAGCTGCTTATCAAACGCAATCAGGCACAGAGCGAGTCATACTCTGTGCTTTTTTTTCTAACAAATTTATCAACTTTCTTTGTTATGAAATATCCATCTTACGACCTTATAATGTAGTGTAAAATGCCTATAGCCCATTTGCCGAAGGCGGAAAACACGACATACAAGATGTTCCAATCTGAGCGATTGAACCAAACTCTCAACAAAATCCTGCAAGCCACGGTCCTCATTTACCAGGGTTTGGCAATCCTGGTTCTGATTCTGGCTGGATTCCTGGCGAACAACTGGCTCAAGACTCCTTTTCTGGGAGCGTTTGTCGAACATACCCTGGTTTTCAACGGCGTTGGGCCACAAAACCCAGGCGATGCCTGGCCCATCCTCCAACAGGGCATACATTTTGGCAACCAACTGGTCTCAGTTGCCGGGACCGAGGTCCACAGCGCGCAGGACATCCACCAGGTTCTGATAAATTTTTTCCCGGGTGAAACCATTCCGGTTATCATCCGAGACATCAGTGGTCAGTTCCAGACTCTGAACGTCACCTTACATGCCTTCCCGCAATCGGCGTTGATCTCCTACCTATTCATCCCCGGCGCAATCAGCCTGATTTTCCTGCTGATCAGCCTGTGGATTTTCGGCCTGCGCCGTTCCGAATCCGCCGGGCGGGCTTTTTCGTTGTTTGCTGCCTCCCTGGCGATTGTCAGCGGAGCACTTTTTGACCTGTACACAACCCATCGTCTGACATTTCTATGGACGCTGGCTCTGGGCGTTAGCGGCGGAGCGTTATTTGACCTGGCGTTGGCATTTCCACAAGAATCGCGTCTTGTCAAAAGCAGGCCTTTCCTGCGTTGGATCGGTTATGCAGTCGGCGCAGGGCTGGTAATCTACGCCTTTACAACGCTGTACAATTTCGCACATCCGACTGCTTACTTCCGTGCCTGGCAAAATCTGTATCTTTTCGTCGCGCTGACTGGCTTTTTCTTCCTGGCAATGGTGATTTATCGCAGTATTGCCTCACCTTCGCCCATTGTCCGCAATCAAGCACGCACGATTCTGACCGGTACATTGCTGGCTTTTGTCCCGATGACTCTCTGGCTGCTGATTTCTGCCTTGCGGCCGATCAACTTTACCCCTTATTTGTTCGTACCATTGATCTTTTTTCCGGCCGCCACTGGTTACACTATCCTGCGTTATCGCCTGATACAAGCTGATTATCTGGCCAGCCGCACCCTCTTGTACGCCAGTTTGACGATCCTGGCTGCGCTGGGTTATATGCTGCTGGTTGGCGGAGTTAGCTTGATATTTGGCACGGCCATCTCAGTCACCAACCCGCTCCTGATCGGAGTAATGGTCTTCGTTATCGCACTGACGCTGGACCCGGTACGTACCCGCATCCAAAACGTGATCGATTCAATCTTTTTCCGCGGCGGTCGCGCCTTTCAGGAACGTTTACGTAATTTCAACCATGAACTGACCAATGCGATCGACCTGGCGGGAATTCTCCAGGCGCTACGTCAGAACCTTAATACCAGCCTGCTTCCCAACCAACTACACATCTTTCTGTACGATCCCTCGAGCGACCAGTTTACCGCTGCAGCAGGCGGTGACAACCGTCCAACAAGTGATATCCGTTTCGGAGCAAACAGCCCCCTGGTACAAACACTACGGATGGAACACCTGCCACTTTATGTCGATTCCAACAACCCGCCAACCAACCTGAAACCCGAACAATCCCGCTTGCTATTGTTGGGGGCATATTTATTCGTACCTTTACAAACCAGCAGCGCCCACCTGACCGGTTTTCTGGCCCTTGGTCTGCGCCGCTCCGGAGAATCCTATAGCAGTCAGGAACTGACTTATCTGGACAGCATTAGCGATCAGGCTGCGTTGGCCATCGAGCGCGTCCAGGTAGTGGTCAACATGCAACGCAATGTGCAGGAAATGAACGCCCTTAACCTTATCTCGCAGGGCGTCAATATCACCTTGACCTTTGACGATGTACTCGAGCTAATTTATGCCCAGGCAGTTCAAATTATCCCGGCCAATGATTTTCACATCACCCTTTATAACCGGCCTGCCGATTACAATTATTATGCCTTCTGCCTGGAAAATAGCGATCGCCTGGGTAGTCGCGAAGACAAACCCCTACCCAATAATCAAGGCCTCAGCCACCTGATAATTCGCACGGGCCACGCAATTCTGACGCAGGATTACGTGCGTGAATGCCAGGTACAAAATGTTATCCCGGCCTTGCAGGGTGTATATGCCTGGATGGGTGTCCCGCTCAGTTCCGGAGCCGAGGTTATCGGCGCGCTGAGCGTAGGCAGTCGCGACGCAACCGTTCGCTACACGCAGAGCCAACATGAACTGCTGCAGGCAATCGCCAACCAGACCGCCGGCGCCATCGTCAAGGCACGGCTGCTGCTGGAGACGGAAAAACGTGCGCACCAGCTTGCCACATTGAACGAAATTACCCGCCAATTGACCTCCACGCTGGAACTCGAACCCCTGCTTCAGAGCATCCTGGAAAATGCGGTCAATATTCTCAACGCAGAAGCAGGTAGTTTGTTCCTCGCGGACGACGAGACCGACGACCTGATCTTCCGGGTCGTGATAGGACCCGTATCTGACAATCTAATTGGCACGCGTGTCCCGGCTGGCAGTGGGATCGTTGGAAAAGCGGCAGAAATCGGCGTGCCGATCATCGAAAACGATGCCCAAAACGCCCCTGACCGCTTTCCTCCCGATGAGAAGACCGACTTTGTCTATAAAACCATTTTGGCCATTCCCCTGCAGGTAAAAGATCGTGTAACCGGTGTAATCGAAATCATCAACCGCAAGGACAGCCTGCCATTCAGCGATGAGGATGTCAACCTGCTGACTGCCTTTGCCAGCCAGGCAGCCGTTGCCATCGAGAACGCGCGATTGTACACTTTAACCGACCAGGAACTCTCTGCCCGTGTGGAGGAACTTTCGGTCATGCAGCGCATCGACCGCGAGTTGAACGCCAGCCTAGAAATCGACCGCGCCATGCGGATCACCCTGGAATGGGCCATGCGCCAGTCCGCTTCGGACGCTGGCCTGATTGGCATCTTACGCGAGCAGGGCATCCAGATCATGGCTGAACAGGGATATGGGGAACATCTGGATGCATATCATGAAGCTCTGATGCCCATCGTCCAACCCGCCCTCCAACAAGCAATCGGAACTGGACAGCCGCAACGTGTCACACTGGAACCCGATCTGGGAGGCGGTATCTTACCGGGCACCCAGACCCAGGTGGTAGTCCCGATCCGCCGCGAAGCGACCGTCATTGGATTGCTGATGATGGAGAGCACTTCCGAAAGACAAATCGATATAACTTTCCTGAACCGCCTGGGCGATCACGCCGCCATCGCCATTTCCAACGCACAATTGTATGAAGAAGTTCAGGCGGCGGACGTCGCTAAAAGTGAATTCGTATCCTTCGTGGCCCATGAGCTCAAAAATCCTATGACCTCGATCAAGGGCTATACCGAGTTACTGGCTGCCGGAGCTGTTGGCCAGATCAACGAGAATCAGGCCAATTTCCTGCATACCATCCGGTCAAACGTTGAACGGATGTCGACCCTGGTCTCCGACTTAAACGACAATTCAAAAATCGAAGCCGGTCGCTTGCGACTGGAATACAAAGCTGTCGACCTTGATGATGTCGTCGATGAAGTCGTGCGTTCTACCAAGCGCCAGGTTGAAGATAAAAAACAAGCCATCCTGGTGCAACTGGAAGATAAAACGTCCAAAATCTGGGCCGATCGCACACGCATCAGTCAAATATTGACCAATCTGGTCAGCAACGCTCACAAGTACACACCAGAGGGGGGCAAAATTATAATCGGCGCGGAAACGTCTGATAACCAGTGGGACCCGGAGGGTGCAGATAAGGTAGTACATATCTGGGTCAAAGACGACGGTATCGGTATCAGCCAGGAAGACCAAAAGTTGATCTTCCAAAAATTCTTCCGCTCGGAAGACCAAAAGGCACGCGAAGCCCCCGGAACCGGTTTGGGGCTGAATATCACCAAAAGCCTGGTTGAAATGCAGGGCGGGAAAATCTGGTTCGAAAGCGAGTTTCGCGAAGGGACCACCTTCCATTTCACTGCCCCGGTGGCGGAGGGCTAGCGCATGACCCTATTAGCATCCGTCGGACAGTCACAGGCATTGGATGGGCGCGAAGCCGGCCTCCAGGCCACCCACAAAGCCCTCAACCGCCTGGGAACCAGCGCCCCCAGCCTGGGAATAATTATCTCATCGCACCAGTACGAAGCCAATGAAGTCTCCAGTGGCGTGACCAGCCTGTTAGGCGAAGTACCAATTTTAGGTTTTAGTTCGCCAGCCGGTTTGACCAGCCAAGGTCAGCACCCCCACTCGGTGATCGTGGCCTTGTTGAGCAGCCCAGAAGTGCAGGCTGAGACTCACTGGTTACCTGGGTATGCTCAATCCGGCCGCGAAACGGCAAACCAACTCCAGGAAATCGCTGCCACAGAAAACAATCAAGGCATGTTGCTCTTTGCCGATGGGTTCAACGGCGATGCCGAACAGATGTGCACCAGCATCGAGAAACCGTCCATTCCCTTCGTCGGCGGGCTGTCCAGCGGCGACTTGCACACCGGGAACACCTACCAGATTTCAGGCGTCCAAACCGGGACCGGCAGTATGGCCGCAGCCCTGTTGAAAGGCAATATCCGCCTCGGTGTGGGATATGCGCACGGCTGGGATCCGGTCGGCAGCCAGTTCCGCGTGACCCGCTCGCGCGGTTTCTGGTTGCGCACCTTGGATGGCCGTCCAGCCTCTGAAACATATTCCCAGCTTTTTGGCTATCCAGCCCGCGACTGGGCCTTTCCACCCCTGACCTATCTGGTACGCCTGTATCCCCTCGGCGTGGAACAGGAACAAGGTCTGCTAGTACGCTCGCCTCTGCGTGTCGAAGCCGACGGCAGCTTCCGCATGAACGCCCCGGTACGGGACGGCCTGGATGCCTATCTGTTGATCGGAAGCCCGGCAGGCTGCCGGAAAGCTGCTCAAGAAGCTGCGCGCCAAGCCATAACACAACTGGGCAAGGCCAAACCGGTCTTCGCACTGGTACTGGTCGACATCGGCTGGGAGATGCTGCTCAAAGCGCAGCCTGGCACGGAGGTAGCGGCCGTACAGGAGATTCTCGGTTCAACGGTCCCGATTGCAGGCGGGTATACGCTGGGACAAATCGTTCCAGGGGAAGAAAACCTTTCACCGCTGTTCCTCAACCAACATCTGGTCGTGATCGCGTTTGGGGAGAACGCAGAATAACACGATGAGACGGCAAGGATTTTGCCGTCTCATCGTGTAAGGCAGAATAAAGCGCCCCAGGGCGTTTTTTTATTTACGCGGGCAGGTCCACTTGCGGCAATTCCAGCATCGCCGCCCGAATAGCCTCGGCCGGATAAGCGTAATCTTCCAATTCGTTGTTGAGATATTTCTCGTAGGCGGACAGATCAAAATGTCCATGACCCGAAAGGTTGAACAAAATGATGCGTTTCTCGCCTTTGGCTTTGGCATCCAACGCCTGGTCAATCGCCACGCGAATGGCATGTGCGCTTTCCGGTGCCGGAATGATACCTTCTGCACGGGCAAACGTCATGGCAGCCTCGAAGGTGGCTTTCTGGGGCACAGCTACCGCCTCGATCAGGCCTGCGTCGCAGAAAGCTGAAATACTGGGCGCCATGCCATGGTAGCGCAATCCGCCAGCGTGGATACCGGGCGGTACGAACGAATGGCCCAGCGTGTGCATTTTTACGACCGGGGCCATACAGGCCGTGTCGCCATAATCGAAGGTATATGTGCCACGGGTCAGCGTTGGAGTCGCGTTAGGCTCGGCTGCCAACAGGCGCGTACGCTGCCCATTCTTGAGATTTTCGCGCAGGAAGGGGTAGGCAATGCCACCGAAGTTCGAACCACCACCCACACACCCGATGACAACATCCGGGTATTCACCAGCCATATCCATCTGTTTGAGGGCTTCCTCGCCAATCACCGACTGATGTGTCAGCACGTGGTTGAGAACTGAGCCAAGACTGTACTTCTTGGCGCCACCAGATGTAGCCGCAACTTCAACCGCTTCGGAGATGGCAATCCCCAGCGATCCGGGAGTGTCGGGATTTTCGGCCAGCACCGAACGGCCAAAACTGGTGCGGTCGGTTGGACTGGCAAACACCTGCGCGCCATAGGTTTCCATCATCACACGCCGGTAGGGCTTCTGCTGGTACGAAACCTTGACCATGTAGACTTCCAGATCCAGGTCAAAGAAATTGCAAGCCAGGGCCAGGGCTGAACCCCATTGCCCGGCGCCAGTCTCGGTGGTCAGCGCTTTGGTCCCGGCCATTTTATTGTAGAAAGCCTGCGGGATAGCGGTGTTGGGTTTGTGGCTTCCTGCTGGAGATACACTCTCATTCTTGAAGTAGATGTGCGCTGGGGTCCCAAGTGCCTGCTCCAAACGCCGCGCACGCACCAGCGGGGTTGGTCGGTAGAGCTTGTATATCTCGCGCACTTCATCGGGGATCTGGATGTAGCGCTCGGTCGAGACCTCCTGCAGAATCAACTCCATCGGAAACAGGACCGACAGGAAGTCCGGTGTGACCGGCTCGAGCGTGTCCGGGCGCAGCACCGGGGCGGGCGTGACCGGGCTGTCGGCTATCACGTTGTACCAAAATTTTGGCAGATCGGATTCACTCAATTGAAAACGGGTTTGTTCAGTCATGGTAATTCTCCTTTAAGGGTAATTGGTTTATAAAAGTCAGATAACAATTTACAAAGTAACCCTTCAAGGTGGTCGAAAGCGAAGATATCCGCACATCTCTACTCCTCCATACGCCTAAGGGACAAAAGTTGGTGCCGGCCCCAGTCCCGATTCTTCCCGGGCTTTGTGCTGGCGTGCTGCAAATACGACCGAAGCCGGTAAGGCTGCAACCTGATCTGGCACGCCGTACAGGCATTCCTGCATCGGGTTTTTGAACTCACTGACTGGTTCGGCAACTTCAACGGTCAAAGTCGTTTCTGGCTGTGTTTGCATTTCTCTCTCCTTTCTCGAATTCGAAGCCATTTACACGCTCCGAAGCAAAACAAAAAGCGTCCATCCCGAAATGGGACGAACGCTTTGGTCCGTGGTGCCACCCAAGTTAGGCCAGCTTATAAAAAAATCCCCGGTGATGCACACGGGGAAAACAGCCAGTCTCACTCTTCCGGGTACGCTCCACTACGGGAGTTATACCCTGGCCCTATAACGGGGGCTTCCCGGCGCGGGCTACTGGCTTCCTTTCACCCTGCGGCTTGGAGGTCCATTCGGTCTCATGCTGACAGGTGCGCAACGCACTGTCAGCATCGTCGTGCGGGCAGGACTTGCACCAAACGCCTGCTCTCTGTTCCGCCGTACGAGGCTTACTCGTCCTCTTCACAGCCTTTAAATATTTAATCGTTTTGCCGATTATATGCAATCAGCGAAATTTGTCAAGTCGCAAACTAACCATGTTATTTAAATTCTAAAAGTGAACTGTTTAAGGCCGAAAAGTGAACACCTTGAAACGCGGAAGGCTTCTGGCGGCCTACGCCCTCCTCATCCTCTCCATCCCTGCTATAATAATCATATGATCGAACTCAAAATCTCTGGGCGTGGAGAACTGCGTTTGCAACATCTGGTCAGCGACGTAAACGGCACCCTGGCCGTGGATGGTGTTCTGATCGACGGGCTTTCCAAACGCATCGCCCTATTGCGCGACCGGCTGTCCGTGCACCTGCTGACCGCCGATACGCACGGACGCCAGGCTGTGATCGACGAGCAACTAAACTTGAGTGCCGTACGGGTCAAGCCAGGCAATGAGGCTGCCCAAAAAGCGGATTACGTGCGAAACCTGGGTGCGGAATCGGTGATCGCCATCGGCCAGGGCGCCAACGATTCGGAGATGCTCAAAGCTGCCGGGCTGGGCATCTGCGTCATGTCGGCTGAAGGCGTAGCCGTCGAAACTTTGCTGGCGGCTGATTTGGTCGTGCCCGACATCCTGACCGCTCTCGATTTGCTCGATAACCCCGTCCGCATCCTGGCCACGCTACGCAAATGAGCCTTCCCGAAGAAACCTCCCCCCCTTCGATCGACCCAAATCCCACCTCGCGGGCCCGACGTCGCCGCCAGCAGCGCCGCATGCACCCGTTGGACTCAGTCGGACGCGCTGCCCTGCTCGAACAACTCTCGCGGCGGTCTTATCCTTCCTACGAATTCTTCCTGTTCGCTCTGACAAGTGGGGCGATCCTGGGACTGGCCTATATTCTGGATTCACAGGCTTTGCTGTTCTTCGGCATCCTGCTGGCCCCGTTAATGACCCCCTGGGTGGGTATGACGCTGGCCGCCGTGACTGGCTCGTTCCGCTTTTTCTTTCACACCCTGGCCGCGCTGCTGGTCAATGCCCTGCTGATCTTCATCGCCGGCCTGCTGGCCGGGTTTGCTGCACGAATCTGGATGCCCCTGCCGCTGACGCGCGCCCTGGCGGACAGCCGTCTATGGTGGCCAAGTCTATTGGTACTGGCGGTTGGCGCAATCGTCTTGAATATCTCATTTGTGCGCTCGGAGGATAAACCCATCCTGCCAAGCGCGATGCTGGCTTATGGGTTGTTCCTGCCGCTCAGCGCGGCCGCTTTTGGCCTGGGCAGCGGTGCGGAGGGCATCTGGCCGCAGGGCTTGTTGGTCTTCCTGGTCTACTTTGCATGGGCCGGACTGTTTGGTGTAGCAACCCTGGCATTGCTGGGCTTCCGACCGCGCTCGTTCCTGGGTTATGCCTTTAGCGGGATCATCCTGGTGATTGGCGTAGGCGTACTGCTGGTATTGAGTGGAATGGGAGGCAGCCTTCCGGCACAAATCCCAGCCCTGAACGCGACCAGCACGCCCACTGCTTCGGTCGGGACGCAGGGTACGGCACCGGGACTACTGCAGTACACCCCGATCCCCACGCAGACGGTCGTTGCTGCAATCTCTTCCACCCCCACACCGAAGCGCACACCGACATTTTCCATCCCACCCTCGTCAACACCCACCACTACAATCACCCCGCTTCCAACCCCGGTTTACGCCCGCATCTTCTCGAAGGACTTTGGCGGGGCCATCATCCGTGAAAAACCCGGCGGGCCGGTGGTTATGTCGCTGTCCAATGATTATCTGGTGCAGGTGCTGCCGGATGTACAACAGTACAAGGGATCGATCTGGGTGCACGTCAGCGCCTCGCTGCCGGATGGGCGCGAGATCGAGGGCTGGATATTGCAGGACGTGCTGGTTACAGCAACCCCCATACCGAACTGGTAAATCCACTATCTGGAGTTATGTATGCCGATCCATTTTGGCACTGACGGCTGGCGTGCCGTCATTTCAGACACGTTTACATATGGCAACCTGCGCATGGTAGCGCAAGCCATCGCCGATGCCGTTGCATCGGAGCATTGGGACAAATCTGGTAACGGCCACGCAACCCCTGATGCAAAGAAGATCGTGGTCGGGTTCGACACGCGCTTCCTCTCAGACCGCTATGCCGGTGAGGTGGCGCGCGTGCTGGCTGCCAACGGTTTCCATGTGCTGCTGGCGCAGGCAGACGCGCCCACCCCGTCGATTTCGTATGCGGTCAAAAACCAGAATGCCGTGGCGGGCGTGATGATCACTGCGTCGCACAATGCACCACGCTACAATGGCGTTAAACTCAAATCGTCTTACGGTGGATCGGCGCTGCCTGAACAATGCCGCCGCGTGGAAGTCTATATCAACGACAACGAAGAACGCTCCCGCGGCCCCAACTTGATGGATTTTGCTCAGGCCCGTCAACTGGGATTGATTCAGAAAATCAACCCACTGCCAGCTTACTACGATCACCTGCGCACGTTAATCAATTCGGATGTGATTGCCGAAAATCCGCAGCGCTTTGTGGTCGATTCGATGTACGGTTCCGGTCGCGGCGTGATCAAAGGCTTTTTACAAGGTACCGGGTGCGAGATTGCTGAAATCCGCAATGAAATGAACCCTGGGTTCGGCGGTGTGCACCCCGAGCCAATTGCCAAGAACCTGGGCGCGCTGGCGTCCGCCGTCAGTTCGGGGATGGGCAACTTCGGCCTGGCCACCGACGGAGACGCAGACCGTATCGGTGCCATGGACGAGCGCGGCAATTTCGTCGATCCACACAAGATCATGGCACTCTCGCTCAAATACCTGGTCGAGCAGCGCGGCTGGAGCGGCTCAGTTGTACGCACTGTCTCCACTACGCGCATGATCGACCGCCTGGCCAAGCGCTATGGCCTGACTCTCCACGAGACTCCGGTTGGTTTTAACCACATTGCCGATCACATGATGAGGGAAGATGTTTTAATCGGTGGTGAGGAATCGGGCGGCATCTCATTCAAAGGACACATCCCTGAAGGGGATGGGCCAATCATGGGTTTGCTACTGGTCGAATCGATTGCCGCCTGGGGCAAATCGCTCTACGACCTGGTCGAGGAACTGCTGACCGATGTCGGTCCGGCCTTTTATGAGCGCAGCGACTTACGCCTTAATCGTCCGGTCGCCAAGGCCGAGATGGTCGATTATCTGACCAAACAAGTCCCGGCCGAGATCGGCGGGCAGAAGGTATCCGAGGTCAGCAACCTGGACGGGGCCAAATACATTCTGACGGATGACTCGTGGCTATTGATCCGCCCATCCGGCACAGAGCCCGTTTTGCGCGTCTA
>Ga0315540_10001057_pt1 | contig 15828 bp, 8 predicted proteins | sample SalMarSW160110MG_FD_203677 | JGI IMG/M metagenome (GOLD analysis project Ga0315540, IMG submission 203677) | Salt marsh sediment microbial communities from the Plum Island Ecosystem LTER, Massachusetts, United States - Salt Marsh Sediment SW1601-10 ...
GCCGTGCAGTCGGCGAAGGCCGGGCCGGACTATATCGATCCGGCGTTTCACGCGGCGGCAACCGGCCGCGCCGGCGTCAATCTCGACAGTTGGGCGATGCCACCGGAACTCATCGATGCGCTGGCGGCCGCGGCGACGCACGACGCCGACCTGCTCGTCATCGAAGGGGTGATGGGCTTGTTCGACGGTCTTGCCGGTCCGCCGGGCCGGCGCGGCGCGACCGCAGACTTGGCTGCGCAGCTATCGCTGCCGGTGCTGCTTGTGCTCGATGTCAGCGGCCAGTCGCAATCCGCCGCCGCCGTGGCACGTGGCTTTGCCACCCATGATGCCGCGGTCCAGGTCGCTGGCGTCATCCTCAACAAGGTTGGAAGCGAGCGCCATCGTGTGCTCGTCACCGATGCCCTGCAAGCGAGCGGCTTGCCGATCATCGGGGCGATTCCGCGCGAAGCCGACCTGGCGCTGCCCGAGCGCCATCTCGGGCTGGTCCAGGCGGGCGAGCACGACGATCTGGCCGGGCGCTTGGCCCGCCTCGCCGATGTCGCCGAGCGCGATCTCGACCTTGATGCCATCGTCGCGATGGCTGCGGCCTTTGGTTTCGGTCCGCGGCGTCACGCCGCTGCGCTGCCGCCACCGGGACAGCGCATCGCGCTGGCGCGAGATGCCGCCTTCACCTTCGTTTATCCGCATGTCGTAGCCGGGTGGCGCCAGGCGGGAGCGGAAGTCGTGCCCTTCTCTCCGTTGGCCGACGAAGCGCCACCTCAGTCATGCGACGCGTGCTGGCTACCCGGCGGCTATCCTGAGTTGCATGCCGACGCGTTGGCGGCGGCACGCCAGTTCCGCGCCGGGCTCGCGCAATTTGCCGAGACGCGGCCAGTGCATGGCGAGTGCGGCGGCCACATGGTGCTCGGCGATTACATCGAGGATGCCGAGGGTCGGCGTCATGCGATGGCGGGGCTGCTCGGGCATGCGACGAGCTTTTTCAAGCGCAAGCTGCATCTCGGCTACCGCAGTGCCCGCCTCACCGCGGGTGGTCCGCTCGGACCGGCTGGCGCAGTGATCCGCGGGCATGAGTTTCACTATGCCAGTCTGGTCGCGACCGGCGGCGACGCGCCTTTCGCCGATCTTTGCGATGGGAATGGCGTCGCGCTCGAACCCTGCGGCGGGCGCCGCGGTCATGTCAGCGGCACCTTCTTCCACGCCATCGCGCCGCATTGCGCTGGCTGAAACGCGACCGCCTACTGCAGCTCGATCGCGGGCTCTGGACTTGTGTCGATCATGCGCCGGTGGATGCGTTTATGCAGATGGACCATGAAGGCGGTCCCAAACAACGGCGTCGCCAGATTGACGATCGGGATCAGCACGAAGGCGGAAATCAGCAGCCCGGCCGTGACAATTTCCCAGCGGTTGGACCGCCACAGCGCCTTTGCCGCGGGGATCGGATGCAACCTGAGCGCGGCAATGAGGAAATATTCGCGACCGAGCAGATAGGCGGTCGCCAGGAAAAACACCAAGGCGCCGATCCCGGCGAACAGCAGGAACGGCAGGCAACACAGATAGATCAGAAGCGCAAGGAGCGCGGTCTTGATGCCTTCCATCACGGCATAGCTGAGCGGGACTGCAACGCCTGGCGGATCGTTCGGATAATAGGTTTGTTCGACCTCGGCCGCGATGTCGTCGGCAAAAACGCCTGCAACCAGTGCGGTCACCGCGGGCATCAGAAAGATGGCGCCGGCAAACAGGCCGAATCCGAGCGCGATGGCAACGATCCAACCGAGCACAGCGAGCGGCCCGTGGGAGGCCGGCCCGATCGTTCCCTCTATCCAGCTCATGCCCCCGCTGCCGAGCCAGTCGAGCAACTGGAATAGCCCGACAGCGCTGACGGCGAGAAACAAAAGCGCAAGCCCGGCGGACTTCAGCAAGATGGCGCGGAAAGGCGGCGTCAGCATTTGTGTTAGCGCCTTGAACGCGGCTTGGATCATGAAGGACCTCGCGACAGTGGTATTCTGATGTAGGCGCGTCCGGTGCCACCAAGGCAAGGCATAGACCCAATGACGCAACGGAAGGCGCCTGCGACCCCCCAAATGGGGTAATTGCCGTATTTGTCAGCAGCAAGGGTACCTTGATGGGCGGCGACTCAGCACGTCTCGACCGGGAAAAGGCAAGTCGATTCGGTGCGATGGCAGACTGTGTCCGGAGGCCGATAATTCAGTGCCGGTGGTTTTTTCTGGCATGACCTTAAGTTGATTAAGCTTTTAAGCATAACAATAACCTGCCAAAACTGTTGCCAGAAGATGGATGAAAGTTTTATCTTCCGGCGCGCTGATCCTTCCCTTATCGGAACGGTCTTCGAAGAAAAATTTCGAGGGAATCCTTTCGTGCGCTGCAGCCGGGAGTGTTCTGATGGAATGCCCGCGTTGCGGTAGTGAAAACCCCGATAATAAGAACTTCTGCGGCGATTGCGGCGCATCACTCCGGGTGCGGTGCCAGTTCTGCGGCGAGCAGGCAATGGCTGGCGCGGCTAGCTGCAGCAGGTGCGGCGCCGCGCTTGTGCCAAGGTCCCTTGTGCCAAGGTCCGATGCCGCTGATGTTCCGGCGCCAGCCGAAAACCGCCTGTGGCCGGATCTCGATGCCGAGCGCCGTCAGCTGACCGTGCTGATCTGCGACCTGGTCGGTTCGACGGCGTTATCGGCGCAGCTCGATCCAGAGGATTTTCGTGCGGTCATCGCCGCGTACAACCGTTGCATTGCTCAGGTTGTCACCCGGTTCGACGGCTTGATTGCCCGCTATTCCGGCGACGGTGTTCTTGCCTATTTCGGGTTTCCCCAAGCGCATGAGGACGACGCCGAGCAGGCGATTTGCGCCGGGCTGGCGCTGGTCGAAGCCGTCGCCGACCTGCAGACGCAGCGCGGCGTTGCCCTCTCCGTGCGGATCGGAGTGGCGACAGGAACGGTTATTGCCGGCGACCGGATCGGCGAAGGCGCGGCGCAGGAGCAGGCGATTTTTGGCGAGCCACCGCATTTGGCGGCGCGTCTGCAGGCTGTCGCCGAGCCGGGAATGGTCGTCATCTGCGCGAACACGCAGCGGCTCGCGGCGGGCCATTTCAAATATCACGATCTCGGCGCTATCCCGCTTAAGGGTCTCGCCGCACCGGTGCAGGTCTGGCAGGTCCTGCGGCGAAGCCGCGTGGAAAGCCGATTCGAGGCGCGGCAGAGCGCGACATTCCAGCGTCCGATCGGGCGCGACAAGGAACTCGATCTTCTGATGCAAAAGTGGCGACAGGCCCAACAGGGTGAAGGGCAGGTCGTCGTCGTCACCGGCGAGCCTGGAATCGGAAAATCCCATGTCGCGATGGCGCTGCAGGCATTGGTGGAGGCTGAGCCGCATACAAGGCTGCGCTATTTCTGCTCGCCGCATCATGTCAACAGCGTTCTTTATCCAGTGCTCGTTCAGCTCGATCGGGCGACAGGCTTTGCTCGCGACGGCGTGCCCGCGGAGAGGCTTGCCAAGCTGAAGACGCTGTTTGCCGATGCGTTGATCGATGAAGAATCGCTGTTCCTGCTCGCGGATTTGTTGTCGGTGCCGCTCGATCCAGGTTTGCCGCGCGCCGACCTCAGCGCGCAACAGCGCAAGGAGAAACCGCTTGCCGCCCTTCTGGCGCAGGGCTTTGCCCTGGCCGCGAAGCTGCCGGTGCTCGTTATTTTCGAGGATGTGCACTGGAGTGATCCAACTTCACTGGCACTGCTGAGCCTTTTCGTCGAGCAGGCGGCGCAGGCGCAAATGCTGTTCGTGATCACCAGTCGGCCCGAGTTTTCGCCGCCATGGTCTGAGCGGCCATATATCACAACGCTTGCGCTAGGGCGGTTGAACAGGCGCGACGGGAGCGCGTTGGCACAGCGGGTCGCCGGACGCAATCTGCTGCCGGGACCGGTCACGGGTGAAATCCTGGCGCGCGCCGACGGCGTCCCGCTGTTCATCGAGGAGTTGACCAAAGGCTTGCTCGAAAGCGGCTTTCTGGAGCCCCGCCAAGGCCGTTATGTGCTGACCCAGCCGCTGCCGACCAATGCCATCCCGACAACGCTTCAAGGATTATTTCTGACCCGCCTCGATCGTCTGGGGCCGGCCAAGGAAGTGGCGCAGACCGGCGCCGCCATCGGGCGCGAGTTTTCCTATGAGCTGCTGAGTCGGGTCGTCACGCTTCCGCGCGAGCAGCTCGACGAGGCGTTTGCGCAATTGATGAAGGCGGAGCTGTTGAGCTGTCGGGGCGAAGCTTCGCAGGCCGTCTATACCTTCACGCATGCGCTGGTGCGCGATGCCGCCTATGCGGGACTGCTGCGGGATCGGAGGCTTCCATTGCACGCCGCCATCGCGCATGCGCTCGAACAGTTCTGGCCGGTTGTTGTCGAGACCCAGCCGGAGACACTGGCTCGCCATCTCACCGAGGCGCACCGATTTGAGCGCGCGGCAATATATTGGCTGAAGGCCGGTCGTCTTGCCGAGCAGCGATCGGCGCATGTCGAGGCGATCGCCCATCTCGAGCAAGGCATCGCTGCCGTTGCCGAGCTTTCCGCAGGCGCGGAGCGTGACCGGCTCGAGCTCGATCTGCAGCTCGTGCTCGGACCCTGCATGATCGCAACGCAAGGCCCGGCAGCAAAAGCCGCAGTCGCCACCTTCAGCCGCGCGCGCGAACTCTGTGCGCGGCTTGATGATCCGCCCGAATGCCTGCACGTGATGTTCTGGCTCGCGACTGCGGCGGTGATCCGCGGAGAATTAATTCGGGCAAACGAGACTGTCATCGATTTGAAGGAAGCCGCAAGGGCGCAAGGCGATCGTCCGGCTTTGCTCAATGCAAGGCGTGGCCATGGGATGATCCTGCTGTTTCTCGGCCGGCTGGCAGACGCCATCGAGGAGACCGAGGCGGCGCTTGCTTTGTTCGAAGAAAGCGATGAGGCCGAGCGCCTGGCGGCGCGCGCGGCCGGGCAGGATGCTGGTGCCGCGGCGCTTGCCCTATTGTCCTGGGCGCTGTGGCTGCGCGGGGATGTCGACGCAGCGGTCGACCGGATTAATGCGGCGCTTGCCCGGGCCGACGCCGTCGAGCATCCGCACACGCGCGCTTATGTCCGCTACTACGCCGCGGTGCTGCATGCGCTGCGCGGCGAGAATGCGATCGCGCTCACTCATGCTGACGGCTGCCTCGCTCTCTCCGAAGAGCATGGATTTCATCAATGGCAGGGGTTGGCGCGGGCGGTCCGCGGTATCTGCATCGCCAGTGAAAACGCTCGGTCGGACGCGTTCGATGTCGTCACCGACGCGGTAGGCGCTTATCGCAACGCCGGCTATCATCTTGGCATCACATCGTTGCTCGTCCTGCTGTGTCCGGTATTGCTGCTCCGCGGTCAGATGGTCAACGCCAGCGAAGTGATCGAGCAGGGGCTCGCAATCGCCGAGCGCAATGGCGAGCAGGTTTTCCTGGCCGAACTCTACCGATTGAAGGCGCAGGCGATGTTGGCGGACCTCGATAAAGAGGCTTCGCTCGAAGCGCCGACTTTGCTCCGCCGTGCCCTCGGCATCGCCGTCGAGCAGGGCGCTCGCTCGCTGGCACTGCGGGTCGCGGCCGATCTCGCGACGATCTTTGTCGATCAGGGGCGTCGTGACGAGGCGATCAATCTGCTTGCGCCGATTCATGCCGCGATGCGCGAAGGATCAAAGACCCGTGATTTGCGGCGGGCTGAGGCGCTGCTTGGCAGACCCGAGTGAAGCTGTTCATACCTGCTCGGGGGAATCTTACGCAAAATTCGGTGGTTCGGTAGCGAAAGCGAGGAGCCTGATGGCTAAGAGAGCGATTGCGCTTGCGGGCGGCGGACCGGCCGCTCCACTTCACATCGGCGCCCTGGAATATCTCAGCGAGCAAGGCATCCGATTCGACCAGCGGGAGGACGTGTGGGCGCTCTCCTGTATCGGCGCCTGGGTCGGCGTCATCTATAACCAAAGCGACAGGGGCCGGGAGCTCGATCAGACCAAGGCTTTTTTTCGCGAGCGGGTATTTCGCGACGACGTCTCCTACAGCCGCTTTCCCATCAACAGCGTGTTCGGTCCCGATCTTGTCGCGCTCAGCCGCGCGGCGACAGGCTTTCTCGTCGATATCGGTAATTACCGGAACCTGGTGCTGCCCGACAAAATGACGGAAGCAGTGGTCGAGTTCGCCCGCTTTCTCGGCGACCAGAGCCGATGGAATCAAGGCGACTTGAGCAAGGTGGCGTTGGAATGCCTTGCGGCCAATCCGTTCGTGCGGTTCGCAACGTCGTTCATGTATCTGTCGAATCTCACCGGCCTATCGAAAATATACTATAAAGACAGCAGCTTTCTTCAATCGATCAAGTTTGAAAGGCTGCGCGAGGACGACAAGCCTTTCATCTATTTCAATGCCTTCAATCTGGATACGAAGGAAATCAACCTGTTCTCCAATCGGCAGCCGCCGGGATCGAACAGCGCCAACGCGCCGGGCCAGCGTAGCGGATTGCAGAAATATGGGGAGGCCAACGCCGAAAGCCTGTGTGCCTGCTCGGCGCTGCCTTACATCGAAGAGACCGTCAAATTTGAAAGTGGCCCTGAATATTGCGAGGGCGCCTTGGTCGATACGGTCAACTTCAAGGATCTGCTGGAGGATCACGAAGATCTCGACGAGATCTGGGTCAGCAGGATCGTCAATTACAAGGAGATTCGTGCACCAAAAAATATCTACGATGCGCTCGGCAATCTCTGCATGCTGTTCGCCGCGACGGTGGGCGACGATGACGTCAAGCTGTTCAAGTATCACGCACGGCTCGACCGCGATCCGCCCTGGGCCGGCCAGATCATCGAGATCGATTACGGTGCCGGCGCCAATTTCGACTGGAACTACACAAATTTCGACCACGCCTTCAAAGCCGGTCGCGACGCGGCAGAGCAAACTTATATCAAGTACAAGGAGGGCTACTATAAGCGGGAGGCTGAAGAGCAACGCAACCGTTGGCAGGTGGCCTGCAACAAGCTGCAGCAGTTCAAGTGGTCCTGAGCGCGCAGCAGATAGGGTTTTGCCTTTCGCACTCGGCGTGGTCGCACTGAGGCGCGGGTATGAGCGGCGCTTGCCTAGATCCGGTGGACTGGCGAGCGCGCTGCTTCTCTTTGCGTGATCGCACTTTTTGCGGGCAAAACTGGCGTCTGCCCCCGGATCAAGTCCAGGATCAAGTCCGCGGGCGTGCTTTGCCGGAAAATGCTCTCGCTAAGGGAAAAACAGCCAGCCGGAGACGGCCCTGACATAGGCGTTGGGATTGCTGGAGGTGATCCCGATCCACAGCAGCCCGGCAAAGCCGGCCATCAACAGCACGCCAGCCAGCACGAGCGAGCTTCGTCCGGGCGATCCGGTTTCGCTAGGTTGCATCGTCGTATACAGGCCTACAATCCGGCTCCGGCCCATCGTCGGCTCGCCGCCGCGTTGAGTACGGTTCCATGCCGCTGAACTGGAATTCGCTCTTGTCTTTCCACGTGGTTACGTTTTCGGCGGAGGCCGTCGCAAATGCGCGGACATATCCGCCAGAAACGCTTGAGGCGTGATATTGACATCCCGCCGGGAACTCCTGATGTGAATTGCATCACAGATGCGGCGAAGCGTTATAGTCGCCTTGGCGGTAATTCTGAGCGGCATGCTTGTGTCGGCATGGGGCGCTGTCGATGAGTTTGGGGCCGATCCCTGCGGGACGGGTGCCGCTTCCTGACGGGGAAGACTCGGGGCTTTTGCGGGAAGCGCACCGGCTGATCGCGGCCTGCGCCCTGTTCCGCGGCCTCGGCGCGGCGCAGCGGGCGAAATTGCTGACGCGCATCCGGCTGCGCCAATACGCCGCCGGCGAAACGATTTTTTTGATGGGCGATGCCGGCGCGACCCTGATGGCGATTATCGCCGGTAGCGTGCAGATCAGCGTGCCGTCCCCGGACGGCAAGGAGATTCTGCTGACCATCATGCAGCCCGCCGAGATTTTCGGTGAAATCGGCCTGCTCGATGGCAAGGAACGCAGCGCCGATGCCCGGGCCATGACCACCTGCAGCCTCGCGGTGCTCGACCGCAAAGATGTCTTGCCGTTATTTGAGGAGTGCCCCGGCGCCTATTCGGAGGTGGTGATGCTGCTGTGCGACCGCATCCGGCGCACGACGACCCAGATGGCCGAGGTGACCCTTCTGGACCTGCCGGTACGACTCGCCAAGGCGCTGCTGCGGGCAGCCGAAAACGCGGCGCCCGGCCAGGCGCCCGCGAAGGATCGGGTCATGTTGTCGCAACGTGCCCTGGGCAAGATCGTCGGAGCAACGCGCGAGAGCGTCAACAAATGCTTGCGCAACTGGCAGCGCGCAGGACTGATCGAGGTCGAGAGCACCGGCATCCGGATCAGGGATTTGGCGGCCCTCCAGATGCTGGCGGATATGATTTCGGGCTGAGCGACCGAAAAGTCTGCAACTTTTCTTAGATCATGCTCTCAGCGCTGCCGGTGCGTTTCAGCGGACACCGTAGTCTTCATAGTCTTGGGCGATTTTCGGATCGATCGACTTTGCTGACTGGATGTCAGCATTACCGCCGGCACGGTCGCCCTTCTTGAGCTTGGCTTTGCCACGCCCGAACAAAGCGGACGCCATTTTCGGTTCGAGGCGGATGGCGGCATCGAAATCGGCAATCGCGCTGTCATACTGGCCGAGCTTGAGATATGTCAGGCCGCGACTGTCCAATGCATCTGCGTAATCCTTGCGCAGGCGGATCGCCTCGGTGCAGTCGGAGAGCGCGCCCTCGAGCTGTCCCATCACCGCGCGCAAGAAGCAGCGATTGTTAAGCGACTCTGGAAAATTTGGCTCAATCCGGATGGCTTCGCTGAAATCGTTGCTGGCGAGTTCATATTGGCGGCGCTGTGCCCAGGCCTTGCCGCGCCCGAAGTAGTTGTCGGGGTTGTTCGGATCGGCTTGAATCAGCGCATCCCATTTCAAAATGATCGAGTCCCGAACTGGCGGCTTCGGTTTCTCCACCGGCGGCTTTGGTTTCTCCACCGGTGGCTTTGGTTTCTCTACCGGCGGCTTCGGTTTCTCTACCGGCGGCCTTGGTTTTTCCACCGGTGGCTTCGGTTTCTCTACCGGGGGTTTAGGTGGCGGTGGTTTCACATCCAGGCGCGCCGATGACTTGTCGAAGAAGAACTCCTTGGTCAGCGACGACGAGACAAACGGCACCTGCTCGTTCCGCGATGCGCTAGACACGCCCATGCGCGTATTTCTGAAAACGGTTTCCGCGTTCGACCCGGGAGAGCGCATCTCCTTCAGCAGTTCGGAAACAAACAGACTGTTCTCGCCGTCGGATTCGTTCGCCGGTCTGTCAGGTTCCGCCGAATACATCGCAAGCGTTCCGCGTGGTACGTTGAGGGAGGCAAGCCCGGCGGAAAACCCGCGGAAGCGACGTTCGAACGGATTGCGGCGTGCGGCGTCGATAATGACGATCTTTGTCGCCGCGCCGGCCTCATTCATGTTGTTGAGAATCGACTCGACCGTAACGCCGTCGCGCTTGACCTCACCCTCGAGCCAGATCTGCGCATCAATCGGGATGAGGTAGGATTGCTTGCCAGCCTGGATGCCATAGCCGCTGAAGAAGAACAGCGCGGCCGATCCCGGTTTGATCTTGCTATAGAAATTCTTCAGTGCCGCCTCAAGCTTCTGCTTGGTCAGGTCTTTACCTTCGATCACCTCGAAGCCCGAGCGCCGCAGCTCTTCAGCGAGCGCCTGCGCATCATTGATCGGCTGGGTCAACTTCTTGTTGTCATCGGGGTAGCTGGCATTGCCGATGACAAGAGCGACGCGATCGCCGACGCTCGCTTGTGCAACACGGAAACGATCACCGGAATTTGCAGCAATCGCCGAAACTGTGAACGCGGCTAACAGCGCAACGGCGAGAGCGGTCACGATACATTTCACTGGCTTCATAGCCGGGCCTTCACGCCATTGCCGCAGAGGGTCGCGCGGCGGTGCTGCAACGCCTTGGAATCTTGAGCGTTACGGTCAAGAAAGGGCCATCCTCGGCCCGGGCTTGGTCCCCACAATAGTGAGCCCGCGCGGCAATCTCAATATGTGCCGGAACTTGCGGTTAAGCGCCAGCCGCGAGCCGCCTTCCTCACAGCAAAGCGAGCAACGCCGGCTGAGTCCCAGGGAAAGCGCCCAACAACCGCCCAGCTTGACAGGCTCGCCCGTTGCTCCTCACGATAGGGTGAGCGAGAAGGGGGAGCGCAGTCCGCCGTCACTCACCCGCGTGCACTCTGGGATTCGGACGGGCCATCTCCATGGCTGTTGATATGGAAGAGGCGGCCGGGCGGGGCGAACGGCATATCCTATGCGTCTGCCCGCGCTATGCGACATCTTTCGGCATGTTCGAGCACGCCTATCCGTTGCTCGATGGCGTGCGTGCCTTGATGCCGCCGCAGGGACTCTTGGTAGCGGCGGCGGCGTTGCCGTCCTCCTGGGAGGTGCGGCTGGTTGACGAAAATATTCGGCCGGTGACCCGCGAGGACTACCAGTGGGCCGACGCCGTCTTCGTGACCGGGATGCATGCGCAGCGCCGCCAGATCGAGAGCATCTGCCGGCGCGCGCACATGTTCGATCGCACCGCCGTTCTCGGCGGCTCGTCGGTTTCGGCCTGTCCTGAGCACTATCCCGAGTTTGACTATCTTCATGTCGGCGAACTCGGCGATGCCACCGACGAACTGATCGCCCGTCTGGCCCAGGATCCGACGCGTCCCGACCGGCAGATCGTGCTGAGCACCAAGAAGCGGCGTGATCTCACCGATTTTCCGATACCGGCCTATGAGCTGGCAGAACTCAATCACTACATGACCGGCAGCATCCAGTATTCGAGCGGCTGCCCGTATCAGTGCGAATTCTGCGATATCCCCGCGCTTTATGGGCGCAATCCGCGCCTGAAGACGCCGCAGCAGGTCATGGCCGAACTCGACAGGTTGCTCGCCTGCGGCAGCACGCCCGGGGGTCCGATCTATTTCGTTGACGACAACTTCATCGGCAATCGACGCGCCGTGCGCGAGCTTCTTCCGGTGCTGATCGAGTGGCAGAAGAGCCGCGGCTATCCCTTCCTGTTTGCCTGCGAGGCAACGCTTAATCTTGCGAAGCGGCCGGAGATTCTCGAGCTGATGCGGCAGGCGCGGTTCGAGACGGTATTCTGCGGCATCGAAACGCCGGAGCCCGAGGCGCTCAAGGCGATGGCCAAGGACCACAATATGATGGTCCCGATGCTGGAGGCGGTCGCAACATTGAACCAGTATGGGCTCGAAGTGGTGTCCGGCATCATTCTCGGCCTCGACACCGACACGCCCGATACCGGCGAGCGCATTCTCGACTTCATCGCGCAGACGCGCATTCCGATGCTGACGATCAATCTGCTCCAGGCGCTGCCGCGAACACCGCTATGGAATCGGCTCGCGCGCGAGGGCCGCTTGATCGAGGACGAGGATCGCGAGTCCAACGTCATCTTCCGCATGCCCTACGAGAAACTGCTCGACGTCTGGCGCGACATCATGGCCCGCGCCTATACGCCGGAAGCAGTCTTCGAGCGCTACCATCACCAATTGACCCACACCTTCCCCCATCGGATCACCGTTCCGCAGCGGCTCGGCGACATTCCGCGCAAGACACTGATCCGCGGCCTGAGGGTGATGCGCGCCGTGCTCTGGCAATTGGGGGTGCGGTCGGACTATCGCCGGCTGTTCTGGAAGCTGGCCCGCCGCTGCGTCAAAGAGGGAAATATCGACTGGATCGTCCGCGTCGGCCTGATGGCGCATCATCTCATTCTGTCCGCGCGGGATGCGACGACCGGCCGCCAGCGGGCCTCGCATTACACCGCTCGACCGCAGAATGTGTCGGTGCCCGCCGAATAGCCGCGGAGAGGTCTTGCCAGTCAATCATTTCATTCGCACCGGCGCGAAGGTTTTCACCGCCCGCAAGAGCGGGCCGACCCTTTATGAAATCTGCGATCCGCTGCTGCGCCGCCCCGGCAAGGGCGATGCCCACTTGCAGAAGTTTTATCGCGCCGCGATCGCCAATATCGCCTTGCGTCCGCTGCTGGCGCGTGCCGGCTTGGCGCCCCTGTCCGATCCCGCGCAGGCCCGTGCCCTCCAGGCGGCCGTGGTCCAGGCGCGCGATGATCCAGACCCGGATTGGGCCGCGATCGGCGCCCCGGTTGCGGCGCTGATCGACGCCTGCCCGCAATCGCATCCCCAGCGTCCGCGGACAACAACAGCGCCGCGCATGCCGGCGATGGGCGAGATCGAGCGGGTGATCCGCGCTTGCGCGGCGCATCTCCTGCGTTGCTTTCGCCGCAACGGATATCTGCCCGCCTACGCCGCCTTCAACTTGGTCGGTGATCCCGACCTCACCGGGCGCGATCTCGTCACGGCGCTCACCGGCCTCACGGCGCGCCCCTATAAGAACGCGACGCTCTTGTTCAATCTGGCCCGCGGCTTCATCCTCGGCAACAAGCCGGTTGCCGATCTCATCAATCCGCCCTGGCGCGGGATCGCCGAGCCGATGTGGGAGCCGGTGCAGATCAAGCACCGCTCCGCCTATTACGATGCCTTTTTTGCCGAAGCCCTGATGGATTTCGTGAAGTGCGGCCTCGCCACGGCGCAGGAGCGGGAGGCCGCCCGCGCTGCGACCAGGGAGATGATCGATTTCTGCCTCGATACGAGCGGCGAGGTGGTTCGAAACCCCACGGATGGGCGCCCCTTCACCGTCGTGACGGCCCTCGCGCTGCCGCCGCATACGCGCATCAGCCGCTTTTTCGGTGATCTCAAGAGCGCTCTCGGCTTCGGCACCTATGTGCCGGACTGCGATACCACCGCCTGCTCGCTGTCGGCGGCGACCCAGTTCGGGGCGGATCACCCCATGCTCGGCCAGCCGTTTCTGGACTTTTACGCGGGCTATCAGACCGGACCCGGCGCCAATCGCTTTCCGGTGACTGTCGCCATCAACGACACGATCGATTTCGATGGCGGCATCGTGACCTGGATCGAGAATGTCGCGGGCGAACGGCCGTTCGGCAACGATCTCGATCCGACCCTCAATCTCGATGTGCTGGAGGCCGCATTTCGCAATCATGCGCGCTGGGGCATCGTCGAGACGACGGCGCGGCTCGACGTCCTGCGGCGTATTGTCCGGTTTCAGCAAGACCTCGTTCGTTCGGGGGCATTCGCGAATCCGCGGTCCCACATCTATTATCTGCCGGAGCTCTACAGCGCTTATTTCGGCCGCTGCTACGCTGCTTTCTGCGATCTGCCGGCGGCGGCGCGCGAAGCGGTCGATCCCGATGGCGCTTTGGAGGACATTCGCGGCCGTGTTCTTGCCTATGTCTATGACGACTTGCTGGCTTTCGAGATCAATCCGTTCGATGCCGCGCTCGCACTGCTGGCGCTGGCCAAACTCGGCGGCGAACCGAAGCAGTTTGCGCCGGCGCTTGATTGCATTGTCCGGCAGGTCGGTGAAGGTGGGCGAAATGCACCCTTCAGAGCGTATGAGTGGAATAAGATGAAGACGCCGACGCGCATTCTGGTCGGCGGACCGGAGGTAACTTCCGCCTTTGTGCTTTCGGCACTTGTGCATGCGCGTACTGCGCTGCAGCAGGCAAGGCTAGGTTGACCGATAATTCGGTCCGGCCGGGATGAACCGAGATGGAACCGGCAGCGACCAATATCACTGTCTTTGTCCCGCTCCGTTCGTGCCAGAACTTTCGACGATGCGAGAAACCACGTGAATTTCGGTGTCGACCCGAGCGAAATTCACTCGCGTTTCCAGCATTCGGCGGTTGAACGCGCTCGAAAGACTTGAATGAGGCCTTGAAAAATCGACAACTGTGCTGTCAGTGCAAGGCTGCAGGATCTCGCCGGAGTTCCGACCCATGAGACTGATCAAGATCAGCGCGGCTGTGATCGGTGTTCTGCTCGTCGCTGCCATCGCTTTCGCGGCCTATGGTGTTCCGGTGCGCGGCCTGGTCAAGACGTACGGTCAGGACGCGCTGGCGAAGGAAGAGCTGGAACTCGACATCGGCGGTGCCGCCTGGTTCGGCATCTGGCCGAGCCCGGGAGTAACCATCGAGCAGGTGCGTCTGCGTGATCCAAAGGGCTCGGACGATCTCATCACCGTCGAGCGGGTGCATGCCGGCCTTTCCGTGACCGACCTTCTGAGGGGCCACATTCGGATTGATAAGATCGCGCTGACGCGACCGATTATGCGGACCGAGGCTATGTTCGAACGCGCCAAGCGCATGTCGGCCCAACGCGTTGCCAGTTCGCCGGGCGCGAGGGCGCCGATCATCCTGCCGGGCGCGCACCCCGGGGTCGCGATCGATGCGATCACCGCAACCGACGGCGTCGTGGTGTTGCGCGACGGGCGCGAGACCGCCGAGGTCCATTTCGACACGATCAACCTCGCCTCCATGCCGGCTGAGGCCGGCCGGTCAAACCTGCATCTGAACGCGCGCTTCGGGGACACAAAAGTTCGGCTGGTAGCGGGGATGAAAGAGCCAGCCGAGCTTGCCGAAGGTCGGCCGATATCGATCGATATGACCATCGATGCGCCGGCGGCGCTGCAATCGCCGGCTTCGGTGACCGCGATGGTCACCAAGGCCGGGCCGGTGATCAAGGTCGAGGGACTGAACGGCACCATCGACCAAGGCCGCGTGCGCGGGTCGATGTCGATCAGCCTTGCCGGCGCCAAGCCCTTCATCGACGCGAAGCTGCAGTCCGAGCGGATCGACCTGACGAATGTCATCAACGCGGTTACCAATGCCCGGCACGCGGTGCGGTCGGAGAAAGACGGCGCCATCGCCGCGTCGAATAGCGATGACACGCGTCCGGGCCGTGGCGATACCAAAGCGCCGGCACGGACCGCTGCGCACACTTGGAGCGATACGCCGCTCAACTTCTTCGGCCTTCGCCTGTTTGAAGCGAGTATCAGTCTCTCTGCGCGCGAAGTGGTGCTTGAGAAAACACGCATCGCACCGGCGGCGCTTGAGGCGACGCTGCTGCGGGGTAGGTTGACTCTGAAATTATCTCCCTCAGGGGTTTATGGTGGGCAGGCAACCGGCGAATTGACGGTCGACCGCTCGCAGGACATGCCGGCATTCGCCATGCGGATGGCGTTCACCGGGATCGACTCGCTGCAGGCTTTCGGCGATATCGCCGGGTTCGATCATGTCTCCGGCCGCGCGCGGGGTGCGCTTGATCTCAAAGCATCCGGTATCAGCCCGTTGCGCATCGTATCGAACCTCGATGGACGCGCAGAATTTCTGCTGCAAGACGGCGCCGTGCGGGGGCTTAATATGCCGGAGATGGTGCGCTCGCTGCTCGACATGATTCTATCTGGCTGGCAGCCCAAGGCTTCGGAAGAGACGCGGTTCAGCTCATTCGGCGGATCTTTCGCCATTGAGAAAGGCATCGCCCGGTCGAGCGACATCGCGTTCAACGGCCCCCTGCTGACGATGACGGCGAAAGGAAGCATCGACCTGCGGGCACAGACCATCGATTTTCGTGCTTTTCCCAGAATCCTGGCGAGCCGCGATCCGTCGACCGGTCGCCCGACGTCGTCTGGTATCAGTGTTCCAGTGGTGATCAAGGGCCCGTGGTCGGAGCCGCGCATCTACGCGGATACGCCGAACGTTCTGTCGAATACCGAGGGTGCCCTGCAAGCGCTACGCGACGTGCTTGGCGTCGGGAGGGGCGGGAAAAAGGGTGATGACGGCAACGCGCAGAGCGGGGCGGCGCTGAACGACTT
>Ga0315540_10001060_pt1 | contig 15764 bp, 15 predicted proteins | sample SalMarSW160110MG_FD_203677 | JGI IMG/M metagenome (GOLD analysis project Ga0315540, IMG submission 203677) | Salt marsh sediment microbial communities from the Plum Island Ecosystem LTER, Massachusetts, United States - Salt Marsh Sediment SW1601-10 ...
GGTCGGCGAGGGTGGTCCCACCCAGCTTGACGACCACGACCTCGCTCACGTCGTGTACTCGCTGTTCTCGCGGACGTACTCCTCCGTGAGATCGCAGCCGAAGGCCTCTCCGGCGCCGTCTCCCAGCCCGAGGTCCAGCCGGATCAAGACCTCCTCGTTGTTCATCGCGTCGCTGGCGGCAACCTTGTCCACGGCGACCGGGCCACGGGCGCGCCCGTCGTACACCAGGTGTCCGGCGATCGCGATCCGCAGCAGGGCCGGGTCGACCGCGGCCGGCGTCGCTGCACGGGCGGCTGCGTCTTCGGTGGACAGCCCTCCCGCCTCGAGCACCGCCGCCTCGGCCAGCACAGCGTTGCCGGCGGCTCCCGCGATCCGGCCCCAGTTCGGGTCGCGACCGTGGACGGCAGCCTTGACGAGCGACGAGCTGATCACGGCCCGAGTGATGGCCCGGGCGCTCGCGTCATCCGCCGCGCCCGAGACCTGGCAGGTGATGAGCGTCGAGGCACCCTCGCCGTCGGCCGCCTGCTGGCGAGCCAGATCCCGGGCCACGGCCTCGATCGCAGCGCCCAGGAGGACCCGGGTCCGTTCGTCGGTCGCCGCATCGGAAGCCCCGGCCCGCCCGGAGGCGAGCAGGAACACCGTGTCGTTGGTGCTCGTGTCACCGTCCACCGACAGCTGGTTCCAGGTGCGCGCCGCGGCAACCCGAAGCAGCGAGCGAAGCGTTGCCGGATCCGCCGCCGCGTCCGTCAGCACGACCGAGAGCATGGTCGCCATGCGCGGGTGGATCATCCCGACGCCCTTGGCGATGCCGGTCACCGTGACCGGGATCGCCGCCCCATCGGGTCCGGGGGCCATCACGGTCGCGCTGGCGACCTTGGTCGTCGAGTCCGTGGTGCGCAGGGCGGTTGCGGCCGCGAACAGCGCCTCGTCGGTGCCGGCCAGGCCGTCAGCAGTCACCCGGTCGATCATGTCGACCACGCGGTCGACCGGCAACCGGATGCCGATGATCCCCGTGGACAGATGAAGGATCTCGGTGGGGGACGTCCCGAGGGCCGCCGCCAGCGCATCGCCGATCGCGGCCTGGTCCGCATCGCCGACCGGGCCGGTCGCGGCGTTCGCGCTGCCCGACGTGCAGATCACGGCGCGGGCGAGCCCGGCGGTCACGCCGTTGCCGCCGGTCGCCTGCAGGTTGGCCCGAGAGAGGCGAACGGGGGCCGCAGCGAAGCGGTTGGGCGTGAACACGGCCGCAGCGGGCACCGGCCCGCCATCGGCCACGATGAGCGCGAAGTCCGGGCGGCCGGAGACCTTGATCCTGGCCGAGGTCCCGGCGGCGACGAACCCGGCGGGGATCCGCGCGGCGCGCTCGACGACCGGTCGGTCCAGCGGCAGCGGGGTGAGCAGGGGATCCGCGGCGACCGACATGGCTACGGGGCCAGCGGCAGCTGGAGCAGGCCCGACGGCTCCGGCAGGCCATGGACGATGTTGAACGCCTGGATCGCCTGGCCGGCCGCGCCCTTGACCAGGTTGTCGAGCACGCCGACCGCGAGGATTCGTCCGTTGCGGTCGTTCAGCCCGCACCAGACCCGGAACTCGTTGCTGCCCAGCACGTGCTTGGTCGCCGGTGCGGCGTCGGTGATCGTGATGAACGGCTCCGGGCCGAACGCCTCCCCATACAGCGCATCGATCTCCACCTGGGTGACCGGACGGGTCGGCCGAACGTGGCAGGCGGACAGGATCCCGCGGGTCATCGGGACCAGGTTGGGCAGGAAGTCGACGCCCGCGACGCCCGGGTTCGCGTCGGGCGCGGCCAGCGCACCCAGCTCCTGCTCGATCTCCGCCGTGTGGCGGTGGGTGAAGATGCTGTACGCCTTGACGCTCTCGTTGACCTCGCCGAAGTGGAGGTCGGCCTTGGGATCGCGACCCGCGCCCGAGACACCGCTCTTGGCGTCCACCACGAGGTCGCCGATCAACCCGGCCCGCGCCAGCGGGGCGAGCGCGAGGATCGTGGTCGTCGAGTAGCAGCCCGGAGCACCGACGATCGCACCGGGTGTCCGCCCCAGCGCCGCCAGCTCTGAGCGATGGAGCTCGGGCAGGCCGTACACGGCCGAGGACAGCAGCTCGGGTCGCGGGTGCTCGAAGTGGTACCAGGCCGGGTAGTCGGCCGGATCATGGAGCCGGAAGTCGGGCCCAAGGTCGATGACGGTCATGCCGTTCGCGCGGAAGTCGTCGATCCGGCCGGCGGCCGCGCCGTGCGGGAGGGCGAGGAACACGGCCTCGGCGTCGTCGGGCACGGCATCGTAGACGTGCAGGTTGCGGGTCGCCAGGTGGGGGTGGATGCCGCCCAGCGGATCGCCCTTTCGCTCGCGGCCGACCAGGCCCACGATCTGCGCGTAGGGGTGCAGCGCGAGGAGCCGGATCAGCTCCGCGCCGACATAGCCGGTCGCCCCGACGATCGCGATCCGGACGGGGTCCCCACCGAGCGCGCGGGCGCCACGCTCCGCGGCCGTGCCGGGGACGGGCAGGGGGTCGTGAGGACGGTCCGCCGCGATCGTCGGGCCCGTCGTGTCCGCGCTCACCGGCGCGCGCGGCCGCTCGCCGGCGGCTGGCGCGAAGGATCGAGGGTCGGGCGGAGCGTCGTCACGGAATGACTATACATGTTGCTGCATACTCATGCAACAGGTGCGGATGGTGCCGTTCACGATGCGGCCGCGTCGACCCGCAGCTCGGCCAGCTGGGCTGCCTCGGCCTCAAACTGCTCGTGGTACAGGCGCGCGTACAGGCCGTCCCGGACCAGCAGCTCGCGGTGGGTGCCGCGCTCGACGATCCGGCCACGCTCGAAGACCAGGATCCGGTCGGCGCGCAGGATCGTGGACAGGCGGTGAGCGATCGCGATCGTCGTCCGGCCCTCGGTCAGCCGCCCCAGTGCCGCCTGGATCAGGCGCTCGCTGACCGTGTCGAGCGAAGACGTCGCCTCATCCAGGATCAGGATTCGCGGGTCCTTGAGCAGCACCCTGGCGATCGCGAGCCGCTGCTTCTCGCCACCCGACAGCTTGTAGCCGCGCTCGCCCACGAACGTGTCGTAGCCGTCGGGCAGCTCGGCGATCCTTTCGTGGATCGCTGCAGCACGGGTCGCCGACTCGAGCTCCGAAGGCGTCGCGTCCGGCTTCGCGAACAGGAGGTTGTCGCGGATGGAGGCATGGAACAGGTACGTCTCCTGGGTCACGAACCCGATCACCCGGCCCAGCGACGCGAGCTTGATGCCGCGCACGTCCAGGTCGTCGATGGTGACCCGTCCGGCGGCAACGTCGTACAAGCGCGGGATGAGGTAGGTGGTCGTCGTCTTGCCGGCTCCCGACGGCCCCACCAGCGCGACCAGCTCACCGGGCCGCGCCTCGAACGAGATGTCCTCGAGCCCGAACGGCACGGGCCTCTCGACGCCCGCCACCTCCTCACCGGTCGCACCAGCGGTCCCGTCGTCGGCGCCGCCGTCCGTGTCGCGGGCAACCATCATCAGGGCCGGGTTCGCCTCCGCATCCACCGCGGCGGCCTCGTCCGCCGGCGCCGCTCGCTCCGCCGGGGGCTCGGCCGCATACCGGAACGAGACGTGGTCGAACGCAACCGCACCGCGCACGGCCGATGGCTCGAGGCCCACGGCGTCCGGCGCATCGACGATCTCCGGATCGAGGTCCAGGTACTCGAAGATCCGGTCGAACAGGGCGAGCGAGCCCTGGATCTCGACCTGGACGTTGAGCAGCTGGCCGAGTGGGAAGAACAGCCGGCTCTGGAGCGTCGTGAACGCCACGATGTCGCCGGCCGTCGGCGCGCTGGGGTCTCCGTTGGCGGCCAGCGTGCCGGCCAGCCAGTACACGAAGGCGGGCGTGATCGAGAAGATCGTGCCGATGATGGCGAAGAACCAGCGTCCGACCATCGCCTGGCGGATCTGGAGTCGTGCGAGCTCGCGGTTGAGGCCGCGGAACCGGGCGACGGAGCGCTCCTGGGCGGCGAACGTCTTGCCCAGCAGCATGCCCGACACTGACAGCGTCTCCTCGGTCACGGCCGACATCTCGGCCAGGCGCTTCTGGGTCTCGCCGCTGACCTCGCGCCGGACCTTGCCCACGCGATAGGTCAGGTACAGGAAGAACGGCAGCATCCCCAGCGACAGCAGGGTCAGCCGCCAGTCGATGAGGATCATGGCGATGATCGTGCTCGACGATATCGCCAGGTTGGAGGTGACCGAGCTCGCCGTGTCGGTGACGACCGACTGGATGCCGCCGACGTCGTTCGCGAGACGGCTCTGGATCTCGCCCGTGCGGGTGGCCGTGAAGAACCGCAGCGGCAGCCGCTGGAGATGGGCATAGAGCGCGTTGCGCAGGTCCTGCATCACGCTCTGGCCGATCAGGTTGTTGAGGTAGGTCTGGCCGACCCCGATCAGGCCCGAGATGATCGGGAGCACGATCATCAGCCCCACGTACAGGTTCAGCCGGTCGTAGTGACGCCCGACGATGACCTCGTCGATGAGCAGCTTGAGCAGGTACGGGTTGACGAGGCCGATGAGGCTGGTCGCGATGATCGCGGTCAGCACGACGCCGATCTGCGCCCGGTAGGGCCCGAAGAACGCCGCGATCCGCCGTATGGTCCGCGTGCGCCGCTCCGGCGGGACCCGCTCGAAATCGCCAGAGGGCGACGCGAGCCGGCCGGCACCGCTGCCGCCCCGGGCCAGGGCGCGTGCGCCGCCCCCGCGAAAGCTCATTCGGGGACCCTAGCACGGGGCTCAGGTCGTTGCGGGCGCAACGTCCGAGTGCGGGGCGCCGTCCGCCTGCTAGAAGGCGGTAGCCGTGGCGGCCTCCGCGATCCCCTGGGCCTCGAGCCACTTCTCGGCATCGAGCGCCGCCCGGCAACCCTCGCCGGCGGCGGTCACCGCCTGGCGGTATCGGTGATCGTCGACGTCGCCCGCGATGAACACGCCCTCGATCCGACTGGCCGTGTGCTCGTGGGCGACGAGATAGCCCTTCTCGTCGGCGTCGAGCCAGTCCCGGAACACGTCGGTGTTGGGCTTGTGGCCGATGGCGAGGAACAGGCCCTCCATCGGCACGTCGGTCTCGGCGCCGGTGCGCGCATCCCGCAGGCGCAGCCCCTCGACCTTCGCGTCGCCCAGCACCTGGACGATCTCCGTGTTGGTGTGGATCTCGATCTTGGGGTGGGTCATGGCCCGGTCGAGCATGATCTTCGATGCCCGGAAGCCGTCCCGGCGGTGGATCAGGTGCACCTTGCTCGCGAACCGGGTGAGGTAGTTGGCCTCCTCCATCGCCGAGTCGCCGCCGCCCACCACCGCGATCTCGCGGTCACGGAAGAAGAAGCCGTCGCATGTCGCGCACGCGGACACCCCGCGGCCGCGCAGCCGCTGCTCGCTCTCGAGGTTGAGCCACAGGGCCGACGCGCCGGTGGCGATGATCACGGACTGGCCGCGGTACTCGACGCCGCGCGCCCAGACGCGGAACGGCCGGCCCGAGAAGTCCACCCGGTCGACGTCGACGTCGACGATGTGGCTACCGAAGCGCTCGGCCTGCTCGCGGAACCTGGCCATCAGATCGGGGCCGTCGATGCCCTCGGGAAAGCCCGGGTAGTTCTCGATCTCGCTGGTCAGCATCAGCTGGCCGCCGGGCGCCGACCCGGCCAGGACGATCGGCTCGAGGTTCGCGCGCGCCGCGTAGATGGCCGCGGTCAGGCCGGCCGGGCCCGATCCGATGATCAGCACGCTGGACTCGGTGCGCCCGCCCTCGTCCGCCGCAGCCACGGGGCCGCCCGCCGCGACGGCGGCATCGGCCGGGGCATCGGACAGGATGGCGATACCGCCACCGAGCGGCGCGGCCGGCGCGGCTCCGGCACCGTCGCCGAAGTTGATCTTGAGGGAGCCGAACGGGCTGGCGGCTGCGTCCCCGCGGTCTGCGCCTCCCTTGTCGGCCCCGTCGCCGGCGTCGCCGGCGGGGGGTTGCTGATCGGTCATGGTCGGATTGTCGTCTCTGCTGGCGGTGGTTGCTGCGCCAAGCGTAGCACGACAAGAGCATACTCCCTGGGGGTATCTGGGGCCGGGCTGCCCCAGCGCATGGTCGGCCCGTTGAATGTCGGTCGGTGGCGTGCGCGTGCTTCGGCAACGTACCCTGCGTGCCGTGACGACGACCGAGGCGACCCACGACCAGGCTGCGATCGTCCCGGGTCCGATCGGCGCCGAGGAGGAGCCTGTCAGGCTCATCCCGGCAGCACCGGACCGGACAGTCAGCTCGCGCTCCCTGCGCGCCAACCGGGACTTCCTGGTCGTGCTCGTGGGCCAGGGCGTCAGCTCGTTCGGCGACGCGATCACCAACACCGCCCTCCCGATCCTCGTCCTCGCCCTGACCGGCTCGGGGTTCGCGATGGGGATCGTGGGTGTGCTGTCAACCCTTCCCGACCTCGTTGTGGGCCTGCCCGCCGGAGCCTACGCGGACCGCTGGGACCGGCGCCGGATGATGCTCCTGTCGGACCTCGGGCGGGGCCTGCTGACCGCGCTCATCCCGCTGTCGGTATGGCTCGATGGACCCACCCTCGCGCTGATCATCATCGTCACCTTCCCGATCAACGTTCTGCGCGTGCTGTGGCTGGCGGCCTACACCGCGGCGGTGCCCGGCCTGGTCGGCCGCAACGAGGTGCCGCGGGCGAACGCGCTGTTCGAGGCCGTGTTCAACATCGGCTGGATCGCCGGACCGGCCATCGCCGGCTTCCTGGCCGCCGTCATCGGTCCGGGGCCCACGATCGCGATCGACGCCGCCAGCTTCATCGTCTCGGTGACGGCCCTGCTGTTCGTCCGTCGTCCGCTGCGCCCGGAGATCCGGACCGAGCGCACCCGGATCCTTACCGACGTTCGCGAGGGCATCGGGTTCGTGCGCCGGCAGCCGACGCTGCGCGCGGTGATCGCACTGTGGACGACGACCTCGGTGGTAACGGCCGGGCTCGCGAGCGGGCTCATCTTCTACGTGACCGTCGATCGCGGCCTGGGCCCCGAGGTCGTGGGCGCCGTGCTGTCCGCGTTCGCGGTCGGCTCGATGGGTGGCGCGCTGCTGGCCGCGCGGATGGCGTTCCGGGCGGTCGGCACCGTGATGCTGGCCGGGAGCGTGGTCACCGGGCTGTCCCTGCTGGTGGTCGCCCTGGACGTCCCGATCCCGACGATGATCGCGGCCGCGTTCATCGCCGGCGTCGTGAACGCGAACATGCTCGTCGCTTACCTCACGCTCCGAACGCTGCTCTCGCCCGATGCGCTGCTGGGCCGTGTGGGCGCCACCGCACGCACCCTGTCGGTCGGGCTGATGCCGATCGGGGCGCTGGTGGCGGGCATCCTGCTCGACGCGATCGGGGGTGGCGCCACGCTGGTGCTGATGGGTGTCGCGCTGGTGATCACCGGCCTCGGGTTCACGCTGCTGCCCGACGTGCGGGCCGCGCAGATCCCGTCCGACGAGCCGTCGCTGCCGACCGCCGCCTGACGCCTGTCCCGCGCTAGAGGTCTCGCAGACCCGGCAGCACGTCCCGGCCAAGCGTCTCGATCACCTCCGGCCGCCAGATGTCGCGGGCGCTGAAGATCACCAGCTGGGCACCGGCGTCGGCCAGCTCGCCGAACCGGTCGATGACTTGCTGCGGACTCTCGTCGGCCTCGCCGCCTGACGCCAGCCGGACGGTCTGGAGGGTGGATCGCTCGATCTCGTCCGGGTTCCGGCCGATCGCCTCGCAGTGGCGCCGGAGGACCTCGTACTTGTGATGGATCGCCTCGGGGCCGCCGAACACGTTGCTCCCGTCCGCGTACTGCGCCACCAGCCGCAGCGTCCGCTGCTCGCCGCCGCCCCCGATCATGATCCGCGGCCGCGGTCGGGACAGTGCCTGGGGCGAGTTGAGCAGACGGGCCGCCTGGTAGTGGCGGCCCTCGAAGGCAGCCTCCGTCCCGCGCTCGCCCTGCCACATCTCGTGAGCGATCTGCAGGGTCTCCTCCAGCATCTCGAACCGCTCGCCGAGGGGCGGGAACGGAAACCCGAGGCCGCGTGACTCGTCCTCGTTCCAGGCCGCCCCGATTCCCAGCCAGGCGCGGCCGCCGGACAGTACGTCGAGCGTCGTCGCCGCCTTCACCCACAGGCCCGGGTACCGGTAATGGACGCCACCGACCATGAGCCCGAGCTGAGCCCGGGACGTGTTGGCGGCCATGTAGCCGAGCGCCGTCCAGCCCTCGAGCATCGGCTCCTCTGGGCGGCCCACGCCGCGGATCTGGAAGAAGTGGTCCATGACCCAGATGGAGTCGAAGCCCGCGTCGTCCGCGTCGCGAACGATGCGGGCGAGGGTGGGGCCGATGGCCTCAGTGCCGCCGGGCCAGGTGAACGAGGGGATCTGCAGTCCGACTTTCATGGGGTCGAGGGTAGCAGCGCGGTCGTTGCATGGACAACGGCCCAGGTCGGATCGTGCCGAGCGACGGGTCGGGTGGATCTGGCGGCGTATCCACCCTCGAGCCGACACCGTTGGCTCGCTGCGTGGAGCGCAGGATCCGCGGGGAACGCCGGGCGTTCTCTGCACCGGCTTTGGGCCAACGTGGGCCGCAGGGCGTTCCGAACGTCGGGTTGCGGGAAGCGAGTCCGGTGGTTGAGCGCCGAGCGGAACGGTGGCCGTTCCAGTTGCCCGGCCCAGGGACGCATCCGAGGTGGCAGCCGCCCGAGCGAGCGGCTGTCGATCCGGCCGGACCCGGTTCGCCTGGTCAGCGGAACAGGTCGTTCTCCGGGGCCATCACGACGTCCCGGATCGAACCCTCGCCCGGGGGCGGGTTGGCGCCCCTGACGATCGCCACCGGGCGAGCGGCCGTCTTGCCCAGCGCCAGCTCCGCGGCCGACGCGATCTCGTCGGCGATGGCTCGCACGGTGGTCCGCATCTCGCGCCCATCGGCGTCGAGCCGGCCGCGCAGGTCGTCGAGCGGTGCCAGGCCCGAGACCCCCAGCGCGACGTCGGTGATGCCCCACCGCCAGGGACGGCCGAAGCTATCGGACACGATCACCGGGAGATCGCGGCCGAACCGGGTACGCAGTGCCGACCGGATCCCTGCCGCCGATGCATCGGGATCGGCGGGCAGCAACGTGACCGTGTCGCCCGAGCCCGGGCCGACGTTGGACGCGTCGATGCCGCCGTTGGCGCACACGAACCCGTGGGCCGTCTCGGTGATCAGCACGCCGCGCTCCATGCGCACGATCCGGCGTGCCTCGCGCAGCACGACCTCGACCTGGCGGGCATCGCGATCCCACGCGGCCGCCCAGGCGATCGCCTCCGGGCGCGGCTCGACCGCCCGCAGGTCCACGACCGCGCCTTCGGCCTTGGACACGATCTTCTGGGTCACGACCAGGACGTCGCCGTCCCGCACCGGGAGGACGCCGGTCGTCCTGACCAGCGCATCGCCGATCAGCGCCGCCAGGTCGTCACCCCGGTGGATCTCAGGCACGCCATCGAGCGCCACGATCTCCACCCGGCCCGTACCGGCATCCCGTCCCGTACCCATCTCGCGTCCGCCGCGGGCGTCACTCGACACCGATCGCCTCCGGCGCGGCCACCTCGGCGAGCAGCAGGTCGTCGGGCGTGTCCAGGTCGAGGCCGAGGACCCCGGCGACCTCGACGAATCTCGCCTCGGCGGACGATGCCAGCCAGGCGTGCCCGGCCCGGCTGTCGCCGCCGAACGCGGGGTCGATGACGTCGGGCGGGTCGAGCAGGAGGGCGTTCGTGCCGCGACCGTGGCGGTCGGGGGCGAGGACCACGCACGGGGGCCCGGCGGCGTCGCCGGCGGCCAGCACCGCCCCGATGGCGGCGGCGGTCACGGCGGGCAGGTCGGACGGCATCACCAGCAGGCGGTGGCCCGGCCTAACGGCGGCACGAGCCTCGTGGAGGGCCGGGTTGAGGCCACGCGAGCGCTGGGTGAGCGGTCGCGCCCCGGCCTCGCTCGCGACAGCCAGGACCTCGGGATCGGGCGACACGACGACCACCTCGACGACACCCGGCGTCGTCAGCGCGGCGCCGACAGTCCGCCGCAGCAGCCGCGTGACCAGATCCCGGCGCTCCTCCGCGTCGAGGACGGCGCCCAGACGCGACTTGGCGCCCTCGAACTCGCGGACGGGGATCGCGACCACGGTGGGGCGGGTGACCGCGGCCCGGCTCGGATCGTCAGCTGCGACGCGAAGCAGGTCTTGCTGTGGGTGCGTCATGTGCCCTGGATCGTAGCGCCGGGTGGCCGTGGGTCGCGCGCCGTCACGGTGCCGGTGGCTACGGGCACGGCGTACCGCTCGACGCGATGAAGTCACCGGCCCGACTGACGATGATCCAGGATGCATCGGCGAGATCCGTGCCCGCCAGCGTGGGCCGCACGATCTCGCACGCCAGCCGCGGGCCGTCGGACGTGTCGACACCACGAGCAGCCGTGAACCTGATCGTCGTGCCCGACGTGCCGGTGTACACGTTGAACGAGTCGATCTGTCCGTGGGAGCTGGCGACGACCTCCACCGCGCCCCCGACGCCGCGCCACACCAGCGCGATGCAGCCTGCGGCCGCGACGACCAGGACGAGCAGCAGCACGAGGCATCCGATCACCCACCGTCGCCTGGATGCCGGCCGGGCCGCGCCGGGCGGGACCCAGCCCGCGCCGCCGGGTCCGGGGGTGGGCGGGGGCCACGCTCCGGGCGGAGGTCCGAGCGGGGGCGGCGGAGGTCCCGGCGGTGTTGCCGGCGGTGTTGCCGGCGGCGAGCCGGGCGTCGACCCGAGCGGGCCCGGGGCGGCGGATGGCACGACCGTGGACGATGGCGTCTCCGCGTACGGCTCGGGTGGCCACTGCCACGCGGCGGGATTCGCCCGGCCGATGGGCGCCGACGGCACGCTCGGAGGAGGGATCGGAGGTGCCGGCTCCGGGATCGGGCCTTCGCTCGCCCGGTGACCGGGTGCGTCCGCCCCAGGATCACGACCATCCGGCAGCCGCGTCATCCTCGCTCCTCGGCCCCCTCCCCGCCGACGAGCCCCAGCAGCTCGCCCGCGAGGCGGGAACGGGTCACATCGTTGGTCATGATGGTGTCCGTGACGATCGGGCACATGCCGAGCCCGGCCACCGCAGGCGCCAGCGCGCGATCCTCGTCGTCGAGGACGAATGTGTCCGCTACGTCCGCGTACAGCCGCGCGACACCGAGCGCCGATGGCTCGTGCCCCAGCGACGCGAGCATCCGGTCCGCGGGCCCCTTCAGCGCCCGCCCGCCGACGATCGGGCTGACCGCGATCACCGGTACGCGGCGAGCTCGCGCCGACGCAACCGCCGCTCGCATGCCGGGCACCGCGAGGATCGGCCCGACCGAGACGACCGGGTTCGACGGGCAGATCACGATCGCGGCGGCGGCCTCGAGCGCATCCATCATCTCGGGCGTACAGCGCGCGGCCTCGATCCCGGCGAACCTCACCTCCACGACATCGGGCTCCTGACGCCGGTGGACGAAGTACTCCTGGAACTCGAGCCAGCCGTCCCGGGTGCGGACCTCCGTGCGCACGGGCTCGTCGGCCATCGGCAGGATCCGCGCCGGCACTCCGAGCGACCGCTGCAGCGCGAGGCAGACCTCGGTGAGGCGCCCGCCGGTTCTGAGCCTGGCCGTCCGCGCGACGTGGAGGGCGAGATCGCGGTCCCCGAGGGCGAACCAGGTCGGCTCACCATAGCGGCCAAGCTGGTCCATGACGGCGTGGGTGTCGCCCTCGATGCCCCAGCCGAGGTTCGCCTGCTCGATGCCGGCCAGGTTGTAGAGCACGGTGTCGTGGTCGGGCATGACGAGCAGGCCGTGCCGCTCGCAGTCGTCGCCGGTGTTCACGATCACGGTCAGCCGATCGCCGAGGTGCGACTGGAGGCCATCGGCCAGCTTGGCGCCACCGACACCGCCGGCGAGGGCAACGACGCCCGGCACGGTCAGTCGTCCTCGAGGTGGTCGTGCACGCCGGTGATCCGGACCAGGAGCGACACGCGCGGCTGGCGCCGGAAGGTGGCGATCGACGACGCAGACGGGCCTTCCGGGTGGTATCGGTGGGCCAGGGCGACGATGTCGTCCCGCGCGCGATCGACGTCTTCGACCACCTCGTCCACGACCCCGCTGAGCCCGATCCAGCGGTACCCGTCGGTCATGTCGATGACCGCCAGCGAGACGTGCGGGTCGCGCAACAGGTTGGCGCACCAGCGACGGGGCAGCCGCGAGTTGAGCAGGATCCGGTCGTCGGGCTCGAGGCGATACCAGGCGACGGCCTGGCGCGGTGAGCCATCCTCGTCGACCGATGCGACGCTGACCATGTTGAGGCCGGCGAGGAACTGGCGGGCGGTGTCCGTCAGGGTGGTTCTGGAAACGGGCATGCGGACCATGCTAGCGGGGGAGGCACCCCCCGGGGCAGCGAGCGCCTCAGCGCAGCCGCTCGCCGGCCTCGATGGCGGCGTCGACACGGTTCTCCGGCGGAGCCAGCGGACACGCCCACCGCGGATCGAACGCGCACGATGGCTGGTATGCGAAATTGAGATCCACGACGAGCGTCCCTGCGGCCGCGTCACGGCCGAGATCCGCGCCCTTGGCCGTATCCAGCGCGTAGCGGCCCGCGCCGTAGGTCGCCGCGCCGTTGGTCGCGTCACGGAACGGCAGGAACAGCCCGCCCGCATAGCCACGCATCCAGAACAGCGACAGCCGCGCCTCGCCGCCGGCGAGCGCGAGGCGCACGGCCCCGACGCGGTCGAAGGCGAGCGCGTCCGCACCGCTGTTGGGCAGCGCCAGGCCCTGACCCGGCGGCTGCGCCAGGGCAGGCTCCGCGTCATCGATCCCGACCACGAGCCGCAGCCGGTCGTCGTACGGCCAGTGGCGGGCGCGAAACGCCTCGCGCTCCGCGAGGGGCACGGGCGACTGGGGGTGGTCGCGGTAGAGCGCCTCGCGCTCGAAGCGCCAGGTCTCCCACGCCTTGGCCGGATCGCGTGCCGCGATCGAGCGCACCTCCGCATAGAGCTCGGCAACGCGGCGCCGCCAGTCGGCCAGCCACAACCGCTCGGCTGCCGTCGCCGGCTCGCTCATCGTCCGCTGGGCTCGCGCATGACGGTCATCGTAGGGCGCTTCGGCAGCCAACGTGGGCGCCTCGGCGGCCGTCGACCCGTGCGAGAATGCCCCGTTCGCAACGGGAGGTGGTCGGTGACAGACGTGGCGGAGATCGGCGTCTTCGGTGGCTCGGGGTTCTACTCGCTGCTCGACGACGTTCGGGAGGTAAAGGTCGACACGCCGTACGGCGCGCCGTCGGACAGCTTCTTCCTGGCCAGCGTCGCCGGTCGCAGGGTCGCGTTCCTGCCGCGCCACGGCCGCCGCCACACGATCCCGCCGCACCGGATCAACTACCGGGCGAACGTGTGGGGGATGCGCTCGCTGGGCGTGAAGGCCGTGATCAGCCCGTGTGCCGCCGGATCGCTGCAGCTGGCCGTCGAGCCTGGCCATTTCGTCGTGTCCGACCAGTTCGTCGATCGGACTGCGGGGCGCGCGGACACGTTCTTCGACGGGCCCATCGTGAGCCACGTGTCCTCGGCCGAGACCTACGACCCGACGCTGCGTCGGGTCGCGCTCGAGGTCATCCGCGAGCACGGGATCACCGTCCACGACGGCGGGACCGTGGTCGTGATCCAGGGCCCCCGGTTCTCGACCAAGGCGGAGTCGAAGTGGTTCAGCGATGCCGGGTGGGAGGTCATCAGCATGACCCAGTACCCGGAGGCCTACCTGTGTCGCGAGCTGGGCATGGCCGTCGTCAACATCGCCCTGATCACGGACTACGACGCGGGGGTGCTCGAGGGAACTCAGGCGGTGAATGCCCATGACGTGCTGGCCGTGTTCGAGCAGAACGCGGAGCGGATCCGGAGCGTGGTCCTGGACATGATCGGCCGGCTGCCAGCCGACCTCGATGCGCTCGGCGCGCGCGCGGCGCTCGATCACACCCGGGGTGACGGGCACGCGACCGACCCGGCTGACATCCGGCTGTTCGAGACGGGCCTCTGATCGAGACGGCCCCGCGACCCGGCCCGGGCAACGCCGGACGCGGGCGGCAACGGCGGGGACGCGGTCCGGCAACGCCGCGGCGGCGGCGTGCGACCCGGTGGTGGCCCGTCTGGACCGCCCCCCGGATCGCGAGGGACCACGTTCGAGCATTCCGTGGCACCATCGTTGCCCGCAGTGCGAGCCCGCGTCCGATTGCCATGACCTCCACCGCCCACACCGATCTCCCGTCTTCCACCGGGCCGTCCGAGCCGATGCACGGCTGCGTGCGGTGCGGCGCGCAGATCCCCATCTCCGAGGGCATGTGCGAGCGATGCAACCCGCTGGGCCTGAAGGCGCCCGCGGCATCGCAGGCACACGGGACGGTGTTCGTGGGGATCGGGATCGCCGTGGTCATCATGGCCGTCGTCGCCCACCTCGCCATCAGCGGCGTGGGTCCGTTCACGTCGTCGGTCGCCGGCGTCGCGGCCGATCCCGGCGGGCTGCGCGTCACGATCTCGGTGACCAACGAGGGATCGAGCGGCGGCAGCACCACCTGCCGGGTCGATGACGCCGCGCTGCTCGGCGCGATCGGTCCCGAGGCAGCCTTCGTCCAGAGCCCGGTCGTCGATCCGGGGACGACCCTGACCTTCGATGCCGTGGTCACCAGCCTCGGGACGGCGCCCAAGCCGCTGTCCGTGGACTGCGGCGCGTGATCGCCGAGGGCCGGCCCGGCGAAGAGGGTGGGTTCGCGGCCGACGTCGCGTTCGCCCGGGAGATCGCGGAGGCGGCGGGGCGGCTCCAGCACGAGCGATACGAGCGGGTGGGGCGGATCGACCACAAGTCGGCCAAGGACGTCGTGACCGATGTCGACCACCTGTCCGAGGACCTGATCCTGCGCGCGATCCGCGAGCGGTTCCCGGGCGATGGGATCCTGGCCGAGGAGTCGGGAGCGCACCGGGGACCGGCCGCCGGCCGGCGGGGGCGTGGCGGGTCGAAGGCCGAGCGAGCCGGGGATGCCGACCGGCGGGCCCCCGAAGCCGCCGCCAGGAGCCTCGCGAGCGGCCGCAGCTGGATCGTCGATCCGCTCGACGGCACCGTCAACTACGCCAACGGCATCCCGTTCTTCTGCGTCTCCGTCGGCCTCATCGTGGACGGTCGACCGGCCGCCGGTGCCGTTCACGACCCGATGCGCGGCGAGACGTACTGGGCGACCGCGGACGGCCCGGCGTACCTGGACGGCGTGGTCGTGACCGCCTCCGACAAGCCATCCCTCGGCGACTGCGTGGTGTCGCTGGCGCTCGCGGGCCGGGGCGTCGCGACGCGGGCGCGAGCCGTCCGCAAGGCGATCCGGGTGTCGCGCAACATGGGCTCGGCGGCGCTCGCCCTGGCCTACGTCGCCAACGGCCGCTTCGACGCGTTCATCCAGTCGGCGGGAATGTCCGCATGGGACGTCGCTGCCGCGGGATTGATCGCGGAGCGGGCCGGGGCGCGGGTCACGAACCTCGCCGGCGAGCCGTGGTTCGACATCGACACGGCCACCCGGACGTTCGGGGTCATCGCGGCTCCGCCGGGCCACCACGCGGAGCTGCTTCGCCTGTCGACCTGAGGGCCGCTTTGGCTGCCGTCGGTCAGCCTCCGCGCCATCGATGGGGCCGGCTCCGGAGTCGGGCGAGGCCCCACGTATCGCAGAAGGCGTGCCACCGCTCACGATCG
>Ga0315540_10001061_pt1 | contig 15760 bp, 18 predicted proteins | sample SalMarSW160110MG_FD_203677 | JGI IMG/M metagenome (GOLD analysis project Ga0315540, IMG submission 203677) | Salt marsh sediment microbial communities from the Plum Island Ecosystem LTER, Massachusetts, United States - Salt Marsh Sediment SW1601-10 ...
CCTCACGATCACTTCATCACCTTCAGCCTCGGGACCGGCTGAGGGACCGTCGCTGATCGCCCGGCTGCGCCGGCTCGCCTGATCGCCGCCGCCCCGCCTGTACGAACGTCGGCGAGCCTGGCGCGATGCGTCGCGAGTCCTGACGCGGGAGCCTCGAGTGCCTGCGCCGGTGTCGGCCGAACGCGCCGGCCGTCCCGACCGGCGCGGGCCGTCCGGCAGGGGGGTCCGGCCGACCGGCCCGCAGGCCCGGCGACCGACGGCACTCCCGCGTCGAGGCCGAAGGATCGAGCATGAGCCTGCGGCCCGGAGCGCGAGATCAGGTCGTGCCCGGCCCGCTGCGCCATGGGGTCAGCCCTCGATGACATCGCCCGACTCGCGTCCCACGTTCGATCCCGTGTCCGAGCTCAGCTCGTCCTGGTTCGGCACGGGTCTGTCGCCGGAAGCCGTGTCGCGTCTGGCCAGTATCGCCGAGCTGCGTGACATCGCGCCTGAGACCGAGCTGACCCGCGAGGGGCAGATCACCGAGGACCTCGCGATCGTGCTCACCGGTCGCGTCGCGCTGCGCACGCTCGTGCCGGAGCGGGGGATGGTGACCATCCTGACCGTCGAGCCGGGCGACATCGTGGGCTGGTCGGCGATGGTGCCGCCGCACCGCGCCACGTCCACCTCGATCGCCATCGAGCCCGTCCGGGCGCTGATGCTGAACGGCGATCAGCTGCGCAAGCTCCTGCGCGGCGATCACGCGCTCGCCGCCTCCTTCTATCCGCGCGTCCTGCAGGCGGTGGCCCGACGCCTGACCGCCACCCGTCTCCAGCTGCTCGACCTGTTCGCGCGCGAGGAATGGAGCCGGCGGGAGATCGAACCATGGTGACCGAGGGCCGTCCGTCTGTGGCTGCCGGATCCTCCGGATCCGGGGTTGCCGCCGGAGCCGACCACCGCAGCGCTCATGCGGCGCGGCGGAGCGACTGGTTCCTGTCCCGCGCCAACCTCGGCGTCCTGATCGACGTGCTCCATGAGGATGGTCGCACCGTGATCGGTCCCACCGTGGTCGACAACGCGATCGTCTACGACGAGCTCCAGTCCGTGGCGGACCTGCCTGTGGGTCTGGGGGACGAGCAGGCGCCGGGCCACTACCGGATCGTCGAGCGCGGGGACCAGCGAGCGTTCGGCTTCACGGTGGGTCCGATCAGCCCCAAGCGCTGGCTGTTCCCCTCACCGCTGTCGGTCAACGTGGGCAGCCGGGACGGCCGGTCGGTGGCATTCGACCGGGTGCCCAACGATCCGCCCAAGCTCGCGTTCCTGGGCGTGCGCGCGTGCGAGCTGGCGGCCATGGGCATCCACGACCGGGTGCTGCTCGGCGGGCCGTACACCGACGAGGACTACCGGGCCCGGCGCGAGAACGCGCTGGTGATCGCGGTCAACTGCACCGCTGCGGGCGCGACCTGCTTCTGCACCTCGATGGGCACCGGTCCCGAGGCCCGGGACGGCTTCGATCTGGCCCTGACCGAGCTCGACGACGGGTTCGTGGTCCAGGTCGGCTCACCGGCCGGTGCCGACCTCGTGGCCCGCCTCCCGGTTCGGGCGGCCGATACGGAGCAGGCATCGTCGGCGGCCGAAGCCGTGGCCAGGGTGGCCCAGGAGATCGGCGACCCGGTCCCGATCGCGGGCCTGCACGATCGGCTGCTGGCCCAGTTCGACAGCCCGGAATGGGCACGGATCGCCGAACGCTGCCTGTCGTGCGCCAACTGCACCATGGTCTGCCCGACCTGCTTCTGCAACACGATCATCCAGCAGTCGGCGCTCGACGGCCAGACCTCGACCTCGGAGCGCATCTGGGACTCGTGCTTCACGGCCGGCTTCGCGCGTGTCGCCGGCGGCAACTTCCGCAGCCGTCCCCGCGATCGCTACCGGCAGTGGCTGACCCACAAGTTCGCGACCTGGGTGGACCAGTTCGACAGCTTCGGCTGCGTCGGCTGCGGGCGCTGCATCACCTGGTGCCCGGTCGGGATCGACGTACGAGCCGAGCTGCAGGCGATCGCACCGCCGCTCGCCCCCAGGCCCGAGCCGACCAAGCCCAGGCCGGTCGCAGCCGCGCCGGGCTCGTACGTGACCGGGCGGGTGATGGCCGTGCACCAGGAGACGGTCGACGTCACCACGCTCACGGTCGGCGCTCTCGACGACCCGTTCCTGGCCGGCGAGCCGGGCCAGTTCGCGATGGTCGATCTGCCCTCGTTCCCCCAGCTGCCGATCTCGATCTCGCGGTACGGTCGCGACACCGTCGACTTCACGATCCGGGCCGCCGGCCCGGCCACGGCCGCACTCACCGGTCTCGGACCGGGCGACGAGCTGGGTCTGCGGGGTCCGCTCGGCGCGCCGTGGCCGATCGAGCGGGCCATGGTTCACGACGTGGTGATCGTGACCGGTGGCATCGGCCTCGCGCCGCTCCGCCCGCTGATCGACGCGCTGCTGGCCCAGCGTGATCGGTTCGATGCCATCCGCCTCTACTACGGCGCGCGGACACCCGGCGATCAGCTGTACCGCGAGGAGCTTCGCGGCTGGGCGGCCCGGGGGGACATGGAGGTCGAGCTGACGGTCGATCGCGCGGACGACACCTGGACGGGGCCGGTCGGGGTGGTGACCCACCTGTTCGACCGCACGACCTGGGAGGGCTCGCGGTCGCTGGCCTTCGTATGCGGCCCGGAGCGGATGATGGAGGCGACCGTCGACGAGCTCTACGCGCGCGGGCTGGCGCCCGACCGCATCTTCGTCACCCTCGAGCGCCACATGCAATGCGGCATCGGCCTGTGCGGTCATTGCCAGATGGGCCGGCTGTTCGTGTGCCGTGACGGTCCCGTGTTCGCGCTCAGCGATCTCGGCGACATCTTCGGCCGGGAGGGCATCTGATGCCGACCGCGGCCGCACGCCCCCGCCTGCGGGTCGGCGTCGCCAAGATGGCGTCCTGCGACGGCTGCCAGCTCACGCTGCTCGACCTCGAGGACGAGCTGCTCGGGCTCGCCGAGCGGTTCGAGATCGTGGAGTTTCCCGAGGCCAGCTCGGCACGCTCGGCCGGTCCGTTCGACGTGCTGCTGGTCGAGGGCTCGGTCAGCACAGCCGACCAGGCGGTCGAGATCGTCGAGCTGCGCAAGCAGGCCAAGCGCATGGTGACGATCGGCGCGTGTGCCAACCATGGGGGGATCCAGGCCCTTCGCAACTGGTCCGATCACGACGCATTCCGGGCCGCCGTCTATGCCCATCCCGAGTATATCGAGTCGCTGGCCACGGCGACGCCCGTGTCCGACTACGTCACCGTGGACGCGGAGCTCAACGGCTGCCCGATCAGCCCCATCCAGCTCCGCGAGCTGCTGGCGTCGGTGGCGATCGGCCGCCGCCCGCAGATCCGCGAGGAGTCGGTGTGCCTCGCCTGCAAGCGCCGGAGCGTGGTGTGCGTGATGGTCTCGCAGGGGATTCCGTGCCTGGGGCCGGTGACCCAGAGTGGGTGCGGCGCGCTGTGCCCCAGGTTCGGCCGCGGCTGCTACGGCTGCTACGGGCCCAAGGAGCAGGCGAATGCGGCCGGGCTCGGCCGCGCGTTCGAGTACGGCGGCCGGGAGGGGGCCGAGGTCAGCCGCCTGTTCGCGGGGTTCACCGGCTGGGCGCCGCCGTTCCGGGAGGTGATCGACGCGCATGGCGGGCCGCCGGGTCGCACCAACGGCCGCGCGAACGACCAGACGAACGGCCAGGCGAGTGACCACGCGAGCGACGGCGGCGGGGCGAGAATGGAGGACCCTGGCCATGCACGGTGATGACGGCATGGTCGCCGTCGGAGAGCCGGCCACCGAGCGCGAGTTCAAGGTCGGCTACCTGACCCGGGTCGAGGGCGAGGGCACGCTGCAGCTCCGCGTCCGCGGGCGCGAGGTCGTCGAGGCGCGCCTGAAGATCTTCGAGGCGCCGCGCTACTTCGAGCGCCTGGTCGTCGGCCGGACCGGCGACGAGGTGATCGACATCGTGGCCCGCATCTGCGGGATCTGCCCGATCGCCTACCAGATGTCGGCCGTCCACGGCTTCGAGCACCTGTACCGGGTCGAGATCGATCCGTCGGTCCGGGCGCTGCGACGGCTGCTGTACTGCGCCGAATGGATCCAGAGCCATGCGCTCCACGTGTACCTGCTGCACGCGCCGGACTTCCTGGGCTACCCGTCGGCGCTGGCCATGGCCGCGGATCATCGGGCGGTGGTCGAGCAGGGCCTCGCGATCAAGCGGGTCGGCAACCGGCTGATCACGGCCCTCGGCGGCCGGCCGGTACACCCGATCTCGGTCCGGGTTGGCGGGTTCTCGCGGGTCCCGCGACGGCGCGAGCTGGACGACATCCGGCACGAGCTCGACACCACTGTCGAGCAGTCGCTGGCCACCGTGCGGCTGGTCGCCGGATGGGAGCCGCCTGCACTCCAGCACCCCCAGCCGCTGGTCGCGCTGCGACATCCAGCCGAGTACCCCTACAACGACGGCCGGATCGTCTCCAGCGATGGCCTGGACCTGGATCCGGGTGCCTGGGGCGACGCGTTCGAGGAGCACCACCTCGAGGGCACGAACGCCCTCCACGCTCGAACGCACGACGGTCAGGTCTATCTCCTGGGGCCAACCGCCCGGATCGCGCTGGCGTCCGAGCAGCTCCACCCGTTGGCCGCTGAGGCGCTGGCGGAGACGGGGCTCCAGGACGAGATCCGGACCAACATCCATCGCTCGATCGTTGCTCGCGCGGTCGAGCTCCTCCATGCCGTGGCCGAGGCGCGTGACGTCATCGACGCGTATCGGCCGCCGTCCGAGCCACGGGTGCCGTTCACCCCGCGGGCGGGCGTCGCGGCCTGGTCCACAGAGGCTCCTCGCGGGCTGCTCCACCACCGCTACGAGGTGGACGAGCAGGGCCATGTCACCCATGCCCAGATCGTGCCACCCACCAGCCAGAACCAGGGAGCGATCGAAGCGGATCTGGCGGCGTTTGCCCCAACCGTGCTCGATCTGCCACACACCGAGGCGACGCATCAGATGGAGATGCTGATCCGGGCATATGACCCGTGCATCAGCTGTGCCACCCACTTCCTCGATCTTCGGATCATCGACGACCGGGGAAAGGAGGGGACAGGATGACTCACCTTCCGCCACCCTCAGTGAGGCTCCTGATATGCGGCAACGCGGACCGCGGCGATGACGGAGCGGCGCTGAGCGCCGTCGCGACCCTGCTGCCATCGCTGCCGCCGTCGATGCTCGAGTGCCTGGAGGTTCGCCGCTGCGGCCATCTCCGGGTCGAGGACCTGCTCGACGTCCCGAAGGGCCAGGTCGCCGTGGTGGTCGATGCTGCGGTCGGCATCCCGCCGGGCCATGTGATCACGCTCCCGATCGGGTCGATCACCGCGGACGAGTCGTCGCCCACGCCACGGTCGTCGCACGAGCTGCCGATCGACCAGGTGCTGGGCCTGGCCGAGGTCATGCGGCCGGGCGGCCTGCCGGAGGGCACGTTCGTGGGCATCGGCGGGCGGCGGTTCGGCTACGGCCGGCCGCTGTCGCGATCGGTTCGCCTCAACATGGCCGCGTTCCAGTCGGCCATCGCCAGCGAGCTGACGCGACTGACCGGGATCCGCAGCGGTCCCGCAACGCCGGCCTAGGTTCGACTCGCGGGCAGCGGGACGCATCTCCGGGGCGTGCCGGGTGTGGCCGCGGTGAGGTCGCCGGCCAGCGCCGCAGGTGGCTGTGCCGGGGCCGCGGGCGACCATTGGCCCGTCGGGTTCGGGCCCCCTCGCACTCGGGTCGTCAGCGTCGTCGCGGCACCCTGTCGGCATGGATACCGTGCCCTTCACCCCCCGGCTGGTCGGCGACCTCATGGCCCTGGAACCGGTCCTGGTGCGTGCCGACGCAGCCCTGGCCGAGGCCGCCAGGCTGATGGACAATCACCGGATCGCCGGGCTGCCCGTGATCGACGGCGCCGGGACCCTGGTCGGTGTCATCAGCCAGACTGACCTGCTCCGTGCTCGGGCGACCGAGTACCTGTGGGCGAACTGGAAGGGGTTGCGCGTCAGGCACCTGATGACCAGCCCGGCGCTCACCGTGCACCGCGACCAGCCGCTCACCATGGCGGCGCGCAAGATGGAGCGGCATCACGTGCACCGGCTGGTGGTGGTAGCCGACGAGGACGAGACGGTCCCGATCGGGGTCATCTCGAACTCGGACCTCGTCCATGCGATGTCGGCGAGCGTGACCGCGGGCCCGCCCGCCCCAAAGACGGGTGACGATCCGCAGGGCACCTCGAACGTGGACACGCCGGCGACGTAGGCGGTCCGGGCCGCGTCAGCCCAGCACGATCGTCGTGCAGGCGGCCGGCCGGCGCTCGCTCATGTCGCGAAGCCGGGTCTCGTCTGCCGCCACCGCGACCACCACTTCTCGAGCTCGACGGCCGCGAACCCGGCGGTCGATGCCGCCAGCACCACCAGCAGCTCCATGACACCGAGCGTCTCGGTCTCGAACAGACCGTGCAACGGGACGACATACACCAGGGCCAGCTGCAGCGTGATGCCCGAGACGACCGCGATCGCCAGCGGCAGGTTCGACCGAATGCCCAGATGGAGCGCGCTGTCTGTCGTGGACCGCACCGCGACCGCGTTGCCCAGCTGGAGCAGCGCGAGCGTCGTGAACACCATGGTCTGCCATGCCCAGCCGGCCGCGATGGCGAGCGCCTGGACGCCGAGAGTCACGGCGGCCATCAGCAGGCCGACCCGCACGGCCTGCTGCCACAGCCCGTCGCCCAGGATCGACTCGTCGCGCGGTCGCGGCGGGCGCCGCATCGCCGACGCATGGACGGGTTCGACCCCCAGGGCCAGGGCAGGCAGTCCGTCGGTCACCAGGTTGACCCACAGGATCTGGACGGCGATCAGCGGGATCGGCAGCCCGATCACCGGGGCAAGGGCCATGACCCAGACCTCGGCCGAGTTGGTGGTGAGCATGTAGCGCAGGAACCGCCGGATGTTGTCGTAGATCCGGCGGCCTTCCTGGACGGCAGCGACGATCGTGGCGAAGTCGTCGTCGGCGAGGATCATGTCCGAGGCTTCCTTGCTGACCTCGCTCCCGGTGATCCCCATGGCGACGCCGATGTCGGCGAGCCGCAGGGCCGGAGCGTCGTTGACGCCGTCGCCGGTCATCGCCACGATGGCACCGCGCCGCTGGAGCGCCTCGACGATCGCCACCTTCTGGTCAGGCCCGGTTCGCGCGTAGACGGCGATCCGGTCCGACGCGTCGGCCAGCTGGTCCGGGGTCATCGCCGCCAGCTCACGTCCCGTGACGGCGATCCGGTCCTTTCCGAGGATGCCCAGCCGACGAGCGATCGCGGAGGCCGTCAGCAGGTGGTCGCCACTGATCATCACGGGCGTGATCCCGGCTGCTCGGCACGCCGCGATGGCGGATGCTGCTGTCTCGCGCGGCGGGTCGGCCATCGCGACCAGGCCCAGCAGCCGCAACCCGGTCTCCGCGTCCTCGAGGCTGTCCGGCCGGCCAGGCAGGCGCCGCTCGGCGAGCGCCAGCACCCGATAGCCGTCCCCGGCGAATCGCTCGGCAACGGCGAGAGCCTCGATGCCGGCTGCCCGGTCTTCGACGGCCAGCAGCGCGATCACCGCCTCGGGCGCACCCTTGGTCACGACCAGCACGCCACCGCGATCGGCGTGCAGCGTGGTCATCCGCTGGCGTGAAGCATCGAACCCCAGCTCCGCGAGGCGCCGGTACCGCGCCCGCGTGCCGGCGACGTCGACGCCGCTCTTGCCCGCGAAGGCGAGCAGCGCTCCCTCGGTCGGGTCACCGCTGATCGTCCAGTCCTCGGCCGTCGAAGCGGGCGGCACGAGGATGGCGTCATTGCACAGGACAGCGGCCCGAGCCATGGCCGGCAGCTGCCCATCCGCACCTGGATCGGGCTCGATCTGACCCTCCGGGCGGTAACCGTGGCCGCCCACCGTAACCTGGCCGTCCGCCGTCCATGCCCGCTCGACCAGCATCCGGTTCTCGGTCAGGGTGCCGGTCTTGTCCGAGCAGATCACGGTCACCGACCCCAGCGTCTCCACCGCGGGCAGCCGGCGGACGAGCGCGTGTCGGGCGGCCATCCGGTGGGCGCCCAACGCGAGAGCGATCGTGATCACCGCGGGCAGGCCCTCGGGGATGGCCGCGACGGCGAGGCTGACTGCGGTCAGGAACATCGTCTCGATCCGCTCGCCGCGAAGCAGGCCCATCGCGAAGACAAGGACACACACGGCGATGGCGAGCGCCGCCAGCTCGCCACCCAGGCGGCCCAGCCGCCGCTGGAGCGGCGTGACGTCCATGCCGGGTCGCTGGACGAGCTCGGCGACGTGACCCAGTGCCGTGCCCATCCCGGTCGCGACCACGATGCCGGTGCCGCGGCCGGCGGTGACCGCCGTCCCCGCGAACGCCATGTTGCGCTGATCGGCGAGCTCGTCCGGCCCGATGTCGGGCAGCGGATCGACGGACTTGTCGGCAGGCTCCGACTCACCGGTCATGGATGCCTCGTTCATGCGCAGGGAGTGGCTCTCGAGAAGCCGAAGGTCCGACGCCACGAGATCGCCCGGGGCGAGGACGACGAGGTCACCGGGTACCACCTCGGGCGCCGGAATCGTGATCGGGCCCCCATCGCGGATGACCATGGCTCGAGGTGACGTGAGCCGGCGCAGGGCCGCCATCGCCTGCTCTGCCCGGTACTCCTGGACGAACCCGATCAGCGCGTTGAGGACCACGATGGCGAGGATGACGACGGTGTCCTTGAGGTCGCCGATCGCGGCCACGATCCCGGCGGCGACCACCAGCACCAGGATCATCGGGCTGGTGACCTGTCGGGCGAGGACGCGCCACGGCGAGACCGCATGCCGTTGGACGAGCTCGTTGCGCCCATAGCGTCCGAGACGCTCGGCAGCGTCGGTGGCCGCGAGGCCGCGTGCAGCATCGGTTCCCAGCCCGGCCAGGATCAGGTCTCCCGGGTGGCGCCACGGATCGGCGAACGCGGGCATGCCGGAAGCGGCGGGTGAGGGCTCGGGCTTGCGAGACGCGCGGATGGGGGTGGTCATGGCACCAGGATCGGGGGGTCCATCGGCGTGGGTGCCGAGGGCCTCTCGATCAGGATCCGCTACCCGGGATGCGGGCCCGAGGGCTGATCGTCACGACCGAACGGGTCCGCGTACCCGACCGGACCCCGGATCGAGAGGCCGCGCGCGGACCCCCTTCTGGGCCGGCCCGCCGCGCTACGCGATGACCGCCTCGAGGCCGGCCTCGTAGCCGCGGTCGAAGGCGGCCAGATCGGCCGCCATCAGATCGGCGTGCCTGGGGCCGATGACCGCCTCGAGCGCCCGCCGCACGCTGTCGGGCTCAACGAACGCGCGCCGGCCGACGAGCGCGCCCAGCGCGACGACCGAGACGAGCTTGTCGTCGCCGGCCAGGCGGGCGAGCGCGGTGCACGGAACCTCGAGCACGTCGACGTCGTCGCGCCCGGCCTCGGCCTCGATCAGCGTCGTGTTGACCACCAGCAGTCCACCGGGAGCCACCAGCGGGGCGTACCTGGCGAGCGAGGGCGGATTGAGCGCCACCGCATGGTCAGCGCGATCGACGACCGGGGAGCCGATCATCTGATCGGCGACGATCACCGTGCACGACGCGGTCCCGCCGCGCATCTCCGGGCCGTACGACGGGATCCAGAGGACCTCGCGACCCTCGAGCATGGCTGCCTCGGCGAGCACCTTGCCCGCGAACAGGATGCCCTGACCGCCGAACCCCGCGAAGATCGTGGACCATTCCATGTCACGCCTCCGCCGGCTGCGGCCGGTTCGCCCCGCCAGCCGCCGTGCGCTTCCCCGCGGGTGCCGGCATCGCGGACGCGATCCCCTTGCCCCGATCCGTGAACGTCCCGGTCGGGTAGGCGTCCATCACCTCGTGGGCCAGGTGGTCCATGGCCTCGGTCGGGGTCATGCCCCATCCGACGGGGCAGGTGGACAGCACCTCCACGATGGCCAGCCCCGTGTCCTCAAGCTGGACCTCGAACGCCCGCCGGATCGCGGCCTTGGCCCTGCCGATCAGTCCCGGGTCGGCCACCGAGACGCGCGCGGCGTACGCGACGCCGGGCAGCAGCGACAGGAGCTCGGTCACGGGCAGGGGATAACCGGCGACGGCCGGATCGCGGCCTGTCGGACTGGAGGTCGTGCGCTGGCCGATCAGCGTGGTCGGCGCCATCTGGCCGCCGGTCATGCCGTAGATCCCGTTGTTGACGAAGATGACGGTGATCCGCTCGCCCCGAGCCGCGGCGTGCAGGATCTCCGCGCTCCCGATCGCAGCGAGGTCGCCGTCGCCCTGGTAGGTGAACACCACCCGGTCGGGACGGACCCGCTTCACGCCGGTGGCCACCGCGGGCGCCCGGCCATGGGGCGACTCCACGGCGTCGAGCGCGAGATAGTCGTAGGCGAACACCGAGCAGCCGACCGACCCCACGAGGATCGTCCGCTCACCCAGACCCAGCTCCTCCAGCACCTCCGCCACCAGGCGGTGGATGATCCCGTGACCGCAGCCCGGACAGTAGCTGGTGGGGTTGGACAGCAGCGACGGCCGGCGGTAGATGGTCCGCCCCTCGCTCTCGGCCGGCTGCCCGCCGGCCTCGGTTGTCTCGAGTGGACCGGTGCCCTTGAGCGCGGTCATCGCACACCTCCCGACGCTCGATCCGGGTCGCCACCCGGCGTCACCGACCATGCGCGCCGCATCGCGGTCACCACCTCGTCCGGGCGGGGCACCATGCCGCCCATCCGGCCGTGGTGGAACACGGGCACGGCGCCCTCGATCGCGAGCCGCACGTCCTCGACCATCTGGCCGGCGGACAGCTCGACGGCGAGCACGGCGCGCGCCCCGGCCGCCGCGGCCCGAAGCGCAGCGGCGGGGAAGGGCCACAGCGTGATCGGCCGGAACAGCCCCGCACGGAGACCATCGTCCCGGGCGCGCTGCACGGCCGTCCGAGCCACCCGCGCGGCGGTCCCGTAGGCGACCACGATCACCTCGGCGTCGTCGAGCGACTCCCCGGCCCAGCGGGATTCTCGAGCGGCGATCTCCGCGAAGTTGGCCTGGAGGACGAGGTTCTGCTGCTCGAGGTCCTCCGCACGGAGGCTGAGCGACTTGAGCACCCGCGGCTCGCGGCCCGAGGCGCCCTCGACAGTCCAGTCGGCCGGCAGCCTGGGAATGGATCGGAAATGCGGGGCCACCGGCTCCATCGCCTGGCCCAGGATCCCGTCGGCCAGGATCATCACCGGCGTCCGGTAGCGCTCCGCGAGCACGAAAGCGTCACCCACCAGGTCGATCGCCTCGGCGATCGATGCCGGCGCCAGAACCGGCACGTTGTAGTCGCCGTGACCGTGACCCTTGGTTGCCTGGAAGTAATCGCCCTGGGCGGCGCCGATGCTGCCCAGTCCTGGACCGCCGCGCATCACGTTGACGAGAACGACCGGCAGCCGTGACCCGGCCATGTACGACATGCCCTCGGCCATCAGGCTGATGCCCGGGCTGGAGCTGGAAACCAGCACCCGGGCCCCGGTCGCCGCGGCGCCGAGCGCCATGTTGATCGCCGCCAGCTCGCTCTCGGCCTGGACGAATACCCGGCCCTCCTCGGGCATCCGGCGGGCCATCCATTCCAGGAGCTCCGCCTGGGGGGTGATCGGGTAGCCGAAGTAGGCGTCGCAGCCGGCGGCGATGGCCGCCTCGGCGATGGCCTCGTTGCCCTTCATGAGCACGCGATCGGGCAGGGGAGAGGCGGGAGACGCCTCGCCTCCGGTCTCGGGCGGCGAGGCGGCGGCACGCTCGCGGTCGGTGACCGCGGACCGATCCAGGACGGCCATGATCAGGCCTCCCTGGGACGAGCGAAGATGGTGAGCGCCGCGTCGGGGCACACCCGCGCACACTTGGCGCAGCTGGTGCAGCCGGCCGGGTCGATGAGGTGGACCGGGTGATGGCCCATCGCATTGACCAGCGTGACGTCGAGCTCGAGGACGTGTGGCGCGCACACGTCGACGCACAGGCCGCAGCCCTTACAGCGCTCGTGCGCAACGAGGACCGGTCGGAAGCCCGGGAGAGCGCTCGCCAGGCGTCGAAGTGGGGCGTCGACGAGCGGAGTGGACATGGCCATGCAGGCACCTCCGACATCGAGGATGGCTGCGGCGGTCAGGCGCCGTCAGGGCCGAACCGCATCCCCAGGCGGGCCGGTTCTCCCTACCCGGCCCCCCGGTCAGGCGGGCACCCCGCGCCGTCTGGGGGCGTCACCGGCCAGCTCGCGGACGCGCGCGACCAGGGTCAGCTCGCTGAGCCGATCGGCGGCCGCCGAGTGGACCCGGCGATGGCGGCTGTGCCGGCGATCGTCCGCACGCAGGATGCGCTCGAGGCGCTCGCGGACGAGGCCTGGGCCCACGACCGTCACGTCATCCCGCTCGGGGACGTGCGTGACGACGTCGTCGAGGAACGCCCGCAGATGCTCGAGTCTCGCACGCTCGAGCGCCTCCCCGCTCGGACCACCGCCACCGTGGCGCACTCTGGGGTCCACGCGGACGTGGCCCGTCGACCGGTGGCGCCCCGGGACGTCCGACCGCACCCGCTCGACCGTCGCACGGTCGGCCCAGTGGACGATGATGGCCTCCTCGCTGTCGATCCAGACCAGCGTCGTGGTGCCCTCGATCGTGCGCAGGTTCATGGCCGCCTCCGATCAGCGAGCCCAGGCCGGTCGTCCATCACCCTGCGCCAGATCGGCGTAGGTGATCCCCGACGCCCGCTCCCAGGCTTCCCGGTCCACGTGGACCGAGTACCGATGGCTCCCGGCATGGAACGCGATCTCGGCCGAATCCCGGATCGCGAAGTCGGCGCAGACCGGCACCCCGAACAGCTCCGGGATCGGTGGGACGGTCCCCGCCTCGCAGTCCGGGGCGAGTGCCGCGAACTCGGACTCGGTCATGACCCGGACGTCGTCCACGCCCAGCGCCCGGCGTGCCTTCACGAGGTCGACGTGGTCGTCGGCGTCGACCAGCAGCAGCACCTGGCGGCCATCGCTCGCCACCACACCGACCGCCTTGGCAAACAGGTGGGGATCGAGGTGCTCCGCCCGTGCGGTGGCTTCGGCCGTGAACGTCTCGGGATGCTCGTGCAGCTCGTGCTCGACGTGGCGTCCCGCGAGCCAGTCGAGCAGGCCCGCGTGCGGACCCGTTCTGGGGCTTTCGACAGCCATCGCGTGCCTCCTGTCCGGGGGCCCTCGCCCGGAGCCGGAATGTCCGGGCGTCCGATCCGCCACGAGCATGTGCAGCCGGCCTGCCGAGGGCGAGTGGCATCCGTCGGCACCGGCAGGGGCGGATGGCCTGTAGGCGGTGCCGGGATGGTGGACGCGGGTACCGCCGCGGCCGTCTGTTGACATGCGCCGCGCATCGGCCCGGGCCGGACGACCCCCGCCGGCAGCCCAACGGCCCGCCCGGTCGTGACACTCGGCACTCATTCGCATCTGCGCATGTATTGATACTTGTGCCTATGGACGAGATCACGACCCTCCAGGCGGAGGTGCTCCGCACGCTCGCGAACCCCCGGCGCCTCGAGATCGTCCATCGTCTCGCCCAGGGGCCCTGCGAGGTCGGAAGGCTCGCCGAGGAGCTGGGCCTCAGTCAACCCAACGTCTCACAGCATCTGGCGGTCCTCCGCAGCGCCGGAATCGTCGACGCGGAGCGCGACGGCCGCGAGATGCGCTACCGGCTCACGGACGCCGACGTCGTGATGGCGTGCTCGATCATGCGCGGCGTCCTCCAGCGCCGTCTGACCCGGCTGGGCCGCCTGTCACATCTCGACCAGGCAGCCGCCGAGCTCACCGAAACGCAGTAGCCAGCCGCACCCGAACAGGGAGGGATCGAACTCGATGGACGAACCGCTGAACCTGGTCCTGTTCTCGGGCACCGACGACAAGCTCCAGGCTGCCGCCGTGCTCGCCGCGGGGGCGGCCGCGCTCGGCAAGCCCGTGAACATCTTCCTCCAGTACTGGGCGCTCGACGCGTTCACCAGGGCCAAGATCGACGACGACCATGGCCTCGCGCCCGAAGCGGGCGTCGAGGGCCGTGCCGCGGTCGACGACCTGGCGAAGGCCGGGCAGGTCAGCTGGGCCGAGACCCTCCGTCAGGCGAAGGAGCTCGGGTCCGTCGACATCCAGGCGTGCTCGCTCTCGATGGACTTGCTCCATCTGGAGCCCGAGGACCTTGACCCGCTCGTTGACGGCACGGAAGGTGTGACCGCGTTCTACCTCAATGCCGGCGAGGGTCAGGTCGTCTTCATCTAGCGGTACACATGCGGCGCTTCAGCGCCGCGGGAAGGAGCAACACAGATGGCAACCGTGCCCGTGGATCTCACGGTCGACGCGCGGGGCTTGAACTGCCCGATGCCGATCGTGCGGACTGCCCAGGCGGTCAAGGGCCTGGCCGCCGGCCAGACCGTCGAGGTGATCGCCACCGATCCGGGGTCCGTCAAGGACTTCGCCGCGTGGTCGAAGACCACCGGCAACGAGATCGTTGAGCAGACCGCCGACGGCGGCGAGTTCCACTTCGTCCTGCGCAAGAAGTGAGGGCAGCGTCGATGACTGTCGCCGAGACACCCATCCCCGAGACCATGGCGGAGCCGGCGGCCGAGCCGGGGGAGCCCGCCAAGCCCAAGGACATCCTGATCATCAACTACAGCGGCGAGCTGGAGAAGGTGTGGGCAACGATGCTCCTCGCCTCAACAGCGGGCGCCATGGGCATGACCTGCCGTGTCTTCGTCACGTTCTGGGGCCTCCAGAACTTCGTCAAGGACGAGCGGCGGATCACCGGGCAGAACTGGATGCAGAAGATGCTCTCGTTCATGTCTCGGCCCGGGATCAGCCACCGGAAGCTGTCGAAGATGAACTTCCTCGGCATGGGCCCGTGGATGATGGGCAAGCTCGCCAAGCAGTACAAGAACCCGAGCCCCAAGGAGCTGCTCGAGGTCGCGCAGTCCATGGGCGTGGAGTTCATCCCGTGCCAGATGACCCTGGAGATGTTCGGCCTCACGCGGGACGACCTGATCGACGGCATGGCCGAGCCCGTCGGCGCGGCCACCGTCCTCGGCCTGATGAGCGAGGGATCTGCTCCGCTGTTCATCTAGCGCCGGCCATCGTCCGGCATGGTGCGGGACCCCTCCGCACCGGTTCGGGCCGCCCTGCGGCCCATGGAAGGGAAGCTCTGATGACCGAAGTCACCACACCCCAGATCACGACCACGCTCGACGGCCGCGGCAGCTTCTGCCCCGGCCCGCTCATGGAGCTCATTCGCGGCATGCGCGAGGCCGAGGTCGGCGATGTCCTGGCGGTCCTGTCGTCGGACAAGGGCAGCAAGACCGACATCCCCAAGTGGATCGAGAAGGCCGGCCACAACCTGATCGGCGTGTTCACCCGCGACGGCTACGACGAGATCATCGTCGAGAAGGTCCGGTAGCCCCGATGCAGCGGGTCGTCGTCCTGGGCGGCGGGGTGGGAGGCACCCTCGCCGCCAACCTCATCGCGAGGAAGCTCAAGCGGGCGATCGCGCGCCAGGAGGCGAGGGTCGCGGTCGTCGATGCGACCGGCCGCCACACCTACCAGCCCGGCTACATGTACATCGCGATGGGCAACGAGCGACCAGAGCGGCTCGTGCGGTCCGAGAAGTCGCTGCTCGACGGCAACGTC
>Ga0315540_10001063_pt1 | contig 15752 bp, 16 predicted proteins | sample SalMarSW160110MG_FD_203677 | JGI IMG/M metagenome (GOLD analysis project Ga0315540, IMG submission 203677) | Salt marsh sediment microbial communities from the Plum Island Ecosystem LTER, Massachusetts, United States - Salt Marsh Sediment SW1601-10 ...
CATGCAGTGAAGTTATTTTACGCCAGTGGTAAGTGGAATGCAAGCAATCGATAAAAGGACTATACTGGGTAAGATGATTGATCAATGGATTAAGGCGCGGGGGATTGTCGTGCCAGGCTACCGGGTTGCCTCTGGTCCGTCGAAGGATTATCCCTACGGCGCATTGGATCGGCAGCGACCGATCTTCAAAATGCGCGGATTGGATTTGGATGGCTATTTCAACGGCACACTTAACATCGATTTGGAGCCGCACACCTTCGAGATGCGCAAACCCGAATTTACTTTTAGGAATGTCAATTGGACAGATTTACATCCGCCTGAGCATTTTTCCTTTTCGCGCTGTAAAGTGATTTTTAAGGAGGTCAAATACGATGGTTGGGTATATTACCCGCATCCTGAGACCAAATTACGGCATTTCCAGAACCCTTCGCTCTTGGAAGTGATCACCTATCCAATCCCGGAAATCCAATACGGGGACAATGTGAAAGTGATGGTAAATCCGGATGAAATCTCAGTGAGTTGAGATTCTTAAGCGGTCAGATGATATTACTTGATATAGGTTTGACACTTCCATGAAACCCATCAAAAAACAATTCCTGCTCGACCCTCAAGTGACTTTTCTGAACCATGGTTCGTTCGGTGCGACGCCACGTCCGGTTTTTCGTGAATATCAACGCTGGCAACGTGAATTGGAATACCAACCGGTGGAATTCCTGGGCCGCCGCCACAATGATCTGCTGCGCGCTTCGCGCCAAGCCCTGGCTGACTATCTGGGCACCGAACGGGATGACCTGGTTTACGTTATCAATGCCACAACCGGTATCAATATCGTTGCCCGCAGTTTGAAACTTGGCCCGGGCGATGAAGTACTGACCAGTGACCACGAATATGGTGCCTGTGACCGGGCCTGGCGCTTCATGGCTGGTAAAGGCGGGTTTCGTTACCGACATCAGTCGATCCCCGTGCCGGTCACCACACCCGGAGATTTGGTCGAGACTCTATGGCAGGGGGTTACCTCACGAACTAAAGTGATCTTCCTTAGTCATATCACATCTCCCACGGCGTTGATCTTCCCGGTGGCAGAAGTCTGCCGGCGCGCGAAGAAACAGGGCATCCTGACCGTGATTGATGGTGCGCATGCACCGGGCCAGATTGCGCTGGATCTAGACAGCCTGGGTGCAGATTTCTATACCGGTAACTTGCACAAATGGTTGAGCGCACCTAAAGGCAGTGCATTTTTGTATGCCAGACCAGAAGTGCAGGCAACGCTCGAGCCGCTGGTCATTTCCTGGGGGTATGAGGCTGAAATGCCCGGACCTTCCCAATTCGTCGATCATCACGAATTTTGGGGTACGCGTGACATTTCGGCATTCCTGGCGGTTCCGGCTGCGATTCGCTTCCAGCGGGATAATCACTGGAGCGAAATCCGCGCGGAATGTCACAAGCTGGCACGTGAAGCACAACAGCGCATTGTTGAATTGACGGGTCTGCCGCCCCTGCATCCTGACGATCCGGTCTGGTATGCCCAAATGGCGGCGGCACCATTGCCGGCGGAGACGGATATCGTCAAATTAAAGATGCAACTATACGATGAATACCGTATCGAAGTCCCCTTGATCGCATGGAATGAGGTCAAGCTGATTCGGGTATCGATCCAGGGATATAACGGGCAGAGGGATGTGGAAAAATTAATGAGAGCACTCGTTGCGTTGCTTTGAAGATTGGTATGTTCCCTGGTATCGCAATCCTGGGTTTAAAGGCCCCACGACTGGTTGAGGGGGGCAACCAGCCGTGGGGTTCTTTTAATTATACAAGAATTTTGCTGAAGTACAATATTTATTTGTTTAGACAATTATAAAAAATCTATATAAATAAGGGGGTCCGAAATCAAATCCGTGATTTAAGATCAATAATTATCTCTTCAAGTTCTTCGATGTTTAACCTTGCCTGTATGAGCTGGCTGTTGAGGCTTACCCATTCTCTCAGGGGTCGATTCCACTTGACCAGCGCACGTGCATCCGCTGGATAATGGCTGGGACGCGCGCCGATATTGATGAAATCCTCGCGGCTGAGCGCCTCAACCCACTCATCCCAGGTTGCCATGTCAGGCGTTAACGAGAAGGTGGAAAGCGGCGAAAAGAAAAGCGGTTTGTCCGGTGGGAATTGGGGGGACATCTCCTTTAAGAAGCGCACACTGTCTCGGGTGTTGAAGATCAGCCACAATGGTAATAATCCGGCCTGCCGCGCAGACGAAGCGTCAAACTGACTGAAGGTTTCGACCAATGCCCCGGCGGGTTTGCGGCTTTCTTTTTCCAGCAGCCTTTGCATCGCAGCGAAAGCTAGACGCGAGAAATCGTGGGGGTGCCCTAACCGGATGCGGATGAAACGATAGCCTGCATGTTGACAAAATTGCTCCAGCGCCTCTCCCAACCCGGGTTCGGAGCCCCACTCCGATTCGGGTCCATGCTCGAGTGGATAGCCTTCCAAATGCCAGTCAGTGTGTTTCAACCCGGCGTGACGCGCATAAGTACGGATGCGCTGACTGCCCTCGAGAAATTCTTCCGCCGAAATATCTCCCCAGCCGCCAACCTGAAAAACACTGCGTTCCCCGATGCGGTAGCGCAACCAGCTTGCGCCGCCTTCAAGATAGACGACCGTACCTTCTGGTTCGAGCCGCTGACGGATGAACTCTATATATGGTTCCGGTAAGTCGAGCAGTTTGAAACGTAAATGGTTCACCCAGCGTGTTAACCAGCCATCATGGATTGGATCGTAGTGCTGGATTGTCATCAACCCGGGATTCTGGTCTGCGATGCGCTGGGCTATTTTGGCGGAACGCTGGAAATAGCGCTGCACATCACCGTCGCTCGATCCGCCGCGCAGGGTTAAGACAAAAGCCTGTGGAAGGAAAGGCCCTCCCAGGGCGAGGGAGAGATGCGTGCTGGGACCGCCTAAGCCAATGCCTACAGTCAGGGTGGGAAATCGTCCGGAAATTTGCGCATAATCATCGAGTCGCGCCTGGATTAAATCGTTGATCGAAAATCCAAGCATGCTTTCGGGTGGCAATCCGGAAAGTGATTGGAAGCGGCTGATGATGAATCTTCCGACAGCTTGTGGCAGCACCCCCAGTCCCAGCAGCAATGCCTTTTGCCAGGCTGGGAAATTATAGTTCCGGCAAAATTGGTTTTGCAACCCGGCAGCGACGGCGCGCGTGATAATCGGCGATGAACTTTCTGTGCTTTCACTTGGGTGGGTTGGCATGCTGGTACTCATCAGAAGGGTATAATGATATCCATATTCTAAACGAAAACTTTGGCCACCGGTAAGGTTAATTCTCTCGGTGACATCTAAAAGAGGATATGATGGATATTGCAGTAGCGTTGGGGGGTGGAGGAGCGCGAGGAAATTCGCATATTGGGGTCTTGCGCGTATTGGAGCGCGAGGGATTTAACATTCGCGCCGTATCTGGGACGAGCTTCGGTGGAATTGTAGCAGGCGTCTATGCGGCTGGCTACTCATCGGATGAGATTGAAGAACTGTTTTCGAATGTGGAGCAGGAAAATTTATACGGACGATTGCCAAGCGATGGCCCGGCATTGTTGGGAACAGCAGGTCTTCATCGTTGGCTGGATGAGGTGTTTGGCGAGCAAACCTTTAGTGATTTGAAAATTCCCTGCGCGATGGTTGCTGTCGACCTGAATAGCGGAACCGAGATTATCTTGCGAAAGGGCCGCCTCAAGGATGCGATCCTGGCGACAACCGCTGTCCCGGGAATCTTTCCTCCTTACCCGATCAGGGATTTGGAGTTGGTGGATGGCGGTGTCATGAATCCGGTACCCGTGTCAGTCGCGCGTGAATTGGCTCCGCACTTGCCGGTGATTGCGGTCGTTCTTTCCCAGCCACCGGCTGCTCCCTCGCATTTATTGTCGGTGCCGGTTCCGACCGGGATTCCTGCCCCGATATTCGAGCGGTTGGCGCGCTTGCGTATCAGCCAGGCCTTTCAAATTTTTATGGAATCAGTGGAGATCGGAAACCGTCTGATGACCGAACTGCGCCTTAAATCCGATAACCCCGAAGTCATTATTCGGCCTCATGTGACTGGGATCCAGATCCTGGACAAGGTGAAGGTCCACGATGTAATTAAGCTGGGTGAAGAAGCAGCCGAAGCAGCCCTGCCGGATATCAGGCGCGCTGTATCCTGGCCAAAAAGGCTAGGGCGGTTCGCGTTCAGGAGACGACCCTAGCCGTGCGCGATTTGGAAAAATATGCCCGGCAGACCAACGTGCGCCTGATTGTGGGGGCGTTGTTACTAGTTTTTTTAATTGGCGATGGATTGATTTACCTGGTGTACGGCGCAGGTGCAGCTGTGATGGGTTTTCTTTGTCTCTTGGGCGGATTGGTGCCGATTGTATTAATCGTCGCATTTTTGGCTCTGATGGATTGGATTGTGAAACGTGCAAACAGCAAGTGACACCACTCTGCTGAAGTACAACAACTGGACCGTCCGCGTACGCCGCGGTTCTCAACCAACCCCCCGATTGTTATTGATGTTGCACGGCTGGACAGGTGACGAGAATTCGATGTGGGTCTTTGTGCGCAATTTTCCCGAGGATCTCTGGATTCTTGCACCGCGCGCTCCATATGCGGCGGAGGAAGGCGGTTACTCCTGGCGAAAACCGCGGCCAGGAACCCGAGGCTGGCCCACACTCGCTGACCTGAAGCCTTCTGCCGAGGCAGCGATACGGTTGGTTGACGAGCTTTCATCCTCGGCTGGTGTTTCTGCGCCTACCTTTAATGTGGTCGGATTCAGTCAGGGTGCAGCGCTAACCAATTTGCTGTTGTTGCTCTATCCGCAACGTATTCACCGGGCGGGTGTACTGGCCGGATTTATGCCGGGTGGCACAGATCAACTAATTCAATCCCAACCACTGAAAGGCAAGTCAGTCTTCGTGGCACACGGCACCCAGGATCAAATGGTTTCAATTGAACGTGCTCAACAGGAGATTTCCCTGCTCGAAGAAGCCGGCGCGCAAGTTTCCTTTTGCGAGGCCGAAGTTGCCCATAAGGTGAGCGCAGATTGCCTGCGAGCGCTGCAATCATTTTTCTACGCAAATTAATCTCTTTAAGGTGAGCGTTGACGGCTGTCTGGTTTGCGAGTATCCTTGGTCCGTTGTTTGCGAAAATTGGCGCAGATTGATCGGTGAAAAGATGAAAAATTCCCTAGCTAAAATTTCAAGACGTGATTTTATCAAATTGGCCGGTGCAGGGGCTGGTGCGCTGGCATTGGGCAGTTTGCTGGATCAGCCTGTCAGGGCCATGCCGAGACAAATGCCCCGGCTTTTAGGCGATTTCCCAACCGGCAAATTACTGGGCAGACTATCCGGGTACTTTGGCAAAACCCAAATTCGTTCCCAACCGCACGAACTGGCCGCATCGGTCAAAGAGATCTATGACGACTACGTTGTGGAATGGGATCGAGAAGTCGTTGGTACCACCATGAATTACGTCAGCAACAGCAAGCGCTGGATCGAGACCCCCGAAGGTTTTGTGTACGCCCCATTCTTTCAGCCAGTTCGCAACGAAGCGAACCAGCCGCTGCAGAATATTCCGGACGGAGAGAAGGGTTTTTGGGCTGAGGTGACTGTACCATACATTGACTTCATTCTGGACAATCCGCAGCCAGCTTCTCCCTGGCTCAAGCATAATCTGGAGCAAGGTTTGCCTATCCGTTTGTATTACAGCCAGATTTTGTGGGTCGACCAGATCAAGGTCAGCGAACGCACCGGTAATCTTATTTATCGGCTTACTGAACCGTTCAGTGGTTACGATGCGTTCTGGGCCGAAGGTGCAGCTTTCCGGCCTTTGACAAAAGACGATTTAGCCCCCATCCATCCGGATGTGGACCCTGCCACCAAGAAAGTGGTGGTCAACCTGACCGATCAGACCCTGTCCTGCTTTGAAGGCAACTCCGAGGTCTATTTCTGCCAGATTTCCAGCGGCGGGAAGTGGGATGCATATGGCAACGCTGTGGACGCCTGGTCGACACCTTTGGGCGAACATTGGACCTGGCGCAAAGCGATTTCGATCCATATGGCTGGTGGAACCGTCGCGGGCGGTTACGATACGCCTGCCATCACCTGGACCACGCTTTTTTCGGGTACCGGTGTGGCAATCCATTCCACTTTTTGGCACAACGATTTTGGTACACCACGCTCGCATGGCTGTGTTAATGCCAGCCCGGAGGATGCCAAGTGGGTTTTTCGTTGGGGCTTGCCCAACGTGCCCCTTGACCCTGGGGATGTGACCGTACAGGGGGATGTCGGGACACATGTGATTGTCAAAGAGCGCGGCTGAACTTGAACCTTGAGGTGTTAAATGGATTTTGCTAACGTAACCGTTGGGCTAGCCTTTCTGGCTGGTCTGGCTTCGTTCCTGTCGCCCTGTGTATTTTCGCTTGTTCCGGCTTATATTGGTTACCTCGGCGGGCGAGCTGCTGGCGGGGAGGCCGGGGAGAACAAACGTTGGGTGACCTTCTCTCATGGGCTGGCTTTCGTGCTGGGTTTCAGTGTGGTTTTTGTTCTGTTGGGGGTCGCGGCATCTGCGGCAGGTCATTTTCTGTATGACGTGCGAAATATCCTGGCCAAACTTGGCGGGGTGATCGTCATCATCTTCGGTTTGCACATGATTGGCGTCTTTCGCATTCCGTTTCTGGAGTACGATACGCGCGTTCAAACCGCGCCTGACCGTAAATGGGGCTACCTGTCCTCAGCCTTAATGGGCGTCTTTTTCTCGGCTGGGTGGTCACCCTGTGTGGGACCAGTGCTGGGCGCAATTCTGACCCTGGCCTTGAACGGTGGTTCTCTCAAGCTCGGCGCGGGTTTATTAACCGCTTATTCAGCTGGCCTGGCAATTCCCTTCCTGGTGGCAGCGTTGGGAATCGGTTGGGTGTCGACGATATTACGCAAATACAGCAAAGTCATGCGATATGTAGAAATTGCAATGGGTGTGATCTTGGTGATCGTCGGTATCATGCTGATTGCTGGGACATTTGCCTTAATTGCCCGCTACGGATTTTGGGTGGACTTTGGACTGTAGAACAGCGAACATCTCCGTCCAAGTGTTTTACCAGTGGGAGCGAAACAGTGATTAACGTTACTCTCTACACACGCAAAGATTGTCACCTTTGTGAACAGATCAAAACCGATCTGGAAGCGCTCCAGGAAGATATCCCACATCGGCTGGTTGAGGTGGATATCGATGGCGACCCATCCCTGCAAAGTGCCTTTGGCGAATTTATTCCGGTGGTTGAGATCGGTCCCTACCGACTGAAAGCCCCGATCACACGTCAGGAATTGCATATGACGCTCGGGGCGGCATCCGATCGTCGCACGCAGTTGGTAGATATTCATGGCGACGCCTATCATGCTTTGGTACAACGCAGCCAGACTGTGTCAAAGGCCGACCGATTTTCATTCTGGCTTTCGAAACACTACCTGGCGGTGGTCAGTTTTGTGTTGTTCCTTTATGTCGGTTTGCCGTTCCTGGCTCCCACTTTGATGGAAGCTGGCATCCCTGGTGCGGCACGTGCGATCTACATTATGTACAGCCCGCTGTGCCATCAATTTGGATTCCGATCGTTCTTCCTTTTTGGTGAGCAGCCATACTATCCACTCAAAGAGGCCGGTTTATCCGGTGTGCTGGATTTCGAATCCGCGACAGGCATTACCGGGTTAGCCAACCCGAATGGCCTGGCGCGTTTGCAAGCTCGGGCCTACATCGGAAACCCTGTACAGGGTTATAAGGTCGCATTATGTGAGCGCGATGTTGCCATCTACGCTTCTATGCTTTTCTTCGCGATATTCTTCGCGCTTTCCAAGAGGCGCATCAAACCGCTCCATTGGATGTTCTGGTTGTTACTCGGCCTTGGCCCGATTGGGCTGGATGGGTTCTCGCAATTGTTCAGCCAGTTCCAGTGGGCATGGTTGGTTCAGTACCTGCCATATCGTGAAAGTACGCCGTTCTTGCGAACGATGACTGGCGCATTTTTCGGTTTCTTCACTGCCTGGTATGGTATTCCATACCTTGAAGAAACGATGCGCGAGAGCCGGCAGCTCTTTATAAAAAAATTCGCTGTATCCGACGCTGCAAACTAGGGTTTTATGAAAAATGGAGATCGTTCAAAAAAACGGTACCAGGTACTTGACGTTTGATATCTTTCCCGCATCTGTTCTCCATGCCGTTTTTAGCCGGCATGGAGGCCTAAGCCCCTTCCCTTGGGAATCATTAAACGTTGGTGGGACAGTTGGAGATGACCCGGCTCGGGTTCGTCGGAACAGGTACAAATCATTCGGGGCAGTAAAGCGACCGGTCGAGTCCATCTATGATGTGTGGCAGGTGCACAGTACAAACGTAGTCTTTGCTACGAAACCACGATCCCCGGAATCACCCTACAGGCAAGCTGATATCTTGTTTACAGATAAACCAAATGTGACTCTATTTATGCGTTTTGCTGATTGTGTGCCGATCCTGTTGCACGATCCTCGCTCAGGTGTGATTGGGTTGGTTCATTCGGGCTGGATGGGCACGGTCCGTGGCGCGGCCAAAGTAGCGATTGAAGCCATGAAATCCCATTACGGGACGCGGCCTTCCGACGTACTTGCTGTGATCGGCCCTTCGATTGGTCCGGATCATTACGAAGTCGGTTCGGATGTCGTTGTGAGGGTCATGCAGTCTTTTGGGGCATCCGCTTCGGAATTGTTGAAGACATACATCGATAAGATTCATTTTGACCTGTGGTCAGCAAACAAGCTTCTGCTTCAACAGGCTGGAGTGGAGCAAATTGAACTATCCGGCTTGTGTACGGCCTGCCACAATGATGATTGGTTCTCCCATCGCGCTGAGCGGGGTAAGACTGGGCGTTTTGGGGTTTTAATGGCCCTGCAATAATTTTATATGGACAAACTGACCATAAATATTCAGGCACGCTATGAAGATGTGTTGGCACATATGGAAGCTGCCGCACAGCGTGCGGGACGTCGAGTTGCCGATTCCCGCCTGGTGGTGGTGACCAAAGCCCAACCGTTAGGTGTGGTTGAGGCGGCAATTCAAGCAGGTGCAAGAATACTGGGGGAGAATTATCCTGAGCAAGCTGTAAGTAAAATACAAAGTCTGGGAAGGCATTCTGAGGTAGAATGGCATATGATTGGGCATGTACAAAGCCGAAAAGCGCAACTTGTGACCGAACATTTTGCCCTTCTACACTCGCTTGATAGCCTGAAACTGGCAACCCGCCTGGATCGTTTTGCCGAGCAAGGCGGTCGGCCATTGCCGGTCTTGCTTGAATTTAACGTGAGTGGCGAAGGGAGTAAAAATGGCTGGATTGCCTCTCACAAGCAGAACTGGTCGCAAATGGTGCCTGAGATTGGAAAACTCCTGGAATTAAAGCACCTCGAAGTGCGCGGCTTGATGACTATGCCACCTTTTGCCGACCAACCTGAGCAGTCGCGACCCCATTTTAGGAAATTACGGAATTTGCAAGCATATTTGGCTGAACAATTCCCTCAGACAAACTGGTATGAGCTTTCGATGGGCACCAGCCTGGATTACGAAGTGGCCGTGGAAGAGGGAGCCACTTTGGTGCGGGTTGGGCAGGCAATTTTAGGCTCCAGACCGGCATGATAATTCGTGGAGGTAGTTTTGATCATTGTTGACATATTAATCCGATTGGTTAGTATCATATCGCAAGTATTGATTTTATTGGTGATCGTGGCCGCTGTCCTTTCATTTTTCATGTCACCTTATCATCCAGTTCGTCGCACAGTCGACCAGATTGTTGAACCGATGCTGCAGCCGATCCGGCGCGTGATCCCCTCCGTAGGGATGTTCGACTTCAGCCCCTTGGTTTTGATCATCCTGATTCAGATTTTGGCATCCGCCTTGACATATTTTCTCTATACGCTGAGGTGAGCTATGAGTCCTCGAACTTTCCGTTTACATGATGGGAAAAAAGGTGCCGCTGTTGCGGTTCGCCTGACACCACGAGCAAGTCGGAATGAGATCGTCGAAATCATGCACGATGGCACGATTAAGATCCATGTAACGGCAGCTCCTGTGGACGGAGACGCGAACGAGGCATTGCTTGCATTTCTTGCTAAAGTTCTTGGGATAGCCAAATCGCGGCTTGATATTGTGGCAGGGTTCAAGGGGCGCGATAAATTGATCGCTATAATCGACATGGATTCGGATAGCGTACATAGGAAGATTGTCGAACACCTCGGTTAATCAAGAAGGCCGCCGTAGGCGGCCTTCTTTTGTGCTACTGGAAATTGGGACTGTAAAGCGATCGATAAATTGTAAAGATTTCGTAGATGTTTCGAATATACTGGCGCGTTTCGTCAAAGCGCACGATTTCTATGAAAAGGTCGGGATCGTTTCCAGCCAGGCTTTGCCAGATGGAGGCATTACCCGGACCGGCATTGTAAGCTGCCAGCGCTGCATACAGGTCACCGTATAGGTAGTCGCGATTAGAGGCCATGTAGTGCGCGCCCAGATCGATACTAACCTGCGGGCGGTACAGGTCGTCTGGGGTGAAGTCGGGCGGCCAACCCATGTTCTTGGCGATACTCTCGCCGGTGCTGGGAATGATTTGCATCAGACCACGCGCGCCAGCTGTGGAGCGCACAAAACCCTCGAAGAGACTTTCCTGCCTGACGACGCTAAACAAGAATAAGGGGTGCATACCATTTGAACTAGCTGCATCCTCGATGAGTTGCTGGTAATACATGCCGTATCGGACGTGACTGAAATAAGCCGGCGCCCGGAGGGAATCGACCTGGTTTTGCAGGCCTGCCAACGTCAGTACCTGCCGGATGGTAAAGATAGCAGTGCGATACAGACCCAAATCGAGCAGGTAATTACCTAACCGAAAGCTATCAGCCGGGTTGCTGCTCACAGCTTGCCGTAGATCCTCGAATTCGATTTGGGCCTCTTCGTAAAGCCCCAGTTGCCACAATTCCACGCCGCGTTGCAGGCGAGCATCTTGCAGGAGCGTACCGGGATTGGTCAAGTCCGTGTCGGCCGGTAGATTGAAGGTGATCCGTACCCAGGCGGCAGCCTCGGCTCGTTCCCCAATTAGGTCAACTTGCGATTGGTAAGTCGGTGGCGGCGTGAACGGGGCGTGTCCCATCAGCAGGTCGCGGGCGCGCTCGCTGTAATAACCGGTGGGGTCCAAACTCTGAGCTTGCTGCCAGGCATCGCGATTGGCGGCAGTGTCTCCCAGAATTTGCTGGATTTTACCGATCCATAACAGAGCGCGCGCCCGATCCTCTGGCTCGGATGCCAACAGCAAGCTGCGTTGGAAACCGGTCAGCGCCAGCTGGTAATTGCCAAGCCGGTAGCGCGACAATGCGGCCCAAAATAAGGCCAGTGTTCCCTGCTGATTGCTGGGATATTCGTTGGCAACACGTTCCCAGGTTTGTGCAGCTTTCTCCAGCATATTGGCACGTTCGTACATACGCCCGGCGCTCATCAAGAAGTCCGGCGCCTGTGAAGCATTGGGGACGGCAGATACGAAGTCCAACAGGGTTTGGGTAGCGGTCTCAATGCGGTCCAGATAGGCCCATTGCGTGTAGGATTTGTCGTCCCAGGCATCAACCCAGTGCTGGTGGTTAGGATAATTTTCTATGAAGTAAGTGAATTCGTTAACCGCGTCCTCGTATCTACCCAGTGCGCGAAGAGTCAGGGCGCGATAATAATGTGCCGTACCATCGTCCTGGCCGCTGTCGATATAGCGCTCCAGCGCGGCTAAGGCTACACCGTATTGCCCGGCGAAATAGTCCACCAGGCCGCGGTTTAAGTCGCTGACCGGATAGCCGTTATCGAGCAGGATTATCAAGGATTGGTAAGAATCGAATGCCAGCGGATAATTCTGGATGGTGTGGACGAACCGAGCGTTTGCCTGATCCGTTTGCCCGAGGGATTGGTAAGCGCTTCCGGCCAGGTAATCCAGGGTTGCCAGGGTGTAATTGTTGGTGGTTTTGGTGGCGATGTCATCATAAAGGGACAGCGCGTTGGCGAAATCGCCCATTGCAGCCCGTGTGCGAGCCAGCTTGATCTCCAGATCGATGCCGTCCCCCTCGCGCGGAGCTTCGCTGGCGGATTGATAAGCCCCGAGCGCACCGACATAATCTCCGGCTGCGTATAACGCATCACCGCGTTTCTCCTGGACGTAGCTGTCCAGTATTCCCGGGCGCAAGGTCAAATAAGCCATGAAGGAAGCGGCTGCATCGCTATAGCGGTCAAGCGCCATGTAAGCTTCACCGGTCAGGAAATAATCATGGGCCAACAAGGTGGAATCGGGATTGGTCGTGATCAAGGATCGCAGCCAGGTTAACGCCGCGGCGTAATCTTCAGCTTCGAATTCCGTGCGGCTCAAGCCCCACAGGGCGGCTGCACGTACATTGGGGTCTTGCGAGTCGTTCAAGGCGTTCTGGTATTCGCTGCGCGCGCGGACATAATCGCCATTGAAGAGCGCCTCGTCAGCCGTCTCGATACGGACTGTTGGTACGGGTGTGGGTGATGGTGTGGGCGTCAGAGTTGGGCTGGGGGTGGCGCTTGGGCTGAGCGTGGGAGGCGGTCCCGGGGTTGGCGTGGGTCCGCTCGCGGCAGGAATCAGGGTGCAGGAAACCGTTAGGACGACGATCAACAGCCCCAGCAGGATTTTTTTAGCTCGCATGGTATTCCTTATAATCCATGACACAGACTCGTGTCAATCCTTCCTCCGGTTCCGGCTGGGCTTGCAGCCCCGTGACTTTGACAATCCAGCCATCCCGTGTTAAACTTCATTCTCTACATCGGCGCTCTCAGGAGAGAGCGCCTTTCCGTGCGTGTATGATGCGAACAGTAGATTGGGATTATGACCGGAACGAACTGCGGCTAATCGACCAGCGTCGTCTCCCCGAGGCGTTGGTAATCGTGTCGTACCTGGAGCATCGGATGGTGGCACAGGCCATTCGGGAGATGGTGGTGCGCGGTGCACCGGCCATCGGCGCTACGGCTGGATTCGGCCTGGCGCTGGCCGCGCGGGAATCGACTGCTCGGACGCCGCGCGAGCTGCTCGCCGATCTACAGTCCGCGGCCGAAATCCTGAAAGCTTCGCGCCCAACGGCGGTCAACCTGATCTGGGCTCAAGCGCGTATTTTTAACAAGCTAACCGGTTTTTCCGGATCGACCGAAGCAATGCGCCAGGCTGTCCTTGAAGAAGCCCAACACATCGCCGACGAAGACGTGGAAATCAACCGGCGTATGGCCCGGCACGGATCGGCTTTGCTGGCCGACGGAGATACAATTATCCACCATTGCAATACTGGTGCGCTGGCGACCGTGGATTGGGGGACTGCCCTGGGTGTAGTCCGCATGGCGCACGAACAGGGTAAACATATCCACGTGCTGGTGGATGAAACCCGTCCGCGCTTGCAGGGCGCGCGCCTGACGGCCTGGGAGTTGGAGCAGTATGGCATTCCATATGAGATCATTCCCGACTCTGCGGCTGGACATTTCATGCGCACCGGCCAGGCTCAAAAAGCGCTGTTCGGCGCGGACCGTGTGGCTGCCAATGGTGACGTGGCCAATAAAATTGGCACCTACATGCTGGCGCTGGCCGCCAGCGACAATGGTATTCCTGCATATGCGGTCGTCCCGACCTCGACGATTGACCTTTCGCTGGCACGCGGCGATTTGATCCCGATTGAGGAGCGCAGTTCCGAGGAAGTGCTCGGACTGCAATACCATGGTGAGCGCGTCTTTCCGCAGAACGCCCAAGCCCGCAACCCGGCCTTTGACGTGACTCCCAACCGATTGGTCACTGCCATCGTGACCGAAAACGGAGTGGTTGGACCACCATACGAATCTAATTTGAAGAAAGCGATCCACACATGAATGTTTTGCTGACCGGCTCCGTTGCTTATGATTACCTGATGACTTTTCCCGGCCTGTTCAAGGAACAGATCCTGCCCGAGCGCTTAGCCTCGATCAGCCTGTCATTCCTGGTTGATTCGATGTCCCGCCAGCGCGGAGGCGTGGCTCCCAACATCGCATACAGCATGGCCTTGCTGGGGGAACGTCCGCACATCATGGCCACGGTGGGTGAGGATTTCGAGGAGTACCGCCTGTGGCTGGAGGACAAGGGGGTAGACACCAGCCTGATGAAGGTTGTGCCCGGTGTGTTCACCGCTTCGTTCTTCGCCACCACTGATCAGTCCAACGCGCAGATCGCATCCTTTTACCCTGGGGCGATGGCGCACGCGGCCGAGTTGACGCTCACTGCAGTCAACCAGCAGCCGGACCTGGTGGTGGTCTCCCCGAACGACCCTGTAGCTATGAAGAACTATGCCGCCGAATGCCGCGTTCTGGGAATTCCGTACCTGTACGATCCCAGCCAGCAGGTGTTGCGTCTGGATGGCGATGAACTTCGGCGTGACATGCAAGGTGCACATTTCCTGTTTGTCAATGATTACGAATTCGGCCTGATCTCCAAGAAGACCGGCTTGAGCCTGGAGCAGATGCTGGGGCTGATCAACGTCTTGGTGGTGACGCGTGGTGAGCACGGCGCCAGCATTTACACTGATGGGGAAGAGCATCTGATTCCGATATACCCAACCGACGAGATTATCGATCCCACCGGCGTGGGCGATGCCTTCCGGGGCGGTTTCCTGACGAGCTACAGTCGCGGCTGGGACTGGGAGTTATGCGGCCGGGTAGGCGCACTGGCGGCTTCCTATTGTCTCGAACACAAAGGACCGCAAAGCCATTCTTATACGCGCGAAGAATTCATCAAGCGTTTTCGCATGCATTTTAAAGATGAGGGCAGGTTGGACAGCCTGTTGGATTAGTCATTCCTGGGATTCGGGAAGCTTTATTGATCCGGATCCCGCTTCTCGTATCCCGAACCCCGATTTTCTAAAGGAGTAAACATGAGCAATTACGATATCAAAGACCTCAATCTGGCCGAGGGTGGTCGCCGACGCATCGAATGGGCCGAGCGTGAAATGCCCGTCCTGCGCCAGATCCGCGAGCGCTTCCTGAAGGAGAAACCACTCAAGGGAATGCGCGTCTCGGCCTGCCTGCACGTCACGACCGAAACTGCCAACCTGATGCGTACGCTGCAGGACGGTGGCGCGGATGTCGTACTGACTGCTTCCAATCCGCTTTCCACCCAGGACGATGTGGCAGCCGCGCTGGTCAACCAGTTCGAAATCCCGGTCTACGCCATCAAGGGCGAAACCAATGTAACTTACTACAAGCACATCGCCGCTGCGCTGGACCACAAACCGCACATCACCATGGATGACGGCGCGGACCTGGTTTCGACCATCCACAAGGAGCGCCGCGAGCTGCTCGACGAGATCGTCGGCGGGACCGAGGAAACCACCACCGGTGTCATCCGCCTGCGCGCCATGGCGGCCGACAAGGCGCTGATGTTCCCGGTCATCGCTGTCAACGATGCCATGACCAAACATTTCTTCGACAATCGCTACGGCACCGGCCAGTCGACCATCGACGGCATCATCCGCGCGACCAACGTACTGCTGGCGGGCAAGGTCTTTGTCGTGGCCGGCTACGGCTGGTGTGCCCGCGGCCTGGCCTCACGCGCGCATGGCATGGGTGCCAACATAATCGTGACCGAAGTCGATCCGCTCAAGGCGCTGGAAGCGGTCATGGACGGCTACCGCGTCATGCCGATGGCCGAAGCGGCC
>Ga0315540_10001066_pt1 | contig 15748 bp, 13 predicted proteins | sample SalMarSW160110MG_FD_203677 | JGI IMG/M metagenome (GOLD analysis project Ga0315540, IMG submission 203677) | Salt marsh sediment microbial communities from the Plum Island Ecosystem LTER, Massachusetts, United States - Salt Marsh Sediment SW1601-10 ...
GTTCGGATAGAGGACCTCCCAGGGAAAACCCGCCATGACGTCCACGGCATCGGCGCCGCCCACGCCCGAGGCGAACATGCCCAGGCCGCCGGCGTTGGGCGTGTGGCTGTCCGTCCCGATCATCATACCGCCGGGAAAAGCGTAGTTTTCCAGGACCACCTGGTGGATGATGCCGGCGCCCGGTTTCCAGAAGCCGATGCCGTATTTGGACGAAACGGACGCCAGGAAGTCGTAGACCTCCTTGTTCGAGGTCGTGGCGGCGGCCAGGTCCGGCCCCGCACCGGTGTGGGCAAGGATGAGGTGGTCGCAGTGGACGGTTGTGGGAACGGCCGTATGCTTCTTGCCGGCCTGCATGAACTGGAGAAGCGCCATCTGAGCCGTCGCGTCCTGCATGGCGATACGGTCCGGGCGAAGGTTGATGTAGCTCTTACCCGCGTTGAGTTCGGCCAGTCCCGGATTGTCCAGGTGTCCCAGCAAAACCTTTTCGACGTAGGTCAGGGGGCGCTTGAGACGATCTCGGACAATTTCAATATTCTTGGAAACTCCGGCGTAAGCTTCCGCCACGAACTGCGGAGTCGATTCGATGGTAGGCATTGGAACCTCCTGTTCTATTATTCAATCACTTCATCTTAACTTGAATGCCATTGCAAACGAATAATTTCATCTCAGTCCTTCGTCAAGTCGACGCAGGGGGCGGAGGCGCGAGTGGGGCGGATCGCGGTCTCAGGACGCGGCCGGTACACCGGGCTTGAGGATTTCGCACCCGAGGGTTCGCAGGAGCACGTTGGCGTAGGAGCCCGGCGGCAGAAAGAAGGCGAGCGTTGCAATTCCCGAGTCATCCGACCCGGAATGCGGCGAAAAAGCTTGCAGGGCGAGCGATCCCACCGGGACGCGCAGGAACCGTCTGGCCCCGGGGGCCTTGGTGGCCATGAGTGAACCCTCGTTCAGACCGTTCGCCGCGAGCACCTCGCGTTCAAGTTCCAGCGCGTCGAGGGCGGGATGGGGCATCTTCCTGCCGGGTATGGGACCGGTGGGGGAGATTTCCAGTGCGCGAATGCGCCTTTCGATCTCCGGATCCGGGGCCTCCGCCACGAATTCTCCGCCCGTATCGTGTTTTTTCATGAGGTCGCCCGCGACCGGTCCGGGATAGAGGTCCCGTTCCTGACGGAGTTCCAGGAGCTGATTGAAGAGGTGCGCTTGAAAAACCGATACGGCGAAACGGCTCTTTCTGAAAGAGCCGAAACGCCTCAGCCCCGAGAATAGAAGGCGGCCCTCCTCCACGGCGCGTCCGTCGCCGAACCTCTGGGGGCCGAAAGCGTTGGGGAAGCCGTGCTCGCGCACATGGGCGCAGGCCGCCTCGAGTCTCTCGCGCTCGTCCGGTCCCGACCACTCGATGACCGCCGTGAACCGGTTGCCCTTCAGCTTACCGGTGCGGAGTTTGTGCTCGTGCCGTGCCGACCCCAGTACCTCGACCCCCAGGCCGCCGAGCACGTCGCCCGCCCTTGTTTCGAGCGCGGCCGGCAGAGAAATGGTCTGGATCGTGGTGGCGTCCCGGTCCTTGTTGCCCGCGCAGCCGATGTCCGGTTCCTTCACGCCGAGTCTCTTCTGCAGTGTCCGCAACAGATAGGGCGTGGAGATGTCCCTGCGCCGAATAGTCAGGTAGAGGTGACCGCCCTCGCCCGACGGCTCGAAGAGAGGGATTTCCTCGACGGTGAACGTGTCGGCGGACTGGCGGAATCTCAGGGCAGCCACTTGTGGAAACTCTCCGCGATTTCCCTGGCGGGAACGCCCGCGGCCCTGCTCAGAGCCTTCACGTCCTCCCACTCGGCGTGCATCCGGGTGCGGCCCGAGGGCAGCGTGATGACCTTGACCCGCAGGGGGCCGTGGGGCGTCTCCACGGTCGTGATCGTCCTGGGCAGTTCCCGCCGCTTCCAGAGGGACGAGCGAACGCCCGTGGTCGTGGTGTGCTCAAGGAGGAGGTCGCCGATCACGGCCTCGTCGGCCGGCGGGTAGAGCACCGTGATCGTCCACGCGGGGCGGTGCTTCTTGCCCTGCACGGGGGTCACGAAGACGTCCAGGGCCCCGGCCGAGCGCACGACTTCGAGAGCGCCGGCCAGCAGTTCGGGCGTCATGTCGTCTATCTGGGCTTCGGTCACGCCCACGAGGCCGTCTCCCGGTTCTTCGGCGAGCAGAACCGCTCTCAGCACGTTGGGCATACCCTCCGTGTCTTTCGATCCAGCACCGTAGCCGGCAGCCCTGAGCACGCCGGCCGGCATGGGCCCGAAGCGGCGGGCCAGCGTCACGGCGAGGACGGCGCCGGTAGGGGTCGTACGCTCCACGGCGGGGCCGAAAGCGAAGACAGGTCGGCCCTTCAAGAGTTCGACAACGGCCGGTGGCGGGACGGGAAAGGTCCCGTGCTCCATGGTCGTGAAGCCCGAACCCAGGTTCATCGGGCCGCATTCGACCGGAGGACATCCCAGCGAGTGCCACGCGGCGCAAGCGCCGACGATGTCCGCGATGGCGTCCGCCGCACCCACCTCGTGGAAGTGTATCTCCTCCACGCCGCATCCGTGCACGGAAGCTTCGGCCTCCGCAAGCCTGGTGAAGGCCGCGGCGGCTTTTTCGGCGGCGGCTTCGGGAAGGCCGCCTTTCTGGATGATCGAAAGAATGTCCGCAAGGTGGCGGTGCGCATTTTCAACGGGCGAGGAAACCGTTCCATGGAGCGCCGCGAGGCCTTGCCTGCGCACTTTCTGGAAGGTGAATTCCAGGTCTCCCAGGCCCAGTCGCGCCAGCGCAGCGTTCACCACGGCGGGATCCGCTCCGGCGTCCACGAGGGCGGAAACGGTCATGTCTCCGGCGATACCCATTAAGGGGTCGAGATACAGTATCACTCCGAATGCCTCCGTGGGTTATTGCCCGCCCGTATCGAGCTGCGTCTTTATGAGATCGCGCGTCTTCTCGATCAGTCCGTCGCGGTCCTCGTACTGCATCCCGACCGTCGGAATCGGGTCGAAAAAGGTCAGCCGGATCGTGCCCGTCGTAACCCGGAATCCGTGTCGGCGCTGCACGCGCTGGGCGCCCTCGATGGAGAAGGGAACGACCGGCATCGCGTTTTCGATGGCCAGCACGAACACGCCCTTCTTGAAGCGCATGAGCGTCTCGGTGCGGTTTCTCGTGCCTTCGGGGAAGGCGAGTATGCTCATACCCGTCCGCTCTATCCGCCTGGAGAGCTTATCCATCGTTTTTCGCGCCTTCGCGCTGTTTCCCCTGTCCACGAAAGGAAAGCCCGAGGCCAGCAAAGCCCATCCGAATATGGGGATCTTGGCCAACTCCTTCTTGACGAGAAACCTGTAGTAGTGGTCCTTCAACGCCAGGATCATGACGTAGATATCGAAGTTGCTTGCATGGTTGCCCACGAGCACCTGCCCCTTGTCCCGGGGGACCTTCTCCAGGCCCTCGATCTCCAGCTTCACGCCGGCCACCTTGAGGATGGCGATCGCCCAGATGCGCCCGGCCCAGAAGACCACGTTCCCACCGGTAAAAGGGCTTAGCACGATCACTATGGGTCCCAGAACGGCCACCAGAATCCACACCGTCAGGTGGACCAGGATGCTGCGTAGAACAATCCCCACGGGATCCCCCTCGGCATTCTCGGACATGACTGCACGAGTGTCATCCACTTGATGCCCCTCCTGACCGAACCCCCCTGGCGACATTATACATCCCGCGATGGCCGCTGCATCCTCCCCTGCGGGACCGGGAACAGGGCGATACGACATGGATGTCTGAAAAGCGGAGAGGTACCTGCGCGCGAAGATCGCCTGGAGAGCGTCCCGAGACGCTGCAACGGGGAAAATCCCTCACCCGGCTAGCTCACCAGCATGGCGAGCAGGCGTAGCGGAAAATCCACGAATACGAAGATCGAGACCCTGAGCACGGGCAGCAAAATGAAATTGAGCAGCGGTGTGAAAAAGATGATGAGGAGCAGAATCGGCCCGTAGCGGCGGATACTTTCGTAGAACTGGTGGACGCCGTAAGGAAGGAGGGCGGACAGTATCCACGAACCGTCCAGCGGGGGAATGGGGATGAAGTTGAAGACGGCGAGGATCAGGTTGATCTCGCCCAGGAGGAAGATCCACCACGGGCCCGAGTACGGCGTATTGATCATGTCGAAGAGCCGGGCCGGCTGCATGAAGATGAGGAATCCGCCGAGAACGACGGTAGTGAGAATCGTGATGATGAGGTTGCTCACCGGGCCCGCGGCGGCCACGAAGGCCTCGTCGCGGCGGATGTGCTTGAAATTCCGGCTCAAAACGGGAACGGGCTTGGCCCATCCAAAGATGGGGCCCCCGATGAAGGCCATGACGGCCGGCATCAGGATCGTGCCTATGGGATCGATGTGGGGCACGGGGTTCAGGGTTATCCTTCCGAGCATTCTGCCCGTCGAATCGCCCAATCTGTCGGCCATCCACGCGTGCGCGCTCTCGTGGACGGACAGGGAAAAAAGAACGATGAGAATTTCAAGCGCGAGGGTGAGAAGTCCGAGGGGCGTAAAGCTGATACCGTGCATGTGATTTTATGTCCTAAACGATCTGATCGCGTTTGCCGCATGGGGCGGGTGATCGAACACCCGAACCTGCGGATGGATGCCGCGGCATCCACGAGTCCGGCCGGGTCATTATAACCGCATGGGTCCGAGAATGCTCTCGTCCCAGAGGGGCGCCGCCTGATACTCCCGATCGGGTCTCCCCTCGCTGATTGCCCTGACGAGGACGGACGCTCCGTTCTTGCCGTCCGAGTATCTGGCCGCGATGGAGGCGCAGAGTCCTTCCTCTTCCTGCGAGGGGAGCGATTCGTCGGTTATGGCGACGGGACCCGGCACGTCCGGGCATTCGAACCGCACCCTGTTATTCGTGAAACGCTCCAGGAAGACGTTTTCTGGCTCGCGGCGGCCTACGATGAGCTTGAGCGCGGGCGTGAGCCTGAAATGCCTGCCGACCTTGAGGAGGGTGACGTCCTCCCACTCCATGCGGGCCTGGCCCCGGTGGGTCATCTTGTCCTTGAACTTCCGCGCGTAGTTTTCGTCCGTCAGGAAGCAGCAGCCGCCCGCCGGCGAGGGGTAGTCCGTGATGCCCTTGGACTCGATGAGGTCCATCTGGGTGCGGCGGCTGCGGCCCTGGATGGCAAGCAACTTCGAACGATCCAGGAGACCTTCCCTTTCGGGCTCGGTCTCTTCGAGAAGCCGGGCGGAGAGGGGGCGGACGAGCCTGCCCTTCAGGCCCGAGTCCTTTTCCACGATCCGCATGGGGTCCTTGCGCTGGCTCATGGGCCGCTGGCCCAGGACCTCGCCCGTGGCCACGAAGTCGGCGCCCTCCTCCTCCATGATGGCCCTGGCCTTCTGGAGCATGAACGCGCGGCAGTCGATGCAGGGGTTCATGTGGGCGCCGTAGCCGTGCTTCGGGTTGAAGACGACGTCGAGGTATTCCTTCGAGATGTCCACGAGCCTCACCGGGATGCCCAGGTCGGCCCCGGCCCGCAGAGCCTCGTTGCGCAGCTTCCTGGGGTCGTCGTCCGGGTCGGCCGTGGCCCGCTTGTGGTCGGACACGCAGAAGCCCGTTGAGAAGCTCACGCCGATCAGGTCGGCACCCTGTTCCTGGAGGATCTTCGCGGCCAGGGTCGAGTCCAGGCCGCCCGACAAAAGTACAACGGCCTTCGGCCGTTTTGTGCTCTTCGCTTCGCTCATCACGAACCTCTTTCCTTTTCGGGGGGCGAGCGGTCCTCGACCGCCTCCGGTGTCTCAACCCCCATAAAAATACCATACATGATGGGTGAGCCATCCATTCCAGTCAGGAACCGGAGCCCCGTCACACGATACGGACGGAAGGCCTGCCCACCGGTCTTCACGGCGGATGGCCCCTGGATTGATGCCTCGCCCTTTTTGAGGTCGCGGCAGGCGCGTGCGCCCGGTCGGGGGCAGGGCGGTCTCGAGAGGCCGTCTATAGGCAGGGACACGTTGACAGAACGGGCGTTCTCTGGTAGAGTTCTCCGTCTGCGTAGGCGCGTAGCTCAGATGGGAGAGCGCTACCTTGACACGGTAGAGGTCAGCGGTTCGATCCCGCTCGCGCCTACCATTTTTTTCGGGAGGTGCCATGCCCGACGTTCAGATCTCCCTGCCGGACGGGACAGTGAAGGTCTTTCCGCAGGGGACGACTCCGTACCAGGTGGGGGAGAGTATCTCGCCCAGGCTCGCCGAGGCCACGCTCGCCGCCAAATGCAACGGGCGCCTCATGGACGTCTACCTGCCCATCCAGGAAGACTGCGCGCTCGAGCTGGTGACGGACAGGACGCCGGAGGCGCTGGAGGTATACCGCCACAGCTGCGCACACCTCCTCGCGAACGCCGTGAAGGAGCTGTTTCCCGAAGCGAAGATCGCCATCGGCCCGGTGATCGAGGACGGCTTCTACTACGATTTCGACAGGGACGCACCCTTCACCCCCGAGGACCTGGAGGCCATCGAGGCCCGGATGAGGGAGATCATCGCCCGCGATACGCCCATCCGGCGCGAGGAGCTCCCCTGGGAGAAGGCGCGGGATTTCTTCGCCTCCGAAAATGAGCCCTACAAGGCCGAGCTGGCGTTCGAGAAGGGCCAGAACGAGCCCGTGTCCATCTATCGACAGGGCGACTTCAACGACTTCTGCCGCGGACCGCACATCCCCAGCACGGGTCGCATCAAGCCCGATACTTTCAAGCTGCTGTCCGTGGCGGGAGCCTACTGGAAGGGCGACGAGCACAACAAGATGCTCCAGCGCATCTACGCCACGGCCTTCTTCAGCAAGAAAGAGCTGAAGGCCTACCTGACCCGTCTTGAGGAGGCCAAGGCCAGGGACCACAGAAAACTGGGGAAGGAACTGGGCCTCTTCATGATGCACCAGTGGGCGCCCGCCTCGCCGTTCTTCACGCCGAAGGGGGCCTTGCTCTACAACGGGCTCGTGGACCTCATGCGCGAGTTCTACAGGGAATACGGCTACCAGGAGGTCATCACACCCCAGGTGTTCGACGTGGAACTGTGGAAGCGGTCGGGCCACTACGACCACTACCGCGACAACATGTTCCTCTCCGAAATAGACGAGCGCGAGTTCGGCCTGAAGCCCATGAACTGCCCGGGCCACTGCCTGATGTTCGGCGCCGACAGCCATTCCTACAGGGATCTGCCCCTCAGGATCGCCGATTTCGGCCGCCTGCACCGCTACGAGCGCAGCGGAGTGACACAGGGCCTCACGCGAGTCCGCTCCTTCTCGCAGGACGACGCGCACATCTTCTGCCGCCCGGGCCAGATCGAGTCCGAGATCCGGTCCCTCTTCGAGCTGATCGGTAAGGTCTACACGATATTCGGGTTCAGCGATCCCCACGTATACCTCTCCACGAGGCCCGAGAACTCGGTGGGGTCCGACGAGGTCTGGAACCAGGCCGAGGCGGCGCTCAAGAACATCCTCGAGTCACTCGAAATCGAACACACCGTCGATCCGGGAGAAGGCGTCTTTTACGGCCCCAAGATCGACTTCAAGGTCCGTGACGCGATCGGCCGCCAGTGGCAACTGGCGACTATCCAACTCGACTTCAACCTCCCCGAACGATTCGACCTGAGCTTCGTCGGCCCCGAGAACTCACCGGAGAGGCCCGTGATGATCCACAGGGCCATCCTGGGTTCGGTGGAACGCTTCCTGGGGGTGATCATCGAGCATTTCAAGGGGGCGTTCCCTTTGTGGCTCTCGCCCGAGCAGGTGCGCCTGCTTCCCATCGCGGACCGACATGTGGCATACTCCGAAGAGGTGGCCGGGGAACTGCGTGCCGCCGCTCTGCGCGTATCCGTGGATGCCCGTGGAGAGAAAACGAACTACAAGGTTCGCGAAGCCCAGCTTCAGAAGATCCCGTACATGTTGATCGTCGGCGATCGCGAACAGGCGGATTCGAACGTCTCTGTGCGCAGCCGTTCTGCGGGTGACCGGGGCGCGATGGCCGTCGAGGCTTTTAAGACGATGGCTCTCCAACAGGTGGAGAGCCGGTCTCTGGAACTGGATTAAGGAGGTCACTATCCGAGACGTCACCACCACAAGAGGACCGCGGATCAACCGCCAGATCAGGATACGTGAGATTCGCGTCATCGACGAAGACGGGGCCCAGTTGGGGATCATGACCCCGGATGATGCAATGGCCGTTGCCGAAGGCAAGGGGCTGGACCTAGTGGAAGTCGCTCCGACAGCCACCCCTCCCGTCTGCCGCATCATCGACTACGGAAAGTATCTTTACGACGAGAAAAAGAAGGCCGCAGAGGCCCGCAAGAAACAGAAAAATGTCGTCGTGAAGGAAATCAAGCTTCGCCCGAAGATCGAAGAACACGATTTTCAGGTCAAGAAGCGACGCGTCGAAGAATTCCTCGAGGATGGCCAGAAGGTCAAGATCTCCGTCAGGTTCCGTGGAAGAGAGATCGTCCACCCCGAGCTGGCGCAGAAGCTGCTCTCGCGCCTCGCCACCGAGGTGGTTCAAACCGGCAAGATAGAGCGTGCACCGACCATGGAAGGCCGGATGATGATCATGCTCCTGACGCCTGCGAAGAAATAGCTGGGAGGTCACGTGAATGCCTAAGATGAAATCAAACCGGGCCGCCGTCAAGCGGTTCAGAGTGACTGGATCTGGTAAAATCAAGCGATTCAAGGCTTACCATCGCCATATTCTGACGTCCAAGACCCGCAAACGGAAGAACCGGCTGGGTACCGCGACCCTGGTCCACGCCGCCGATTTTAAAAAAGTCAGAAAACTTATTCAGGTCTGAGGAGATACACCCATGCCCAGAGTCCGCCGCGGCCACCACAAAGTCGAACGCCGCAAAAAACTCAAGAAGCTCGCGAAGGGTTACTACGGGGGAAAAAGCCGCCTGTACCGCTCCGTTAAGGAGCAGGTGGAGCGTTCGCTCGTCTTCGCTTTCAGGGGGCGCAAGCTCAAGAAGATCGACTTCCGCCGCCTCTGGATCGTCAGAATCAACGCCGGCTGCCGCCAGAACGGCATGAGCTACAGCAGGTTCATGGACGGCCTCAAGAAGGCCGATATCCTTCTGGACAGGAAGTCGCTGGCAGAAATTGCGCTGCACGATCCCGCCGCCTTTACCCAGCTGGTCGACAAGGCCAAGCAGGCGCTGGCGTAGAACATCCCGGGGCCGGCCAGGTCCCGGAGCCCATACCGTCCCGGAACCCCGGGGCGGCAAGGGAAGGGGGATGCGACGTTCCGAAGAGGGGAAGGGGGTAGACCTCTTCCCCTTTTTTGTTCACTTCGATTCAATGGGGGCGCAGGGGATATGAGCATTCAGGGTGACTTCGCCACGATGCCGCTGCCAGATCTCCTGCAGTGGCTGGCCATAAGCCAGAAAACCGGCATCCTGCTTCTCCAACGCGGCGAAATCGTCAAGGAGATTTACTTCTGCCAGGGCAAGATCGTCGCCTCGGCGAGCAACGACCCCCGCGAATATTTCGGCCAGTTTCTCCTGTCCTACGGAAAGATCGACGAAGCCGACCTCATGAGGGCCTTCATCAAGCAAGGCGAAACCGGCATCAAGCTGGGAAGGATCCTCGTGATGGAAGGCCTTCTGAGTGAAGACGAGGTCCAGCGTTTTCTCCGCATCAAGGCGGAGGAGAGCATCTACGACCTCTTCCTTTGGCAGGCGGGCACCTTCAAATTTTATAACGACGCGCCCGCGCAAGACAGCCACGTTGCAATCCGCATGGATGTGACGTCCATTCTCATGGAAGGCACCAGGCGGGCGGACGAGTGGGGGCGCATCCGGAAGATTTTTCCCACACCGCAAACGGTCCTCCGGATCCTCCCCGAGAACCTGACGCGCTCCATACTCTCCGATCCGCTCTACAACAGGATGGTCCAGCTGTTGGATGCGCCGCGGCGCATTTCCGATCTCAGCCTGATGTTCCACGCGTCCGATTTCGCGGTGAGCAAGACCCTCTACGATATGTACCAGATGGGTATCCTGGATGTGGTCGAGGTGCCGCCGCCCGAACCCACGTCGGAGGTCGAGGTGGAAGGCAACGTCAGGAACCTCTGCAATCTGGGGCTCAAACAGTTCAACTCCGGCCACTACGAGGATGCGATCGAGACCTTCAAGCAGGTTCTCATTCTCTCCCCGGGTCATTCCCTGGCGCAGGCGATGATTCCCAAGGCATACAAGGAGATAAAGGACACGCTGGTTTCGGACGAGTTCAGCATCGAGCACGTTCCCTACCTGCGGCAATCCTTGTCGGACCTCAACGAACTCGCCTTTACGCCCCAGGAAAACTACGTCCTGAGCCGCATAAACGGCACAAACGCAGTCCAGTCGATCATACGCATCTCGCCGATCCAGGAAATAAGGGCGCTCATGATCTTCAAGAAGCTCGCCAAGGACGGACTGGTCGGGTTCATCCCGCCGGTGCAGAAACCGGATGTGGAAGAGAGCGAGAACGACTGAGATTTCGCCCATGAGCGGTTTTCGGTCTATGCGGGGGTAATATCCTGGACCTGGACGTGAGCGATCGCTCACGTCTCGGGAGCGGACTGGCAGTCGCCGGTGGCCATGTTAATTGAGAGCCAGCAATATTTTGTTCTTGTGGGTTTCGCGGCGCGATCATCAATAATGAGTGAATACCCACATTGACAAAGGCACGGCTTCATCCTATTCTGAGACTTAACCAAAGTTGCGCAGGGGGCGTGACGCCTGGGAGGAGGTAAGACCATGCATCCAGTAGAAACCTGGCTCTTTTGGGCTTTCGTCATTGGTTCGCTGGCGCTGTTCGCCAACACGGCCCACCGTCGGATCGGCGCCCTCCTGGCGGGGGTTCCGGACAATCGCTTCGACAAACCCTGGGAGAGGCTGAAAGGCCTGTTTCTGTATGCATTCGTTCAAAAGCGCATGGTGAGAGACCGGTACGCCGGCTTCTTCCACCTCATGATCTTCTGGGGCTTCGTCGTCCTGGCCCTCCGGTCGACCTCTCTCATCCTCGAGGGCCTCTTTCCGCACTTCCACTTGACGGAGCTGCTCGGGCCGCTGGGCCTCGGGTACCAGACCACGAAGGACGTCTTCGAGATTCTGGTCATCGTCGGAGTGCTGCTGGCGTCCGCGCGACGCCTCTTTTTCCCTCCCGACCGCCTCGAGAACTCCTGGGACGCCTGGGCCACGCTGCACCTCATCGGGTGGCTCATGGTGACCGATCTCGTGGCCGACGGCGCCTTCATCGCGCTTCATAATCCGTCCTGGAAGGTCTGGTCGCCGGCAGGGCTCGCCATAGCGGGACTGCTCGGCGGCTTGTCCCACCCCGCGCTGCACGTTCTTTACAGAACCATGTGGTGGTGCCACCTGGCCATATTCTTCGGTTTCCTGAACTTCCTGCCGTACTCCAAGCACTTCCACGTCTTGACCGCTCTGTTCAACGTGTACTTCAGGGAACTCGAACCCGCCAAGAACATCCAGCCCATGGATCTCGAGGCGGAGCACTTCGGCGTCAACCGGATCCAGGATTTCAGCTGGAAGCAGATGCTCGATTTCTACACCTGCACGGAATGCGGCCGATGCAAGGAGGTCTGCCCGACCACGCTGACGGACAAGCCCCTCAAGCCCAAGGACTACGGCAACGACCTCCGGGATTACCTCTATGGGACGCCGCTGGCGCAGATGAAGCAGGACCTGGAAGTTCCGGAGGACCGTCCGCTTATCGGCGGCACGATCAGCGAGGACACAATCTGGGCCTGCACGACGTGTGGCTACTGCGAGTGGGCCTGCCCTCTTCACATCACCTTCGTCGACAAGCTGGTGGGCATGCGCCGCAACCTGACCCTCGAGGAGAGCAATTTCCCGCAGGAGGCGCAGATAGCTTTCAAGGGCATGGAGCGGCAGGGGAACCCCTGGAACCTCGCGCAGGCGGACCGAGCCAACTGGGCGGAAGGGCTTGACGTGCCGCACGTTTCGGACAAGCAGGATGCGGAGTACCTCTTCTGGGTGGGGTGCGCGGGCGCCTACGACGCGGCCGGCCAGAAGGTATCCAAGTCCCTGGTTCAGCTCATGAACGCGGCGGGCGTCTCTTTCGCCACTCTGGGGACCGAGGAAACGTGCACGGGCGATTCGGCGAGACGGCTGGGCAACGAGTACCTCTTCCAGACCCTGGCCGAGACAAACATCGAGACGCTCAACGGCTACAAGGTTAGGAAGATCGTGACGAACTGCCCCCACTGCTTCAACACGCTGAAGAACGAGTACCCCGCCTTCGGCGGCCACTACGAGGTCGTGCACGGGACGGAGCTGGTCTCGCGCCTGATCGCAGAAGGGAAACTCAAGCTCACCCGGGAGGTGAAGGCCGACCTCACCTACCACGACCCCTGCTATCTGGGCCGCTACAACCACAAGGTGGAGGCGCCGCGCACCATCCTGAACGCCATCCCCGGTGTGAACATAACCGAGATGGAACACCACGGCGAGGCGGCCATGTGCTGCGGCGCAGGCGGAGGCCGCATGTGGCTGGAAGAGAAGATCGGAAAGCGCATCAATCACGAACGGCTCGACCAGGCCCTTGAAACGGGTGCCAAGGGCGTCGCCGTGGCCTGCCCCTTCTGCAGCGTCATGCTGGGCAACGCCGCGGGCGAAACTGATCATGAATCGTTTGAGACGCACGATGTGCTGGAGCTGGCGGCCAAGTCACTGTCCTGATTCACGGTCTAACCAGTAAGACCCCGCTCCGCATGCGGCGCGGGGTCTTTTCTTTGACGGGGTGCCATGAGTCCCTCCGCAAAAACCTTCATCGCCGGCGCCATCATCGCCGGTGGGCGTTCCAGCCGCATGGGCGAGGACAAGCGCCTCCTGACCTTCGAAGACGAGACATTCCTGGAGCGCGCGGCAAAACTCCTTCACGGTGTCTGCAGCGAAGTGCTCTACGCGGCTCCGGACCCTCCACCCCTGCCGATCGAAGCGAGGCATGCCCCGGACCGCTTTCCGGGAATGGGCGTTCTGTCGGGCATCCACGCCGCCTTGTGCGAAGCCAGCACCGACAGAGTCCTCTGTATCGCCGTAGACACACCCCTGCTGACCGCCGAGTGGCTGGTTCTGATGGACAGACGCTGTCGGGAAACCGGCCTTCCCTGCATACCGAGGACTGGGCGGCGCCTGCACCCCCTGCCGGGGTGCTACCCGGCATCGGTCCGCCCCTATGTCGAGGCGGCTCTCAGGGAAGGGCGTTCCACGGCCTACCGCCTGCTGGAAGCAATCGGCGCGGTCAGTATCGACGAGGACGAGGCGGACAGAAACGGCTGCAGCCCCGCGGCGCTCACCAACGTGAACACCCCGGAAGACTGGCGGGCCCTCCTGGAAGTAAGCAGGCGGCGATAGCGCGCGGCCCTACTCCATCAGTCCGCCCGGGCCGGGCCGATAGGAGTAGTAGTGTGGTTCCCACTGCGCCTTCCTTATGAGGGCCGAGAGCCTTTCGTCGTCGAGCAGGCGTCCGAACCCCGAGTCCCTGGCCTCCTTTGCGACGGCGAAGGCGACTTGGAAGGCTACTTCCCGAATGTCGTTCATGGGCGGCAGCAGGAGGCCCTCCTCGCGCTGCGAAGCCGTGACCATTGAACTCAGGGCTTTGCTGGCGGCGAGAAACATGGCGTTGGTGATGCGGGGCGTCCGGCTGATGAGCGCACCCAGCCCGACGCCCGGAAAGATGTAGAGGTTGTTGCACTGGGATGTCTCCACGCGACGTCCCTTCCACTCGACGGGTTTGAATGGGCTGCCGCTGGCCATGAGGCCCCTGCCGTTCGTTGCGGCGGCAACTTGATCGGGCGTGCATTCGGACTTGGCTGTAGGGTTCGAGAGCGGCATTACGACCGGCCTGTCGGTACTCTTGGCCATCTGTCCGAGGATCTCGTCGTCGAAGAGGCCACGCTTGGCGGTCACGCCGATCATGACGGTGGGCTGTGCGTTACGGACAACGTCCATGAGCGTTATCTTGTCCGGGGACTCCAGGTTCCAGCCCTCGACGGCGGCACGGCGCTGTGCGAATGGACGCTGGGGCGGTTCAAGCTCCGGGGAGTCTTCCATGAGAAGGCCTGCAATATCCACCGCGAAGATGTGCTTCCGGGCCTCCTCGTCCGAGAGGCCTTCCTCCTTCAGTATGTCCAGAATCCGTCTTGCCGAACCGGTGCCCGCCTGGCCCATGCCGACGATGAGAAAGCGCTGATCGGCAAAGTGCTCGTTCTTTATCTGCATGGCGGTCATGAGAGCGGAGAGCGCGGTCGCGCCGGTTCCCTGGATGTCGTCGTTGAAGGACAGAATCCTGTCCCGGTAACGTTCGAGCAGCGTGAACGCCTTGTTCTTGGAGAAGTCCTCCCACTGGAGAAGGGCGTTGGGGAGGTTTCTCTTGATACCAAGGACGAACCGCTCTATAAAATCCTGGTATGCCTGACCCTCCAGCCGCTCATGGCGACAACCGAGGTAGAGGGGGTCGTTGAGAAGTTTCTCGTTGTTGGTGCCGACGTCGAGGCAGATGGGCAGGCATCCTGTAGGATGTAATCCGCCGGCCGCGACGTACAGGCTCACCTTTCCCACGGGGATCGCCATACCGTCGGAACCCAAGTCTCCGAGGCCCAAAATCCGCTCGCCGTCCGTAACGACCGCGAGAAAGACCTCGGGGAGAGAAATACTCTTGAATATGTCGTCGATATTGGCAATGTTCTCCGGCGTAATATAGATGCCGCGGTAGCGCCGGACGATGTGGCTGGCCATCAGGCACGCCTGTCCGACGGTCGGCGTGTAGACGATGGGAACCATCTCCGTGAGGTTGTCGCACAGAACCCTGTAGAAGAGGGTCTCGTTCCTGTCCAGCAGGCCCTGCAGGAAAATGTACCTTTCCAGGTCCGTGGGCTTGCGGCTGTAGTTTTCCATGACCCGGTCCGCCTGCAGCGCCAGGGTTCCAATGCCGGAGCGCAAGTGTCCGTCAAGCTTAAGAGACTTCCTCTCTCCCGTCGTGAAAGCGGACGCTTTGTTCAGCAGCGCGTTTGAAAGGAGGTGGCTGCCGCGGAGGCAGACCTCGTAGTACTCTTCGCCCGTAAGGGGATCAAATTTGATCGTAAAGGTCTTCATGGTCTTCACTTCTCCCTATCAGTGCAACCGGCAGCTGTGCGGTTCCGATCTGCCGTTCCGAGGGTCTTCCTGCTCCGGCCTGTGCTGTGCGGAAAAGCCAGCTTCCCAGGCCTCTCGAGCGCGGGAAACAATTATACTCCCCCTATCCTAACAGGAAAGGAATACTGAAGAGAGCGGCTTGTTGAAGGGTGATCTGAGCCATGCTATGTTTTGTTTACGTCTTCACGGGTTGTTGAAATGAAGCTGGAGCCCATCATCGGATTGGCCATGCTGGCCCTGGTCGCTACCTCCGGGCCGTGGTCCCGTGGCCGGGACCGGGAGAAGAACGCCATGAAGGAAGATAAACCGAAGGTCGGCATGCCCGCCCCCGACTTCACCGCGCCCTCTACGGACGGAGGCACAGTCTCCCTGAGCGATTTCAAGGGGAGGATCGTGGTCCTTTACTTCTACCCGAAGGACGACACGCCGGGATGCACGAAGGAGGCCTGCGCCTTCAGAGATGCCGAAAGCGAGATGAAGAAACTCGGGGTCGTGGTGCTCGGCATCAGCAAGGACGACATGAAGTCCCACGAGAAGTTCGGGCAGAAATATAAT
>Ga0315540_10001069_pt1 | contig 15720 bp, 13 predicted proteins | sample SalMarSW160110MG_FD_203677 | JGI IMG/M metagenome (GOLD analysis project Ga0315540, IMG submission 203677) | Salt marsh sediment microbial communities from the Plum Island Ecosystem LTER, Massachusetts, United States - Salt Marsh Sediment SW1601-10 ...
TCCGTTCTGACGGAATCGGAATTCGCTCTATTTCTTTTTGAGTGGTCGTATTTTCAGCGACGAACCGGCGTCCACTTCGCCGGAAAATGCGCTAATACCCACATTCGGCCGGATCATTTCGCAAGCGGGGCACCCCGATCGGCACCTCGCACCATCTGGCCACAGGCTTTGCGCACAGCCGGCACGAGACTGCCCGAAGGGGCGGAGCCACGACTCAGGCGCGCACGACATGACCGAGCTTTAACCTTCGCGCGCGATTGTTTCGCCCTCGCGTCACCATATTTCCCCGCCATTTCGACTGTCACAGGGGCGCGTTCGCAAGCAACGGATTTCGAGGTCGGGAGGATTGTTCTGCCATGCTGAAGCATTTGACGCGCCGCCGCCTGCTGATGACATCCGCCGCTTTGGGCACCGGCGCGATGCTGGCCCTGCCACGGGTCGCCCATGCGGTGCTCAGCATCGACGTCACCCAGGGCAATGTGCAGCCGCTGCCAATCGCGATTCCGGAATTCGTCGCCGGCAGTCCCGCCGATACCGAGCAGGCGCGCGCCGTCACTCAGATCATCACCAGCGACCTCAAACGCAGCGGTCTGTTCGCGCCGATCGATCCCGCCGCCTTCATCGAGAAGATCACGACGATCGACACGGTGCCGCGCTTCACCGACTGGCGCACCATCAATGCGCAGGGGCTCGTCACCGGACGCGTCACCCGCCAGCCCGACGGACGGCTCAAGTCCGAGTTCCGGCTTTGGGACGTGGTCGGCGGCACCCAGCTCACCGGCCAGCAATACTTCACCTCGCCCGACAATTATCGCCGCATCGCCCATATCATTGCCGACGCGATCTATGAGCGGTTGACCGGCGAGAAGGGCTATTTCGACACCCGCATCGTCTTCGTCGACGAAAGCGGGCCGAAGGAGCGCCGCATCAAGCGCCTCGCGCTGATGGACCAGGACGGCGCCAATGTGCGCTATCTCACCCGCGGCGACGATCTCGTGCTGACCCCGCGCTTTTCGCCGACGACGCAGGAGATCACCTATATGTCGTTCGGGCAGGGCGACCCGCGCGTCTATCTCCTCAATGTCGAGACCGGCCAGCGTGAGATCGTCGGCAATTTCCCCGGCATGACCTTCTCGCCGCGCTTCTCGCCCGACGGCCAGCGCGTCATCATGAGCCTGGAGCAGGGCGGCAATGCCAACCTGTTCGTGATGGACCTGCGCTCGAAGGCAACCACCCGGCTCACCGATACCGCGGCGATCGACACCGCCCCCTGCTATTCGCCCGACGGCACGCGCGTCTGTTTCGAATCGGATCGCGGCGGGAGCCAGCAGATCTATGTGATGCCGGGAACCGGCGGCATGGCGCAGCGCATCAGTTTCGGCGAAGGCAGGTACTCGACCCCGGTGTGGTCGCCGCGTGGCGACTTCATCGCCTTCACCAGACAGTCACAGGGCGGTTTCGCGATCGGCATCATTCGTCCCGACGGCAGCGGCGAGCGCGTGCTCACCGAAGGCTATCACAATGAAGGGCCAACCTTTGCGCCCAACGGACGGGTCATCATGTTCTTCCGCGATCCCGGCGGCAGCGCGGGGCCCAGCCTCTTCACGGTCGACGTCACCGGACGCAACGAGCAGCGGGTGCCGACACCGGGATTCGCTTCCGATCCCGCCTGGTCGCCGCTGTTGAGCTGATACGCTAAAGGACAGGCGCGGGCGTGCGGCGCGCTACAAGGCCTCGCCGCGCAGCAGTTTCGGCACATCGCCGGTGAGACCGGCCGCTTCGCGAATGAAATAGTCCTTGAGGAACGGCAGGCGGTCGACCACGCCGAGCCCGAAATCGCGTGCGAGCCGCAACAGGTCGGAGCGGTTGGAGAACAGCCGATTGAGGCCGTCGGTCGCAATCCCCATTGCCAGCGTATCGAAGCGCCGCCAGCGCTGGTAGCGTTCGAGTACTTTGGGGCTCCCCGGATCAAGGCCGAGCCGCGCCACATCGGTGATCGCTTCGGCAAGTGCAGCGACGTCGCGCAGGCCGAGATTGAGCCCCTGCCCCGCAATCGGATGAATACGATGGGCGGCATCGCCGATCAGCGCCAAGCGCTTGCCGATGAAGGAACGGGCAATGCCGAAGCCGAGCGGATAGGCCTGGCGTGGACCGGCAATCGCGAGCTCGCCAAGTTCCAGGCCGAAGCGCTTCTCCAGCTCGGCGTGAAATTCGGGATCGGGCAGCGCGACGATGCGATCGGCCTCGGCGGTTTCCTCGACCCATACCAGCGAGGCCCGCTTGTTCTGCAGCGGCAGGATCGCGAACGGCCCGGCGGGGAGGAAATGCTCGATCGCGCGACCCTGATGATCGCGCTCATGGGCGACGGTGGTGACGATCGCCGACTGCCCATAATCCCAGCCGACCATGGTGATCCCGGCCATGTCGCGCAGCCGTGAGCGCGCGCCATCAGCCGCGACCAGCAGACGCGCCGCGATGGTACGGCCATCGCCGAGCACGGCATAGGTGCGGTCCGCGCCGGTTTCGAACCGTGCGACCGAGGTGGCGACGAGCTCGATGCCCTCCTGCTCGGCCTTGGCCAGCAGCGCCGCGAGCAAGGGGCCATTCTCGATCATCTGCGCGAAGGCTTCGCCCGGCTCGACATCGCCGACAAACGTGAGAAAGACCGGCCGCACGGCATCACCGAGCCGGCTGTCGGTGATGACCATGTCGAGAATGTCCTGCGCTTGCGCAGCCACGTCCTGCCACACCCCGATCGTCTCGAGCAGCCGGCGCGCCGAGGCGGCGATCGCCGAGGCCCGCGCATCGACCGCCGGCCGACGCAACTGGGGATCGGCGACGGTGACCGTGAACGCCGGCCCAAGCGCCTGGCGCAGGGCAATCGCGAGCGACAGGCCGGCAAATCCGCCGCCAGCGATGAGAACCTCCCGGTATTCACTTGCCATCGGTGTCCCAGATTCCTGTCGACGATTGGTGGCTGGAGCGGCTTTGCCATCGCTTTAGCAGCGCCAGTTCGCCTTGGCGAGCATGGTGAAACAATGCGCCCCCTGCCCTCAGCCATCACACCCGGGCTTGAGCCGCGCAAATTCCGAACTGCTGCCATCGCGCCGCGTCACTTGACTAAGCCTATTGCACGGGCGTCATTGGCGTGGGCCTTCTTGAACTTTGATTTTCCGCGCGCGAGTTTTCCTGATGCATTCAGCCGTTGAGGACATGATCGAGATCCTCGATCTCGAAACGCTGGAAGTGAATTTGTTTCGTGGCCGCTCTCCCCAGTCGGGCTGGCAGCGCGTGTTTGGTGGCCAGGTGATCGGCCAGGCCCTGGTCGCGGCCTGCCGTACCGTCGACGAGGTCAATAAGCGGCCACCGCATTCGCTGCATGCCTATTTCCTGCTCCCCGGCGATCCAAAAGTGCCGATCATCTATCAGGCCGAGCGCATCCGCGACGGCAAGACCTTCGCGACCAGACGGGTGGTCGCGATCCAGCACGGCCACGCCATCTTCATCATGTCGGTGTCGTTCCAGCGCACCGAGCCCGGCCTCAGCCACCAGTTCGAAATGCCGAAGGTGGCGGCCCCCGAGGACCTGCCGCCGGAGGCGGAAATCCGCAAGAGCATCCTGCCGCTGGTGCCCACCCCCGTGCGCGCCTATTTCGAGCGCGAACGCCCGATCGAGTTGCGGCCGGTCGAGTTCGACCGCTATCTCGGCAAGACGCACCCGGAAGGGAAGTTCCACCTGTGGATACGGGCGAGCCGCCCGCTGCCGGACGATGCGGCGATCCACCAATGCGTGCTCGCTTATGCCTCCGACATGGCGGTGCTCGATGCCGCGATGATCCCGCACGGGCGGACGCTGTTCGAGAAGTCCATCATGGCAGCAAGCCTCGACCATGCCATGTGGTTCCATCGGCCCTGCCGCGCCGACGAATGGCTGCTTTATGCCCAGGATAGCCCGAGTGCCTCCGGCGCGCGCGGCTTCGCCCGCGGCCTCATCTTTGCTCAGGACGGCACGCTGGTCGCGTCGGTGGCGCAGGAGGGCCTGATCCGCGAGCGCCAACCCGACTGAGGCATTCACGCCTTCCGGCCAGGCCCGACGGGCCTATCTTTGTGCAACCGCATCCTCGCCCGATCGCAATTTTCTTCGCCGAGCCAGTGTCCATGCCGCGGTAAAATGCTCTAAAGATGGGTATGAAGACCAGCAAGCGGACGATTCCAACGCCCGCACCAACAACGCCACAGCGATTTTTTTAGAGGGGCCAAGCTTACATGAAGCTCATCGTCGCCATCATCAAGCCATTCAAGCTCGACGAAGTTCATGATGCACTGAATCGAATTGGCATCAGCGGAATGACCGTAACCGAGGTCAAGGGTTACGGGCGCCAGAAGGGGCACACCGAGATTTATCGGGGAACCGAATATGCCGTCAGCTTCTTGCCCAAGGTCCGGCTCGAAGTGGTGGTGCCGAGCGATGAGGTTGACAAAGTCCTTGAGGCGATCATCGGAGCCGCGCGAACCGGCCAGATCGGCGATGGCAAGATCTTCGTGAGCACGGTGGATCAGGCCATCCGCATTCGTACCGGAGAGACCAACGGCGCTGCGCTTTAGCGCGCCTGATTTCGTTGGCGGTAGTCAATTCTTAACCGTCGACTGCCGAACTGCCTATTTTTTGAGCGACAGTTCAGAAAATGGCACGATATCGTGCAAAATCGTGCAGCCGCATCGCCGAAATTGCGGTTGTGGCTGCCCCCATATGTTGCTGCCGCGAAGCGGCCTCCAACAATCTCCTGCATTAACAAGCCGATAGTGCTGCAATGCACAATTGGCACGCCGTTTGATTCCCACGGCTTAGGCAACGCTTGCGGGGGGCATTCTCGCGCGCCGCGCCGTGTTTTCAGCCCGACCTCAAGAGAGGCGGCCCTAGTGGGGATCAAACGATGAAAATGGTCACGGCTGTTATCAAGCCATTCAAGGTTGACGAGGTCCGCGATGCTCTCACCGGCATCGGCGTCTATGGAATGACGGCCACCGAGGTGAAGGGTTACGGGCGGCAGAAAGGCCATACCGAGATTTACCGGGGTACCGAATATGCCGTGAGCTTCCTGCCGAAAGTGAAGATCGAGATCGCGGTTCCGGCCACGCAGGTCGACAAGGTGATCGAGACGGTCACCACCGCCGCCAAGACCGGGCAAATCGGCGACGGCAAGATTTTCGTGTTCAGCATCGACCAGGCCTATCGCATCCGCACCGGCGAAACCGACGAGGCGGCACTCTAACCCGCACCCTAATCGTCTACGGACAGGAGTCTCAAGACATGACGCATAGTAAAGTTTTCCGAGCGGGTTTACTTGCCCTCGCGCTCGGTCTTCTTCTCGGGCTCTTTATCAATATCGGCTTTCACGATACGGCCTTTGCGCAAACAGCGGAAGCTGCGGCTGCTGCGACTCCGCCCGCCTGCGATGCGACGGTGGTTGAAAACTGCACGCCAAATTCGGGCGATACGGCCTGGATGCTGACCTCCGTAGCATTGGTCTTGATGATGACCATCCCAGGCCTCGGTCTGTTCTACGGTGGCATGGTCCGCAAGAAGAATGTGGGCGATACGGTCATGACGAGCTTTGCCGTGACCTGTCTCGTTACCATCATATGGACGGTCCTCACCTACAGCCTGGCATTCCGATCCGGGACGCCCTTTATCGGCGGATTGGATCGCGCCTTCCTCCAAGGCATTTTGAGTGACGTCGCCAAGGGCATCGGCAATCCCAACCCGCTCGCGCCGACAATTCCGGAATCCGTCTACATCTGCTTCCAGATGACGTTCGCAATCATCACGCCGGCGCTGATCGCGGGCGCGTTTGCCGAACGTATGAAGTTCTCGGCGATGCTCTGGTACATGGGTCTGTGGGCCATCCTGGTCTATGCTCCGGTCGCCCACTGGGTGTGGGGACCCGAGGGGATCCTCAATTCAACCAATCCCGACGGCTGGGTTAAGGTGCTCGACTTCGCCGGCGGCACCGTGGTGCATATCAATGCGGGCGTCTCAGGCCTGATCGCGGCGCTCTTGCTCGGCAAGCGCCTGGACACGGCACCTCCGCATAACATGGTTCTCACCTTCATCGGCGCCTCGCTGCTGTGGGTTGGCTGGTTCGGCTTTAACGCCGGTTCGGCAGTCAGTGCAGGCACAGTGGCAGGCATGGCGATGCTGGTGACCCAGATCGCAACAGCCACGGCCGCTTTCGCCTGGATGTTGGTGGAATGGGCGTTGCGCGGCAAATCGACCGTCGTCGGCATCTGCTCAGGCGCGGTCGCCGGTCTCGTTGCCATCACGCCCGCGTCTGGCTTCGTTGGACCGGCCGGCGCACTGGCAATCGGCTTCGCAGCCGGCGTCATCTGCTATTGGGGCGTCACCGGTCTCAAGAACGCGTTCGGCTATGACGACGCGCTCGACTGCTTCGGCGTTCATGCGGTCGGCGGCATCGTCGGCGCCTTGCTCACGGGCGTATTCGCGCTCGAGCAATACGGCGGCACTCCGGGCCTGATCCAGGGCAACGCGATGCAGGTCCTCAACCAGGCCAAGGGCATAGTCATTGTCATTGTCTATGACGCGGTCGTCACGTTCATCATCCTCAAGGTGATCGACGCGATCATCGGACTGCGGGTGAAGCCAGAAGAGGAGCGCGAAGGTCTCGACATCGCGCTGCACGGCGAAGCGGTCCAGTAACCACCTGCCACACCCGGCAGCAGCGGCAATCCCGGCACCGCTCTGCCATAGAGGCCCCGACCCATTTCGGTCGGGGCCTTTTTTTTGGGAATTCCAACGGGATGATCGGCCTCCCGCCGATTGGTTAATCGCGTCTTAACCCGAGGGCCGGTAAGGTGCCGGGGCGGGCATCGCATCGCTCCGCCATGTCGAATCGACACGCATGACCAGCGTCGCAACCGAGCATATACACGCAGCCGCGCCGACCGATCTGCGCTCGCCTTTCGTGCGCACGGCCGAGCTCTTGGCCGGCATCGCGCCCGGCCGCGAGCCGATCAACCTGTCGGTCGGCGAGCCGCAGCATCCGGTGCCGGATTTCGTCGGCCCGGTGATGGCGCAGCATATCGCCTCGCTGGGGCGCTATCCGCTGGCCAAGGGCACCGCGCGCTTCCGCGCCGCGGCTGCCGACTGGCTCACGCGCCGCTACGATCTAGCGCGCGCGCCCGATCCGGAAGCCGAGGTGCTGGTGCTCAACGGCACGCGCGAGGGGCTGTTTCTCGCCGCGCTCGCCGCGCATCGCTATGTCGGAACGCGCCCGGGACGGCCGGCGATCCTGATGCCGAACCCGTTCTACGCCGCCTATCCGGCCGGCGCCGAAGCGGCACAGTGCGAGCCGGTCTATCTGCCGGCGACCGCCAAGACCGGGTTCCTTCCTGATCTCGATGCGCTCGATGAGGGTCTGCTCGCGCGCACGGTCGCGATCTATCTCGGCTCGCCCTCCAACCCGCAGGGCGCCGTCGCCGGCCGCGGCTACCTCGCGCGGCTCGTTGCCCTCGCCCGCCGGCACGGCTTTCTCGTGTTCGCCGACGAATGCTACTCGGAAATCTATTCGCGCGAGCCGCCGCCCGGCATTCTGCAGGCGGCGGGGCCGGACTTTTCCAACGTCCTGGTATTCCAGTCGCTGTCGAAGCGTTCAAACCTGCCCGGCCTGCGGGTCGGCTTTATTGCCGGCGATCGGGCGTTCATTGCGCGCTTCCTCGATCTGCGCAATGTCGCGGCACCGCAGGTTCCGGTGGTTGCCCAAGAGGTCGCGATCGCCGCCTATGCCGACGAGGCGCATGTTGCCGAGAACCGGCGGCTCTACGCCCGCAAGTTCGATCTCGCCGATCGCATCATCGGCGATCGCTTCGGCTATCGGCACGCCGCCGGCGGCTTCTATCTCTGGCTCGATATGTCGGCCGTCGGTGGCAGCGAGGCGGCGACGGTGGCGCTGTGGCGCGAGGCCGGGCTGCGGGTGCTGGCAGGCCGCTATATCGCACACGACCAGACTGACGGGAGCAACCCCGGCGCGGCCTTCATCCGCGTTGCGCTGGTGCAGGATGAAACGATCACGGCGGAGGCGCTGCAGCGCCTCGTCGCCACGCTTGGGTGAACGGCGATTCGTGCGGAGCGACCATGTCGATGATGCAAACTCGCCTGGGATCCGCCGCGCTGCTGCCGGATGAATTTCGCGCAGCAGCCGAACGGCGCATCCGGCAGGCGCTCGGACTGCTTCTGATCGGCACTGCCGTGCTCGCGACCGGCGCGCTCGCAACCTGGTCGGTGCAGGACCCGAGCCTCAGTCACGCCACCAGCGCCCCGGTTACCAATCTTGTCGGCCTGCCGGGCGCGATCTTCTCCGACCTCGCGATGCAGCTTCTCGGCCTCGCGGCGCTCGCTTTGGTGATTCCCGTGGGCGCCTGGGGCTGGCGGCTGATCAATCGCCGCCGCTTCGACCGCGAGCTGTGGCGGATGCTGGCCTGGGTGCTGACACCGCCGTTTGCTGCCGGACTTGCCGCCGCCCTGCCGCGCAGTGCTGCCTGGCCGCTGCCGAGCGGGCTCGGCGGTGTTATCGGCGACGCCTTGATGCGGTGGCCCACAGCCCTCTTCCATTATTTCGGCTGGACTGGCTGCAATCTCACGATGGCGCTGCTGTTCGGCACGCTCACGGTCGGCGGGCTTGCCTTTGCCAGCGGCTACGGCTTCGCGGTCAAACGCGACGATGATGACCTCACGAGCGAACCGACGACAGAAACGATCGGCGATGATGTCGAGCGCGCCTCGATCTCGATCGGCCGCGTCTGGCATTCCGTGCTCAGCCTTAAGGCGCGGCTGTTGCGCTGGGCGCATTGCGCTGCGGTTCTCTTTCCCGCTCTCGCCAAAGTGGCGCCGGCACCGGCTGCCGGCGGACGGCTGGAGCCGCGATTCGGTGCTGAGCCCGCGGCCGATCCGGAGGACGAGGACGGCGACGAGGCCGCCGAAGAGGACGCGACCGCGGACGAACCGGCGCGCGCCCGTCGCAAACGCAGCAAGCCCGCCCGCAAACGCCCGGCGACGGCAGCTCCGGCAAAGTACGAGTTTCCCGCGCTCAACCTCCTGGCGGCGCCCAAGGCCTCGGACCGCTACGCGCCGAGCATGGATGCGATTCGCGCCAGCGGAACCGCACTCGAAAGCGTGCTCGGCGATTTCGGCGTGCGTGGCGAGATCATTGCCGGGCACCCGGGTCCCGTGGTCACGTTGTACGAGCTCGAGCCGGCACCGGGCATCAAGTCGTCGCGCGTGATCGGACTGGCCGACGACATCGCGCGCTCGATGAGCGCCATCTCGGCGCGCGTCGCGGTGATCCCCGGGCGCAACGTGATCGGCATCGAGTTGCCCAATCCGACGCGCGAGAAGGTGATGTTGCGTGAGCAGCTCAACGCCGAGGCATTTCAGAAATCGACGGCCAAGCTGCCGCTCTGTCTCGGCAAGTCCATCGGCGGCGACCCGGTGATTGTCGACCTTGCCCGCATGCCGCATCTCCTGATTGCCGGCACCACCGGGTCCGGCAAATCGGTCGCGATCAACACGATGATTCTCAGCCTGCTCTACCGGCTCCGCCCGGACCAGTGCCGATTGATCATGGTCGACCCGAAAATGTTGGAACTATCGGTCTATGACGGCATCCCGCACCTGCTGACCCCGGTCGTCACCGACCCAAAAAAGGCCGTGGTCGCCCTCAAATGGGCGGTGCGCGAGATGGAGGGCCGCTACAAGAAACTTGCCAAGCTCGGTGTGCGCAATATCGACGGCTACAATGCACGCCTCAGCGAGGCACGCGCCAAAGGGGAGCCGCTGACCCGCACGGTCCATACCGGCTACCACAAGGCGACCGGCACCGCGATCTACGAGACCGAGGAGCTCGACCTCGAGCCGCTGCCCTATCTCGTGGTCGTCGTCGACGAAATGGCCGACCTGATGATGGTCGCCGGCAAGGACATCGAAGGCGCGGTGCAGCGCCTGGCGCAGATGGCGCGCGCTGCCGGCATTCATGTCATCGTCGCGACACAACGTCCCTCGGTCGATGTCATCACCGGCACCATCAAGGCAAACTTCCCGACCCGCATCTCCTTCCAGGTCACCTCGAAGATCGACAGCCGCACCATTCTCGGCGAGCAAGGCGCCGAGCAGCTCCTCGGCCAGGGCGACATGCTCTATATGGCCGGCGGCGGCCGCGTCAGCCGCGTCCACGGTCCGTTCGTCTCGGACGACGAGGTCGAGAAAATCGTGCGCCACATCAAGACGCAGGGCGCCCCGCAATATCTCGAAGACGTGACGGCCGAGGAAGAAGAAGGCGGGGAAGCGGTGTTCGATGGGACCGCGATGGGCGCCGATGGCGGCGGCGCCGACCTCTACCAGCAGGCGGTACAGGTGGTGCTGCGCGACCGCAAAGCCTCCACAAGCTATATTCAGCGCCGGCTGCAAATCGGCTATAACCGTGCCGCATCGCTGATGGAGCGGATGGAGAAGGAAGGCATTGTTGGCCAGCCCAACCATGCCGGCAAGCGCGAAATCTTGGTCGGCGGACCAGAGGGCGAAGATACCGACTGACGGCTTCTGCTCGTCTTTGCGGCGGCGAAGCGGTGTCCAGTTCGCCTGAAAGTGCTCTAAGATCGCTGCCGTCGTGATTGAGTCGCGAAAACGCCATAGACCGGGGTAAGACCTGCTGCTTCGCAGGTGCGGGATAGATCGGAGATGACGATGCGGATCTTGGGGGCGATCGGGCTGAGCGGTGTCATTCTGCTAACCGCCACCATCGCCGTGACGGCACAGTCGGTTCCGCTTCCGATCCCGTCGCCAAGGAAAGGCCTGGCAGCACCAAGCGAGGCACCGCCGCCTGCCGTGGTGACCCCGTCGCCGGTGACGACCGGTGCGGCTGCCGCGGCGGCCGTGCCGGGTCAGAATGCCGGCGGGCTTGATGACAAGCAGCGCAGCCTCGTGGACCGGGTCAGCACCTATCTCTCCAGCGTGCAGACGCTCAGCGGCAATTTCATCCAGATTGGCCCCGATGGTGGTCGCACCGAGGGCACCTTCTATATCCAGAAGCCGGGGAAGGTGCGTTTCGAATACAACCCGCCGAGCCCGATCGACGTGATCGCGGACGGCTCCTCGGTGGTGGTGCGCGACCGCAAACTGGCCACCCAGGACCTTTACCCGCTGTCGCAGACCCCGCTGCGCTATCTCCTGGCCGACAAGATCGATCTTCAGCGTGACACCCATCTGGTCTCGGTCTCGGCCGACGATGTATTCGTTACGGTGGTGATCGAGGAAAAGCAGGTGCTGACCGGCACGCACCGGCTGATGATGATGTTCGGCGCCAAGGACTTACAGCTCCGCCAGTGGACGGTGACCGACCCGCAGGGCTATGACACGACGGTTGCCGTCTACAATCTCGATCAGAAATCGAAACCCGATCCGGCCCTGTTCAAGATCAACTACGAACGCGTGCTGCAGTAGCGTAGCGGTCGAGTAGTGTCTGAGTCGGCGAAGCGCCGTGTTGGCGCCGGCCTGACCGAACCGTAATATCAGCGGGGGCGTGTGCCCGATCAGGCGCGTTTGCTTCGGCCATGCTAATCGCCGCGATCATCGTTTTTTTCTTGTGCATTCTCGCCATCGGGAATGTCGTGCTGGCGCAAAGGACCGAGCGACGCAATCCGCCGGTCGGCCGCTTCATCGATGTGGACGGCGTGCGCCTGCACTATCTCGAGTCCGGGCCGCCCGACGCGCCGCCGGTGGTGCTGTTCCACGGCAATGGCGCCATGATCCAGGATTTCGTGGGTTCCGGCCTGATCCCGCTGCTGGCGCGGCGCCATCGGGTGATTGCGTTCGACCGGCCCGGGTTCGGCTACAGCACGCGGCCGCGCTGGCCGCTGATGACGCCCGATGCGCAGGCGGCGCTGTTTCAGGCGGCGCTCGACCGGCTTGTTGTGCGCAATCCGATCGTGTTCGGACACTCCTGGGGCACCCTGGTCGCGCTCGCGCTGGCCTACCGCCTGCTCCAGGCCGGGCACCCGGCCAAAGGGCTGGTGCTCGCCGCCGGCTACTATTTCCCCACCTGGCGGCTCGATGTGTGGCTGATGGCGTTGCCGGCGATTCCCCTCCTCGGCGACCTCTTGCGCTACACGATTCTGCCGGTCCTCGGCTGGATGCTGGCCGGCAAGACCATCGAGCAACTGTTCGCGCCGGCAGCCGTGCCTGCTGCCTTCAAGACGATGTTTCCGATGGGCATGGCACTGCGACCGAGCGCCCTGCGCGCGACGGCGGAAGAGTCGGCGCTGATGATTCCGGCGGCGGCGCGTCTGCAGAAGCGCTATCCCAAGCTCGGCTGCCCGATCGTGATCTACAATGCCGCGTTCGACAGCATGGTCGAGGCCGAGCAGGCGCCGCGGCTCAATCAGATCATGACCGCGTCGGTGCTGCACACGGTGAGCCATATGGGCCACATGCTGCATTACGCGGTGCCGGAGAAGATCGTCGAAGCGGTCGACAGTATCAGCGCCCGCCAGCCGGCGCCGCCGTCCTGAGCGCACCCACGCATCGACAGCATTCGCGCCGCCATCGCGGTGACATCGTGCTCAGGTTGGAACGCGGTTCTTGTGGTTTCCGCGGATCAAGGGTTGCCCGCACGAGCCGGTGCGTTATCTGTGAGGCGCCCATGCGTCTTACCATCTCGACCTGGAACATCAATTCGGTCCGTTTGCGCATCGATCTCGTCGCCAAGTTCATCAAGGCGGTGCGGCCCGATGTGCTCTGCCTCCAGGAGACCAAGTGCCCGGACGACGCCTTTCCCACCAAGCGGTTCAGGCGCCTCGGCTATCGCCACATCGCGCTCAACGGGCAGAAGGGCTATCACGGTGTCGCCGTGGTCTCGCGCTTGCCCTTCGAGGACGTCAGCCCGCGCCATTTCTGCAATAAGCAGGACTGCCGCCATATCGCCGTGACGTTCGGCGAACAGGCCGGTCTGCGCGAGCCGACGACCGTGCACAATCTCTATGTGCCTGCGGGCGGCGATGAGCCCGACCCCGATATCAACGTGAAATTCGCCCACAAGCTCGCTTTCCTCGATGAAATGCGCGCTGCGCCGTTCCTGCGCACGGCGCCGGACGCGCATGCGATCCTGCTCGGCGATCTCAATGTCGCGCCGCTCGAGAACGATGTGTGGAGCCATAAGCAGATGATCCGCATCGTCTCGCACACGCCGGTCGAGTGCGAGAAGCTCCTTACCGCGCAGACCGAAGGCGGCTGGGTCGATGTGATGCGGCGCTTCGTTCCGGAGTCGGAAAAGCTCTACACGTGGTGGAGCTATCGCGCCGCCGACTGGGAGGCATCCGACCGCGGACGCCGGCTCGATCATATCTGGACCAGCCCGGCGCTGGCCGATCGCACCACGGGCATGACGGTTGCCCGCTCGGCCCGCGGCTGGCTGCGCCCGTCGGACCACGTGCCGGTCACCCTCGCGCTGGAGGTTTAAGGCGCCCAAGTCCTCTGGGATGCCGGAGGATCACGCCTCCAGCCCGGCGACCGCGCGGGCGAAGTCATGCGCGGCAAACGGGGCGAGGTCGTCGACCCCCTCGCCCACCCCGATGAAATGCACCGGCAGGCCGTATTTGGCCGCGACCGCGACGAGAATGCCGCCGCGCGCGGTGCCGTCGAGCTTGGTCATCACCAGGCCGGTCACGCCCGCGGTTTTCACAAACTCTTCGACCTGCGACAGCGCGTTCTGCCCGACCGTCGCATCGAGCACGAGGAGCACGGCATGCGGCGCGGTCGCATCGACCTTGCGCATCACCCGCACGATCTTCTCCAGTTCGCCCATCAGCCCGGCTTTGTTCTGCAAACGCCCGGCGGTATCGACGATGAGCACATCGGCATTTTGCGCGCGGGCACTGGCGAGCGCGTCATAGGCGAGCCCCGCAGCGTCGGAACCCTGCACGCCGGCAATCACCTGGCTCTTGGTGCGCTCGCCCCAGATCTTGATCTGCTCGATCGCGGCGGCACGGAACGTGTCGCCAGCGGCGAGCACCACCGTGTGGCCCTCGCTCGAAAGTTTTGCCGCGAGCTTGCCGATGGTCGTGGTCTTGCCCGAGCCATTGACGCCGACGACCAGGATCACGAACGGCCTTGCTGCCGGATCGATCGCGAGCGGTTTTGCCACCGGCGTCAGGATCGCTTCAACCTCGCCGGCGAGGACGGCCTTGACCTCCTCAGGGCTGACCGCCCGGTCGTAGCGTCCTTTCGCCAGCTTCTGCGTCACGATTGCCGCCGTCTGCACGCCGAGATCGGCACGGATCAGCGCATCCTCGAGCTCCTCGAGCATGGAGGCATCGAGCTTGCGTTTGGTGACGAGTCCGGTGATCGCGCTGCCGAGTGAGGTCGAGGTGCGCTTGAGCCCGCCAGAGAGCCGCTTCCACCAGCCCTCGCGGGGGTCAGTCTCTGGCGTGGTGTCGTCGTGATTGGTGCTGTCATTCATGGCTGCGCCCGTGATAGCGCTTTCGGCATGAAGCCGGAAGAGATGCAAGCGCGGGTTCTTTATCGCGACGGTCTGATGCTGGTGATCGACAAGCCGGCGGGCCTGCCGGTGCATCGCGGGCCGAAAGGCGGCGCAAGCCTGGAAGATTTCTTCGGCGCGCTGCGCTTCGGGCTGCCGCGCCCGCCGGCGCTCGCGCACCGGCTCGACAAGGAGACCTCGGGCTGCCTCGTGCTCGGCCGCCACCGCAAGGCGCTCGCCCATCTGGGGCTGCTGTTCAAGCACGGCAAGGTAGGAAAGACCTATTGGGCGGTGGTGGAAGGCGGCCCCGACGAGGATGAAGGCGCCATCGACCTGCCGCTCGGCCGGCTCGACCAGTCGCGCGGCTGGTGGATGAAGCCCGACCCGCAGGGACAGCCGGCGGTGACGAAGTGGACGGTGCTGGGGCGGACGGTAATCTCACCAGAGGATGAAATCAGCGCCGGCTGCACCGAACGCGACACGCTGTTGCATTCGCAGCCGCATGCAGGTCCGCCCCCTCCCCCCTTGAGGGGGAGGGTTGGGGAGGGGGGTACCGAAGGCGTCAACGAACTCGGCATTGCGGTTACATTCGACTCTCTTGAGTTACCCGCCTCCCGACCGGCCAAAGGCCGGTCGACCTCCCCCTCAAGGGGGGAGGTGAACGAAACAGACGCCGCCACGTCCGCAAATGCAGGAGCGCCGGCTTTCCCGGAGGCAGCAAAGCCGAACAGGCTGACTTGGCTGGCGCTGGAGCCGCTGACCGGGCGGACGCATCAGCTGCGGGTGCATTGCGCGGCGACGGGCTGGCCGATCGTGGGGGACAATATCTACGGCAGCGCGCCGCGCTTCGGCGGACCGGGGCTGCACCTCCACGCCCGCGAGATCGTCGTGCCGCTCGCCAAGAACAAGGAGCCAGTGCGTATCGTCGCGCCGGTTCCCGCGCATATGCGCGACCTGCTGCGCGCCTGCGGTTTTGCGGACGAGGCCGCGCCCGCGCTCAGCGCCGCGCTCTGATCGCAAACGACTTCTCCAAAACGGTGCCGTCTCAACGGCAAGTCCCTGGACAACCGCCGCGTCGGCCGCACATTCTCTGTCGAGTTATTGAACTGAAAGCACAAAAATGCGGTTTGGCACGGTTCCCCTGGCGAGCGCGAAAGGCGGCATCGTCGCGCATGCGA
>Ga0315540_10001070_pt1 | contig 15710 bp, 15 predicted proteins | sample SalMarSW160110MG_FD_203677 | JGI IMG/M metagenome (GOLD analysis project Ga0315540, IMG submission 203677) | Salt marsh sediment microbial communities from the Plum Island Ecosystem LTER, Massachusetts, United States - Salt Marsh Sediment SW1601-10 ...
CCGTTACGGTCTACAATAGGACAAAGGAAAAAGGCAAGGAATTGGCCGATCAGGGCGCACAGGTGGCTGACTCTGCAAAGGCTCTGGCGGAAGGTCAAGACGTGGTTATTTCCATGATCGCTGATGACAGTGCTCTCGAAGCCGTTTCATACGGCCCTGATGGGGCCTTCGGGGGTGCCAAACCGGGGACCATATACATCGATATGAGTACGGTATCTCCTGTGTCTTCGGCACGCGTTGCTGAAGCAGCCGAGAAAAAAGGCATCAAATATCTGAGGGCCCCGGTATCCGGGAGTACCGCTCTGGCGACAGCAGGGACCCTGACCATTTTCGCTTCCGGTCCCAAAGACGCCTATGATCAGTGTGTGGATATTTTTGAGGTTATGGGTCAGAAATCATTTCATGTGGGCAATGGAGAGAATGCCAGGTACCTCAAGCTCGTCCTGAATATGATGGTCGGCCTCACATCGGCCATGGTCGCTGAGGCCCTTACCTTTGGGGAGGCCGGCGGAATGGACTGGGAGCAGATGATTGAGATCGTAAATAATAGCGTGGTCGCCTCACCACTGGTGGGTTACAAGGCACAGGCACTGAAAGACAGGAATTTTGCGCCTGCATTTCGGGTTGCTCAGATGGCCAAGGATTTTGATATTGCCCTTGACACTGGGAAGGCCAACAATGTGCCCATGCCTATGACCTCGATCATCCGCCAATTTTACGGGACAATGATTGCCACCGGAAAAGGTGATTTGGATTTTTTTGCCCTCGTTACCCTGATGGAAGAACTGGCAGGCATTAAGAAATAACACCCTAATTTTCTTGAATATGCGCTCTTCGCGCCTGCCTCCCGGACGAACCAATGCTGTTTTGTCCGGGAGGTTAGAGGAGTTTTCTTGTGGATTCCACATGGCATCATGTAGCTATTTCAGTAAAGGATATGCAGAGGGCCCTCGCGTTTTACAGAGACCTGTTGGGTTTTGAAGTGGATTGGGACAGGGATCACTACAGCGGTGAAATGTTTTCAAGGGTAGTGGGCCTGCCTGGTGCGGACGCTCATGTCGTTATGCTCAAGGGTCATGGTGCCAGGCTGGAATTATTTCAATACTACACCCCTGAAGGTGAAGAGCTAAGTCGGAAAAATCAGTGTGATGCCGGGCTCACTCATTTCGCCCTTGCCGTCAGGGATATCCACCAAATTTATGAACGGCTGTCGGCAGCCGGGGTTCATTTCAATTGTCCGCCCCAAAATCTCCGCCCGGGGGTATGGGCCACCTATATGACGGATTTTGAAGGATCTACCATAGAACTGGTTGAATACCAATAGATTGTAATCCTACATGATATTTTCAAGGCTGAGGCGTTTTCGGTTGTCGTGAATGCATTTTTCGCATCAAGAGTCATCGCAGAGTTGTCCCCTTTGGGACCCAAGCCACATTGACGGATATCCCGTATCCACAGATATTGCGTCCAAACCCCTAACTATAAGGAGGCGTAAGAAAAGGCGTCCGGAAAAGAATGGACACAGCCTATCGGGCAATTCTATCTTGGCTATGAGATCGTGGCCGATGCGCTCAGGCGGGCTCAAAGCCTTGATAAAGAGATCCTTCGAAAGGCCCTTGCCGACACCGATCTGGATACCATAGGAGGTCATATCAAATTCAACGACAAAAACGTTGCTGCAACGCCTGTCGGCATTATTCAATGGCTCAAGGGCAAGAAATTCCCCTTTATCTGTAAGATTGTCTCCGGAGGAATTTACAAGGAGATAACACCGGAAGCCAAATTGCTTTCCATACAAGAGTTGCAAGGGAAATCCTGATGGCGGTCCTTTGCGATGCCTTCAAGTGGAAAAGCCATAAGAACTCAAACGTAAAAGGAAGGAGAAGAGCATGATCATTGATGTTTATTGCCATCATATATCAGAGTCCGTGGGGAAAATGATGGGAAAAGCGAAGTACTATGGTGACGGCAAAGAATTTCCCTACCCTCCTCAAAATGCCGATCCCGAGGCAAGACTGAGCCTTATGGAAAAATACGGGGTTGATATGCAGGCGATATGTCAGACTACGCCTGTCCTTTTGGGACTCAGCGACGAAGACGCTACAGAGGTATGCCGATTGTCCAATCAGGACAATCATGCCCTCTGCAGGGCCTATCCGGACAAATTCGTGAATATCTGCATATTCCATCTTTCGGATATGAAAGGAACGATGGATGAACTCAAGCGGTGCATCAACGAACTGGACTGCCGGGGCGTGACCATTTCGTCGAGCCAAAACGGTAGGGGACTGGATGACCCCGAATTTTATCCCTTCTATGAACAGGTCGTGAAACACGACTTGCCCATCCTCATTCATGGCACCCACTGGGATTGCTCTCCTCTAATGGACATGGACCATTCCTGGCGGTTTCTGCATGTGTTCGGCTGGGATTATGACGGGACCCAGGCCTTGTGGCGTCTCATTTTCGGCGGCGTGCTGGATCGGTTCCCCACCATGAAGATCGTGACCCACCACCTCGGGAACTATTTCCCGTTTTTTCAGCGGAGGATTGAGCAGAATTTCAATAAATTTTTAAAGGATAAGCTTCCAAGGCACATTTCCGAGTACTGGGGAAACATTTACGGCGATACCGCTGTTGATGGTACACCGGGAGCTTTTCTCTGTGGATACGCCTTTTTCGGCGGTGAACGCATGCTTTACGGCTCAGACTATCCTTTTGGGGCCCAGGATGGAGAGGATTTTATTCGGGAAAACCTGATCGGTGTAAAGACGATGCCCATACCACAAGAGGAAAAGATAAAAATATTGGGTGGTAATGCCATACGTTTGCTCAAATTGGGCTGAGTTATGTAAAAATCGATAGGATAGCAAGCTTCTAACCTACAGACAAGGAGGAAAAGACATGAAAAAAATGCAAGTTGTTCTCGTATTGTTTGCCTGTGTAATTGCGTTCACTTTATCCTTTCCCATTTCCGGCCATGCCTATGATAAGAAACACCCCATGGTGTTGAAATGTGGGATTGCCAACCCCCCGATGGATATGAAGTCTAAGACTATCAAACGGTTGGGTGACTTTGTGGAGGAACGGACAGACGGGAGGATTAAGTTCAAGTATTTTTACGGTGCTTCCCTCATCAAGAAACCCCAGTTTGTGGATGCGGTTTCGAGGGGCATCGCGGACATTTCAACGGGTCCGGTATCTTTCATAACAGGTAAAATTCCAGCGCTGAGTATCTTCGAGATTTACGGTGCCTACAAGCTTGACAAGTTCCTCGAGATGCAGGAGGCTGTGGAACCAACTATGATCAAGCTTTTCAAGCAGAAAAAAATTCGTCCCCTCTTCATCCAATACAGCGGTTCCTGTATTTTTCCCGACAAGACCAAATTCCTGAAGACACCGAAAGATTGGGTGGGTCAAAAAATGAGACTTGCAGGAAGATGGCAGTCAACACTGGCGAAGCAGTGGGGCGCGAGCCCTGTTTTCATGCCACCCAGTGAACTTTACCTGGCCCTGCAAAGAGGCGTTATTGATGGTTATATGCTGATTTGGGATATCGTAAATGGCCTGAAGCTCTACGAAGTGAGCCCGTATATAGTTGATACCGGCTTTAGTAATAATATCGAAGTAGTCACCATGAATCTCAAGAAATGGAATGCCTTGACCAAGGGCGACAAAGAGATATTTGAGGAGGGGATAAAGGAGATAAAGCCCTGGACCTATCGTGAAACACGGAAGTATTACGATGAGATCAAGAAGAATATCCTTTCAAAAGGCGGGAAAATCTATGAATTAACTCCGGAGGAGAAGAGCCTGTATCTAAAAGATGCTTACGCCCTTTACCCGGAGGTAAGGAAAATCTCCGGTCCCATCGGGAATAAATTTGTCGATTTATTGGCCAAATTCCGGGACAGGTAACCGAAAGCCGACTGCCAAGGGGTGTCTTTTTTCTTTGGAAATACCGTTAGTTAAAAGACATCCCTTTGATCATCAAGGCTTGAAGGAATCGTAAAAAGCTGGTTTATGCCGCAAGCAGCAGCCTTTGAGCAACGAAGTGGAACCGAACCTGACACTCTTTTTCAGACGCTTTCTAACCACTTCGGAGGGGATGGACGACTATTCGGAGTTTAAGGGTAGCCATTGGAGCCAGTTTCAAAACGTTCAATTTTGTTCGAGGTCAAGAAAGACGAAAATTTTAACCACAGGAATATGCCGTTTGCCTGGCTCTTGGGAGCCACGACTTCCTTGGAAGGCCAGCCCTCAAGACGTTTTACGAAGTCCATAAGATCGAGGAAAGGAAAACATGAAAAGGATTGATTTTGAGGCCCATTTTTACACTGAAGAATATGTTCGTGTGATGTATCAGAACGGGGGATATCCAAATTTCAGGGATGATGAGAAAACAAAGGCCCGCCGACTCTGGTATAATAAAGATGTGGGGCAGCCATTTGCTGATCTCCTCTTGAATGACCTTCTGAATCTGGATGAGGAAAGATTGAAGAGGATGGATGAATGGGGCATCGATGTGCAGTTGCTCAGCCTGTCTGCTCCTGGTCTGGAGCAGTTTGATCCCAAGACAGGAACGGACCTTGCGAAGAGCGCAAACGATGCCCTGTTTGAAGTCACGAAGCGATATCCGGATAGAATTATGGGGTATGCCGCACTTGCGCCCAGGGATCCCATGCAGGCGGCAGACGAGTTGACACGGGCTGTTGAAGAACTCGGCTTCAAGGGATGGAATACCCATTCAAATTATGGTGAGACATACCTTGACGATATGGAATATCGGCCGATTCTTCAAAAAGCCGAAAAACTGGGTGTGCCGATTTATATTCACCCGACGGTCTCGGCAATTACTCAGATGAGAGGCTATGGATTCGCCCTGGCAGGGGCGCCTTTCGGGTTCGGCATGGAGGCGGCGCTCTGTATCATGCGCCTTATATACAGTGGTGCTTTTGACAAATATCCGGGGTTAAAGGTTATCCTCGGGCATTTAGGCGAGGCGCTGCCGTTCCTTCTCGAGCGAATAGATTGGGCCTACGTGAGGCCTTTCGATCCCGATGCCAGACCAAAATTGTCCAAAAAGCCAAGTGAGTATCTTCGGAACAACATATATATAACCACGAGCGGAAACCATTATCAACCCGCCTTTATGTGTGCTTATGAGGCGATAGGCATAGACAGGATGCTTTGGGGCACGGACTACCCGTATGAGGATTTGCAGGAATGCATACAATCACTGGAACAAAAACCCATATCTTCTCTGGATAAAGAGAAAATCTACTACCGAAACGCCGAACGAATGGGAATTATTTCATGAATAGCGAAAAGATTGCTCAGGATGTTTCAGAATAGCAGGCGGGAAAATAGATGCTTTCCTCATTCTACCATAAATTAACAAAAATAAACAGTCTAGTCGCTGCAATATCGTGTATCATCCTTCTTTTCGTAACATTTAGTATCTTTGTGGATGTGATCCTCAGGTATTTTTTTGGGAGCCCCAGTACCTGGATCACGGAGGTGTCCACCTACCTCTTTCTCTATATCATCTTTTTTGGAACGCCCTACGCCCTTCAGCAGGGGCTGCACGTGAAGGTAACCTTCCTGTTGGACCGATTTAGTACCAGGAAAATACGTGTGCTGAATCTCGTAACCTCAATATTGGCCACGATATTTGCCATGGTTCTTTTGTGGCAGACATCGATCATGACGTGGACCGCCTTCAAGGAAAAATGGACATCGCCGACCATGCTGAGTGTGCCCTATTCCTGGATATATGTAGCCATGGTTATAGGCTCCTTTTTATTGCTGCTTACCTTTTTATGTGAAGCCATCCTGTCGTTCAAAGGAAAATCTTAGGATTCTGAGATACAAGGAATAGATTCATTATGGACCTTGGTGTCATTTCAATAATTTTGGTTGTTGTCTTAGTCCTCCTGTTGGGCCTTGGTACACCCATAGCCTTCTGTCTGGGATTCTTGGGCGTTCTTGGCATAGTCAGCTTCCTGGATGTGGGCACACTCTATCAGATCGCTGAGATAGCAGCTCAAACGGGAACCAACCTTTTTATGCTCACCCTGCCCCTTTTTATCCTGATGGCGGAAGTGGTTTCATTCTCAGGCGTGGGGGACGATATCTATTCCACTTCCCAAGACTGGCTCAGTTGGCTTCCCGGAGGTCTGGCCATAAGCAGCGTCGCGACTTGCGCCGGTTTTGCCGCCATCAGCGGTTCAAGTCCTGCAACTGCAGCCACGGTAGGCTTGGTAGCTATTCCGGAAATGATAAAGCGAGGATATAATCGTTATTTGGCCGTAGGGGCTATTGCCGCAGGAGGCACCCTTGGAATATTAATTCCACCCAGCATCACAATGATAATCTATGGTATCATTACCGAGGTATCGATAGGAAAACTCTTTATTGCCGGTATCATACCCGGTATTCTGCTCGCGTCTATTCTGTCCCTGGGTATTGCCATTGCGGTGAAAATGAAACCGGCCCTGGCACCGCCTATCCAGGGGGTAACCTGGAGCAAGAGGTTCAGGTCTCTTGGAAAGATCTGGGCATTTGTTCTACTGGCTTTCAGCGTTATGGGAAGCATCTACTTTGGGGTTGCTACCCCAACAGAATCAGCAGCCATAGGTGCTACGCTTGCCATCTTTATTGCATTTGCATATCGCAGACTGACCTTAAAGGCCCTCCATGGTGCCCTTTTGAGAACAGTCGGTGTAACCGCAATGATCATGTTTCTGGTCATAGGCGGGAATGTTCTGGCTTTTTTGCTGTCCACTCTTTCCATCCCCCAATTCGCGACAGATGCAGTTGCCGCCTTGCATGCTTCGAGGTGGACCATCATGATTATCATAAATATGATCTTTCTGGTTATGGGGTGTCTATTGGACCCTATGTCCATTATGGTCATCACGCTTCCAATCATTTTCCCTATTATCACCAAGCTGGGTTTTGATCCCGTCTGGTTCGGAATTGTTGTCACCATCAATGTGGAGATGGGGATGATCACCCCCCCAGTCGGGCTGAACCTTTTCATTTTAAAGGGGGCGGTACCGGGCATTACAATGAAAGATATTGTCGTTGGTTCCCTGCCATTTATCTTTATGCTGCTGATCGGCTTGGTATTGATCATGATTTTCCCGCACTTATCGACCTGGTTGCCAGGAAGGGTCGGATTCTAGCCGGAAGAATAAAATATAATCGAAGCGTGTGAATTTGTCGGAGGAAGGCCTTCATGGCAAGAAAGAAAACCGATTATGAAAGGATGTTGAAAAGCATCAAAACAACCCAAGAGTGGTTTGAACCCTCACCTTATAAGTGGCAGAGGGTCGATCCCAAGGAAAAAGGGGGGAAAAAGACACTCTATGGCTTGTGCCGTGCCTGTATGCAGGGAGACTGCTCGACCCTCGTTCACCTGGAAGACGGGGTTGTCACCAGGGTAGAGGGCAATCCGGATACGCCGCCTAATTATGGCTCCCTTTGCGCCAAAGGGAATGCGGAAATTATGGGGCTGTATAACCCGTACCGCGTTAAGACGCCCATGGTGCGGACGAACCCCCTGAAAGGCCTGGATGTGGACCCCATGTGGAAAGAGGTGAGCTGGGGTGAGGCCATGGACCTCACGGCCGAAGGCTTGAAAAAAGTGAGGGAAAAGGACGCGAGGGGCCTGGTGATCTGCGAGGGTTGGGGAGAACGGGATACCATTTTCCGGCAGCCGTTCGGCCATGCCTTTGGAACGCCCAATGAGATAGGTTCCCACGGTGCCCTTTGTACGGTGCACTATGCGACGGGATTGATCCAATCCGGTTATCCTGTCGCTGTTGTGGATCTGGAATATTGTCAATATCATATCACCCTGGGTCGTTCTCTGGGACCCAATTTCGGCATTGTCCCGGGCATGCGTAAGTTCTCCAAGGCCGTGGAGCGGGGCATGAAGCTCGTGGTGGTGGATCCACGAAGCTCTTACGAGGCATCTAAAGGAGAATGGGTTCCAATCCGACCGGGGACCGACCTGGCCTTCCTGCTTGCCATGGCGCATGTGATTCTCCATGAAATAAAGGTTTATGACAAATTCTTTCTCCTAAACCGAACCAATGCCCCCTATCTGATCGGCCCGGACGGGAAATACGTCAGAGAAGCCGGCAAAGGCAAACCGCTGATGTGGGACGATCTCGAAAATAAGGCCAAGCCTTTTGATGCCCAATTTGGTGAGATAGCCCTGCAAGGCACCCGTGAGATCAGCGGGGTGACCTGCAAGACCGCCTTTGACATGATTTGTGAAGAATACGTCCGGTACACGCCGGAGTGGGCGGAAGAAATATGCACTGTGCCGGCAAAGACCATCAGGCGCCTGGCAAAGGAATTCATTGAAAATGCCCGCATAGGAAGCACTATTGAAATCGATGGATTCACCTTCCCCTTCAGGCCCGCATCCCTCAATGTGGAGCGCAATGTCACGAATCGAAGGGGCGGCACCTATGCGGACCTTGTGGGGAAGATTATTAATATGCTGGTAGGAAATATCGAAGTACCAGGTGGATGCCTCAGCTGCAGCTACAGGGGCCCCATCATGGGGCCAACCGGTGATGGAACCGTCACTCCCGGCTACGAGGCTGTCCCGAAACCCTTCAAGTTTCCCCCGGACCATTTGAGCATGGCGGAATTTTACCCGCACCAACATACGGCTCCGCACCTGGCTATCAACGCCATCTTGAACCCCGAAAAATACCATCTACCATACCGGGCGGAGGCATGGATGTCGGTAGGCGGCAATCCCATCCGACAAAACGCCCAACCCGAATCCTATGTGGAAGGATTTAAAAAACTCTCATTTGTTGTTTCCATTGCCTACCACATGGATGAAGTAGCGATTCTTAGCGATGTATTGCTGCCCGAACACAGCGCCCTCGAGAGATTTCGTGTGGCCCCGTTTTATCTACAGCACCAATCCATTGACAATGAAGTCAATGGCCTGAAAATGATTCAGCTGCGTGAAGCCGTCCCTCCCCTTTTCAATACAAGACACGTGGATGACATCTTTATGGAATTGGCGGAACGGTTGGGCATCCTCTATGGCGAAGGCGGGCTCTATGATCAGCTGAATAAAGCCATCGATTGGGTGGACAAGGCCGACGGCCTCAACATGAATGGACAATGGAAACTGGATGTTGAAAAAAAGTACACCCTGGAAGAGATCTTTGACAGGCAGATCAGGGGCTGGCCTTACAGTGACGGGAAGGGCTTGGAGGACCTGAAAAAGAAGGGCAATATCCAATACTGGAAACCACGTAAGGAATTCTACCTTTATTACTATTTTCCAGACAACAAGACCAGACACCCTATCTATATGACGGGACTCAAAGAGGTCGGCGATGAATTGCGGGCCAATCTCGAGAAGCACAATATAGGTTTTCCCGGAATTGAGAATATGGATTATATCTTTGATCTCTACCGGCCCATACCCCATTGGGTGGAGACCTCGGAGTACAAACCCCCGAAAGAATATGATCTTTGGGCTATTAACTGGAAGACCCCATATATCGGTAACGACGCCAGCAACCTGACGGGCAATCCCTGGCTGGCTGAGATATACGCCAAGGATCCATGGGAATCCGTTATCCTCCTTAATCCCGTTACGGCCCAACGCAAGAGGCTGGATGAGGGAGCGCGAATTGTCGTTGAATCACGATATGGAAAAATCGAGGGGCGCCTGCGTATCTCTGAACTGTTTCATCCTGACGCCGTTGGGGTCGGGGGAAGCTATGGCTTGGGAACACGTCAGTCCAGCCCCTTGAACAGGCTGGGGCCCAATTTCAATGCGCTTCTTTCGCTTGAAGACAAGACCTTGGACGGCGTAAGCGGCGGTCAAGATACTGCTCCCGCCGTGAAGATTTACAGAGAGGAAGTGAAATTGTGAGATACGCCATGGTCATTGATCTCCAAAAGTGTGTGGGCTGCAACTCATGCACGGTGGCGTGCAGGGCAGAGCAGGGAACACCAGCGGGTGTCCATTTCCATAAGGTAGTCAAGTATGAGGCCGGCAGATATCCCAATGCCAAGATGAAATTCCTGCCCATGCCGTGCATGCATTGCCAGAATCCTCCCTGCCTCAAGGTATGCCCTACGGGTGCCACCTACCAATGTGAAGACGGGCTGGTTCTGATCGATCATGACAAATGTATCGGCTGTCGCGCCTGTATGGTGGCATGTCCCTATGAAACCCGGCATTTTTTATGGGATGTCGCATGCTATTTTGACGGACAGTTACCCACACCGTTTGAGCAAGTTAAACAGGATAGTTTCGATAGGGGTACCGTGGTTAAATGTAACTTCTGCGTCCAACGGCTGGTACAAGGGAGGCTGCCCGCATGTGTAGAAACCTGCCCTTCTCAGGCAAGGACCTTCGGAGATCTCGATGATCCGGAAAGCGAGGCATCCAGGTTGATTGTCCTTCACAGGGGTACACGCTTCAGGGAGGAACTCGGGACAGAGCCTTCAGTCTATTATATAAAGGGATAGGGAAAAACAATGACATCCTGGATCATCATTCTTGCGGCATCAATACTTTCTATCATTTGGGTCGTCATGTTTTTCAGACAACTCACATCGGGACTGACGGCCACGGCTCTGGATGACAAATTCACCTGGGGGCTCTATGTTCAGGGATTTTTTTACTTTTCGGCCCTGGCCGGGGGCATCTTGATCTTTATCGCCCTGGTCAGCCTTTTTGAAATAAGTACACTGCGTCCCCTCGCTGAAACGGCTGCAGTTGTATCGTTTGCGTGTCTGGTCTCTGCAGCGCTTCTCCTCGGATCAGATTTGGGCAAACCTTTCAGGGGGGCAAGAATTTTGACCGGCAAGAATTTTGCGTCACCCCTGACCTGGGATTTTTATATGCTGTCCATATGCGGCATTCTCAACCTGGTTTTCCTTCTCGGCCTGATACCGGGGAAGGGGTTTTTGAATATGGTCTGGTCGGTGCTTTGCCTCATTGCGGCTCTCGGATATGTTATGATTCATACGCTCTTTTTCCTTTCCAGAGTAGAAGCCGGATTCAGGTCTCAACCGTTTTTTGGAATGGATACGCTCGCCCAGAGCCTATGGGGCGGGATGGCCCTGGTCAACCTCATTGCACTGGCATCCGGGTACAAAACACCGGGTCTGACAACATTGCTCATTGTTCTCACCGTGCTTGCCCTGATACCTTTAGCAGGCGCGAAAATCGCTTCTTTGGGCAGCACAAATAAAGGGTTCAGCCAAATCAAAATCATCGCTTTGGATGTAGCGGTTCTTATTATCCTGTTGCTTATCCGGCTGTTTTCACCCGGGAACCCCATTTACTTGTCCATTGTATCAGTCTTGATTCTTACCGCTGTTTTTCTGGAAAAGTCCCATCTGATCAGGCAATACCAGAGAAAGCCGACCCTTCCACTTCCTTACAGCCGTTATGAAGAAGTGCCCGATTATTCACCAACACTTGGCGAATGGGCCCTTACCGCGGGCAGCGTCGGGGTATGCACGCTCCTGATTTCTCTGATGTTATACCTGAAAATGCCTTAGACAGATGGAAACGATGTCGATTTCAAGTCCCAAAGAAGAAGATAGAGATGCCATAGTTCAAGTCACGGCCGGCAGGATCACCGTCTACGATATGCTTGTAAGAATTTTCAGCCGCCTGCCGGACAAAAAGCTACTGGGCGGATTGTTCGGAGCCTGCTTTGAAAACTTCCTGAACGCGTGCGATCATTTTAGCAAGGCAAAATTCGGGACGGGTATTGGTTATATCAATGGGTTCAGAGCCGCGATAATAAACAACAGGGAAGAAAAGATACTGGAAGAGTTGTCTGTTGATCGGACCAGGATTCTAAGAGGAACGGGGCACAAGGATCTTAAGCCCCCCTTTGAAGGCCTTTATAGAAAAGGAAACCATATCGGAGGTTCTATCCTGGAAGTAAAATCCTTTTACCGGAAAACGGGATTGCTCCCGGATGAGGCGATCCATGAATCTCCGGATTATTTGATAATTGAACTGGACTTTATGAAGCAGCTCTGTCTCAGAGAGCAGGAAGAGAGGGCAACGGATGCAGATACCGGGGAAACCCTGATCTACCAGGAAACATTCCTCCGGCAGCATCTCTGCAGTTGGGTAGGGGATTTTTGCACGCAGGTGGAAAGGCATGCCCTCAGCGGCTTTTATCGAGGATTTTCCTGCATTACGGATGCCTTTCTCGAAATGGATCTGGGGTACCTTGAAAAAAAGATTTGACAAAAATGCCCGTAGCAATTATGACTGTCTCATACTCCAATAGTGTGTTTTACATTATGATACACCCAGACAAAAAAATCAATTCCATTGAGAAAGCGCTGGCTATTCTCACCTCATTCACTCCTTATAATCAGGAGATGGGAAATCTTGAAATCAGCCAGAAATTGGGTTTGCACAAGGCAACTGTGTCCCGGATTCTTCAGGACCTGGTAAAACACGGTTTTTTGTTAAGAAACTCCCAAACGAAAAAATTCCTTCTTGGACCTTCGGTAATGGATCTTGCGAGGGCCGCCAAACAATCTTTCAAGACAAACCTTGTACACATTGCAATACCGTTTATTGATAATCTGCGGAATAGGTTTGAAGAGACCGTCATCCTCGAGGTGCTTTCAGGTCAGAGCACTTACATGGCCTATATCGCCGAAGGATCCAGGCTGGTGCGCCTTGCAGGGAATGTTGGAGACAGAGTGCCCAGCCACGCATCGGCCGGGGCCAAGGCTGTCCTGGCCTTTTCCTCCAAGGAGATCAGGGAATTGCTTCTGAGTGGAGATTTTCATGGTTTTACCAAAAAGACCATTACATCTCGGGACATCCTTTCTCGTCAATTTCAAGAAATTCAGAAGAGCGCTGTTGCCTTTGACCTGGAAGAGATCGATGAAGGCACCGGCGCCGCTGGATCTCCGGTATTCAACCATGAAGGATCTCCTGTAGGAGCAGTGGTGATAGCAGGGCCGGTTCAACGAATCAATGTTGAACTTGATTCTCCAATGATTTTGGCCTTGAAAGAAACCGCGGAAGAGATTTCATCAAGGCTTCGCTGTACCAAAGAACTTTCGTGATTTGGATCTGATGGCTTTGTAAAAAGCTGGTTTATGCCGCGAGCGGCAGCCTATGAGGTACGAAGAGGAGCCGAACCTGACACTCTTTTTCAGACCCTTTCTAAACACTTCGGAGGGGATGGACGCCGATTTGGGGTTTAGCGTAAATTCATAGAAGCGCTTGGGGATTGGGAGGCGTAAACCCCAAATAGCCGTCCATGTCGGTGTTTGGTGCCAAGTGCGCTATGAGAAAGGGTCCGAAAAAGAGTCTCACGCCCTGCTCCTTGACTCCGGCGGATGAGACGACTTCGTTGGAAGTCATCATCGTGCCCATGGACGGGCACGCAAATCAATGGGGTGCAACGCAACCCGTTGATTTGTAAGAAAACCGAAAATCACACTTTTCGGTTTTCTTAAGTAAAAAGTCCATGGATGGACTTTTTACGATTCCATCAGATCTGAAACCACAAAACCGGTTGAAACATTTAGGACGGGTGGCGTTCCATGGGTGAAAATATTTTGGTTGCCAGCAATCTCAGGAAGCAATTTGGGAATCTGATCGTAGTGGATGACCTGTCGTTCGAGGTAAGAGCTGGTGAGATTCTCGGGATGATGGGCCCCAATGGTGCGGGGAAAACCACAGTATTTAATCTCCTGACGGGAAGGCTGAGGCCAGACGGTGGATCCATTCACTTTGAGGGCAAGGATATTACCCGGATATCCCCCTCCAAGAGGTGTCGGGTCGGCATAGGGCGAACCTACCAGATTCCTCAGCCTTTTGAAAAAATGAGTGTGTTTGAAAATCTTTTGGTAGCCGCTGTCCACGGGGGAGGATTGAGTGAGCGCGCAGCCCGTGGAACAATCCATGAAGTAATGGAATTGACGGACCTTTCCTCTTTGACAGACCATCTCGCGGGTGGACTGTCCCTGCTCGACAGAAAACGGCTGGAATTGGGGAGGGCACTGGCAACCCAACCCGGCCTTATTCTGATTGATGAAGTGGCCGGTGGGCTGACGGATGCTGAAACGAGACAGGTCCTTGCCATTGTAAAGGAGATTCAGAAGAAAGGGATCAGCATCATATGGATTGAACACATATTGATGATGATGTCCGAGGGAGTCGACCGCCTTCTGGTCATATCGGAGGGACGCTTTCTCAATTGCGGAAAACCCAGCGAGGTGATGTGTTCTGAGGAAGTCCTTGAGTGTTATCTCGGATCGGAGGAGTGATGACGCTGGATAAATCAGCCCTGAAGATCAGCAACTTGGATGTCCATTATAAGGACTTTAAAGCCCTGTGGGATGTTTCCCTTAAGGTCACCAAGGGAAAGATCGTCTCCGTCATAGGAGCCAATGGAGCAGGTAAATCCACCCTTCTCAATACGATCTCCGGTCTGTTGACGCCTTCGAAGGGAACCATTGAGTTTTTCGGTGAACCTATCGGGGGCCTGCCTCCCCACGAAACCGTCCACAAGGGAATTGCGCTTGTCCCCGAGGGAAGGAGAATATTCCCGCGACTTACCGTATTCGAAAATCTTGTCATGGGATCCTACACCCCCAGGACACGGCCCAAACGGGATGAAACCATGAAGAAGATCTATGAGCTATTCCCGATTCTTAAAAGCCGTCATGCTCAGATGGCCAATTCCCTCAGCGGGGGTGAACAACAGATGCTGGCCGTCGGTCGGGCCATGATGTCTGAGCCGACCCTCATGCTCTGTGACGAGATCTCCCTGGGATTGGCCCCTGTGATCATAAAAAGCATCTACAAACGTCTGGCCCAGATCAACCGGGACGGCATCACGATTGTCTTGGTGGAGCAGGACTTGAAACGCAGTCTTAGTGCGGCTGATTATGCATATATCATGCTGGAAGGAAAGACGGTCCTGGAGGGAGTACCGTCTGCGCTCACCGAGGAGCAGGTGAAGAAGGCATATTTCGGGATTTAGAACTTGATTGACCGGTTTCCCCGGTTTACAATCGTCTGCGGGAGTTCCAATGGAAATTTTGGTGCAGCAAATCTTGAATGGCATCTTGTTGGGCGGACTTTATGCAGTCATCGCAATAGGGATGTCTACCATGATCGGGATTGTCAAGCTCGTTAACCTCGCCCATGGTGATTTGATGATTCTGGGCAGTTATCTTAGCCTTGTTTTCATGTCATGGCTGGGTATTAATCCATTATGGTCCGGCCTGGCGGTTGTTCCGGCCATGTTCTTTATCGGTTATTTTATCCAGGCCTTTCTTTTCAACAGAGTCTTGGGAAAAGAAATGGAGCCGCCCCTGCTGGTGGCATTTGGATTGTCGGTAATACTGCAGAATTCTCTGCTCCTGGTATTTACCCCGGATGCCAGGAGTCTCATGACGCCTCTGGCTGTCATGACAATCCCATTGGGAAAGTCCTTGAACTTGCCGGTGCTTTACCTTGTGGATTTCCTTGTAGGGGTTGGCGTCATCCTGGCGCTCCATGTTTTTTTCAAACGATCATACATGGGACGGGCCATACGTGCAGCCTCGGATGACGATCAAGGTGCCCGGTTGATGGGGGTGAACACCAAGGGCATCTATTCCTACGCCATGGCGATCTCCATGATGACCGCCGGCGTGGCCGGCATCCT